>Ga0116220_10000826_pt1 | contig 12278 bp, 10 predicted proteins | sample Sb_taG_10_FD_88967 | JGI IMG/M metagenome (GOLD analysis project Ga0116220, IMG submission 88967) | Peat soil microbial communities from Weissenstadt, Germany - Sb_50d_7_NC metaG | ecosystem: Environmental > Terrestrial > Soil > Wetlands > Peat | place: Germany: Weissenstadt | collected 2010-09-21
AACATGAAGCGGGACGGCCTCACCTATCAGGACGGCAATATTCTCGATCCGCTCGACGGCAACATCTACAGCGCGATGATGCGGATAAGCCCGGATGGCCAGACGCTGACGGTTCGCGGCTATCTCGGTATCGCATTATTCGGGCGCGACGAAATCTGGCATCGCCTGCCGGACGGCGCACTCCGCGAGCTCGATCCGATCGTCATCGCCAAGTATCTGCCGGGCGCGGTCAGAACCGGTCCGCCGCTTGCCGCTGCGCATCCGGAAAAGACCGCCAAGTCGGCGAATCCCGGCCGCTAGAGCGGGATGACTTTTCTTCGAATCATCATCCCGCTCTGGCTATTTGTTTGAGCATATTCTTTTCGCAAAACCGGTTTCCACTTTTGCGGGACATGCTCTAGTCAGTCGATGACGCCGAATTCGCAGCCCGGCGCCGAATATCGATAGCGCGGAACACCGTAACGGTCCTGTGCGATGACCGGCTTACAGCGCTCCTGCCACTTGTGATCGCGCTGCGCGGCGCGCTCGCGCTCGGCCTGATTTACGGGCTCCGGCACGGTCCTGATATACGGATCGCCGGACGCTCCCCAACGCACGACGCAGTTCAGTGCGCCCTGCCCGCCGATGCAGCCGCCGACGGCCATGCCGTCGGCGTAAACTGCGGTCGAGATCATGGCTAACGTGATCGCCGACAACCCGGCCGCAGCACCAAACCGCGCGGCCAAAACCGCTCTGGTACAGCTAAAGGTAAACACCGCTCTCTCCCTCCAGCGCGTGCCAATCATGTGTTTGACCGGGCGGCGCCGTTTTCACCGATTTTGCGCAGGTTCCGGGCGACGCGGTTCGCCGTTCCGGAACATGCGCAAGTCGTCGGCCGAGAAAGAGCAAGGCAGGTGCCAGCGCCGCTGGCCTGTTTTGACACAACGTCGCGGACAGAGCGCCGTTAAGCTTACTCAACGCCGGATGATGACGGATGACGGAAGCCCCCGTTGCTCCCATCCCATCTGCTCGAGCTCCGGCACCGTGTCGTCGGCCTGCGGATAGCCGAGACAGAAATAGCCGATGAATTTCCACGCCGCGGAAACGTGAAGCGCGGCCGCAACCGCGGCGGGATCGAGGATCGAAACCCAGCCCATGCCGATGCCTTGGGCGCGCGCGGCAAGCCAAATCGTGTGGACTGCCGTCACCACGGAATAGTCGATCATTTCCGGCATGGTGTGGCGGCCGAGACCATGGCCTTGCACGGTCGCGCGATCGGCGAAGACCGCCAAATGTGCCGGCGCCTGTTCGAGGCCGGCGAGCTTGAGTCGCGCATAGAGGGCCGCGCGCTCGCGGCTCTGGACCGCGAGCGCTTCGGCGTTGCAGGCCGCGAAATTCTTCCGGATGGCGGTGCGGATATTTGCGTCATCGACGATGACGAAGCGCCACGGCTGGCTCAGCCCCACCGAGGGCGCAAGGCATGCCAGTTCGATCAGCGCTTCCAATGCCCCGCGCGGCAATGGATCGCCGCGGAAGCGCCGCACATCGCGGCGCCAGACCAGGAGATCGCGCAGGCGCGCGCGGAACGCAGTGTCGAAGTCGATCGATTGCTTCGCCGCCACGTCGGCGTTTCCGATCTGCGGTTTGGCGCGCGCGCTCATGACGTAAAGCCTAGCCGTTGTCGCGGAAGGCAGCCATCGCAATTTCCAATCTTCGCCACTCTTGCTCGCGCGCCGGCAGACCGAACCGCAGCCACGTCGCATGATCGGGGAACGCGCGCACCACAATCCCGGCACGCCCTAAATGATGGAATAATTCGCTTGCCGCGCGCGTGTGCGTGAGCCGGAACAGCGCGGTTCCGCCGACGATATCGAGCCCTGCACCGGCGAGGAGTGCATCGAGCCGCGCCGCCGCTTTCGTTAGCCGGCGCCGCGTTTTCTCGATCCAGGCCCGATCCGCCAAAGCCTTCGCGCCGACCGCGAGCGCCGGTGCCGAGACCGCCCAGGGGCCGAGTGCCGAAGCCAGCCGCGCGGCCAGCGCCGGTGCGGCGAGCGCAAAACCGAGCCGCAGTCCGGCAAGCCCAAAGAATTTTCCGAACGAGCGCAGCACGACAATATTGCCGACCGAGACCTCGCCGGCGAGGCTGGCACGGGGCGGCCCGACGTCCATGAACGCCTCATCGACCACGAGCATGCCGCCGCGCCGGCGCAGCTCTTTGGCAAGCGCCATGAGATCGTCCTTGGCGAAAAGCCGGCCATCTGGATTGTTCGGATTGCCGATAATCGCGAGGGTGGTCGCCTCGGCGAGTGCGCCGATATCGCGGACTTCGCCGACGCTGTGTCCGGCAAAGGCCGCAGCGCGGGCATGCTCGGCATAGGTCGGCGCCAGAATGGCGGCGCGTCCCGGCCGCACCAGTGCGGCGACTATCGGCAGCAAAATCTGCGTCCCGGGCGCGGCGACCACATGCGCCGCCGAGGGCGCGCCATAGGCTGTCGCGGCGACGGCCGCGAGCCCGGCGAGCGCCGTCGGATCCGGCAAGCGGGCAAACAATTCCGCCGGCAGGCGCGGCAGCGGATAGGGATTGGGATTGATCCCGGTCGAAAGGTCGATGAATGGTTCGGGGGCGGCGGGGAACAGGCGCCGGGCGGCGCTAAGATCGCCGCCGTGCAGCAGCGGCTCGTCCGCGCCGCTGAAGGGGAATATGTCGGTCGCGCTCGCACTCTTCGCCATGCTGATCGAGCTCTGCGCCGGTTATCCGCCAGCTTTGCTGCGCGCGATCGGCCACCCAGTGACTTGGATGGGCCGCCTGATCACCGCCCTCGATCGGTACCTCAATCGGGCGAGGGCCCGGCGCGGTGCCGGCATCGTCGCGGTCGTCCTTGTTGTCGGCATCGTCGGCTCGATCGCATTCGTCGTGGAACGCGAACTCTTCCGCACCCCATTTGGCCTCGTCATCACGGCCATCATCGCCAGCACCTTGATCGCGCAACGCAGCTTGCACCAGCACGTCGCGAACGTCGCCGCTGCGCTCGACACCGGCGACATCGCCGCGAGCCGCGCCGCAGTATCGCACATCGTCGGCCGCGATACCGAAGCGCTCGACGCCGCCGGCGTCGCCCGCGCCGCGATCGAAAGCCTGGCGGAGAATTTCTCCGACGGCATCGTTGCGCCGGTGCTGTGGTTGGTCATCGCCGGGCTCCCTGGCGCCGCACTCTACAAAGCAATCAACACCGCCGACAGTATGATCGGCCACCGCACCGAGCGTTATGCGGCTTTCGGCTGGGCCGCGGCCCGGCTCGACGATCTCGTCAATCTGCCGGCGTCGCGGCTATCGGCGCTACTCTTGATCGCCGCGGCGGCGCTGCGCAAAGACGCCTGCGCGGTTGACGCGTGGCATGCCGTGTGGCTCGACGCGCCGCGCCACCGCTCGCCCAATGCCGGTTATCCGGAAGCGGCGATGGCCGGCGCGCTCGGCCTTTCGCTTGCAGGACCTCGAGTCTATTGCGGCGTGCGCATTGACGATGCCGCGATGGGCGGCGGCCGTTGGGACGCGAATGCCGCCGACATCCGCCGCGCGCTTATGCTTTACCGCTATGCCGACGCAATATTGATCGCGGTTCTCGCCATCGTGGCCTTGCTCGTCATCGCGCCAGTTTGAGCAGACGATCGAGATTAAGATGCGCGGCAAGGTGCGCGGCGAGCGCATCGAGCGTTTGCTCGATGACGACGTCGTAGGCGATGTTCGCCGTGCCGCCGGCGAGGCGCGCAAGCCATGCCGCGCGTTGCCGGTCGTCCGCGAACAGCCCGTGGATATAGGTGCCGACGACCCGCCCGTCGGCCGAGATCGCGCCCTCGGCTGCGCCGTCGGCGAGGCGCGCAAAGGGCCGTGCGCGATCCGGTCCCTCGGTCACGCCCATATGCATCTCGTAGCCGGAAAACGGCGAACCGTCGCTCGTTGTGCCGCGCACCGGTTCGAGGCGTTTTTCAGATGAAAGCGTCGTTTCGACATCGATCAGACCGAGGCCTTCGATTTTCCCCGGCGGTCCTTCGATGCCGTCGGGATCGGCAATCGCGCGGCCCAGCATCTGATAACCGCCGCAGAGGCCGAGCACCGTGCCGCCGCGGCGCCGGTGCGCAGCAATGTCGATATCGAATCCGGCGCCGCGCAGCGCCGCAAGATCGGCGATGGTGGCCTTGGAGCCGGCAAGCACGATCAGATCGGCGTCGCCAGGCAGCGCCGCGCCGGGCCGCACGCGAACGAGATCGACGGCGGGCTCGGCATCGAGCGGATCGAGATCGTCGAAATTGGCGATGTGCGGCAGGATCGGCACCGCGATGCGCAGCCGCGCCTGCGGCTTTGCCGGCCGGCTTTGCTCGAGCGCCAGCGCATCCTCCGCCGGCAACAGCCGCGCATCGGGAAAAAACGGAACGAGGCCGAGCGCCTGCCATCCGGTCAATTGCGCGATCCGCTCCATCCCCGACGCAAAGAGCTCCGCATCGCCACGGAATTTGTTGACGATGAAGCCGTAAATCAGCGCCGCGTCCTCGGGCGCGAGCACGGCTTTGGTGCCGACGAGGCCCGCAATCACGCCACCGCGATCGATATCGCCGATAATGATGACCGGCACATCGGCGGCGCGCGCGAAACCCATATTGGCAATGTCGTTTTCCCGCAGATTGACCTCGGCGGCGCTGCCGGCGCCCTCGACCAGCACGATATCGGCCTCGCTGCGCAGCCGTTCGAAGCTGTCGAGCACGTATGGCAACAGTTCCCGCTTCATATGCTGATAGGCCGCCGCCTTGGCGCTGCCCAAGACTCTGCCCTGCACCACGATTTGCGCGCCGATTTCGCTCTGCGGCTTGAGCAGCACCGGATTCATGTGAACGCTTGCCGGAACGCGCGCCGCGCGGGCCTGCAAGGCTTGCGCGCGGCCGATCTCGCCGCCGTCAGCCGTCACTGCGGCATTGTTCGACATGTTTTGCGGTTTGAACGGACGTACTTTCAGACCGCGCTGCGCAAAGACGCGGGCGAGGCCGGCGACAATCAGCGACTTGCCCACGTCCGAGCCGGTGCCCTGGAACATCAGCGCGCGCGCCGGCATCGCTCAAAACTCGATGCCCGGCTGCGCCTTCACCCCGGCGGCGAAGTGATGCTTCACCAGCGTCATCTCGGTAACGAGATCGGCGGCGGCGACGAGCTCCGGCTTGGCGTTGCGGCCGGTGACGACGACATGCAGGCCCTGCCGCCGTCCGGCGAGCGCGGCGATGACGGCGTTGAGGTCGAGATAATCGTAGCGCAGCGCGATATTGAGCTCGTCGAGGATGACCAGCGAAAAGCCCGGATCGGCCATCAGTTCGAGCGTCTTGAGCCAGGCGCGCTCGGCCGCGGCGACGTCGCGCGCGCGATCCTGCGTTTCCCAAGTGAAGCCCTCGCCCATCGTGTACCAAACGACCTGATCGCCGAACTGCGCGAGCGCGTCGCGCTCCGCCGTGTGCCAGGCACCCTTGATGAATTGCACGACGCCGATGCGATGGCCGCGGCCCAGCATGCGCAGCGCAAGGCCGAACGCGGCCGTCGATTTGCCCTTGCCGGTGCCGGTGTGCACGATGAGCAGGCCCTTCTCGATTGTCTTGCCCGCGACCTCGGCGTCCTGCACCGCCTTGCGCTTCGCCATCTTGGCGCGATGGCGCTCGGCTTCGGCTTTATCGATCGCTTGCGTCATGACTTTGCGCTCACAGCGTTCCTTTCAACGGCACCGGCAACCCGGCGACAACAAGCACGACGTGGTCAGCGAGCGCGGCAATGCGCTGATTGAGGATACCTTGCGCATCGCGAAAGCGCCGGCCCAGCGGATGATCCGGCACGATGCCGTAGCCGACTTCGTTGGCGACCACCACCTTGGGCGCTGTGGCCGCCAACAGCGCCTTCTCCACGCGTGTCATTTCCTCCTCGACGGCGCCGTTCGCCAGCATCAGATTCGACAGCCACAGCGTCAGGCAATCGACGAGAACGGGTTCCGACCTGCAAGCGGCGAGCACCTGCTCCAGGTTGTGCGTAGCTTCGATAGTGCGCCAGTTCGGACCGCGGCGCGCGCGATGCCTGGCAATGCGCTCCGCCATTTCGGCGTCGCCGGCTTCCGCCGTCGCCACATAGATCCACGGCGGCGGCAGCTTGGCGATCAAGCTCTCGGCATAGCGGCTTTTGCCGGAGCGGGCGCCGCCGAGAACGAGGGTAAGTTTTGCTACGCTCGACATCACTTCCGCGATCGGGAACCAGGCGGCCAGATTGACAGGCCGGCCCAGCGAAATCTATCACTAGCGCACCGATGGTCCCTCGCGAGAGGGTGAAAAGGGAATGCGGTGCGGCTGCCGCGCGAGCGGCCGCCAAATCCGCAGCTGCCCCCGCAACTGTGAGCGGGAAGTCTCGTCCGGACAAGCCACTGGAGGCTGACACCTTCGGGAAGGCAGGGCGAGGCGCCGATCCGCGAGCCAGGAGACCTGCCGTCGGCCGAGTCGACGCGACAAACACGGGTCGGGGTGAACCTGTGGATGATTTGAAAGACGCAAGTCTTTTGGTCCTCGCTCGCGCCGGCGGCAGGCGGCAAGTTGCGCCAAATCGCGCCATGCCGCTCCATGTCACGCGAGGACTTGATCGTGCTCACTTTCCTGAAAACGGCGGTCGATGACGCCTCGGCCGATCAGCGCGCCAAGATCGGCGGAATTTATATCCTGCTGTTGGCGGTCAACGCTTTGGTATGGACCTGGGCCTTGATAGCGCTCGCGGACCGGCCGACGCTCATCGGCACCGCGTTCCTCGCTTATGTGCTGGGCCTGCGCCACGCAGTCGATGCCGACCACATCGCGACGATCGACAATGTCGTGCGCAAGCTGATGCAGGAGGGCAAGCGCCCGGTCGCGGTCGGCCTGTTCTTCTCACTCGGCCATTCGCTGGCGATCACGCTCGCGGTCGCGGCGATTGCGGCGACCGCGTTTGCGCTGCAAGGCCGTTTCCTTGAATTGCGATCGATCGGCAGTATTGTCGGCATCGGTGCTTCCGCGTTTTTCCTGATCGCCATCGCCGTCATTAATCTCGTGATTCTGCGCGGCGTCTGGCAAAGTTTCCGCCGTGCTCGCCGCGGCGAGCCGGTCGCCGAACAGGAGCTCAATCTCCTGCTCTCCGGCCGCGGCTTTCTCGCCCGCATCTTCCGGCCGCTGTTTCGCATGGTGTCGCGAAGCTGGCAGATGTTCCCGATCGGCTTCCTGTTCGGCCTCGGCTTCGACACCGCCACCGAGATCAGCCTGTTCACCGTCGCTGCGAGTCAGGCATCCGGCGGCATAACCTTCGCCACCGTCATGATTTTTCCGGCGCTGTTCACCGCCGGCATGACGCTCGTCGACACCACCGACAGCGTGCTGATGGTCGGCGCCTACGGCTGGGCGTTCCTCAATCCGATCCGCAAGATTTGGTACAACCTCACCATCACCGCCATTTCCGTCGTCGTTGCTTTGCTGATCGGCGGCATCGAGGCGCTCGGGCTGGTGGCCGGCAAGCTCGGCCTCGAAGGCGGCTTCTGGGACACGGTCGGCGGGCTGAACGGCGGGCTTGCCAATTTTGGCTACCTCGTCGTCGGAATTTTCCTCGCGAGCTGGGCCGTCTCGTATCTGCTTTATCGGTGGCAGGGCCTCGACCGCCCGCTGGTCGCAGGGCTTGAGGCCGGCGAATGACAAAATCCGTCGACAACGCCGTCACCACCAAGCCGGCGGCAGCGCCGGTCGTCTATGTTTGCATCACCTGCAAGCGTCCGGAAGATGCGGATACCGAGCCGCGGCCGGGCGCGATCCTCGCCGCGGCGACAATGCGCGCCGCCGACGGAACCGAAGTCGAGGTGCGGCGGCTGCGCTGCCTTGCCAATTGCACGCGCGGCCCCAGCGCCGCCATGCGCTGCGATGGCTCCTGGACTTACCTCTTCGGCGGGCTCGATGAGTCATGCGCGGGGGCGTTGATCGAAGGCGCGCGGCTTCTTGCCCGCGCCGCCGACGGCATCCTGCCCTGGCGCGGCCGGCCGGAAGTCCTCAAGCGCGGCTTGATCGCACGCGTGCCGCCCATCGATTTCATAGCGCTGGATTGCGAAGGAGTTGACGAATGACCGCCCCGCTCGCGCGCGTCCCCTGCACGATCGTCACCGGCTTTCTCGGCGCCGGCAAGACGACGCTCATTCGCCATGTGCTCGCCAACGCGCAGGGCCGGCGTCTTGCCGTCATCGTCAATGAATTCGGCGACGTCGGCATCGACGGCGAAATCCTCAAAGGCTGCGGCAATGCCGCCTGCCCCGAGGACAACATCGTCGAGCTCGCCAACGGCTGCCTGTGCTGCACGGTTGCCGACGAATTCGTGCCTGCGCTCGATGCCATTCTGGCGAAGCAGGGCGTTGAGCACATCGTCATCGAAACCTCCGGCCTCGCTTTGCCGAAGCCGCTGGTGCAGGCGTTCCATTGGCCGGCGATCAAGAGCCGCGTCACCGTCGACGGCGTCGTCGTGGTCGTCGACGGCGCGGCGCTCGCCGATGGCCGCGTGGCGCAGGATCTCGACGCGCTCAAGCGGCAGCGCGCCGCCGACACTGCGCTCGAACACGACGATCCGGTCGAAGAGGTCTTCGAGGATCAGATCGCTTGCGCCGATCTTGTCGTGCTCAACAAGCGCGACCTGCTCGATGCAGCAGGCATCAACAGGGCAATGGCGACGATTGCGGGCGCGCTGCCACGCAACGTGAAAGTCATCACCGTCACCGACGGCAAGGTGGACGAGACGCTGCTGCTCGGGCTCGGCGTCGGCACCGAAGCCGACATCGAAAACCGCCGCACCCGTCACGACGCGGAGGCGGAGCACGATCACGACGATTTTGACTCGTTCGTCGTGGCGCTCGGCGAAATCGCCGACCCGTCGATTTTGACGGCGCGCGTTGCCGCGCTTGCGGAAAACTTCGACGTGCTGCGCGTCAAGGGTTTCGCCGCCGTGACCGACAAGCAGCTGCGGCTGTTGGTTCAAGCGGTCGGACCGCGCGTGACGCACCAATACGACCGGCCGTGGGCCGCGTCCGAAATGCGCGCAGGCCGCCTCGTCGTCATCGGCTTGAAAGGACTCGACCGCGCCGCCGTAACCCAAGCTCTTGTGGGTTAAGTGATGCATTTGCTCACGACGAGCTCGACCAACCTCGACGAAATTGTCGAAGCGGTCGACCTCGGCCAGCCGCCGGGCGATATCGTCGTGCTGTCGTTCGCCGACAGCGACCTCGCCGGACTTGCCGCCGCCTGGGAGGCGGAGCGCGAGGCACTGCCGAGCGTTCGCCTCGCCCATTTGCGCGACCTTCGCCATCCGATGTCGGTCGATCTTTGGATCGACCGTGTCGGTGCGCGCGCCAGGGTGATCGTCGTTCGCGTGCTCGGCGGCATTGATTGGTGGAAATACGGCATCGAGCGGCTGGCGGCGCTGGCGCGCGAGCGCGGCATTGCGCTTGCGGTGCTGCCCGGCGAGGATCGCGACGACCCGCGGCTTGCGGCGGCCTCGACGCTGCCGCGGCACGAGCTCGACGCGCTCTTGCGCTTCTTCCGCGAAGGCGGCCGGGAAAACCTGCGCACCCTGTTGCGCCGGCTCGCCCGCCACGCCGGTTTCGATTTCGAATTGCGCGAGCCGCAGCCATTGCCGCGGCTTGCCGGCTATCTGCCGGGCGAAGGCGCGGTCGATCTCGACCGTCTGGCGGCGGCGCTGGAGCGCGGCAAACCGGTCGTGCCGGTCATCTTCTATCGCGCTATGCTGCTGGCGGCCGATACAGCGCCGATCGACGCGCTGTGCGCGGCGCTCGCCGCGCGCAACCTAGCGCCGGCTGCTCTGGTCATCACCAGCTTGAAGGACGGCGCGGCGGCGAAGTTCCTGCGCCAGGCCTTGGCGCGACTTGATCCGGCATTGATCGTCACCACGACGGCGTTCGCGGCCGGCGGCAATGCGGATGCGCAAACGCCGCTCGACGAGCCGGGCGTTGCCGTCCTTCAGGTCATCAGTGCCACCACAAAACGCGCTGCCTGGCGGGACAGTTCGCGCGGGCTCGGCGCCGCCGATCTTGCGATGCATGTGGTGCTGCCCGAGCTTGACGGCCGCATTCTTGCCGGCGCGGTCGCATTCAAATATCCGCTGCCGCCGCAGGAAGGGCTTGCCTTCACCGCGCTGGCGAGCCGGCCTGAACCGGATCGCATCGCGATGGTCGCTGATCGCGTTGCCGCGCTCGTCCGTTTGCGTATGCTGCCGCGCGGCGAGCGGCGCGTCGCTATGCTGATGCCGGACTATCCCGGCGCTAAAGGCCGCAGCGGCTATGCGGTCGGTCTCGATGTGCCGGCGAGCGTGATCGCGGCCATCGGGGATCTCGCCGCCGCGGGCTACGCCGCCGGCGGCGCGCCGAAAACGCCGCGCGATCTGCTCGATGCGCTGGCGGCCGGCAGCGACGACGCGACACTCTCGACCGAGAACTACGAACGCCTGCTGCAACGCCTTCCGCGTGCAGCGCTCGCGCGGCTGCGCGAGGCGTGGGGCGAGCCGGCCGATGATCCCGATCTGCGCGACGGCGTCTTCCGCTTTCGTGCGCGAAAATTCGGTAACATCCTGGTGGCGCTGCCGCCCGATCGCGGGCGCGCATCGGAGCGGCGCGCCAACTATCACGATCCGCTGTTGCCGCCGCGTCACGCGCTGGTCGCCTTTGGATTATGGCTGCAACACGTCGCGAAGGCCGATGCGCTCGTTCACATGGGCGCGCATGGCACGCTGGAATGGCTGCCCGGCAAGGCGGTCGCGCTGACCGCCGCATGCTTTCCCGAAATCGTCACCGGCGCGCTGCCGGTGATCTATCCGTTCATCGTCAGCAATCCCGGTGAGGCGGCGCAGGCGAAACGCCGCATCGCGGCCCTGACCATCGGCCATTTGCCGCCGCCGCTTGTTGCCGGCGCGCCGAGCGGCGGCGCGCACGAGCTCGAGCTTCTCATCGACGAATACGCGCAGGCAGACGGCCTCGACCGCCGCCGCCGCGAGCGGCTCGCCAACCTCATCGTCGAGACGGCGCAGCGCAGCGGATTGGCTCGCGAGGCCGGGGTCGGCACTGCGGTCGCGCCGGACGAGGCGCTGCGGCGCATCGATGCCTGGCTGTGCGACCTCAAGGATCTCGCCATCAAGGATGGCTTGCACGTTTACGGCCGCGCGCCGGCCGACGTCGACGACCCGATGTGGCGCACCAGCGCCGCGGCAGAACGCACAGCTTTAATCAGCGCGCTCGATGGCCGTCGCGTCGCGCCGGGCCCGGCCGGTTCGCCGACGCGCGGACGGCGCGACGTGCTGCCGACCGGGCGCAATCTCTTCACCGCCGACCCGCGCACGCTGCCGACGCCGACCGCGATGGAGCTCGGCCGGCTCGCGGCCAATGAAGTGGTGCGCGCGCATTTGCAGACGCACGGCGAGATGCCGCGCGCGATCGTCATCGATCTGTGGGGCAGCGCCACGCTGCGCACCGGCGGCGAGGAGATTGCGCAGGGACTTTCGCTGATGGGCTGCCGGCCGATCTGGGAGCACGCCAGCGGCCGCATCACCGGCGTCGAAGTGCTGCCGACTGCCGCGATCGGGCGCGCCCGGGTCGATGTCACCTGGCGCATTTCCGGGCTGTTTCGCGATCTGTTCCCGGCGCAGATCGCGCTGATCGACGCAGCGGTGCGAGCAGTCGCGGCGCGCGACGAGGACGACGACGAAAATCCGCTCGCGGCCGTCCGCCGCGCCGCCAATGGCAAGGGCGCACGGCGTCTGGACCGCGTCTTCGGCACCGCGCCCGGCGCTTACGGCGCGGGCGTCGAGGATTTGCTCGGCGGCGATGCCGACACGAACGCGATTGGAGCGGCCTATCTCGCGGCCGCCTCGCATGCCTATGGCGGCGCCGAAGGCGAGTCGGATGCGGCGCCCGGCGCTTTTGCGCAGTGCGTCGTCGGCGCCGATCTGCTGGTGCATACCAGCGACGATCCCGGTCGCGACCTTCTTGAAGGCGCCGAGGATGTCGCCTTCGTCGGTGGTTTTGCCGCGGCCGCGAAAATGCTCGGCCGCTCGGCCGATCTTGTCATGCTCGACATGACCGATCCGCAGCGACCGCGCGCGCGGGCGCTGTCGGCGGCGCTGGCGCGCATCGTGCGGGCGCGCGCTATCAACCCGCGCTTCATCGCCGGCCAGATGCGGCACGGCCCGCGCGGCGCCGCCGAGCTTGCCGAAACCGTCGATC
>Ga0116220_10000827_pt1 | contig 12271 bp, 10 predicted proteins | sample Sb_taG_10_FD_88967 | JGI IMG/M metagenome (GOLD analysis project Ga0116220, IMG submission 88967) | Peat soil microbial communities from Weissenstadt, Germany - Sb_50d_7_NC metaG | ecosystem: Environmental > Terrestrial > Soil > Wetlands > Peat | place: Germany: Weissenstadt | collected 2010-09-21
CGGTGCTCGAGCGCGTCCGTCAGCTCGCCGGGCTCGAGCCCCTCGTGCTCTTGCAGCCACAGCAGCATCCCCGGGTCGACACTGCCCGAGCGAGTGGCCATCACGAGGCCCTCCAGCGGCGTGAAGCCCATCGTCGTGTCCCGCGAGCGGCCATCCGCGATCGCGCACAGCGAGGCGCCAGCGCCCAGGTGGCAGCTGACGATGCGCAGGCGCGACGTGCCAGCGCCTAGTCCCGGGTCCCGACGATCCAGTAACTGGGGTGCACGGCGAGCCACCCACGCATGCGAGAGCCCGTGAAAGCCATACCGGCGCAGGCCCCAGCGCTCGCGCCACTCGGCCGGCAGCGCATACGTCGCCGCGGCCGCCGGCAGGGTCGCGTGAAACGCGGTGTCGAAGCAGGCCACCGCAGGCAGGTCCGGCAGCGCCTCACTGACAGAGTCGAGCGCCGCGAGGGACTTCGGCTGGTGCAGCGGGGCGAGCTCCACCAGCGCGCGCAGCTCGTCCTCGATCCCCGGGTCGATCGCGACAGCTTCACGAAACCGCTCGCCGCCGTGCACGATGCGATGGCCGATCGCGTCCGCCTCGCCGAGCCTGTCCTCTAGCGCCCGGCGCAGCTGCGCCTGCTCGATGCCCGTGTCCGACGAGACCGGGAACTCCTCCTCGGCGAGGATCGCGTCATCACCGCCGAGCAGTGTCAGCTTGAGGCTGCTCGAGCCCGCGTTGACGGTGAGAACGCGCACGACTGAGCCTAGCGGGCGCCGCCGAGCTCGGGCGCGGGCGGCCCGGCCGGCTGGGCATCGCCGCATCCCAGCCAGGTCCAGTCGCGCAGCTCGGGTGGATCATCGCCGTGCTCGCGCGTGTAGGCGCGGTGGCGCAGCCGCTCGTCGTCCATGTGCTGGCGCAGATGCATCGCCCGCTCGACGAGGCCCGGAACGCGGTCGATGACGTCCATGACCAGGTGGAAGCGATCGAGGTCATTGAGCATGACCATGTCGAAGGGCGTGGTCGTCGTGCCCTCCTCCTTGTATCCGCGCACGTGCAGGTTCGAGTGGTTGGCACGACGGTAGGTCAGGCGGTGGATCAGCCAAGGGTACCCGTGGTAGGCGAAGATCACAGGGCGGTCCGTGGTGAAGAGCGCGTCGAACTCCTGCTCGGAGAGCCCATGAGGATGCTCGCTCTCGGGCTGCAGACGCATCAGGTCGACGACGTTGATGACGCGGACCTTCAGGTCGGGGAGCTCGCGCCTGAGGATCGCGGCGGCGGCGATCGTCTCGAGCGTCGGTACGTCCCCGGCGCAGGCGAGGACGATGTCCGGCTCCTCGCCCTCGTCGCTGCTGGCCCAGTCCCAGACGCCGATCCCCCGGGTGCAGTGGGCGATCGCGTCCTCCATCCCCAGGTAGTCCAGCGCGGGCTGCTTGCCGGCGACGATCACGTTGACGTAGTCGCGGCTTCTCAGGCAGTGGTCGGCCACTGAGAGTAGGCAGTTGGCGTCCGGGGGGAGATAGACGCGCACGATCTCGGCCTTCTTGTTGACCACATGGTCGATGAAGCCGGGGTCCTGGTGGGAGAAGCCGTTGTGGTCCTGGCGCCAGACGTGGGAGGAGAGCAGGTAGTTCAGGGAGGCGATGGGGCGCCGCCAGGGGATGTCGTGGCTGACCTTCAGCCACTTGGCGTGCTGGTTGAACATCGAGTCGACGATGTGGATGAAGGCCTCGTAGCAGTTGAAGAGGCCGTGGCGGCCGGTCAGCAGGTAGCCCTCCAGCCAGCCCTGGCAGAGGTGCTCAGAGAGAGCCTCCATGACGCGACCGTCGGGAGCGAGGTGATCGTCGCCGGGGAGCGTTTGGGCATCCCAGGCGCGATCGGTCACCTCGAACAGCGCGCCCAAGCGGTTGGAGGCGGTCTCGTCGGGACCCATAAGGCGGAACCCGTCTGGGTTCTTGACGATGATGTCCCGCAGGAAGGCACCCAGCACGCGGGTGGCCTCGGTGAAGCCCGAGCCGGGGGCGGGCACCGGGACGGCGTAGTCGCGGAAGTCGGGCATCTCCAGATCGCGCAGCAGCAGCCCGCCGTTGGTGTGGGGGTTGGCTCCCATGCGCTGCTGCCCGGAGGGGGCGAGGGCGGCCAGCTCCGGCACCAGGGCCCCCTCGGCGTCGAAGAGCTCCTCGGGCCGGTAGGAGCGCAGCCAGGACTCCAGCTGGGCGAGGTGCTCGGGCTTGGTGTCCAGTTCGGCCAGGGGCACCTGATGGGAGCGGAAGGAGCCCTCGGCGGGCAGCCCGTCGACCTCCTTGGGCCCGGTCCAGCCCTTTGGCGTGCGCAGCACGATCATCGGCCAGCGCGGTCGGCCGAGCGATCGGCCGGGGCCTCTGCCGGCGGGGTGGACGGAGTCCTCATCCTCGCGCGCGTCCTCTCGCGCGCAGCGCTGGATCTCCGCGATCTCGTCGGCTACCTCCTCGAGCGTCGCGGCCATCAGCTGGTGCATCTCCGCGGGGTCCGAGCCCTGCACGAACCGTGGCGCGTAGCCGTAGCCCTCCAGCAACGAGCGCAGCTCCGGCTCGGGGATCCGCGCGAGCACCGTCGGGCTGGCGATCTTGTAGCCGTTGAGGTGGAGCACGGGCAGGACCGCTCCGTCGCGGGCGGGGTCGAGGAACTTGTTGGAGTGCCAGCTCGCGGCGAGGGGGCCCGTTTCGGCCTCGCCGTCGCCGATCACGCAGCAGACGAGGAGATCGGGGTTGTCGAAGGCGGCGCCGTAGGCGTGCAGGAGCCCGTAGCCGAGCTCGCCGCCCTCGTTGATCGAGCCGGGGGTCTCGGGGGCGACGTGGCTGGGGATGCCGCCGGGGAAGGAGAACTGGCGGAAGAGCCTGCGCAGGCCCTCCTCGTCGTGGCCTATGCGGGTGTAGACCTCCGTGTAGGTGCCCTCCAGGTAGACGTTCGCCACGAGCCCCGGTCCTCCGTGGCCGGGGCCAGTGACGTAGATGGCGTTGAGGTCCCGCAGGCGGATCAGGCGGTTCATGTGGGCGTAGATGAAGTTCAGCCCCGGAGTCGTTCCCCAGTGGCCGAGCAGGCGCGGCTTGGTGTGCTCGATGCGCAGCGGCTCGCGCAGCAACGGGTTGTCCAACAAGTAGATCTGCCCGACCGACAGGTAGTTGGCCGCGCGCCAGTAGGCGTGCAGCGCATCCAGCTCTTCGGCAGTCAGGGGGCCGGATGAATCGGTCACGGCGACATTGTCGCTAACTCAGTGGTCTATACGGAGGATGATCGTGTAGAGCACTGTTGACCGGTGGGTGCGCGCTTCGTAGTGTCAGGTGCAGATGCCTGGTCGCAGCATCCGCATAGCGCGCATCGCCGGGATCCCCGTCGGGGTCAGCCCGTGGTGGCTCGTGATCGTCGTGCTGATCACCTGGTCGCTCGGAGCTTCCTACTTTCCCGAAGAGATTCACGGCATCGCCCCGGGGGCGTCCTACGCGCTCGGTCTGGCCAGCGCGCTGCTGCTGTTCGCGAGCATCCTCGCGCACGAGCTCGGCCACGCGATCGTCGCCCGCCGGCACGGGATCGAAGTGGAAGAGATCGACCTGTGGCTGCTCGGGGGCGTTTCGCGCATGCGCGGCGAGGCCCACGACCCGGACGACGAGCTGCGCTACGCCCTGGCGGGGCCCGCCGTCACGGCGGTGATCGCCGTCTGCTTCGGGGCGCTCGCACTGCTGCTGCCCTCGTCCACGCCCGCCGCCGTGCGCGCGCTGGTCGAATACCAGGCGCTCGTCAACGGGCTGATCCTCGTGTTCAACCTGCTGCCCGCGTTCCCGCTCGACGGGGGACGGGTGCTGCGCTCGCTGCTGTGGCGGCGCAGCGGCGAGATCGGCCGATCCACGGAGACCGCCGCAAGCGTCGGCCGCGGGTTCGGCTACGTAATGATCGCCCTCGGCGGCCTCGAGCTCCTGAGCGGCGCGCCCGAGGGACTGTGGCTGGCGCTGATCGGCTTCTTCATCGTGATGGCCGCCGGCCAGCAGGCGATGGGCGCGCAGGCGCAGGCCGCGCTGTCGGGCGTACACGCGTCCGAGCTGATGTCCACCCCGGTCGTGAGCATCCCCGAGCGAACATCCGCCGCGCAGGCGAGCGCTGACTGGTTCGTGCCCTACCGCTACACCTCCTTCCCCGTGGTGGACGAACAGGGCCGGGCGATCGGACTGGCGAGCGTCACGCAGATGCAGGCGCTCGCACGCCACCGGCGCACCGAACAGCTGGTCGGTGAGATCGCGGACCGCGACCCCGGGTTGCTCGTCGCCGGGGACGAGGACGTATCCCGGCTGCTCGAGCGGCCTGCCTTCGCCCGCGTCGGACGAGCCGTGGTCGTCGACGAGCCCGGCGGCAGGCCCATCGGCCTGATCTCGATCACCGACGTGCAGCGCACGCTGCGCGCCGCCCGCCTCGCCGATCCCGCGGCTAACGGGAGCGCACACGCCGCCAAGGTATCTGCAGCTCGTCGTCAGTAGTCAACCGCTGAGTCGATACCGTCCATGGCGGTGATCGGCAAAGACACACCACCGCCGCCGCCCGACGCCGCTTTGGCGGGCGAGGGTTCCCCCGGGGAGACGATCCAGATCGTCCTCGCCGACGATCACGCGGTGGTGCGCAGCGGCCTGCGGCTGCTGCTCGACAACGAGCCGGACTTCGAGGTCATCGCAGAGGCCGGCGACGTCGAGAGCGCCCGGCGCTACGTGCGTGGTCATCACCCCACGGTGCTGGTGCTCGACCTGAACATGCCCGGCGGTTCGAGCCTAGAGGCGATCCCCACCATCCGCGCGGAGTCGCCCGAGACGCAGATCGTCGTGCTGACGATGCAACAGGAGCCGGCGTTCGCCCGCGAGGCCCTGGGCGCGGACGCTATCGGCTACGTGCTCAAGGAGGCCGCCGACGACGAGCTCGTGGAGGCGGTGCGCCGCGCCGCCGCCGGAGAGAGCTATCTGAATCCCAGGCTCGGCGCGCGCATGGCTGCCGAGCCGCCACCCGGCCCGCCCGACGATCTCTCAGAGCGCGAGCTCGAGGTGCTGAGGCTGATCGCGCTGGGGCACACCAACGCCGAGATCGGCGAGCAGCTGTACCTGTCGGTGCGCACCGTCGAGACCCACCGCTCCCACATCCAGCAGAAGCTCAGGCTCTCCACGCGCGCGGAACTGGTGGGCTACGCGATCGAGCACGGGCTGATCGATACCGGCTGACCGGCCGTGACAGTCACGCGCTCTGCTCAGAGCGGTAGTGCTCTTTCCAGATCAGCTTGTAGATCGGGATCCAGCGCGGGACCCTGTTGACGATGGGGATGAAGGGGATGCAGATGAAGGCGAGGCTCAGGACGCCCATGATGATCATCACGAGGATGTCCGCGTTTTCAGAGCTCTTGAACGGTTCGACCTGGTACCAGAGAGCGTACAGCCACAGCCACGCCTGGCCCGGATAGCTGCCCGTCTCGTTCATCATGCCCCACTGATCGCCGAGCAGGTGCTGTTCTTGAGCGCGTTCTGAGAGCAGCCCGCCGTCGGCCATGAACAGCAGCGGCTTGGTGTAGTCGGTCTGGAAGAACTGTTTGCTGGTCAGCAGGCTGCCGTCCACGCCGCCGCTCTTGGCCATGGCTAGCAGGCTGGTCATCATCACCGGCACCGGCCCGGCGTTCCCGCTGGTCTTCACGATGACCGTGCCGTTGCTTTCAGTGACCGTGTTGGGCGGCGTCTTCTTTTCTTCTTCGGCGGTGGCAGTTTCTTCAAGCGGCTTGGCGTACGCTTCGGCCCATTCCTTTTTCTGCTTTTCGGGCGCCGTCTTGTACTGTGCGAGCGCGGCCGTCAGAGCGGGGTCGCCCGGGATCGTTTCCAGCGGGCCCACCACGAAGTCCAGTTCGGTGTCGATCGGGTGGCTGACGCCGAGCCATTTCTGCGGCTTGATGATCCAGGCTTCCTGACCAGTGCCGTTGTGGTTGTAGGGCGGTCCATATTCGGCGGTCGGGCTGGTGCCGTCGAGCTCCTTGACGGCCGCCGTGGTGAAGTCCGCGGGTTTCTGCTGTGACCATTGCGCGATCGTGCTCGGCTTGTCGTCGGGTGAGGAGAACAGGATCGTCAGCACGAGCGCGAGCAGCGTGATCACGCCGACCGCGATGAACAGCTCTTTGACCAGGTCATAGGGGTAGTAGCGGCCTTTCCACTGCTGCGTGTCGTCCTTGGGGTGGATCATGCGGCTGAAGCGGCTCATGACTGCTGCCCCGCCGCGCTGACGGCGCCGTCAGCGGCCGGCGCGGCAACCGGCGCGAACTCGGGGCGCTTCTCCAGCTCGAACGGTGGCACAACCCCGTGCGTGCGCACGAGCAGGACGTGCGCGCTCACGAGCAGCACGACGGCCATCGGCAGCAACAGCACGTGCCAGCTGTACATCTGGCCGAAGTTGGTGACGTTGAAGAAGGCGCCGACGCCGACCGAGTTGAGCCCGTCCTTGGCCTGCGTGGAGATCCACTGCGCGTCGAAGTTCTGCTGGGAGACGTAGCCGGTCAGCGCCGTTGGCACGGCGACCAGGAAGATGATCGCGCCGGTGATCCACACGCGTGTGCGCCCGCCGCGCCAAGCCGCCATCCAGTACTTGCCCCACAGGTGCACGACCATCACGAAGAAGAAGAGCTCGACCGCCCACATGTGGATGCTGTTGAAGAAGTGCCCGACGCCCGTGTAGTGCCACCAGGCCGGGCCCTTGAGGGCGAGGATCGAGCCGGAGCCGATGATCACGATCAGCGAGGCGATGCTGGCCACGCCGAACATGTAGATCCAGGAGGCGACGTAGGTGGGCTGCCCGTCGGGCAGCAGCTTCTCGGGCGGCAGAGCCTCGACGCCGGCTTCGCGGACTTTGACGGTCCAGGAATGCGCGTCAGGCGCGGTGGGAGCCGGGCTCGGAGGCATGGGAGCGACGCTGCTCACGAGGCACCCCCACGGCGGCGGGTGGCGCCCGGAAACGGGAGCAGGAGCGCCAGGAAGAAGACGACGAACATCAGGCCGATCACAACCACATTGGCCACCGACAGATGGATGAATTCCCAGTCCACCGTATGGGCCGGGTGATTCAGGTTGAAGACCGCTGCCGCCAGCACGTTCATGTACCCCTCTCGAAGTGGACGATGGGTGTCGCACAAACCTGCCTTTGCGCGACACCCACGACGATGTGCGAACCCTATGTGCGGATCTCCATTCGCGCCTCCGTAGAAAACCCTGTTTCAGATCGTCTCCGGAACCATCTCGATCGCTCCGCAGGGGCACTCGACGACGCAGATGCCGCAGCCCTTGCAGTAGTCGAAGTCGAACGCGTACCCGTCGCCCTCTTCGACCTTGAGGACGGCGTTGTCGGGACACACGCCGTAGCAATTGTCACAACCAAAGCAATTGCCACAGCTCAGGCAACGACGCGCCTCGAATAGCGCGTTGGTCTCATCCAGGCCCTGCGTGACCTCCGCGAAGGTGGACTGGCGCCGGATCGCGTCCAGGCGCAGCGCGACAGTCGCCGGCGCGTCGGAGTAGTACCAGGTGTTGAGCTCCTCGAACGTGGCGAGCCCAGGCTCGGGCGGGTGCTCATATTCAGTGTTGCGCAGCCAGGCGTCGACATTGCGCGCGGCCTGCTTGCCGTGGCCAACCCCGACGGTGACGGTGCGCTCGGCAGGCACCATGTCGCCACCCGCGAAGATGCCCTCGTGGCCGGTCATCATGCGCTGGTCGACCCGCACGACGCCGTCCTCGATCTGCAGGCCCGGCACGCCGTCGAGCAGCGACAAATCGGCTTCCTGGCCGAGCGCGAGCACGAGCGAGTCGGCCTGCAGCTCCGCCAGCTCGCCGGTGGGCTGGGGAAAGCCGGTCTCGTCGAGCTCCATCTTCTCCAACAGCACCCTGCCCTCGCCGGCGTGCCTGATCGTTGACAGCCACTTCATCATCACGCCCTCTTCGAGCGCTTCCTGGACCTCGGAGTCGTGCGCGGGCATGCGCTCGCGTGTGCGCCGGTACACCACGATCGCCTCGCTCGCCCCCAAGCGCTTGGCCGTGCGGGCGGCGTCCATCGCGGTGTTCCCTCCGCCATAGACGACGACGCGCCGGCCGAGCAACGGGCGCTCCTGCCCCTCCATGCCGCGCAGCAGCGTGACGGCGTCGAGGATGTGGGCCGCCTCGCCCGCGGGAATGTAGGCGCGCCTGCCGATGTGCGCGCCGACCGCCAGGAACGCGGCGTCGAATGAGCCCTCGCGCACCGCGTCGAGGATGTTCGTGACCTTGGCGTTCAGTTGCAGCGTGACGCCGAGATCGAGGATGCGCTGGACCTCGGCGTCGAGCACATCGCGCGGCAGGCGGTACTTGGGAATGCCAAACCGCATCATGCCCCCGGCCATCGGACCCGCCTCGCGGATCGTGACCTCATGCCCGCGGCGCGTGAGGTGGTAGGCCGCGGACAGCCCCGACGGACCGGCGCCGACGACGAGCACGCGCTTGCCGCTCGGCTCGGCGTCTGCCGCCAACCGCCAACCGCGCCGGATCGCCTCGTCTCCGAGGAAGCGCTCGACGCCATGTATCCCGACCGTGTCGTCGAGCTGGGCGCGGTTGCAGGCGCTCTCGCACGGGTGGTAGCAGACGCGTCCCATCACGGCAGGCAGCGGGTTGTCCTCGACGAGCTCGCGCCAGGCGGCCTCGTAGTCGCCGGACTCGGCGTGGTAGAGCCACTGCTGGATGTTCTCCCCGGCGGGGCAGGCGTGATTGCACGGGGGCAGGCGGTGCACGTACACGGGGCGCTCATCGCGCCACGAGCCCGTCTTGTTCGCCAGGCTCGAGCCGACGTCGAGCGTGATCGCGAACGGCTTGTCCATCACACGAGCCCGAAGCGACGGATGTTGCGATTCGCGCCGGCCTGGATGCGGGCGATCGTGTCGGTCTGCAGCTCTGGTCTGAACAGATGCGCGAACCGTGTCTGCGGGCGCAGGTAATCCTCGACGGGCACCTGCCGGCGAATCGGCGAGACGCCGACGACCTCGCCGTCGCGCGCCTCGAACACCGGAAAGATGCCGCTCTCCTTCGCCAGGCGCGCGATCCGGATCGTATCCTTGGACGCGCTGCCCCAGCCGAGCGGGCAGGGGACGAACACGTGCAGGTAGCGCGGGCCGCGCATCTCCATCGCGGTCTGGACCTTCGCCTCCAGATCGCGCAGCTCGGCCACGGTGGCGGTGGCAACGTAGGGGATCTCGTGCGCCATCGCGATCAGCGGCGCGGACTTGCCCTGACCGAACACGTTCCCCGGCTCGGAGCCAACCGCCGGCGTCGTGGTGGTGCGCGCCGCGGGCGGGGTCGCGCCCGAGCGCTGCACGCCGGTGTTCATGTAGGCCTCGTTGTCGTAACAGATGTAGAGCACGTCATCGCCGCGCTCGAACATGCCCGACAGGCATGCCATGCCGATATCCACGGTGCCTCCGTCCCCGCCCTGGCCGACGACACGGATGTCCTCGCGGCCTTTCGCGCGCAGCGCGGCGGCGATGCCGGTGGAGACGGCCGGGGCGTTGGCGAACAGCGAGTGGATCCAGGGGATACGCCAGGACGACTCCGGGTAGGGAGTGGAGAACACCTCCAGGCAGCCCGTCGCGTTGGCCGCGATCATCCGCCCGCCGGTGGCGCGCATCGCGGCGTCCAGGGCGTAGCGCGCACCGAGCGCCTCGCCGCAGCCCTGGCAGGCACGATGGCCGCAGGTGATCGAGTTCGTGCGCTGCTCGCCGGCCTGCACGGAGCGCTGCTCGGGGTCGAGCAGGCGATTGCCGACCGCGAAGCTGCCCGTCTGGTAGTAGCGGATCGCCGGGGCCTTCATGCTCGCGCGCCCCTCACACCGGACCCGCCGCCACGGGTCCGACGTCGCGCAGGATGTTCTCCGCATGCGGCCCCGACGTGCGCGAGGAGCGCATGCGCTGAAGCTCGCGGTCGACGACGTCCCAATCCATGTCGAGGAACGTCAACGGCTCGAGCCGATCGGCCGCCGCGTCGACGAACAGCCGATGCAGCGAGGCCTTCGTGATCGGCCGCCCGCCGAGCCCGGCGATGACCGTGTAGCCGTGCAGCTGGATGCCGGCGAGCGCCATGCGAACGTTCGCCGCAACGATCCCGCCGATGCCGACCGCGAGCGCCTTCTCGAGTACGACCACCCGCTGGGCATGGTTCAGGGCCGCGCGCACGGCGTCCAGCGGGAACGGACGGAACGACGAGATCCCGAGGACCCCGATCTTCACGCCCTGCTCGCGCAGCTCATCGACCGTGTCCTCGATCGTCCCGAGCACCGAGCCGAGCGCGAGCACGATCGTCTCGGCGTCCTCAGCGCGGTAGGGACGGACAAGGCCACCTGAGTCGCGTCCGAACTCGTCCTTGAAGTCGGCGGCGATCTCCGGAATCAGCTGAAGCGCCTGCATCTGCTTGGCGTGCGCGAGGTACTTCACCTCCATGAACGCCTCCGGCCCCACCATCGCGCCGATCGATATCGGCTCGTCAGGATCGAGCACCTGACGTGGCTGAAACGGCGGCAGGAACGCATCGACCTGCTCCTGCGTGGGCATGTCGACGCGCTCGACGGCGTGCGTGAGGATGAAGCCGTCCATGCAGACCATCACCGGGGTGGACAGCTCCTCCGCCAGTCGGAACGCCTGGATGTGGAGATCGAGCGCCTCCTGATTGGTTTCGGCAAACAGCTGGATCCAGCCGCAGTCGCGCTGGGACATCGAGTCGGAGTGGTCGTTCCAGATGTTGATCGGCGCGCCGATCGCGCGGTTGGCGAGCGTCATCACAATCGGCAGGCCCAGTCCGGAGGCGTTGTAGAGCGCCTCGGTCATGTACAGCAGACCCTGGCTGGCCGTCGCCGTGTAGGCGCGCGCGCCGGTGGCCGAGGCCCCGATCGCAACCGACATCGCGGCGAACTCGGACTCGACGTTGACGAACTCGCACGGCGCGAGCTCACCCGACTTCACCAGCGCCGACAGGTTCTCGACGATGTGCGTCTGCGGCGAGATCGGGTACGCACAGACGACCTCAGGGCGGCAGAGAGCGACTGCCTCAGCCACCGCTCGGGAGCCCTCAACCTGACGCAGCACCGGAAAGCTCCCGCATCTCGTCTGAAACCCAGGCATGCGCGGCCTGCGCCGCCGCCACGTTGCCCTCGCCGACGGCTCCGGCGAAGCGTTCGGATATCGCGCGCGCGACGGCGTCGAGCGAGACCATGCCGGTGAGCGCCGCGAAGCCGCCGAGCAGCGTGGCGTTGGCGACGGCGCGTCCGGTGTGCTCACGCGCGAGCTCGGCCGCGGGGACGGTGAGCAGCCGCTCGTGGCGGAAGCTGGCGACAAGCTCGCCGAGGCCGAGCTCGTCGAACGTACGTGTGGTGTTGATGAGAACGTAGCCGTCGGGACGAAGACCGCCGAACACGTCCACCTGGTGCAGCAGCGTCGGGTCCTGCACGATCAGCGCGTTGGGCTCCATCACCGGCTCGCGCACGCGGATCTCGCGGTCGTCGATGCGGCAGAACGATACGACGGGCGCGCCCATGCGCTCGGAGCCGAAGCTCGGGAACGCCTGCGCGTAGCGGCCCTCGTCGAAGGCCGCGAACGAGAGCAGCTCCGCCGCGGTCACCACACCCTGACCGCCGCGGCCGTGGATGCGCACCTCGAACATCGCTACTCCCGTGCGGCGTCGAGCAACACGCGCTGCTCGGCTGCGGCGACCAGCGCGCGTGTGCGGTCGATCACGTCGGCGCTGACCGAGATCGCATCGATCCCCGCGCGCACCAGCAACTCGGCGTACTCGGGGTGAACCGAGGGCGCCTGACCGCAGATCGAGGTGCGCAACCCCAGCTCGCGCGCGCGCGGGATCAGCTCGCGCAGGTAGGCGGTGACGGCGGGATCACGCTCGTCGAACGTGTCGGCCAGGACCTCGTTGTCACGATCGGCACCGAGCAGCAGCGGGGTGAGGTCGTTGGAGCCGATCGATATGCCGGCGATCTGAAGCCCGGCGTACTCCGCCAGGTTGAACAGCACCGAGGGCACCTCAGCCATCACCCACAGCTGGAAGCCCGGTCGATCGAGCAAGCCGGACTCAGCGATCAGCTCACGGCAGCGGCGCAGCTCGCGGGCGGTGCGCACGAACGGGAGCATCACGTGCAGGTTGCGATGGCCGGCGTCCCACACCTGGCGCAGGGCGGCCAGCTCCAGCGCGAACACGTCGGGCTCGCGCGTGTAGCGCAGAGCGCCGCGGTA
>Ga0116220_10000829_pt1 | contig 12267 bp, 14 predicted proteins | sample Sb_taG_10_FD_88967 | JGI IMG/M metagenome (GOLD analysis project Ga0116220, IMG submission 88967) | Peat soil microbial communities from Weissenstadt, Germany - Sb_50d_7_NC metaG | ecosystem: Environmental > Terrestrial > Soil > Wetlands > Peat | place: Germany: Weissenstadt | collected 2010-09-21
AAGACACTTGGATCTGACGGGCGTGAGGCCCTGAGCTGGCCAGCTGGCGGTTACCGGTGAGAGCAGCGGGCGCGTGAACCCGTACCCTGCCGACCCGATCCATCGGCGCCTGTCAGAGCTGGGTCATCAAGAGGCACAGCTCGTGGCGGACCTCGGTCTCGATGAGCACGGGAACTTCGTTACGGTTCGCCAGCACGTCCGTGATGCTCTGGCGGCAGGCGGTGCTGCCGAGCTAGCGGATATCGTCACCGATCTGCTGGACTGAACTTGCGGGTTGAATGAGGTAGCGCATGGCGCATGACGGCCTGACCACATTGTCCGATCGCATCCACAATCTGAGGTTCGCTGTGCTCGGCGCTTATGTCGCGGACTGTTTCGTCGTCACATCCCGTCTTCCTGCCTGGGGCGTCGAGTATCAGGCCGACGCCGTTCGCATCTCGCCGGGGGGCAAGGCACTCAACCAGGCGGTCGCTCTCGCCCGGCTTGGGGTCCACGTGACTGCTGTCGGGACGGTTGGTGATGACGCGCTCGGGCAGGACATCTTGTTCACGCTGGCTCGCTAAGGCATCGAAGCCGATGGCATGCGCGTGAGCGAGAACGCGCCGACTTCGGTCTGCGTTTGCTTCGTCAGCCAGAAGGGCGAAACCTCCTTCGTATGGCACATCGCCGACGATGTTGCCGTCACGCCCGACACTGTGCGTGCTGCTGAGGACAGCATCCGGTCATCGGATGCTGTCCTCATTACTTTCGAGTTGCCGCCCGCCGCCATCCGTGAGGCGATCACGCTCGCCAGCGGGGGTGGCGCCCGCGTTTTTGTCCAACCTGCCCCGCCCTTGGCGGACCCTCATCTGAACGCGCTTATTCCCTGGGATCAGGTTGAGGTTCTCCTACCCAACGAGACCGAAGCCCGTGCGATCCTCGAAAGCATCAGTTCTGACCGCCCGCATCATGCGGATGATCTCGCCGCAGCCCTGGCAACGGAGCTGGCCGTACCGACAGTCGTGGTAACGCTCGGAGAGTCAGGATGCATCGCGCATTCCGCTGGCGCGAGCCGCCGGTATTCCGCTCATCAGGCAGCGTCCGTCGACACCACCGGGGCCAGTGACGCGTTCGCAGCTTCGCTTGCTGCCTTCATGGTCGCGGGCACATCAGAGGCCGAGGCCATCCAGGCTGCACTAGCGGCCGCCGCGTGGACTATCGGCCGCCCTGGCGGTCATGAGGCGATGCCTTCTTCGGCCCAGGTAATCAGTATGTTGGGCCGGCGTCGTTGATCAGGATGCGGATTCCGCGCTCGCCGAGCTATCCGTTCGCGTGTTCCGTACGGTATGCCCACCTCTGGCCGGTCCCCTTGTACTCGGTAACTGGGATCAGTTTCGCACCTGGCGCCATCCGGGACAGATAAAGCACCCCGTGCAGGTGGTCGACCTCGTGCGCCACGAGCCGGGCCAGGCCCAGGTCGAACGTCGTGATGCGCACCTCGCCGTCCACGTCCTGGTGCTCCACGTCGATCCGAAGTGATCGTCGCGTCATGCCCCGGACGTCGAAGAAGCTCAGGCACCCCTCGTACTGGTCGTCTGTCTCGGACGACTCGTCGATGATGCGTGGATTCAGCAGCGTGATCGGGTTCCCGTCGGGTGCGCGTACCAGCGCGGCGGCCCGCCCGATACCGATCTGCGGAGCGGCAAGTCCCATGCCCTTGGCGAAGGTGTGGACCTGCGCGACCCGTTCAATGGTGGACATGAGCTGCGCGATGACGCGGCGCGCGTCCTCCGCCTCTGCGGGAAGGTCGAACGGTTGTGCCGGTGCGGTGAGGATCGGGTCGCCGTCCTGGGCTATGCCGAGGGCGGACATTCGCGCACTTGGGCTCAAGGCTGCCTCATTCGTCTTGTCGGTTGCATTCTTGAACTTCCACTCAACTCTGTACCGTGCGTGGAGCGGCGGATCACGCGTCGACCATGTATAGAACACTCGATCGCCGTCGGCAGCAGGGACGATGGGCGTTCGGAACGGCGCGGTCTCGGCGGTCATCGATGTCTCTATGCCCCATACCGAAGGCTGCAATGCGGCGGGGAAGTCAAGACAGAGGCTGAGGCGGCGTGTCGGCAGGCGGATGGCACGTTGCCACCAGGGCCCCCATTTCTCCTCGCCGACGGTGTAGGAGTACTCGATCCAGGTCGTCTCGCCCGGATACAGCGGAAACCGGCCGTCGCCGTTCTCGAACAGGAGCCAGAGTTCCTTGAAGGCGTCTCGGTCATGTTTGACGAGCCATGTCATGGGCTCGTCGTTGCAGGCCGCGGACAAGCCGATCTCCTCCCAGGTGAGCGGGTGTTCGCGGTAGAGCTGGTTGGACCGTTCAGGATCTCCTCGTTGGCGGTCCACGGCTATCCGGATCAGGTAACGGGTCACAGGTTCGGTGCCGACGTTGGTGAGCTGGCGGCGTATGACTGTCCTGAAGGTGCCATCGTTGTATGACAGTCTGGCGTCCTCGTGTCCCACTACCAAGGCGGTGCCTGCGGCTGATTGCGGTTCGTCCGCTGCTTGGTCGTGGTTGCGCTGACGGGGCACGGACGCGCCGGCGAGCCTGTGTAGCTGTTTCCAGCTCCTGAGGATTGCTCCCCCGGCGCGAAGGTCCCGGTCGGCGGCCTCGGCGAACGGGCGGCTTGCGATCAGCGTGCCGTGCTCGACCTTGCTGACGTAGGACGGCGTGTATCCCGCGAGCTTCGCCAGCGCCTTCTGCGATACGCCAGTGACCTCGCGCCAGTGCGTCAGCTCAGCGATGAACGCTTCGAGTGCTTGCTGTGCCGCGCCGTCGGCCTGGGCCTCGCTCACGCTGTCAGCCCCATCCTGGCGGATTGAGTTGAGTGAATAGCACCCCTCACGTGATCAGTCTGCCGGAAACCAGGCATGCGGTTGTCTCCTGACAAGCGTGAGTAACCATCGTCCGTATCTCAGGGCCGGTCTCCTTCGAGCGCGGCCACTCTTTGCTGCAGCTCGCGTAGTCCCGTCTCGACGAGTTCCAGGCGCTCACGCAGTTCGGCGCTCGCGGCCGTGCCATCGCCGACAGGACGGTTGGGGTCGCGGACAAAGTACGCGCGGCCTTGTTGTGAGACCACCAGCCCCTCCTGACGCAGTACCCGGAGCGCGTTCTGCACTGTTTGCGGTGCGAGTCCGTACTCATGTGCCAGACGCCGCACCGACGGCAGGCGTGTGCCCGGCGGGTAGCGGCCTCCCGCCGCCACCTGCCGACGCAAATCGTCAGCCACCTGTTGGTACGAAGGCCGGGGGTCATTCGGATCAACGGTCACGCAACAAGATTAGGCGCGAGCCGAAGACCTTTCATCACAGGCTATAGCGTGCCAGTACAGTAGCAACTATGCTAGCACGTATAAGTACAGTTGCGGTCAAGAGAAGGGCTTCAACGGGATGCAGCCCGCTGAAGCCCGAGCACCGATCTTCTGGGGAGTCTCGATGCACGATCAAGCTACTACGGGGCCTGCTGGCCGGCCCACGGCGGCACCAGGTGAGCGCCCTGTGGCGGTGTTGTCGTCGGCGGTGCTGGCGGCGGCACGAGCCGGGCAGGGGGAGAGCCGGGCACAGTTCGCGCTGCGCGCCGGAGTCGACCCGGAAGTCGTGGAAGGGGTAGAGGACAGGACACGCCCGGCGTGGGACCTGCCGTACGCCGAATTCGCCGCTCTGTCCGACGCGGTGTCGATGCTGAACCCGCTGCTGCGGGAGGTTTTTGAGACGGCAGCGGCATCCGACCTGCTGGTCACCTGCGTGATGCGCGGCGACCAGACGTTCAGCACGGAGGTGCTGGCCCACAGCGACACCAGGAACCTGGCCGTCGGCCTGCTGCGGTGGGCGATCACCGGAGAATTCCGGCTGCCAGGATACGCGGGCTATCTGCAGGCGCCAGTGGCCTGGGCCTGGCACGAGGAGTGCGGCGGATGGATCTGCCCCGCATGCGGCTGGTGCCCCTGCGAGACCGCCTCCGAGGGATGCGGGCACTGCGGCCAGCTCCTTGGCGACGTCGATCTAACGGTGCTGCGGTGCCAGGCGGCCGCGCTGGCCGCCTCCCACTCGCCGGATGCGTGGGTCGGAGCGGAGATCCTGGCCGTATTCGGGGGTACGCGGTGAGCAAGCCAGAGGAACCTGCCGCGTTCTGGATCGACGATGAGGACAACCGCGACCTGGCCAGCGACGGTGTTAGCCGGTTCGGCGCCTACGTCCGGCAGTCAAGCGGGGTGGCGGAGTGCTGGGACGGGACGTGGGATGACCCGGGCACCCGGCAGGCCCGGTGCCCCGCCGCGGCGTGGTCGACCGCCACAGGACCGGTGATGGTACCCGGCTATATCCGCTATCACTCCCGTGTGCTGACCGGAAAAGTCGCCTGCAACGCCTGGGATGGGACGCTAAACGGCCTGGTCCGGCTGGTCACGCCCTGGCCGCAGCCGCTGGCCCAGTCGCGCGCCTGGCATCCCGCTGACTCCTGGTGGGAGGACTGGCCGACCCAGCATTACAGCGGTGGCACGGTGTACTACCGCGAGCCGGACGACGAGGAGGCCGCCGCGCGCCGGTACCTGATGGCCAGCGCGGTCCTGATCTTCCCGCTGTCGGCCAGGGCTCTGCCCGCCGCGCCGACCGGGCCGCGCGATGACATGGAGGACAGGGCCCGCGAAGCGGTCCATGTCCTGACCTGCGCGATGAACGGCGTGGTCGCGCCCGTGATCGAGCTACTGGAGCGGTCGTGATGCCCGCGCGGACCGGTACCGCCGTCCTACGGCACACGGCGCGGATACACCGGCAGACGGTGCCGTCGTGGATGGAGCGGGCCGCGTGCGCCAGCCACGCTGACCCCGACTTGTGGTTCGCCGACCACGGTGAACAGGAGCGGCAGCGGGAGGCACTTCGCATCTGCGCGGCGTGCCCGGTCCGCGCGGCGTGCCTGGCGTACGCGCTGTGGATGCCGCCGCAGGCCGGCATCTGGGGCGGTACCACCGAGGACCAGCGCCGCCCGCGGCGGAAGGCCAGGCCCGCCTCATGACCACGCCGAACGGCCCTGACCGCGATCTCCAGCTGGGCATCTATGAGCACCAGGCGGTAGCAGAAGGAGACAGCGGAACCCTCGCCCATAATTGCGATCCGGGATCTGAGGACGGCTGCTTCATCCGCGCCCCGCGCGACTTCCTGGGCATGCCACGGTCGTACGTGACCGAGGTATCCGTGCCGTACTTCGGTGACGACGGGGTGCAGCGGCTGTACGCGCCGATGAAACAGGCCGAATACGAACATGTGGCCGAGGGCCCGCAGCTGCCGACCCGGGCCGATCTCGACCAGGCCACCGCCATGACGGCCGCCGCACTCGCGGACCCTGCCTCCGCCCCGGCCGGCATCTACCGCGCCGCCGACCTGGAGGCAGCGGTCCTGAGTGCCTACTGGCGCGCGCCTGGCGCCCAGGCGGAGCTGGAAGCCGAACCGTGATGAGCGACTCGTCCATCCACGCGGAACAGCCGGGCTACGAGCACGAGCGCCGGCCGGATCGCGGCTCCGGGGGCCTGACCGCGACGGAATGGGCGCAACTGGCCGACTCCGGGGCCACCACCTACACCGTGGGACAGCCCGCGCACTGGATCGGGGTCCTCGCTGACCGGTCCCAGGCGGAAAGCGCTCGCCGACGAGCACGCCGCGACCTTCATCGAATGGACCGGGCGCACCGGCCACGTCGTCACGACCGCCGACTACGACCTGGAGCTGGAGGCGTGATGACCCATCGGCGACGCCGCCGCATCTCAATGGCGGTGACCGGTGTGCCGACGACCTGGCGGCGGCACCAGAAGCCGGGTAGGCCGAGATGCAGGCGGGCAGCTCACCCGCCCGGCACGCGGAGGACCTACGGTCATGGCTGACGAGGACATGCTGCACCAGCGCAGCACGAGCGACCCAGCGTTCTACGAGTGGCTCCTGTCCGATCATCCCGCCGCGCGGGCCGAACGGGACCACCGGCGCGCCGCCTCCTATCTGTACCAGCGGGACCAGGCCGCGGCCGTCCTCACCTGGGTCGCCAAGATCAACGCTCAGGCCGACGCCCCGCAGACGCTGCTGGACCTGGCCGACTCGCTGGAGCCGCTGGCGCGGGAATCAGCGCGGCGCGCCGAGATTGACTACGCCGAGCCGGACGACCTGTACGCGGCCCGGTGCCGCGCCGAGCTCGAAACCCACATGCAGGTCTCCGGCCCGCCAGATGCGTACGACTACCGGTATCCCGAGCACCTGACCGGGCCATCCGCAGCGGACTGCCCGCCGCCCCCAGCGCCGCAGGCAGACGGACCTGAGATCGGCGGCTGACGAAATGAACGCGCCGCTCGGTCGGAGTCCGTACCCCGCTGGCGTCCCGGGACAGCCAAAGTAAGGCACAGGGGGAGAGTCGAGGGTGCCCGGCCAGTTCGCCGAGCAGGTCGGCCCCGGCCACCCGCCAGGAACAGGCCAGTTGCCTGGTTCCGAGGTGGGCCCGATCACCTGCTGCGTGTGTGGTACCGGCTTCGCGGCCGCCGTCACGGACGGCTGACCGCGTCCCGGCGGTCAGTCAGGCGCGAACATGCCAAGCCGGGACCCTGGCTCAGAGCCCGGACCCCAGGCGGGTCTGCCGCTGACCTTTCCTCGAACTGGCGTTCGTACCCTGGTGCTGTGGCCGAACGGGACGGAGGACTCTATGCTCGTAAGCCGCCCAGCCCGCCGATCGTGGAGCTGGGCGGGGGCATAGTGGGGCACCTGCTGTGCTGGGAGCTGCACGAGCGGGACGGCTCGTGGCATGCCTGGGTTTCCTGGGTTCAGTCGACCGGGGACCCCGTGCGTCACCGGCATACGATCGCCTGTGTGCGAGCCGGGACACTACGGCCCATCGAGACCCCGGCGGCCTACAAGCACGTGCCGCGGCGCGTCCTGGGCCGCGATGGTCTCATCCGCCCGTGGACCGGCAATCCGCCCGGGCACGCCGCCGGAATGGGCACCTGACGCCACCTGGCATCCGCCCAGGTAGTGTGACCTGGGGGATGACGGCTGGCATGATCGCCGGGCAAGGTGGAGCACGATCTTCGCCACCCTGGCACGCCAGGCAGGGTTCACGCTCGCCCCCGCGGCTGCGGCCAAGGCCGCCACCGTGCTTGCCCAAACCGACGGCGACCACGGCTCCGGCAACGCCCGGCTCGCGGTCCGGCTAATGGATCAGGCCACCGCGCGCCAGGCCCGCCGGATCATGACCATTGCGTCCCCACCCCGCGACTTCGCCGCGCTGAGCATAATCCAGGCGGAAGACATCCCCGCGCACATCTATCTGCACCACCGGTCCGCAGACGACGAACGGCCAGGCCAGTACCTGTAGCCGCCATACCCGAAGGGCCCGGCCACGATCCCGCCGCTAGCCCCGCGGCGATCTGCGCCTATTCCGCGAAGGCCGCGCACAAGGCGCCAGCCTGCTGTCAGTTCTCATCCGATCTGGCCAGTGTTCATGCTGACCTGCGGTTGGCCAGTTGTTCTGAGACAGGCCGTCCACTGCCCCGTCTCAACCAGTGTGGCCGGTCGGCACGGTCAGCTTGCCTTCTTGGTGTGCGCAGCCGTCGGTCGGGGCGTCGGTTCGTGGTACCAGAGACCGGCGGCGCGCACTGCCTTCGCCAGGTCGTTGCGGATGGTCACCATGGCCTGCCGGACCGCCTCCATGGCATTGATGAGCAGTTGGTAGACCCGATCTGCATCAGCTTCAGGATCGAGTACGGGACCAGGGAGATCCATCGTGAGAATGCCGTCACCTGTGCGTGAGATGCCGCGCTTTGGGGAGGCGTGCGGGACAGACTGCGGGCGGAGCCGGTGGTAGTCCATGCCCCGCCGGGAGTCGAGGGCGACGTAGCGCGGATCGACTGCCAGCCCCGAGACCGCGGCCGAGATCCGTACGAGGGGTACGTTGGAAGACGCGCTCGCGGCGTCGGCCAAAATCTTGCTCGACTCGCTGAGCGACAGCCATGCTCTCTTGTCGTCTGATCCAGGACCGAAGTCCGCCTTCGGCCTAGCCGCCTGAATCGCCGGGCCTGCCAGCGGATCGAGCAATGCAATCCGCAAGCCGAGGTTGCCCAGACTGTGCGCGGCGCCGAGCAGGAAATGCCCGCCGGCCTCTGCGAGAGCACGCAACACCGGTCGGTGATGCTCCTCGCCGATCTCTTTGCGCGTGGCATGGAAGCGCTGCGCGTCCTGCTCGAACCCCCAGCACAACGCGGCCTGCTCGCCGATGGCCCCGATCATGGCATGAAGCTCGACGATCCGGTTCGGGTCCTTCCGCCGGGCTCGCCGGTCTGCAGACTGGTCGAGATAAGAGCGGAAGGCAGCCCAGCCGCCGCGCTGACTGGCGAGCTGCCAGGCGACCGCCTCGTTCTCGAACCTGCGCCTTGGGCGTCTTGTCGGCGCCTTGGTGAACGCCGACCGATCCCAGGTCAGCGACCTGGGCGTAAGGGCCGAGGCGTGCCACTCGCTGTCCATCCCAGTGCCTCCGTAGCGTGCTCTGCCGACGCAGCTTACGGGACGCGGGAAATCTCGGCGCGTCAATAAATTTCGGCGCCAGTACAGCATGGCCCAGTCTGTCGAGTTTCCGGGCACGGCTGGGCAACTATTTAGCCCGCGAAGTGGCCGGTGATCGGTGCGCCAGGCTGGCTTGAGCGATCTCGACTCGCGCCAGGTAAACGTCGGAACGCGACTTATCGCTGGTAGTAGTCACACCGTTGTGACTGAGCACCGAGTTTGGCATCTCGAACGGCTGCGACATGGTGGTTCAGCGAGCCTGGGCACGAAGGTTGGCACGTCCTGGGCAAGGTGGTTGGCGGCTGAGTCCATTTGAGCGTGGAGGCTGGCGTGGCGCCGTTGGCGATCCGGTGCCTGGGTGCCCGCACCGACGTTGTTGGACTTCAGTCCAGTAGGGCCGGGCCTGTGGCGGTGAGCCAAAGCGCGTCGGCTGCCACCAGCCAAAGGGAGTGACCTGGCCATTTGCGTCGCGTAAGGCACGCTAGTTGTCATCAGCGAGGCACGATGCTTGTCACCCGCGGCCTGGCGCGTTGATAGCGTCGGGCTGGTGATAGCCACGCTGGCGGTGGGGAACTACCGGTCGCTGCGGCGCCTCATCGTCCCGCTCGCTCCCCTCACCGTGGTGACCGGGGCCAACGGCACCGGCAAGTCAAGCCTGTACCGGGCGCTGCGGCTGCTGGCCGACGCGGCCCGCAACGGAGCGGTCGCCGCGCTGGCCCGGGAGGGCGGCCTGCCGTCGACGCTATGGGCGGGTCCTGAGACGACCGGACGGGCCGTGCGGGAAGGCATGTATCCGGTGCAGGGCGTCGTGCGTGCCAGATCAGCCTCCTTGCGGCTCGGTTTCGGCGGGGATGATTTCAGCTACGCTATCGACTTCGGCCTCCCGGTGGGCGGCGGCCAGAGCGCTTTCGCCCTGGACCCGGAGATCAAGCGGGAAAGCATCTGGCACGGCCCGCTGCTGCGGCCGGCGGCGGTGCTGTGCGAACGGGACAACAGCATCGTCCGCATCCGCGGCGATCGCAGCACGTGGTCCGAGCCGTACCAGATCCGGCCGTATGACAGCATGCTGAGCGAGTTCGCCGATCCCCGCCAGGCCCCCGAGGTGCTCCGGGTGCGCGAGCAGATCCGGTCCTGGCGGTTCTACGACCACATCAGGACCGACGCTGCGGCACCCGCCCGTGCCAGCCAGATCGGCACGCGGACGCCGGTGATGAGCCACGACGGGGCAGACGTCGCCGCCGCGCTGCAGACGATCCGCGAGACCGGCGACGCCGCCGCCCTGGACCAGGCCATCGACCTGGCCTTCCCTGGCAGCCGCATCACCGTCGAAAGCCAGGGCGGAGGACGGCTCGGGCTGCGGCTGCACCAGCATGGCCTGCTCAGGCCGCTGAGCGCAGCGGAGCTGTCGGACGGCACGCTACGCTACCTGCTGTGGGCTGCGGCACTGCTCGCGCCCCGCCCGGCAGGCCTCCTCGTGCTCAACGAGCCGGAGACCAGCCTGCACTCGCAGCTGCTGGCCCCGCTTGCTCAGCTGATCACCGCCGCAGCGGCACGCTCGCAGATCATCGCGGTCTCGCACTCCCAGACCCTGATCAACGCGCTGCACCGTGCGACGGAGGAAGCCGGAATCCCCGCCAGCACCATCGAGCTGATCAAGGACTTCGGCGAAACCCACGTGGCCGGACGGGAGCCGCACGGCGGGTCGGCCTGGCGCTGGCCGAAACGATAGCCGGGCCCGCACGTCAGCCCCTTCGATCGGAGCACCCGGTACTGCGCCATCGATCTTGGTGACAACAACGCTGCCTCTGTGACGACTAACATGCTTCGGTTCAGGCGGCGAAGTGGCCAGATCAGCTGAGATCTGACACCTGCACGCGACTGCCTCATTCCCTCAATTCGGGCCAGATTGGTTACGTAATAAAGTATCGTTTCGTTCAGTTAAGTATTGAGATACGTAACCTAAAAGGATAAACTCGAAATCGAGGCAGGATGACAGGAGGCCCCGATGACCAGCGAAGCCGCGACCACGACAGCCCGGCCGGGGTGCAAATACCCCGGCTGCGGCCAGCCCGCCGCACCCGCCGCCGGCCCCGGCCGCCCGCCGGAGTACTGCGAGGGCCGCGGGCACACCAAGGTCACCGCGTGGCGGGAACGCCGCCGCCTGGCCGCCGCCCCGGCCGGGACCACCACCGCGGCCGACACCGACAAGCCGGTCACCCACGCGCGGCTGACCGGCGCCGAGCTGCTGCGGTCCTGGCATGCCGAGGCCGACCGGCTCGCGGGCATCGTGGGCCAGCTGCGCGACGCCATCGAGACCCTAACCGACCCCACCGCAGCCGAAGCCGAGGTGGAAGCCGCCCGGGCCGCCGCCGAGCAGCGGGCCGCGGCCGCCCAAGCCGCCCGGGCCGCCGCCGAGCAGCGCGCCGCCGAGGCCGACGCGACCCGCGCGGCCGCCGAAGCCGACCGGGACGCCACGGTGGAGCAGGCCCGCCAGGACGCCGCCGCGCGGATCGCCGCGGCGGAAACCGAGCGTGACGCCGCGATCGAGCAGGCACGGGCCGAGGCTGACGAGCGGGTGAGCGCCGCGGAGGCCGACCGGGATCAGGCCCGCGCCGACGCCGCCCAGGTGGAGGAAAGCGCCTGGCTGGCGCAGCAGGAAGCTACCCGCGCGCAGGCCGCCGCCGACGCCGCACGCGCGGAGACTGGCAGGGTCCGCGCTGACGCGGAGAAGATGCTGGCCGGCTTCCGCGCCGAGGCGGCCGCCGAGCTGGCCGCCGTCCGCGCCGACCTGCGGGCCCGCGCCGAGCGCGCCGAGCAGCAGGCCGACACCTATCGCGCCGAGCTCGCGCAGATCCGGGACCTGACCGTCCGCGAAGGCGCTACCGCCATGGCGGACCGGCGCGGCCCGCGCGGCCAGGCATAGCACCGAGACCCCAGCAGCGGGGAAGCCTGCTGGGGTCTCGCGGTGCCGTCAGTCAGCGCCTGCGCTCCGCCGCTGTCTGACGGAGCCATCGGCGGTATGCCTTCTCTGCCACCAGCCACGTCCACCCGTCCGCTGCTGCCGACGTGGGCGGCTCGGCTGGCAGGACGATGTGACCATGCGAGTTCAGCAGGCCGACTCCACAGGGCTTGGCTTCCAAGACCGCGGTGTCCGGGATGGCCGCTGTCCGGGCCTGGGCCCATCGGCGGGTGAAGCTGGCGAACAGGCTCGCATCCTGGACCGCGCGCAGTTCCCGGCCGCACGGCGCGGAGACGATCACGTCGTCCACGACCAGCGGCGGTTCCAGCAGCCGGGTGACCGTGCAGCCGCCGGCGCCGTAGTCCGCAATGCCGGGAGCTGCGGCTGACGTTTCCGCCCACAATGCCGGGTTACAGCAGGGGTAGCCGACCGGCAAGTCCAGGAGCCTGTCCAGTAGCGCGGGATCGGTGACCGCGCCCAGGCCGAGGCTGGCCGCGACGCTCGTGTTCGGCACAGTTCAGCAGCGCGCGGGACGTCACCGGGACGCCGAGCAGGTTTACCCGCTCGAGTAGACGACCGAGTCCCGAAGGCGATCGACAGTCCTGGCCCTCGTGCCGTTCATCGCTCCCGCACCTGCCCGTTGGTACCCGCCCTCAGTAAACGTGTACCATCTGAAACCTGATCTAGATCACTTCTAGGCAGCATAGCAGTCAAGGCAGCGAGATCATCGGCCAGGTGGCGAAGGC
>Ga0116220_10000835_pt1 | contig 12234 bp, 7 predicted proteins | sample Sb_taG_10_FD_88967 | JGI IMG/M metagenome (GOLD analysis project Ga0116220, IMG submission 88967) | Peat soil microbial communities from Weissenstadt, Germany - Sb_50d_7_NC metaG | ecosystem: Environmental > Terrestrial > Soil > Wetlands > Peat | place: Germany: Weissenstadt | collected 2010-09-21
AGGCCGATCAGGCGCGGCACATGACACCTCGCCGGCGGCGGATACTGGGCCACGGCGCCGTCGGGCTCGATCCGAGCGACACGCGCCGGCAGCTGACCTTCGTATACATCCAGGCCGAGTGTGAAGCCGGGACCCTCGCCAACCCAGGCTACACCGCCAGGGCCGAAGGCGATCCCGTAGGCGTTCACCAGCCGGTTTGTGACCGTGTGGGCGCGGCCTGAGGAGTCGATGCGACCCACTTCGCCGCTTTCGCGTGTGAACCACACCTCGCCACCCGGTGCCGCAGCGAGGCCAACCAGTTCGCCCGACTGCGGCCTGGCTTCGGCGCCGCCATAGGAGGAGCGCGGATGGAAGAAGCGCACATGGCCACCCCGGCTCATCCGGGCGATCGTGTTCGCGCCGGCGATGAACCAGATCCCACCGCGCGCGATGAGGATCGGGCGCGAGGGTTCGAAGATCGGCCGTCCGCTTGTGATTGCGCGACCAAGCGGGAACTCGTGGATCACGCCCGCGGCGCTGACGCGCCCGATGCGGCCCGCCGCGTCCGTGAACCACAGCTCACCGTGCGGCCCCGACACGATGTTCGCCGGGCGTGCACCTGCCAGCAGCCCTCGCGTGTAGCGAGTGACCGCGCCCTTTGGCGTGATCCGCAGAATCGCCCCGTTCAACGTGCGACCATGTCTGTGGGTGGCGGTGCTCCACAAATCCCCGTCGGCGCCGAGCGCCAGGCCACGCACGAGCGTGCCCGGCCTGACCTCGAGATGGCTCACCGCGAACTCGCCCAGGGAGGTGACCTCGCCGAGCATGGGCGTGGGCTGGGCACTGCTGTAAGCGAGGAACCACTCGACGCCACCGGAACCAGCAGCGAAATAGCCCGGGAAGCGTCCCGCGAGGGCCGCGGGGAATTCGAAGTCCGAGATCCCCCCCGCCGGGCCGATCTCGTCAATGCGTTCTACGAAATCCGAGGGACACATGAGTGTCCCGCTGCAGCCCGCCGCGTTCGTGGCGCCGCCGTACCAGACCTCGCCGTGCGAGCCCCGCGCGAGCACGAGCGGGTAGCCGTGCACGATCGGCGGCGTCGTGGCCGGGGTCGCGACGGCGCCCGTCGCGAGGGCCGGCGCCGCTGGCAGAGCCATCGCGAGGATCGGCACGAGAGCCATGAGGGCGGCGCAGCGCAAAGTCCGAGCATGGCGGCGCGGTCCCGAGCCGGGCGGGCCAGACAGGCGACATACGTGGCTGGGCGCAGACCGCATCTTCCTCTCAAACACATCGGCATCCGCGGTGTTGCTCGTGAGGCGCGCCGACGCCCGCCCGACGCAGGGGCGACGGTGGCGCGTAGGTGACAACCGCAGGCCGACGTTGGTCGTTCGGGCCCGTGCATTGCGTCACGGACTTGGCGCTCGCGGCACTCTTGTTGTGATGGACGATGCCGAGTCCTTCTCTGAGCTCTACAGAAGCGAGGGAGAATCAGTGCTGATTTTCCTCACCCGTCGCACCTGGGACGGCGAGACCGCGCTCGAGCTGACCGCGGAAACCTTCGCCGTCGCCCTGCGCTCGTGGCGGCGTCTCTCGACGCTCGCACCTGAGCAGCAGCGTGCGTGGCTGTTCACGGTCGCCCGGCGCCAGCTCTCCCATTACCTGCGTCGTGCCAAGGTCGAGCGCAAGGCGATCCGCCGACTGGGGATGCAGATTCCCCAGGTGGAGCATCAGGATCTCTTGCTGATCGAGCGGCGGGCGGGTCTGCCGGAGCTGCGTCAGACGCTCGAGCGCGAGCTTTCCAAGCTCAGTGCCGCCCAGCGGGAGGCGCTGCGACTGCGGGTCATCGAGGAGCGCGGCTACGGAGAGATGGCGCTGGCTCTCGGGATCTCCGAGCAGACCGCGCGTGCTCGCGTGTCCCGCGGGCTGCGAGCCCTCTCGCGGGCGCTCGAGCCCTACCACGCGGCCCAGGAGGAGAAGCTGCTGGATCGAGCGAGCTCACCGGAGGGAGCATCGTGAACGAGCGCCCCCGTGTCCTTGAGGAGCTCGGAGATGAGTTCGAGCGGGTCGCCGGTCTGGCGTTCCAGGAGGGTCTGAGTCCGGCCGATCGCCTCCGTAGAGGCCCGAGCGGTCGCCTCAGTGTGCTCGCCATCTGCATCGCCCTGCTCGTCCTCGCGGCGGCAGCGACGGCAGCGGTGCTGTTGATCCAGCAGGGCCCACCGCTCGCGGCGCCCCATCCTCAGGATCTACGCTCGAGCGGCATCCCGCTGCCAGGGAGCGCGCATCTGGCCGGGATCGACGCGCCGGACCCGGACAGCTCGAACCCCGATTGGGACCTGAGGCTCTCGCGCACACGCATGGGCGAGACCTGCACCGCCGTCGGCCAGGTCGTCAGTGGGCGCTTTGGGATCGTCGGGCTCGACCATGTCTTCAGGGCGCTCCCGCTGGGCGGCGTGGACAGCTGCGGGGTCGACGCCGCCGACGGACCGATCTTGGTCGGCACCCACGACTTCATTGGCTCGACTGCCAGCGAAGCCCGCACGGTCGTCAGCGGCGTCGCCGGGAGCGGCGCCCGCTCGGTGATCGCCTACGCCACCGGCGCTCCGCGCCGTCTGAGACTCGGGGCACAGGGCAGCTTCATCACCGTGTACGCCGGTTCTGCCGAAGAACTTCAACCACGTATCGTCGTCGTGACACGCGACGGGCACGCCCACACGATCGCGCTCGAGCAGTCGGCCGCTTTCGAAGTACCGGACCCGAGCGGCGGCGCCGGATGGGCGGCGAGCACAGAAGCCGACGTGGAAGCGAGCGCCTTCCCGGATGAGGATTGCGTCCAGATAACCCGCGAGCCCAGCCAGACCGAACCGAGCCAGGTCACTCTCCCGCTGACCCCGGAGGTATGCGGACGCTTGGGCGGGAGCCCGCTGATCGTGCAGATGCGCCGCTTCGTCCCCGGCGAAGACTCTGCCCCGTTCCCCTGGGGCAACTCACCGTCGCGCACGATTGTCTACGGCATCGCGACGCCGCGCGTGAAGAGCCTCACGCTAACCGGAACCGGCTCGTCGCGGGCGGTGCGCATCGACCCGCACGGCGGCGCCTTCCTCGCGGTACTCGACGGGCACGTCGATCCCCGCTCTCTGACGCTGACGGCCGCCCTGCGTGGCGGTGGCAGTCGCACCTTCACCCGCCCCTACGGGCTGCTCGCCTACCGCTGCAACCGGCCGATCACCGACGTTGCCGTGCCGGCCTACCGGGCGCCCGCGCCGGCCAAGTCCACGCTACCGCCGCCGTTCGAGTTCCAGATCGCCTCGACAGTACGTGAAACGTTGCGTGCGAATGACCCGGCTGGCGGGCCAACTTGGGTGCTGCGCAGCTGGCGGGGCCGCCCCAATCGACAGGTCAGCGGGGTCGGCAACGAACACTTCGTCTGCGCCGAGCTGGGCGTGCTGATCGGCGGCAGGCTCGTCGAACCGGGCAGCGACCCGTCGAGCAAGCGCCATCCGCTCACGGCTGAGGAGGGTCGCTGCAACTCGGCGTCGAGCCTCGAGCGTATGCGCTACATGCTGGCGCTCGAAGGCTTCCTCGATGACCCCTACGCCTACAACCCCCACCCCTCCCGCACGGTGCTCAGCGGCGTCCTGCCGCCTGGAGCAAGCGATCCGATCCTGCTCGGCGTCGGACCCGCTCGCCCCTTGCCGGTCGACTCGAACAACGCGTTCCTCCTCGTGACGGCGGGGCGCTACTGGAACTCATCGCCGCGGATCACCTACCTGCTGCACCGGCATCGCGTGGGGAGGCTGGCGAGCGGAGCGCAACCCAAACTGTTCCCGCTCGGCTCGAGCCCACAGATTCCCCAGGCCCGCGCGCCCGACCCCGACGGCGGAGCGCCCTGGGGCTTTGCCGCGACAGCCAACTGCTCCACCGCCGTGGGACGGATCGTCGACGGGCGCCTCGCGAGCATCGATCTGAGCGACGGAGTACTGAAAAGCGGCGCCGAAGAGACCGGCGGGAACTCGAGCTGCGCGACCCACCCAGAAGCGTTCACGCCTCCGAGCATCCGGCGTCAGCCTGTCGAATTCGACCAGCGCCAAGCACAGGACGCGATCCCCCTACCGGGACGCGAACCCGAACCGTTCAGCCGGCCCGAGATCGAGCGGCGCACGCTTCCAGGGCGCACGATCATCACCGGGATCGCGCACGCCGACGTCGTCTCGGTAACCCTCAGCACGCCCAGCGACGTGCGGACGCTACGCCCCTCCGGCCCCCCGCACACCATCCTCGCGGTCTACGACGGCTTCTTCCTGCGCGGCAACCTCACAGCCACCATTCGCCTGCGCGACGGACGGGTCATGACAGAGGAAATCGGCGGCCCCGGCAAAGGATCATACGAGCCCGCCTCGCTCCAGGTACGACTACGCGAAACCAAGCGACTGCTCACCCAGGCACGCGCGCGGACACGGACTCCCAAGCTCTCTACCAGCACCGAGCGCCAATACCTGAAGCCCGTCGAAGAACATCTCCACGCCATCGAACGACACCTCGCCTTCGAGCGGAGCCACCCCGGCCTGCTCCCAGCCGAATAGCGGCGCCGCATATGCTCGGTGCATGTGCGGGCGCTACACCAACACCACCGGCCCTGAAGAACTGAACGACCGCTTCAGGGTCCCGATCTCAAGCGACGCGGGCACGCGCCGCTTCAACATCGCTCCCACCGAGGACGTGCTCGCGATCGTCGCGCCCAAGGGCGAGCCCGAAGCGCGCCTGCTGCGCTGGGGGCTCGTGCCGCCGTGGGCCAAGGACCTGAAGGGTGGCGCGAAGATGATCAACGCACGGGTCGAGACCGTCGCCACGACGCCCGCCTACCGCGGCCTCATCCCCAAGGCCTCGCGTCGCGCGCTGCAAATCGCCGACGGCTACTTCGAGTGGCTGAAACCCGAGAAGCGAAGCCAGCCACGCCAGCCGTTCTTCTTCCAGGTCGACGACGGCCAGCCGTTTGCGTTCGCCGCCGTATGGACGCCCGCGAAGGTGCAAGGCGACTGGGTCAGCAGCGTCGCGCTGCTCACCTGCGACTCCGCGCCCAACCCCGTCGCCGCCGCGATCCACGACCGCATGCCCGTGATCCTCGCCGACCGCGACGCCCAGCAGGCCTGGCTGGACTCCGCGCTCGGCGCCGAGGACGTACTCGCGCTGTGCGGAGCGCTGCCGGCCGCGCGACCGCGCGGGCGCCCCGCCAACCCCGCCGTCAACAAGACCGGCGACCTCGCCGCCGAGGGACCGCAGCTGCTGACCGCTCCCGGCGCCTGAGCCGGGGGCCGGGCGTCAGTGGCTCACGCCGTCAGCCAGCGGCGCGGGTTCTCCGTGAAGATCGTCGCGAACGTCCGGTCGTCCATCACGCCCTGCTCGCGCAGTGCCGGCACGACCTCGTCGAAGACCAGCGTCATCGACCAGTTGCGGATCGCGCCCGCGCCTTCGAAGACCTCCGCGGCCTCCGGCGGGAACCAGTCGATCGTGGCGCAGAAGTCCTGGGAGATCATCAGCCGCTCGGCGTGCCCGCGGCGCAGAAGCTCGGCGGCGGTCGCGTTGCGCTTGTCGATCGACAGGTACATCTCCAAGCCGTAGCGGTCCAGGCCCACGTACACGCCGCTGTCGATCAGCCCCTCGATGTAGGCGACGTCGTCGGTGTCGCCGCAGTGGGCGATCTGCACGCGGGACATGTCCACGCCCTCCTCTCTGAAGATCTCCACCTGGCGAGGGCCGGTCGCGACCGCCGGCATCGAGTGCGCCATGATCGACGCGCCCGTCTGCACGCTTGCGCGCGCGACCGCGCGGTGGATCTTCTCGACGTGCTCGGTCACCCCGGCCGCGTCCGCGGCGCACTTCAGGAACGCCGCCTTGATGTCCGTGCCCTGCACGCCGCGTTCGATGTCCTCGACGAAGTGGTCGGCCATCACGTCGACGTCGCGGTTCTCGAAGTAGTGGGGGAGATAGTCGTAGCTGTAGATGCCCGTGCACGCGACGATCCGCACCCCGCTCTGGTCGGCCACCTGCTTCATGAAGCGCACGTCGCGCCCGCCGAACATCGCGGTCGGGTCGACGATCGTCTGCACGCCCCGCTCCTTGGCGGCGTTCACCGCCACCAGCGCCGCCTCCAGCTCGAGCTGCTCGTCGTAGCGCCCCGGCCACTCGGCCGCGACCGCCTCGTCGCGGAAGCGGACGTGCTCGTGCACGAGCGTCAGCCCCAGCTCCTGCGCGTCGACTGGCCCCTGCACGGTCTCTACGGTCGGCATCGGTCCCTCCTGTGGTGTGGATGCGGTCTCAGCGCAGCGCCTTGCCCCACTGGGTTTGCTCGCGCAGCTGTGCCTTCAGCACCTTGCCGCCCGGGTTGCGCGGCAGCGGCTCGTCGCACACGGCGACGTACTGGGGAACCTTGAAGTCCGCGAGGTGCGCGCGCGTGTGCGCCAGCACCGCCTCGACGTCCAGCTGGCGCCCGGCGAGCGGCACGATCACCGCGCCCACCTTCTCGCCCATCATCTCGTCCGGCACCGCCACCACCGCCGCCTCGCCCACGCCGGGGGCGCCCGCGAGCGCGTTCTCGACCTCGATCGAGTACACGTTCTCGCCGCCGCGGTTGATCATGTCCTTGCTACGGTCGACGATGTACAGCAGGCCGTCGGGGTCCACGCGCGCGATGTCGCCGGTGTGCAGCCAGCCGTCGGTGAACGTTTCCGCAGTGGCCTGCGGCTTGTTCCAGTAGCCCTGCACCACGTTTGGCCCGCGCACGAGCAGCTCGCCCGCGCTCGTCTGCGGATCGACATCCTCCAGCGCCAGGTCCACCACCGGCATCGCGAAGCCGACCGAGTCGGCGTGCTCCTCCGCCCCCTCGTGCGGCAGGAACGACGTCAGCGAGGAGGTCTCCGTGAGGCCGAAGCCGTTGCCCACACGCGCCTGCGGGAACGCGTCCTTGAGGCGGTGCACGAGGCTCTCGGCGATCGGCGCGCCGCCGTAGGAGACCCAGCGCACCCGGCTGACGTCCAGCTCGGCGAAGCGCGGGTGGTGCACGACCGCGTGGAAGATCGCCGGCACCGACACGAGCTGGTTGACGCCGTGCTCGCCGACCGCCTCGAAGAAGCCGTCGAAGTCCAGCGGTCCGGACAGGATCTCGGTCCTGCCGCCCAGATCCAGCGCTGTGATCAGCTGGCTGTTGCAGCCGGTGACGTGGAACAGCGGCACCGACACGAGCGTCGACGTCGACGGTCCCTCCGCGCGGTCGGTCGCGAGGCAGCGGAACGCGTTCTCGCTGTTCGTCAGGAAGTTGCCGTGGGAGGTCATCGCCCCCTTGGGGAAGCCCGTCGTGCCGCTCGTGTAGAAGATCGCCGCGAGGTCCTGCGGGCCGAGCTCCTCGCCCGCCACCGGTGCGCCGTCGGGCAGCGGGGCGCCCGGCGCAAACGTGTAGGACGCTCCCGAGTCTTGTACGACGTAGGCCACCTCCTCCTCGGTGAAGCGCGTGTTCACCGGTACCACCACCGCGCCCAGCAGCTGCGCGCCGAAGAACGCGAGCACCCAGTCGATCCCGTTGCCCAGGCGAATCGCCACGCGCTCACCCCGCTCGACTCCCGCCGCGCGCAGCCCACCGGCGACGCGCGCCGAGCGCTCCCACAGCTCGCCGTAGGTGAGCGACTGACCGCCCGCCCAGACCTCTCGCAGCGCGGTGGCCGCCGCGTCGCGCTCGACGCTCGCGCGCAGCATCGCCACCAGCGACGGCGGACGATCGACGTAGTGCGCCAGCCCGTCGGCGTCGCGTTCGACGCCGCTCTCATCAAACGGGTTGCGTCCCCTCGGCAACGGCTCGATCACCTGATCCACTCCTCCCTCGCTGTCCATTGCAGCCTATCCCCAGCGCCCCGGCGAGGCGCCGCCCGGTGCGCGCTCCAGCCACGCGTCGCTGGAGCAACACCCGAGGCGCCCCCTCAAAGGAAGTGCTTCGCCGCCACCTGCTCGATCGTGCCCTTCGTGCGGATGGTCATCGCGCCGAGCGTGCGCGCGAGCGTCGTCATGTCGAGCGCCGAGTCCAGCACGCCGGCGGCCGGCAGCCAGTAGACCTCGCGACCGTCGAACGCGAGCCCGTCCGTTTCGTCCGCGAGCGCAAGCGCCTCGGCCTGCGCCTGGGGGGAGGGGGAGGCCGCGAGCAGCCCCACCTGGAGCTTGCCCGCGGAGCCGCGCAGCCGCTCTGCCTCGAACGGCGCCGCAGCCGCGATCGATGTGACCTCCGCGGCGGTGCGGATGAACGTCGGTACCGCATAGCCGAGCGCCGCCTGCAGGCCCGCCTCGATCCGCTCTCTGACCGTCTTCGGCGGCTGTTCCTCACCAGCGAACACCACGTTGCCGCTCGCGCGGAAGGTCGCCACCTCGGCGAAGCCCATCGTCACGAAGTGGGCGCGCAGCTCGTCGTTGGTGAGCCGGTGGCCGCCGACGTTCATGCCGCGCAGGAAGGCCGCGTAGGAGGGCATGGCGGGAACCCTACCGGCCCCGTTGGTCAGCGGACGGCTGTCTCAGCGAGGACGCCTGCGATGGCGGCGCTGGGCCGCCACGAGCGAAAAGCCGGCGCCCATCAGCAGCAGGCCGCCGCCAATGTCCCAGCGCAGGTCGAAGCCCGTGAAGGGGAGCTTGCTCGCTTTCACAGGGTCCACAACCAGCTTCGGTGGCGGTTCAGCTTCCGGCTTGGTAGCCCGTTCTGCTTCCGGCTTGGACGGCTCGGTTCCCGTTTTGGGCTCGTTCTCCAGCGGGTGCCGTTCGTGTTCCGGCTTGCTTTCGTGTTCCGGGAGCACTTTGGGTTCCGGCGTCGCCGTGGACGTGGTGTAACCCGACAGTGGTTCCGTCGTCGTGGACGTCGTGGAGCTGGACGTCGGTTCCGCCGCGAGCGCCGTGGCGGGCAGCGCCAGCGCCAACACCGCCAGCAGCACCACGTACACAGATGACGATCCGCGCAACACGCGCGAGGATGCTCTTATGGTCGTCTCTGCGCTGGCCATCGCTCCGCCCTGCTCAGACTGCACCGTAGGGTCGAATCCTTGCACAGTTCCGGCCAGGCGGCGCATGCGACGCGTCTCATTCCCCGAGGTAGGTCTTGCGCTGCTGTCGAGTGAGCCCGTGCGTGACACGCCGTTCGGCGATCCGCTCGAGTGGCTTGAGCGGATCGGACAGCTCAGTCGACCAGATCGCCGCTGTTCCGCCTTCGTTGGCGGTCACGACCTCGGTGCCGTAGCGGTTGAACGCGGCGCCGTAGACGACGCCTTCGTGGCTGCCAAACACGGTCAGCCGCGTGCCGCTGCGTGCATCCCAGACCGCCACTTCGCCATCCTCGCTCGCGGTCACGATCTCGTGACCGTCGGGACTGAACGCGGCGGCGTAGATCTGCCCGCCGTCGGGCCTCAGCACGGGCGGCAGCTTGTGGCCGTCGATGTCCCAGATGCTCGCGGTGCCGTTCCTGCTCGCCGTCACGACCTCCGTCCCGTCTGGGCTGAAGCCGGCGTCGAGGACCGCCACTTCGGAGACGGGCAGCAGGGCCAGCCGCGCGCCGTTCTGGGCATCCCAGATGCTCGCCGTGCCGTTTTCGCTCGTGGTCACGACCTTCGTGTCATCAGGGCTGAACGCCGCGCTTTCGACGCTCCCGGAAGGAACGCGCAACGGCATCAGCCGCTGAGCGTTTTCGGCATCCCAGATGATCGCGCTGGCATCCTTGCTCGCGGTCACGACCTTCGTGCCGTCGGGACTGAACGCGGCATCGTTGACCGCCCCGGCGTGGACGGGCAGTTCACGCAGCGGCTTGCCGTCTTGCGCGTCCCAGATGCTCGCCGTGCCGTTTCCGCTGGCGGTCACGACCCGCCTGCCGTCGCGGCTGAACGCGGCTGTGTAGACCACCCCCTTGGCGCCGCTCAGAAGCATCTGCTTGCCGCTTTCCACATCCCAGATGCTCGCGCTGTGTTCCTGGTTGGCGGTCACCACCTCCTCGCCGTTGGGGCTGAACGCGGCGTCGTCGACGATGCCGTGGTCGCCGCGCAGCACCCGGAGCAGCTGGTGTGGCTGGGCTTCCCAGATTCGTGCCGTACCGTCCTCGCTCGCGGTCAGTACCTCGCTGCCGCCGGCGCTGAACGTCGCCGCGCGCACGGGCCCTTCATCGCCGCTCAGCACCATCAGCGGCTTGCCGGTGGCGAGATCCCAGAGCGTCGCGGTGCGATCTTGTTCGGCGGTCACAACCTCTTTGCCGTCGGGGCTGAATGAGGCGCCCAGGACGGCTCCGCCTTCGAGGGGGTCCAGCGGCAACACCGGCTTGCCGCTTTGCGCGTTGAAGACGATCGCCGTGCCGTCCTCCTCGGCGGTCACGACCTCCTTGCCGTTCGGACTGAACGCGACGCTTTCGACGCTCCCGGCGGGAACTTCCAGCGGCACCAGCAGTTTGCCGGTTTCGGCGTCCCAGATGCCCGCGGCGCCGTTCTCGCTGGCGGTCACCACCTCGCTGCCATTGGGGCTGAACGCCGCGCTTTCCATGCTCCCGGCGGGCCCGGGCAGTTCGTGCAGGCGCGTCCCGGTTTCCGCGTCCCAGATGATCGCCGTGCCGTCCTTGTTCGCGGTTACGACCTCCGTGCCGGTGGGGTTGAACGCGGCGCCGTTGACCGGCCCGTCATGGGCTGGCAGCTCACGCAGCCGCGCACCGCTTTCCGCGTCCCAGATGATCGCCGTGCCGTCCTTGTACGCGGTCGCCACCTCGCTGCCGGTGGGGTTGAACGCGGCGCCGTTGACCGGCCCGTCATGGGCTGGCAGCTCACGCAGCCGCGCACCGCTTTCCGCGTCCCAGATGATCGCCGTACCATCTTCGCCGGCGGTCACGACCCGCTTGCCGTCGCGGCTGAACGCGGCGCCGTTGAGCGCGGAGCCCGCGGGCAGGGTCTTCAGTTCGTGCAGCTTGGGAACCGCTTCGCGCAGCGCCGCTTCGGCCTGAGGCGTGCGTTTCAAGTGCAGCGCGCGCAGTGCCAGCAGCGTGCTCAGCTCGGGGTCGCCGGGGAGCGTCTGCTCGGCGCTCGCGACAAGCTTGCTCGCCCGCGCTGCTTCCAGGTTGGAGGCCGCGCGCTGCTGTGCGAGCAGGGCGATTACCCCGAGCACCACGGCGACGACGAGCAGCGCGAGCGCACCGACCGCGAGTCGCTGGAACGCGCGCCTGCGCCGCGCTTCCGCGCGCGTGCGCTCGTCGGCTTCGTGTTTCTCGCGCTCCAGGCGTTCGCGTTCGCGTTCGCCCTCCGCGCGCTTTCGCTGTTCGAGCGCCCGCCGCCGCCAGGCGATGATCGCGGGCGCGAGCACGTCATGGAACAGCTCGTAGCGATCGTCCGGCTTGCTCTTGCCCGCGGGCGGGGGCACGTGTCGCAGGATGCGCGTGTCTTCGCTTGCGAGCTTCGCGAGCAGGCCCGCGACCTGCTCGTAGGGCCGTTCGACCAGTTCCGCGAGATCTGACGCCGCGAACGCGATCTTGGTTCCCGACGGGGTGACGAGGTAGTGGAACAGATCGAGCGCCGTGTCGTACTCATCCTTGCTGAGGGCTCCGAGCGCGCCATCGAGGTGGGTGCGCATGACCTCGCGGGCGCCTCCGAGCTCAGTCAGCGTCGCGAGCCGCAGCACGTGCGATCCCTGTTGACGTTCATGTGACCACAGGCTTGACATCACCAGCTGCAGATACGGCGTCACGATCTCTTCGCGGTGCGCCCGCGCGCCGTTACCGGGCTGGACCGGGCCTCGCGCGGAGTCATCGTCATGCAGTTCGTCGCTGCGCACCTGGTCGAGCACCGCCTCCACGAGCTGCGGCTCGATCTCGATCGGCGGCTCCTGCGCGTGTAGCTGGTTGAAGTGCTCGATCGGCTTGACGATCGTCTCGCGCGCCGCGTCGCGGTCGAGGTATTCGAGCTGCAGGTAGTTGCCGAAGATGTTTCTGATCTTGCCCGCGAACAGTTCTCCGAGCCCCGCGTAGGCGTCCTCGCGGATCGCGATCAGGAAGTTCGCGCGCAGCTGAGGGTTGTTGACACAGGCCGCCAGCTCGTCGGCGAGCCGACGCCCGGCGGGCTCCCGGGTGCGGTACAGGAGATACTCCTCGAACTGATCGAGGATGATCAGCAGCTCCGCGCCGTCCGCCGCGGCGGCGGCCGTCGCGATCGCCGCCGCCAGCCCCTCGCGCGGCAGCTGCAGGGACGCACCCGCGGGGAGCAGCGGCTGCAC
>Ga0116220_10000845_pt1 | contig 12188 bp, 11 predicted proteins | sample Sb_taG_10_FD_88967 | JGI IMG/M metagenome (GOLD analysis project Ga0116220, IMG submission 88967) | Peat soil microbial communities from Weissenstadt, Germany - Sb_50d_7_NC metaG | ecosystem: Environmental > Terrestrial > Soil > Wetlands > Peat | place: Germany: Weissenstadt | collected 2010-09-21
CCGGCGGCCGGCGCTGATCCAGGCTGGCGCGGGCTCGTTTAAGGGCGCTGTTGGCCGATTCGACGGTCACCTCCAGCATGCCGGCCACCTCGCTGGCGTGGAATCCGAGGACGTCGCGCAAGATGAGGACGGCGACCTGGCGAGGCGGCAGGACCTGCAGGGCAGTCACGAAGGCCAGGGAGATGGCTTCGGTCTGCTCGTAGCGGGCCTCCGGCCCGGGCGGCACCCCGATCGCACCCTCCATTAGGGCGTCGGGAAACGGCTCGAGCCAGGTGACCTCGTCGAGCCTGGTCGGCTCGGGCGGTTCCACGTTGGGCACGTCCCACTCCTTGGCCGGGCGCCGGCTGGCCGCGCGGCGCGCGTTGAGGCACCGGTTGGTGGCGATTTTGTACAGCCAGGTGCGCAGTGAGGCGCGTCCCTCGATGAACCCGCCGATGCCTTGCCAGGCGGCCAGCAGCGTGTCCTGCAGGGTGTCCTCGGCGTCCTGGAAGGATCCGAGCATCCGGTAGCAGTGCACCTGCAGCTCCCGCCGGTGCGGGTCGGTCAGCTCCCGGAACGCCTCGCCATCCCCGGCCCGCGCCCGTGAGAGCAGATCGGCTGTCACCATCCTGCGCGCCTTCCTCCCGCACCACGTGGCACTTCCACCTGGTATATACACCGCCCGGGGGGCGAACTGGGCGGCTCGCGGACGGCCAGTTTCCCGGTGCCGCGGTGTATGTATCACCGACCGCCCGGACGATCCGAGCGCCGGATCGTGCCGCGGCAGCTGGAAACGACCCTGGGAGGTTGATGATGGAATCGTCGTCCGCACCGGTCGCGGACCCGGCGTCCGCCGGTCTCGATCCGCGCCGCTGGTGGGCGCTCGCGCTGCTGTGCGGCGCCTTCTTCATGGTGCTCCTTGACGGCACGATCACGATCGTGGCGCTGCCCTCGATCGGAGCCGATCTCGGCTTCGCGAGGCAAGACCTGCCGTGGGTGCTGAGCGCCTACGCCCTCACCTTCGGCGGCCTGCTCTTGCTTGGAGGGCGCGCGGCTGACCTGCTCGGCCGGCGTCGCGTGTTCATGGCCGGTGTCCTGCTCTTCACGGCCGCGTCGCTCGTGTGCGGGCTGGCCTGGTCGCCGGCGGCACTGCTGGCGGCCCGCGTGGTCCAGGGCGTCGGCGCCGCGATCATGACCCCGACCGCCCTGTCGATCATCTCCACGACCTTTACCGAGGGCTCCGAGCGGAACAAGGCGCTGGGGATCTGGGGCGCACTGGGCGGTATCGGCGCCACCACCGCGTGGCTGATCGGCGGCCCGCTCGTCGACGGCCCCGGCTGGCGGTGGATCTTCTTCATCAACGTCCCGATCGGCCTGGCCGCGCTCGCGCTGTCGCCCGTGCTGCTGCGCGAGAGCCGGGCCGCGCTGACCCGGCGAAGCTACGACCCCGCCGGGACGCTCACCATCACCGGCGCGCTGGTCCTGCTCGTCTGCGCGGTCATCGAGGCACCCGGCGCCGGCTGGGGCGACGTGCGGACAATCCTGCCGCTCGCCGGCTCGGCCGTGCTGGTCGCCGCCTTCGCGCTGATCGAGTCGCGCCACCCCGCGCCGCTGGTGCCGCTGCGCATCTTCCGCTCCCGGACCCTGGCCGGCGCGGACGCCCTGACGATCCTGACCGGCACCGTCGCGGTCGGCGTGCCGTTCGTCCTGACGCTCTACGCCCAGCAGGTGCTCGGCTACTCGGCCCTCAAGTTCGGCGTCAGCTCGGTGGTGCTCGGGGTTGGGGTCACGGCCGGCGCGATCTCCGGTCAGGGTGCGGTCTTCAAGGCCGGCTTCCGCCCGGCCGCAGCGACCGGCATGGCGCTCATGGCCGCGGGGTCGCTCGTCCTCACGCAGGTCTCCGTTGCACGGCAGCTACTTCCCGGACATCTTCATCGGGCTGCTCTTGTGCGGCCTGGGGATCGGCCTGGCCTTCGTGACCGCCACGGTCACGGCGCTCGCCGGGGTCGCCGAGCACGAGGCCGGGCTCACCTCGGGCCTGAGCAACACCGCCTTGCAGACCGGCACAGCGCTCGGCGTCGCCATCGTCACGACCGTTGCCGTCTCCCGCTCCCAGCACTACCTGGCAGCGCACAAAGGCGCGAACCCGCTCGCCGCGCTGACCGAGGGCTACCAGTCCGCCTTCCTGGCCTGCGCCGTGCTGGCCGGGATCGGCCTGGCGCTGGCGTTCCTGCTCCCCGGCCGACCGCGGAAGCCAGTGCACGAGCTGCCAGAGCCAGACCCGGCGGCCGATGCCGCTGCCGCAGGAGACGTGGTGATCAGGTCAGGAACGAAATGAGCGAACAGCGCACCGATTCTTACCACCGACGCCGCCTGCGGCGGCGATAGCTGACAACACCAATCAGAAGGAGGAGCAGACCATGACCATCTACGAATACGAATACCTCATGAAAGCCGTCCTGGATGACGCCCGGCGGGCCGGCGAACGAGACCGGCTGCTCCTCGAGGCACGGCGGGCTCGCAGGGCGCGCCGCCAGCGTCTGGTTCCCGCGCCTCCAGCGAGGCGCCGAACCGAAATGGGAAAGATCGTCGTGAGCGAGAACGTCACGCTCGACGGAGTCATCCAAGACCCGGCCGGTGACCAAGGCTTCCAGGCCGGCGGCTGGGTCGGCCTGATCGGCAATAGCCCGCAGCTTGCCAAGCTCGCGCTCGACGAGGCGCTGGCCGCCGGGGCCCTCCTGCTGGGCCGGCGAAGCTACGAGTGGCTCGCCGCGCGGTGGCCATCTCGCAGCGGCGAGCTGGCGGACAGGCTGAACAGCCTGCCCAAGTACGTCGTGTCCGCGACCCTCGCCAATCCCGCCTGGAACAACTCGACAGTCCTCAAGGGCGACGTGCTTAACGAGGTCTCGACGCTGAAGCAGCACATAGACGGGGACATCGTCATCGCCGGCAGCTTTCAGCTCGTACGCACGCTGATCGAGCACGACCTGGTCGACGAGCTGCGGCTGAAGATCTTCCCGGTCGCCCTCGGGGTCGGCGAGCGCCTGTTCGGCGAGACCAGCGACAAGAAACCCATGCGCCTCCTCGACACCCAGACCCTCGAGGGCGGCATCGCCTACCTCACCTACCAATCTGTCCGGGACGCCTAGCGGCGTCAGACGGCGCTAGCGTTCCGAAATGCTTGCAGGCGCTTCCCCCGGGCAGGCATCCGGGAGAGCGCCTCATGAGCAGCAGGTGGCAAGAAGGAGACCACAGCAATGAGGACGCCGCTACGACGTTCCATTGCCCAGGTACTGAAGATCGCCCGCGCTGGTGGCCGACCACTACGACAGCGCATCTGGTCTGACGCTTACCGCTTCCCGCGCGGATCTGCTCAAGACCCTGGCCCAATCACGGCCACGCTCATATGGGGCTGGTGACACGTTCCTCACCGTCACATATCGCCCAATTCTGGCGCGATTGGACTGCCATGCTTGGCTATCGGTCCGCCGACCAGAACGGCGACAGTGTGCGCTCCGCCGAGATCGAGCCACGTCTACACCGCGTGAGCGGGCAAGCCGCTGGGTTCTTCAGGGTGCGGTACGGCTGGCCGCCGATGGTGGCGGTGCCCGGGCCGGGGGCCGTCCAGGCCGACGACGACGCGCATGGTGGTCGACTTGTCGGCGCCGTTCGGCCCGACGAAGCCGGTCACCTGGCCGGGACGGACCATGAACGTCATCTCGTCCAGCGCCTGCGCCGGGCCGAACCGCTTGCGCAGTCCGTCAATCTCGATAGTCGCGTTCATGGGTGTCCTTAGCAGGCCGGCCCGGCCTGGGGCAGCGGGTAGGCGGGCGGCCGTTGCTGCCGGAATGTGTTCAGGGGCGGGTTAGCGCTGTTGCCCTTGATGGCGTTGCGGCGCTCGAGCTCGGCCCAGTACACGGGATCGAGGTAGATGGCCGGGTTCGGCCACGATGCTGTCAGTTCGCCCGGCTGGCCGACGTACAGCCCGGCGTCCACGAGCTGTCCGAACGTCATGCCGCACCAGGGATTGATGAAGTTGGGGTCCTGCCCGTTCACCGATGCCGTCGCGCCGGGCAGGATGTCTCCGGCGCTGACTTTTCCGAGCCAGCTGCCCGTGGTCGGGATGACGGTGCCGCGGGGGTAGGCGGCGAGCCTGGGGAATACGCCGCCGGGATCGGTGGTCAGCGGCCTCAGAGGCACGATCACGTAGGCCCGGATCCCGGTCTTCTGCTCGATGAGCGTGGTGATGGTCCGGCCGCTGTCGGGCGGCCGGTGGAGCAGGTGCATGCCGCCGTAGATCAGCAGCACCCGGCGGCCCTTGGCCAGCGACTGCCCGGCCAGCGACGCCGGGTAGGGGTCCCGCTGCGGGTAAGGGATCTGGCTGGCGCTGGTGACAGTGGACCAGTCGAACGGCGGCTCGCCGGCCAGCACACGGATCTTCTTGTCAGCGGGCAAGGTCCAGTTGACCGCCCGGACCCTGCGGTAGACCTGCTCGTAGACCGGGCAGTCCAGGACGATGTTCGGGGACTGGGTGGTATTGCGCCAGACCAGGCGCAGGCCGGCGTCGTCGACGGGCTCGTCGCCGAGAATGAACTTGTCGAGGGTGTCCTGGTAGAACGCGTCCCCGAACTCGACGACGATGTCGTTGGCCGCCCCGTACAGCCGGGGATCGCTGAGCATCGTCAGCAGCAGGTCGTGGATCTCCTGGCCCGCGTGCGCGTCGCCGATGGCAACCACCCGGTGAGTCTGGAACGCCGCCAGGACCGCCTCGATGAGGCTTCTGCCGGGTGCGGCGGTGGCCGCCTGGGCGTCGTCAGGGGCAGTGAGCCCGGCCTCTGCGGCTGCCGTGCCGGCCGAGGCGGTCGGGGATCCGCGCCGGTCCGGCCCTGGCACGTTGAGTGCATTCACGCTGCGCTCCTCGTCTGTTTCCGCGAGAGGTGATCTGGGATGGCGAGGGGAAAGGAGGCGTTCATGGGAAGAAGGTGCCACAGTCCGGGGTGCGCTGCATCGCCCGGCGGGCACATTTGCACGATGCCGTCGTCTGCCCGCGGGCAGATGACCCCCGCACCGCAAGGCGGCTACGATCGCCGCCGTGAGCATGACCTAGCAGGCTGGAGGCACCTATGATCATGCGGGCATTCCCGGTGCTCGTCCTGGCCGAATATTTGCTACGGCTGGGTCTTTAGTTCTCTGCTCTTGATGAGTACAGATCATTCATTCGGGGCGCCGGCTTCGCGCACCTGATCCCATGATCCGGCGGCGAGGCATGAGGTGGAGGGAGAACATGCCGGTGCGAAGTTGGCTCAGTGGCTATCGCCGGCGCCAACCGGCGCCAGCTGGGGGAAGTAGTGGAAGGCGACGTCCCTGATGACTTCGACGATGAGCTGGGGCGTGAGTTCGGCGGAGGGGTCGTCAAGTTGCGGTGGGAGTTTGACCCCCATCTGCCTGGCGTGCTCGATGATGCCGGGTGCGACGTCCTTGCCCAGGTAGCCGAGGGCCTGGCCCAGGGTCTGGTAGTCAATTGCCCATGCAGGCAGGGGCTGGGCCGCGACGGTGGCCCAGGTCTGCGGGTCGCGCGGGGTGCCGCGGGTGAACACGTGGTCGAAGGTGCGCGCCGAGGCATCGCGCTGGGTGAACGGCGCGCCGAGGTCCCAGGCCTTGCGCAGCGTCGCGATCAGCGAGGTGTGCCGGTACTCCTCGTTGTACACCGAGCCCGGCTCGACCCATGGCGACACGATGATGGCGGGGACGCGGTAGCCGGAACGGTCGAACCTGAAGCCGAACTCACCCGCCGGTGCGGCCGGGTCGGGCGGCGGGACCGGTCCCGGGGGCACGTGGTCGTAGGTTCCGCCTGGCTCGTCCCACCCGATCAGCAAGGTGGTGTTCCAGACGTTAGTGCCCGGCTCTGCGGTGGCGGACCGGTAGGCGTTGAAAACCCGCTCCAGGAACGCCTCGCCGCCCAGCATCGCCGACGACGGGTCCAGCCCGATATCGACGTTCCCGCCGAAAAATGACCGGCCGAACGCCGGGTGGTAGTCGCCGTGACCCGCGATCATGTCGGGCTCGATCAGTGAGAAATCCGGCAGGGTCCCGGCCGCGGCGTCCTTCTCGAACTCCGAAAACCGCACGAAATGCGTCGCCAGCCGGTCCTTCAGCCGGGGATAGTGGATGACACCGGTGAACGACAGGCACATCGGCTCCATAACGTAGACCTTCCAGGTCCTGCCGTGCTGCTCAAGCCGCTCGAAGATCGTCTCCGCGTCGTTGTCGGTGAACCACTTCCTCACCGGGCTGTTCACGACCAGCCCCGACGACGTCGCCGCCGTCCAGAACGACCGGTTCATGAACGTCTGCGACGGCACCTCGGAAAACCAGTGGTCAAACACCCCGAACTCACGCGCGATGCCGCTCAGCACCGGCAGCTGCTGCGGGGTGTACCCGGTCATGATCTGGGCGTACTCCTCATAGGCTGGCTGCCGCCCGACTTCGCCGGTGAACGTGCTGATGTAGTCGGCGACGAACCCGTCCATGGCCGGAACCGCACCTGGCGGCGGCGCGTTCCACGGCGCGGTCACGCCCTCGCCGATCTTGAACCGGTTGTGGTCATCGATCGCGCCGAACAGCTGCGTGTTGGTGTGATACCACTCCTCACCCGAGTCCGGATTAGGGGAATCCATGTCGGCACTGACGCCGTAGGGCACCACCTTGCGGCCAGCGCCGTGCTCCGCCCATCCCGGGATCGGGTTGCTCAGCTCCTTCCCGATGACGCCCTCGAAGGCCTTGCCGTCCCCCGGCCCGTACAGGCGGCCCAGCACGTTGTCCAGGGACCGGTTCTCAAACAGCACCACCACCACATGATCGAGCGCATTGGCGCGGGTAGCTGAGCCGGGCATGCCAGCCTCCACTCCTCTGAGGACGTTCCGGGCGTGCCTGTCCCCGCCAGGCACCGGCAAACCGCCAGTGTCATCCAACCCCATGAGCGGCTGCCGCTACCTCACCCCGAACGGGTGACAGGCCTGACCCGCGCCCCGGCAAGCCCGGGATCTCCGGCCGTCCATGAGCTGGCCGGTGCGCAGCCTGACCAGCCGGCCCGTGACCGCCGAACGCAGGCCCGCGCAGACTGCTGCGGGCCGACATCGCCAGCATGCTCTGACATGCAAAGCAGGCCCAGAATGATCCATCGGTGCGCCCGGACAATCAGGAAGCCTCATCGGCTCTTCCATCCAGAACGGCGGATACGGATCGTCAAGCGGCAGGCAGGTGCGCTGCAGAACGTGACCTCGCGCTGGGACCCCAGGCGGGGAACGTCAGGGTCATCGGCTGAGGCACCGGCCGTGGCCACCTTCCCGGGCGCCGCGCGTTCCCTGCGCCCGGCGCGGGGTATCAGACCTGCCCCGTTCCGGGTGCTCGCAGCCGGCGGTACCGAACGGGAGCGGCCGGTAGCCTGCGCGGGGGTCACGACATCATCGACAGGAGTGCGCGGAGCGTGGCGCTGTACCCGGATGTCTCGTCCAGCCGGCCCATCACGGCCTCGATCAGCTCGTGGTCGCTGAGCTCTACGGTGCTGGACCCATCGGTGACAACCGTCCGCGCGCCGGCATGCCGGATCTGCAGCTGGGGTTTCGCTTCCGCAAGCGCGAACCGGGAGTAGCGGGCCCGCCATGCTGTCCGCTCCCCATGCTCATCATGCGTGACGGGCATGCCGATGTCGTCGCCGTGGGTGGCGAGCTCGGCGGCCACGTGGAACGCCTGCCAGCGGCTCGGGTAGCCGCCGACGGAGGTGTCCACGACGCCGTCTGCCCGCTCGCGGAACCGATGGCGGTTGTCAGCGCTGGCCGCACGCCAGCGGGCGAGCACCTCGGCCGGAGACAGGGCGGCATGATCGGCGACGCCGAGCGCGTTCACCGAGTCCAGGTCCGTGCCGCCGCGCTCGGCGAAGCCGGCGAGAAACGCCGCGACCGTCCCATCCAGGCAGGCCCGGTGGTAGTCCTCGCCCGCGGCCAGGTGCCCGAGCACGTCTCGTACCGTCCACCCAGCACACCGCGATGCCCGCTGCCAGCCAGCCTCGCCGAGGCCGGAAAGGAACGCATCCAAGCGCCCGGCTTCGGTGTCGAGCAGGGCGAAAGGATCGAGCCCGGCCAGCTCACGATCATCGGTCATTCCGCCTCCCACCCCCCGGCCTCAGCCACCCAGCGTCCGGCGTGACCGACAATATAAAACCCGCGGCCCGACAATCGCAATCGTACAGACCCAGAACGCCCGGATCTGTTACCGTCGACGACCAGTTGTACTCACGCCGCCGCCCGCGCCGAACGGCGGTTCCAGCGCGTGCCGCGTCTTTGAGCTGATTACTTGAGGTGACGCTCTCGGTGGCCGGTGGACGCCGCGCTTATCGTGGCATGGGCATGTCGCCGGGATGCATGGTGGTGATGCGGATGGCCGAGGCCGGAGGCAGGGCGGATGGGGTCGCCGCCAACCGGGAGCTATGGACCCAGGCGAACAGCGAATACGCCAATGAGCACGCCTACCGCGCCTGGGCCGCCGAGGACATCACCTGGGGCATCTTCAACGTGCCCGAGCAGCAGCTCGGCATGCTCGGTGACGTCCGCGGCCTTGACGTCGTCGAGCTCGGCTGCGGGACGGCGTACTTTTCCGCCTGGCTGGCCCGGCGCGGCGCCCGGCCGACCGGGGTCGACGTAACTCCCGCCCAGCTGGAGTCCGCCCGGCGCTGCCAGGACCGGTTCGGCATCTCGTTCCCGCTCATCGAGGCCGACGCTGGAGATGTCCCGCTGCCCTCGGGCAGCTTCGACCTGGCCATCTCCGAATGCGGCGCCAGCTTGTGGTGCGACCCGGCCGGCTGGGTACCCGAGGCTGCCAGGCTGCTGCGACAAGGCGGGAAACTGGTCTTCCACACCACCACCATCCTGGTCACCGTGTGCTCCCCGGGACCTGACGGGCCTGCCGGCCAGGAACTGCTCCATCCGCAGCGCCAGGCACACCGCCTGGCAACTCCGCGGGGAGGGATACAGTTCCACCGCGGCCACGGCGAGTGGATCACCATCCTGCGCGACAGCGGCTTCATCATCGACGCGCTGCATGAGCTGTACGCCCCGCCAGATGCTCCCGATCACCCCTACTACGCGCTGGCAAGCGCCGAATGGGCGCGCCAGTGGCCGACCGAGGAAATATGGACTGCCCACCTCGCCGACTGACCCGCGGTGACCACAGATGTCAATCCTTGGACGATAGATCGCCGAATAGGAATGCCAATCAATGCGATAGGGATTTGCTGTCCGCGGTGCGCAGAACATCTGTTCTCGGCGCTTGGCTATTGCAGATCGGCGATGCTGAGACCAGCATGCCAGCGGTGCCGGCTACAGCATCTACTTGCTTAAATGCGAGACCCGCTGCCGACCATGGCCGGTTACGAGATGTCGCTAGATTCTGTGCTCCCGCGCGGTACCGCCGAATCAGTACGCCGGGCGAACTGGGTTGCTGGGCCGTCTGCAGCGAACGTTTCTACGGACCGGGGCTGCTATGTTCCGTTCATGGACATAATCCGCTGCCGCCGGCGGTGACCAGCTATCTGTGCCGGTACTGCAGGCAGCGTAGTGCCCTGGGGAAGGCCCCGGTCAGCTGCCCGCTGTGCGGGGCGCCGCTCGACGTCAGGCCCGCGGTGAGCGGATCGGGCTGGATGCGGCAGCCGATGATCCCCAGCATGACCCGGCTGAGCTGCGGCACCATCCGGTGCCAGATCAACGGGACGTATGTGCCCGTCGCCGAATTCGAGCTGGCCGCGGGCGACTGGATTTATTTCTCGCCGAAGGTGCTGCTGTGGATCGACCCGGCCACCACGCTGACGATCCCGCAGCCGGCCCGCGGCCGTAGCACGGGCATGATGGAGGCACACGGACCTGGGCATATCGGGGTGGCGGAGAATCGCGCGGGCGAGGTTATCGCGCTGCCGCTGCGGCGCGCCCAGCCGGTCTGCGTCCACCCGGGCCGATTTCTGTGCGCGACCGGGAACGTGAAGTACCGGTGGCGGCCGTCTGAGGTTTCCTACAGCACTATGGCGGCCGAGCGCGAATATCCGGCGGGCCGCTACCTGCTGAACTTGACCGCGGCCGGGCGCCAGGGCCTGGTGCTGCTGCACGCATCGGGTGACGCTTTCACCCGCGATCTGGCGGACAGCGAGAGCGTCCTGGTGTCACCGGCGTCGCTGCTGTACTGGGAGGACACGGTGGACTTGTCGTTGCACCTGGAGTTCCCGTACGTGCCGGGCCAGCATGCACGGCGCGTCTTCTGGCGATCCAGCAGAATCTGGCTGCGGGTCTGCGGCCCGGGACGGGTGGTCATCGACTCGGCCTGCGGACAAGCCGAGGACGCCCGCACAGCTGATCGTGAGTCTTTCGCCTCATGGCAGCGTTGGGATGCTCCTGCCACCACGACGACGACGAGGGCGGAATGAACCAGTACGCCTGCCATTACTGCCGCCAGTCCAGCCACCCGGGCCGGACCTGACCGTAAGTACCCAGTCTGGCCCGCGCCGAACGTCCAGTTCGGCATCGGAAGCATGATCACCGGGGTGCCGGGATTGCCGAGCCGAACGGCGGCATTGTGCGCGGTTCCCCGGCCGGGTAACGCTATGGAGCGTGTCGGCTGCTCAGGGGCCAGCTCCCTGCCGACTGTGCGCTCGAGGACTGTCGGGTGCAAGCATCTCATAGGACGCCCATATCATCCGTTCCAGGCGCGTCTGGTTGTGAAAGCAGCCGGGACGTTGCGCATGACCGAATGGCCAGCGGAGGGTGTGCTCCTGGAGACCGGCCGGCTGGTACTTCGCCAGTTCACCATGTCCGATGCTGACAACCTGGCCAGCCTCGACGCCGACCCGGATGTCATGCGCTTTGTCACCGGAGGACTGGCCACTTCCCGTGAAGAGATCAAGGACAGCATCCTGCCCGGGTTCATGGCCTGGTACCGCTGCCCGGGGGGATACGGCTGCTGGGCGGCCGATGAGAAATCGACCGGGGCCTTCCTCGGATGGTTCCGCTTCCACCCTCGCCAGGGAGGACCGGCCGGGGAAATCGTGCTCGGATTCCGGCTTCGCAAGCCGGCCTGGGGAAAGGGCTACGCCACCGAAGGATCACAGGCCCTGGTGCGTATTGGCTTCACCGAACTCGGCGCCCGGCGGGTCGTCGCCGAGACCATGGCCGTGAACCTGGCTTCCCGCCGCGTGCTGGAAAAAGCAGGCCTGAACTTCGTCCGGATCTTCCACCAGTCCTGGCCCTACCAGGTCGACGGCCGCGAGTTCGGAGACGTCGAATACGCCCTGAGCAAGGACGAATGGAAACAGAAAAACGGCTTCACCGCCGGGTAAGGCCAAAACGGGAGCTGAGCACACGCTGTGATCGAGCTTGCGAGCCAGTTTGCTCCCTGCCGAATATTTACGCGACGTGTGCTGACGGACTCCGATCGTAGAGGCACGCAGATTATCTGATCGGTGCTGGCTGTGCGGCCAGGACGCTGCGGCGATCATTTAATCGGGTAGGGGGCGGGGTCGCCCCGCCCCCTCCCACACCACCGGACATGCGGGCCCGCATCCGGCGGTTCGTCAAGCCGTCGGATTGAAACGCTGCCAGGTCTGGCTCAGGGCCTTCAGGCCGAGGCGGTTCCAGTAGGAGTTGGGCAGGGATACCTGGAGGACCTTGGACCCCGAAACCCGCCAGTACCCCTTGCTGCTGCCGCCCCATTTCCGGGCGTTGCTCTCAGAGATACCGCGTATCCGCAGGTTGTGCCGCTTGGCGGCGGTGGTCTTCCATTCCTTCCAGCGGACCTGCCGCAGGCGGCGGCGCAGCCATCCGTCTAGATCGCGGAACATCCATCTGGATTCCGCGAGCCGGAAGTAGGCCATCCAGCCGATGATGAACCGGTTGAGCCGGTCGATGCGGTAGCCCATCGACACGCGCCAGTTACGACCGGTCAAGATCCGCAGCTGGTCCTTCAGCCGCTTGATCGCCTTCGGGGCGACCCAGATCCTGACCTGCGAACCGGACAGGAGGAACCCGAAGCCCAGCAGCGTCGCCTGTGCGGCGTGCCGGATCGAGGACTTCTCCCGGTTCACCTTCAGCTTCAGCCGCCGTTCGATCACGCCGCAGACGCTCTCGAACACCCTCTGAGCAGCCCGTTCGCTCCGCACGAAGACCCGCAGG
>Ga0116220_10000846_pt1 | contig 12169 bp, 10 predicted proteins | sample Sb_taG_10_FD_88967 | JGI IMG/M metagenome (GOLD analysis project Ga0116220, IMG submission 88967) | Peat soil microbial communities from Weissenstadt, Germany - Sb_50d_7_NC metaG | ecosystem: Environmental > Terrestrial > Soil > Wetlands > Peat | place: Germany: Weissenstadt | collected 2010-09-21
CGGGATAGCCAAGGAGCTCTTCCTGAGCGCCCGGACGGTCGAAGCGCACGTGACCAGCATTTTCCTCAAACTGGGGCTCGATCAGGTAGATACCGATAACAACCGCGTCCGGGCCGTGCTCGCTTTTCTCCGCTCCGCAGACGCCGGGAACTGAAGGGCCGGAGGGGAGTCTGCTCCCCCCCGGTGCAGACTCCCCTCCGGCCCTGGCTATTTCAGGATGATCGCGTCCTTGGACCCGAACGCCGCGGCCAGATCCGCATCGAGCTGACGCGCGGTGAAGGCCGCGACGACCTCACCACGGCCCGGCTGATCCTCCGGCCGCTCGCTAGATTCCAGCAGGCTCACGCGCACGTGGATCACGTCGCCGCGGCTCTCGCGGGAAACGGCCGCTGCCGTCGCCCACGGCATGGTCTTCCGCGCCTGGAGAATGGTCATCACCACGTCGGCGATGCCCAGGGTCTCCACCGACTGCCCGGATGCCATACCCGCCAGGATGCCGGGCTGGCCGCTCCCGGTGATCGTGGGAATCACCGGCAATGACGCGGGATTCCCCTCTTGACATGGACCGGGCACGGTCGGGGAGGCTCGAGAACAGCCACTCGCAGGAAAGGGCACGACAGGCTTGCTCGGCCGGGCAAACGTGATCTACTACAGCACGAGACGCCGTTAACCACAGAGTCGTCCTGCTACGCATCCACTGCATGTAATGGCGGTCGATAGGGTCATCGAGAGTAACATCAGATGATATGCTTCGGTGGCGGCCAGCCAGTTGATCATCCAGCCGGTCTTAGCGGCTCGCGGCTAAGCGCGTATGGGCGACGGGCTATGGCGGGCCGTAAGGGCGGCGTAGGCAGGCCCCCAAGGGAGAGAAATGACGGACGCTAATCGTGAGAGATATGAATGTGCCTTAATGAGAAGGGCGTAGCACTGTTCTGGTCCGGCTAAGTAGCGGGCCTGGCGCTAAACTGCGCGAAGAGGGGGGATACCTATGGGTAGATCCGTGAAAGATTACGCACTCCTAGGTATAGTAGTTGCCATTGTAGGGATTGTTGTCGCCTCATACTTCTCATTTGCTTCCGGGCTGCATATCTGGCCGTATAGCGACTCCTCCGGATCCGCAGCCAACTCCGTCGGCTTGGCCGCCAACGAAGTCCCAGCCGCCTACCAGGCCACCTGGACCGGCCGTATTGGCCTTCCTGCCTTCTCGGTTCAGCTTAGCCTGACGCTAGGATCCGGCGAGGTAAATGAGGCGGTCGGTCAAATTTCAACCTCTCACGGCTGCGTAACGGCAGTCATACTGAAGGAAGGTGGCGGCCCGGTCACCCTGAGCCTGGACGCCTCCAACTCACCGTTGGTATGTCACGTGTTGTTCGAGGTTTTTGACCATGTCACCGCAGCCCTGGTCAGCAGTGATTCACTGAAATTTAGCGTTGACGTGGATGGCCGAAGTGTATCTTGCTACCTACACCGATAATCCGGTCCTTTCGGGTAAGGTGGGTCCAGGCCGCGAGTGCCCGCGGCCAACGTGGCCGACGGTTCGATCGCCACGGCACCCGATCGCAGCCCCAGTCGGTCCGTCACCCAGGCGTCGCCGAAACGCCAAGCCGACATCTGGAAGTGAATCAGCGGGTCAGGCTTGTCTGAAGAGTCCTAGTTCCGAACGCCAGCGAGCTGCGGTCTCGGGATCAAGGTCCGCCTCTTCGAGTTGCTCATCGATGGCCTGGCGAAGCTCCTCCTGCCCGCTCCATTGGGCGGCGAGAAGCTCCTGCAAGCTCGTCAGGCTCTCCGGGTCCCCTAGTTGCAGCAGATAGGTGGCGACCTCGATCGCGCCCGCGACGCTAGGGGCGCGTTGCGGATCATAGGCCAGCCGATCGATCCGGGTCCGCAGCCAGCGGCTCCGGATATTTCTGCGTCCCCCTAGCTCGGGGAGGCTTTCGCGGCTATAGGGGGCGGTACCTGTAGCTTCGTCCCCGGGCTCGGTTCTGCGGCGCGGGGAGGTATCGGGGTGTACATCGGTATAACTATCCGAGTCATCGTCGCGGTAAGGAACCGGTTCGCCGTCTGACACATCAGCTCGGCCACTGTCGGAAAGAGCACTGATCATGACGGCCATTTGAATGGCCGGATCGTCGGTGGCCTCGAAGAGTGCGTCCAGGAATTCCGCCGGCGGCGGATCCGCCCGCTCGCAGCGCCATTGCAGATACCAAGGCCAGGCGCAAGCTGGCAGCGAATCAACATCGTCCGGTTCGAGCGCAAGCTCGGCAAATGAAGCGGCGAATGCCGGGTCCTCCGCCAGCAGCTGATTGAACCGCAGCGAATACTCCTCGTTGACTTCAGTACCGTACAATGGATTCGTCATACGATCCAGGAAACTTTCGGCAATCGCTAGGAGCGCTTTCATGAGCCTATCCTTACGATCCGACCCGCATAGTACGCCTGCCTGAACTCGTTGGCGAGATCGGCGGGCCGGGTACTGGCGAGGTTGAGGAGCCCGGCGCGGTGGATGCCCCCCATACGGTCCTCAAATTCCTCCTCAACCACCACCGTCAGGCGGGCGTCCATGAACCTGTCGCTGAAACCCGTAGCAATGCCATGCGCCGGCGGTTGCCTCCAGTCGGTCACGGCCATCCACACGTCTGATACCGTCTTGGTGTACCGAGGGTTGGATTGGTCCGGACGGAAGAGCACGCAGTCGATGCCGTACCTAAGGCGGAACTTATCGCGGAGCATCTGGCTGATGTACGCGGACTGGGCCGTGAGCACGAATCGTCGGTACAGTGGCTGCGCTTGCAACCAGCTCATATAAAGCTTCTGGTTCGCCACGATGGTCGCGTCGAAAGTACGCCGCCAGTTATCAGGATTGAACCCGGCAATCACTCCCACCCTCCCGAAAATCGCGGTGGACAACGGGAATGCGAGCGGAGTGACGTAGGTAGCCCGGCCCCAGGTAAATCCAGGCGTCTCGGAGATCTTGAGCTTTTGTCCGGGCTGATGATAGGAAGTCGAAAACTTGGCGGGAATATACTTGATTACCAAAGCCGGGGCCAGGCCGCCAACGCCGATATCAAGAATCTGCTGCGGGAAAGCTCCCACTGCCGCGCGGATCTTGTCGTCGAGGTCGTGACTGACCGGGCCGCTCATGCCGGGGTCCCGAAGTTATTCATGGAACGCTCCACGATGCTCCACACGGTTCCTTGGTCCATGCTCGCCGTCAGCGGTACAAATAGTGGCGTCGGACGAAGAGGCTCCCCCGAGGGCGAGGCAAGGTGCCGGTTGAGGCACCAGGCCGGCCGTGCCGTCCTCACGGGCCAGCTTGCGTCGGTGTTGACGTTAACAATCGATCCGGCCGCGATGGCCAGGTTCTGCACCCCGTTGAGAGTCTCCTGCTCGAAGACGAGCCCAGTCTCGATGAGCACCTCGGTATCCGCCTCCGCGGCTAGTAGTTCGGCCAGGATGCCGTAGCGCGCCCCGGTCACCGCCTTCATGGAAGTGAGCTGGGCCGTCAGGGACCGGGACTCCTGCCTGGTCCGGCCGGGCCGATCGATGCCTCGGGTGGGATCGTCCGAGCTGGTGCCCCAGGCCCGGACAGTGATCCGTCCGGCTCTGCAGTGTCCCGCGAGAGCGGCGGCACCCGTGACGCGACGCATTCCGAGCGCCGCGGGGTTGCGCAGCACCACCTGGGACCGAGCCGACGGTGTTATTCCGGACGTCGCCAGGATCGCGATCGCGCCGCCGACCCGCTCGTCGGCGAGCTCACCGAACCAGGCCCGCATCCTGGTCATGATCTGCTCGACCGGTGCGGTGATGAGCGTCGGCCGTTCGGAATCCAGCGAGGCGCGGTACTCGGCTGCGGTCTCGACCCACCTAGGTCGCCGAGCGCCCGGCCCGCCCGGCCGCGCCGTCATGGACCTGCCCGGTTCGTCGCTCGCCGGCCTGAAGACCCTCAGGTCGACTAGTTCGTAACGGGACGGATTGGCCCAAAATCGCGGGTCTAGCTGGTGGGCTATCGAGCTGTGGACAGCCAGCTGGCCGCGCCATTCGGTGAGGAGCCAGCGCTGATCCGGAGGCGGTACGGTCGGCAGCAGCGCCGCGCTGCGTACTTGCCCGGCCGCGAGCGCCGTCGCGAGCGGGGCTTCGATCTTGTGGAAACCTGCCCACGAGATCCACAGATCGGGGCGCTCCTCGCCGCGGACCAGGCGTAGCCGATCGGCAAGCTCCAGGGTCTCCGCGAGGTCAGCCGGAGGCGGGTCGTCGAACGCGTACACGATCACGTAGTGCGCCATGACCGCCTCGCGGCTCGTGCGCGTACCTGCCGGCGCGGCACGCGTTTCCGCATCCGGTGCCAGAGGACAAACGTGGCCAGCGCGGCATAGCTGGTAGCCAGGACCGCGAGCGCGACCAGGTCGATCGTCCATTGCCCGGACGTGTGCTGCCATAGAGCATCGGGCGGCTTGTGCGGTGGCAGGCTGATCCGGTCCAGGTCCACCGAGGAAGCGGCGGCGGCCAGGCCCCAGCGGTCTGGGAGCAGGACGGCCAACGCGTTCAAGCCGGGGGATAGCTGGGCCGTCACGCCGTTCAGCGCGATCTGCGTGATCGAGGTAAGGGTGACAAGCGCGACGGCCTGCTCTAGCTTCCTCGCGACCGAGGAGATGAGCAGGCCGAGGGACATCGCGGTGACGGTGAGCGCGGCTAGGTCGACGAACAGCTCGGCGAACGGCGGAAAGACATTGGAGTAGGCCGGGCCGGGACGCCGTGCTACGAAGGCAGCCGTCATCAGCGCGGCCTCAATCACGGCTACGGCCGCGAAGACCAGCCATTTAGAAAGGATCACCGCGGGCAGGATCACGCCGGTCCGGTGCTCCCGGCGAATGATCGGGAAGTCGGAAACCAGGTCCCCGTAGGTGAGAGCCTGTCCGCTCAGCATTGCTAGCGTGGTGAGGACGCTGAGCGCGATATTGCCCGCCGGGCCAGGTCTCGCGCCGAGGCCGGAACCCGGAGTGATCTGTGCGGCCAGGATGGCCGCTATCACCACGACCAGGAATGGCAGTAGCGCCACCACGGTGGCACGTAGCGTCTTGCCGGAATTGTCGGTCTTACCACGGACTCGCAGGAGCGTGGCCTGCCGCCTGATCAGCGTCCATAGCTGCGGCCGGAACACCCGAACCGAGCCGTGACGTACTCGATGCGGGCTGCGCATTCCCGCCCCGCGCGTCGTAGCCTGCGACGCTGCGGCGGTGGCCTCTCTACGCGCCTCCTCAACTTCCCCGCTGCACTGGTATTCCTGCGCCTTTACGTCCTGCCAGGAGCCGGGCTCGTCGTCGACGAGCTTATCCATCAGGTCGGCATACCACCGCACGCCGAAGCGTCGGAGGACTCGGTGCGGCGGGCCAAGGAAGATCGGCCGTCCCTGGTCAGCTACGACCAGTATCTCGGTTGTAGCGGCCTTATGGCGGTCACGGAGATGGGTAGTGGCATGGGTGGTGACGATAACGGTATTGCCCTTGGCGGCATAGTCGCGCAGATGCGCCATGATCTCCCGGTCCATGCCCGGGTCGAGGCCGGAGGTGGGCTCATCCAGGATGAGGAGCTTGGGATCGCTGAGAAGCTCGATGGCGATCGACGCCCGACGGCGTTCTCCGCCCGACAGAGTGGACACGAGCTGGTCGAGCTTATCGTCGCCGAGCCGGAGTTCAGCGCAGACTTTCGCAATGGTCTTCTGCCGCTCGCGTTCGGGGCGCGGGTCGCGGAGGCGGGACGAGTACCTCAGCAGCTGGCGGACGGTGAGCGAGGAGTATAGGTCGGTCTCCTGCGGGACGTAGCCGAGCTGGTCGCTGATCTGCGCGGACCGGGTCCGCATGTCCAGGCCTTCGAGGAACAGCGAGCCGCCTTCGAGTGGCAGGTCGCCGATGAGCGCGTACAGCAGGGAGCTCTTGCCCGCTCCGGAGCGACCCAGGACGGCCAACAGCGTCTTCTTCCGCTGGACGAATGTCATGCCGGCCAGCCGCACCTTTTCCTTGGGCCGGCCCGAGAACCATCCACTCGATCGGCCAGGCGACTTGGCGTACAGATCACTGACAACCAGCTTGACCGGGCCGAGCGGGGTGACCTCGAGTTCGGCGCAACCCTCCCCGACGTAGTAGCGGCGGTGGGCGAAATCGAAATAGTCCGCTGGCGCCAGCAGGTCCGACTTCACCGTCACCCCGAACCGGTAAGGGCCGTGGCCGTACCCGAAATCACGCAGCCGCAGCCGGTCGGCGCCCTCCCGGGTTAGCGTGAAGTGCAATGGCCCGGTACCGGGTGCACTGATCACGAAGTCCACCAGCTTCGGGTCCGAGCCGAAGGCGGTCACCGAGTCCTTGAGGGGTAGGACCTCGGAAGGCTCGTACTCGCCTTCCTCTCCCTCTCCTGGCTCTGGCCCGTCATCCTTGACGGGAGACGGCGGCGCGGGCGTGGGCGTGGTTACCCTCGCTTCCGGCGGGATCCAGCCGGGCAGGAACGACGGGACGATCAAGTGCGCGCCCACCCACGCGCCGTCGGGATGCACCCGGATCAGGCTGCGGAGGTAGCAGTCCAGCCGGCGGTGGATGTACTCGTGGAAGCGGAGGACCCGGCTGGTGGCGACCTGTAGCTCCCGCCGGTCGGCTTCCTTCGCCTTCGCGAGCTCGCCCTCGGCCCGCCCGATCTCGGCGATGATGCTGTCCAGCGTCAGCCGGGCGGCGTTAGCCCGCCGCCGTTGCTCGGTCTGCCGCCGCTGGATGACGACTTGCTCGGCCCGGTCGAGGTCTCCGATCCGCCGCGACGTCTTCTCTTCTGCAGAAAGCGGGCGGTGGATCTCGGCTAGCTGGCGTTCCACGTCAGCGCGGTGAGCGTACAGCTGGTCCAGCCGGGCCGTTAGGCCGGCGATCCGTTCGGGTGCATCGCCGCGTGCCCGCTCGTAACGGAGCCGCTCGTGCTCGAAGACCTCCTGAGCCAGCCGAATGAGCATCTCGCGGTGCGGCGTGGTGACGTGCTCGGTGGGCGCGTCACGGTCCGGGATCCAGGCTCGACCGTCCCGCCAGCCGTGATACCAGTCCGCGAACCGCGTGCCGGGCGGGTACCGGATCGGCATCATGTGCATTTCGGCAGCTGCACGATGACCTCACGATCTTGCTCGGCAGGGCCGGGCACCAGCACGCCTCCGGCGCCGACGTCGGGTACCCGGCCCGGCCAGTGCGAGCCGTCGCCCACGGTGGTGATCCGGCTGGCCGGGATTCCCATCGAGACCAGGACCGACTCGACGGCCTGGGCCCGCTGCTGCGAGAGCGGATTGTTCAACGCGTCACCTCCTTCGGAGGAGGTGCTGCCGATCAGCGTGATGTGCTCGCTGCCCTGCTTGAGCTTGTTGGCCAGCTGCTGCAGCGTCGCCTGCGCAGTAGACGGATCCCGGAACGTGGCCGTTCCGACGACGAAGCCGACGGTGCCAGAATCGCTCAGCACGATGGTGCCGCAGTTGTTGAAGGGGGGCGTCGCCGGCGGCGTGACCACGGCCACCGGCGGCAAGTCCGCGCCTTCCGATTGCGTGTTGCCCACCGTGTCCGCCGTGACACAGCCGCCGCCGGCCTTAATGATGGCCTCCCACTGGTTGACGACGTTGTTGCGCTGCGCGTCGTTGAGCGAGGGCTGCGGGGATGCGGTGTATCCGAACCCAGCCAGCAGCACATGACGGCCCTTCAGATCCGGCAGCAGGTTCTGCTGCTTGAGGAAGGCGACCACATCGCTTGGCGGGGACATCATGAGGCCCGGATCCTGGTACTTAAGCGGCGCCGCCGTCTGCAGGCCGGAGTCGATGACGATGATGTTGCCGTTCGGTCCGGTGGCCGACGCAGCCAGGCTTAGCGCGGTGAGCAGATCCGCTTGCGGGACCTGAGCCCGGAGCGTGCTCTGGAGTATGGGGTTGACGTAATCCCTGAGGTAGGTAGCAACATCCCGGCTGCGGGCCGAGGAATTCTTGTCGCTGGTGGTGAACGTAGGTGGCGTGAAGATCCTCGGCTGGCCGTCGATCCTGATCAGCGAGATCTGCTCTCCGGCGTTAGCGGTGCTCTCGAGCAGCGGAGTGACGACGGAGGGGTATTGCGTCGTCGGCACGTTCGACCGCATGCCTATCGCCAGCGCCAGCGGAGCGGGCGCATTCGTCAGGCAGGTGGCAAGCGGAGACGACGAAGATGAGGACGGCGAGCAGCCTGCGAGTCCTGTCACCACCACGACGACGGCAATCGTGGCGCAGGTCGGACGGGAGAAATAGGAACGGATAGATCTCATCCACTGCCTCCGGGTCGGCCCGCGCCTAGTTCGGGAAGGGACGGTAGGTGTATGGTCGGGCGTCGTCCTCGAGGAACGCGTCGGTGGCGGACGCGTTCCGCATACGCTTGGCAAGCTCCAGGCGTGCCTGCTGTTTCAATTCCGCCGCGAGCGCATGCCGAGCCTGTTCCGCCTCGTCGCGGACTCGCTTGGCGGCTGTTATCTGGTCAGCGAAAAACTCCCGCTCGGCTTCGGCGAGCCGCAACCGACGAGCGGAGATGGCATGTCTCTCGGCAGCCGCACGATGCTCCCGCACGGCACGTGCGAACGCGGGGCGTAGCGGATTGTGGCTCAGGTAGCTGCCGATCATGGCGACAGCTCCGGTGGCCACATAGAGACCGGCGAATATAGCCGCGCCAGCCAGCGTCCCTTGCGGATTGGACACCGAGACTGATGCCGAGGAAGATGAGCCGCCCGGCAGTTGATAGCCTCCGCCGCTGCCGCTGCCGCTTCTCAGCCGAACCAGGAACGCCAGGAGGCCGAGCAGGCCCCATACACTAATGACGATGATGATCTTATAATTCTGAATCCATTTCGCCCCCGCCCTGCGGTCGCGGAGCATGGTCCCGGCGAAGTGAGCCAGGATGAGAGCAACTCCGGTGAAGCCGATGACCAGGACAATTACCAGGGCCTCGTTAAGATCCCCCTGAACCAGCAGGACCACTTGATAAAAGGCGGTGATATCGGCGGCGGCCGCGATCAGAAGAGCGAGCAGATAGATATGGCCACTGCGGGGACGCCCGGCCAGCAACGTCGGATCGGCATGGCCGGGCTCGGTCCAGCCCGGCTTTTCGTGCTCACCGCGCAGCCTGGTCGCGGCTACATTGCGGGCCGTCTCGGTCTCGATGACTCGATGGGTGTCCGGTGACTGCAGTGACATCTCCTGCGCGACAGTCCCATCCGCATGGTTCATGTCGAACTTCAAGCCCGCCAGGTGCTGGGCGAACTCGCTGTTCACCTGGGCGATCCACTGGTCTGTCTTGGCGTTGATCGCGTTGTCGAGTACATAACCGAGTGCCTCGTCGACCGCGGCGGGTACGAGGGTGGCGGCCTGGTCGATGACCCATCTGGTGGCGGCGGCCTCATCGACCGGAGTCGGCCTGAACGGCGCCGGCTCAGGCCTGGTCTCGGCGGCCAGGTGCCCGCCGCGCGCGACTATCCGCCGATACCTACGGCTATGCCACCAGGCCAGGAGTCCAGGAGGCCGCTCCCCGTAAGCGGCAGCACGACGGGCCCGTCGGCCCGGGCGCGATTGTGACATCAGGGCCCCTCTTTCTCGGCCTCGGTTCGCAGCAGCCACTCGGGCAGTTGAGGACCGGCCAGTTCCAGCATCTCCATGACCGCCGGGCCGTTCTCATGCTTCCGGACGAGCGAACGCAGATAGGTGGCCTCACGCCGCGCGTAGTAATACGCCACCTGCCAGCCCGCCGCCTGTGCGATCTTGAAATGGTCTTCGATGACCATGCGGGCTTGTTCGACCTCCAGGTGAGCCGCATGAAATCGGGCGGTCGCTGTCCGCAGTTTTTCTTCCGCCTCGAACCGGGCCAGCCGGTGCCTGCCCTCTCGCCTCTCCCGGAGCATGTCCGCAGGCCATTTCTGCTCGTCCCGTTCAGCTGGACCCCGTCGGCCGAGCTCTTGTTCCGTGAGTGGTGTAGACGTCTCCTTCAGTCGGCTGTCCGCGTACTCCATGTCAGTAGCGAGCGGCTGACAGCGGGCCTGCGCCCCGTTAAGCTCGCGGTGAAGCTGAGCATGGGCGGTTCCGTACCAGGCAAATTCTCGGGCGAGCTGTTCGTTGCGAAGGGCCCGCAGTCCGATCAGGTACGGAGTAACCAGCCGGGTAATCGCAGCATCCTCGGGCAGCGCCACAGTCGCATGCTCAAGTGACGGCTTGGTGTCGGCGGTGACCTTCGCGTGGCCGGCCATTTCCGGCGGCACCCGGGGGATGCCCTTCCTCGCGTCCCGGCGACCGGCCAGAAAGTCCGACCAGCGATCACGCAGTCGATAGCGACGCGGCTGCTCCGGCAGAGCAATCCACGCGTCTCGACCTGCCACGCGTTCCTCCAGGGAGCAAAATCCCGCAGTTTTACGTTGCGAGAAAGGCTGACGACTTATGTTCTGGTGTGTCCAAATGCAGCGGACATAGGGAAACAAGGTCGACCAACGTTGCCGGTTAAACGATTAGACGGGTGTCTGCCTGGGGGCAGCCGGATGGTTGCTCCGAGCTCCGAGCTCCGAAGCAGGCGACGGTGCAGGCTTCCTCGGACAGGCCATCAGATAGCCAGGCTTGGCAGTTGGCCATGGGCGACCCGCGAATGGCCGCTGCCGGCCCGGCAATCATTAAGCAGGCAGGCAAGCCGCAACGGAGGCACTCGCAGAAAAGCATCATCCCACCCCACCCTTGCACGGCCACTAGCTCCGACCCTCATGTCTAGCCGGGGCGAGCCCGTGACTGATGAGCCGGAGATGATAACGCGGTCAAGAACACTCGTCCCTGACGTCCAGGTCTGTACTTGCGCGCGCGGGCAAGCGTCTCCCACACCTGCCTATGAATCATATAAGGCTGTGAATACTCTGCGATTATTCAACGGTTTTGCCGGTGACTTGTCAAGCCGTCTGGTACGAAACCCGATAAAGAGGATATAAGGGTCTGGACGGCGGCGGTTCAGAGGCCAGCGGAATCGAGATCGATGCTGGACGCGACATCGACGGGCTGCTGCTGTGCGGCGAGCCAGGGACGAGCATTTTCTCCCGAACGGACCGGGTTCGTGCCTCGGCCCGGCAAGCCCTGGCCGGACGGATTCAGCGGCCCGGCGAGGACCAGCGCTCCGCCCTGGACACGTACCACATGCTCGCGCTGGTCATCGCGGAGCAAGGCAGGTACGCCGAAGCCGAGCAGATGCTGCGCCACGCCCTGGCCGGCCGCGAACGAGTACTCGGCCGCCAGCATCCCGATACTCAGATCACCCGCCAAGCCCTGGAACAGCTGGTCAGCTCACCTGGGCGAGCCGGAACGCGGCCGGAGCGGAAGGTGAGCCGCGGGTGGGTCGGGTGGGCGCGCAGGCTCGGCGGGCCATGGCGACGCTCGCGCCCGCGGTGATGTCACAGTACGTAATCATGACGATGCGCTTACGGATGCCGCGCGTCCCCACCGTCCACCCGCCCCAGCGGAACAATCGTCACATCTCGTGTGCAGCCGGACACACGGTGCTAACGGGACTGATGTTACTGCGGTTAAAACTTGGGGACATCATGACGGCACAGGCACAGGCACAGGCACAGGCACAGGCGCACGACACCGTCACCGCGGCGAAGGCGAAGCCGCCGCGGCGCGCCGACACGGCAGCGGTGCGGCTCAGCCAGCGCGACATCGACGGGCTGCTGCTCTGCGGCGAGCACTACGGGGTCCCGTACGACCTGCTCGCCGAGGCGCTGCGCGTCCACTCGAAGCGGCTGGAAAAGATCACGGCCCGGTGGCGCCACGCCGGGTACGTCGCCACCGGGCGGCTCGGCCCAGGGCCTGGCTGGTGCTGGCTGACCAGGGAGGGGATGACCGCGACCGGGCTCGGCTTCCCCGCGACCCGCCCGGCGCTGGCCCGGCTGGCGCACATCCGCGCGGTGCTGGCCGCCCGGCTGTGGCTGGCCGCCGGGCAGACCTGGGCGGACGGCCGGGCGTGGTGGCATTCCGAACGGCGGCTTCGCGCCGACCAGCCCGCGGCCGGACGCCGGGAGCACGTGCCGGACGCCGAGATCCACTGGCCCAGCATCGACGGCAGCCCGTACGCGGGGCAGGTCTGGGCGATCGAGGTCGAGCTGACCCCCAAGCCGGTCGCCC
>Ga0116220_10000847_pt1 | contig 12165 bp, 8 predicted proteins | sample Sb_taG_10_FD_88967 | JGI IMG/M metagenome (GOLD analysis project Ga0116220, IMG submission 88967) | Peat soil microbial communities from Weissenstadt, Germany - Sb_50d_7_NC metaG | ecosystem: Environmental > Terrestrial > Soil > Wetlands > Peat | place: Germany: Weissenstadt | collected 2010-09-21
ATCCGCGCGCGGGGCATCCAGGCCATGTCTGTGACCAGCGACTTCTCGTCGACGGCTAACGACAATGATTCGCTTCAGCCTAGGGATCGCGTAGGCCGGGATTGCGGGGATCTCACGCGCAGTCCCACCGAGGCGCTCGAGCCGATGCGCCCGCCCGAGCCGCCGGAGCGCGAGCCGCGGGAACCGCGCATCCACCCTGTGCTCGCGTTTTTCAACGGCCTGTTCAAGCTCGTGTTCGTCGTGGCAGGCGTGCTGTTGGCTCTGTTCTATTACGTCAAGATCCAGTTTGACCGGCCCGGACCCCTGACTACATCCACGGTGGTGGTGATTCCGAAGGGCGAGGGGGTGAGCGGCATCGCCGAGCGCCTCGAACGCGACGAAGTCATCGCCGACCGGGGCCTGTTCATGACGAGCATCATCTACTTCATCTATTTGCGAGGGACCGGCACGCTCAAGGCCGGCGAGTACGAGTTCCGCAAATATGCGAGCATGCGGCAGGTGCTAGATACGCTGGTCGAGGGCAAATCCATCGACCACAAGATCACCCTCGCCGAGGGGATGACCAGCCAGCAGATGGTGGACCGGATGCGGGCCAATCCCGATCTTGAGGGGGACATCACGGAGATCCCCGCTGAGGGAACGCTGCTTCCCGATACGTATCGGTTCCAAATTGGAGACACGCGGCAGGACATCCTCGAGCGGATGCAGGCTGGACAGCAGAAGTTCCTTGCCAAGATGTGGGAGGAGCGCGATCCGGACATCGTGGTGCAGACGCCGGAAGAGGCTGTGATCCTCGCCTCCATCGTCGAGAAGGAGACGAGCCGGGCGGATGAGCGGCCGCGCATCGCGAGCGTGTTCCAGAACCGGCTCAAGAAGAATATGCGGCTACAGTCCGACCCCACCATCATCTACGGGCTGGTCGGAGGAAAGGGGGTTCTCGACCACCCCATCCAGCAGGACGAGCTCGACCGCGATACGGCTTACAATACCTATAAGATCAATGGGTTGCCGCCGACGCCAATCGCCAATCCGGGTCGTGCCGCGATCGAGGCGGTGCTGAAGCCGGCCAAGACCAAGGATCTTTATTTCGTGGCCGACGGCAATGGGGGCCATGCCTTTGCGCCGAGTCTGGAGGAGCACAATAAAAATGTGATGCGCTGGCGCCAGGTCGAGAAGGCCCAGCGCGAGCAGGAGCGCGCGGAAGCCGCTGCCGCGGCGGCAGCGGCCAAAACCGGGCCCGAAGGTGCAGCTCCTCCGGAGGGGGGCCCCACACCAGGTGTGCTGATAGCGCCGAACGCGCTCCAAGGCTTGCAGACATCGGCCGAAACGCCGCCCGTGCCCGCCGAAGGCCCAGCGGCTGCCTCCGCGGCGGTGCAGGCGGGGGCGGGGCCGGTGGACATGCCCCTCCCGCTGCGCAATCCGAAACGGTAGAGCGGGCGCCTCGGTGCGCTTTCTTTGCCTATCCCATTAACTAATCCGCCTAGCGTTTGCGAGGGCGCGCGGTTCCGCTCGCCGCATCCGGCCCGACTCGGCTTATAACACTCATCCTCGCAAGCCCGGGGCTCCACCAGCTGCAAGGCTGAACGCAATGACCCTCAAAAGCATGACCGGCTTCGGCCGGAGCGCCGGCGTCCAGGGCGAGACGAGCTGGCATTGGGAGGTGCGGAGCGTCAACGGCCGCAACCTCGAGCTCCGCTTCCGCATACCGTCGGGCCTCGAGGGACTCGAGATCAGAGCCAGGTCGCTTTGCCAAGAAAAGCTCGCCCGGGGCAACTGCACGCTCAATCTCACTCTGCGGCGCGAGGCCGGGCAGCTCGCCATCCGCTTGAATGAGGCGGCGTTGGGCCAAGCGCTCGCGGTCGCCGAGCGTGCGCGGGGGCTCACGCAGATGGATGCTCCAAGCCTCGACACGCTACTTGCCATGCGGGGCGTCGTCGAGGTGATTGAGGGCGAGGAGAGCGAGGAGGCGCAAGGCCGGCTCGAAGCGGCGTTGCTTGTCGGCCTCGCCGCGGCGCTCGGTCAGCTCGCCGCCGCACGGGCGGCCGAAGGCGCACGGCTCGCCGACGTGATTGCCAATCAGCTCCGTCAAATCGCGGGGCTCGTGGAACGCGCGGCGAACGCTTCGGCGCGCCAGCCCGAGGCGATCGCTCAGCGCCTGGCCGAGCAGGTGGGCCGTCTCACCGAGACCGGCGCCGGCCTTGACCCCGAGCGGCTGCATCAGGAAGCGCTGCTGCTGGCCGCCAAGGCGGACATCCAGGAGGAGCTCGATCGTCTTCGCGCCCATGTGGCCGCAGCGTATGAGCTCCTGGCGCAGGATCAGCCGGTCGGGCGCCGGCTGGAGTTCCTCGCGCAAGAATTCAACCGCGAGGCCAACACGCTCTGCTCGAAGGCTTCCGACATCGAGATCAGCCGGACCGGGCTCGAGCTCAAGACGGTGATCGATCAGCTGCGCGAGCAGGTCCAAAATATCGAGTGAGGCGATTGATGGAGCCCACGCGAAGAGGTCTCATGCTGGTGTTGTCCTCGCCTTCGGGGGCGGGCAAGACCACGCTCGCGCGCCGGCTGCTCGAGGGTGAACCAGGCCTGGAGATGTCGGTCTCCTACACGACTCGTAAGAAGCGCAAAGACGAGATCGAGGGGAGGGACTATCGCTTCGTCGATCGCGAGACCTTCGCCAGCATGCGCGATCATGGGGAGTTTCTCGAATGGGCCGTCGTTTTCGACAATTATTACGGCACTCGCCGTAAACCCGTCGAGCAGGCTCTGACGAACGGTCGAGACGTGCTGTTCGACGTCGATTGGCAGGGAGCCGAGAAGCTCCGGGCCGAGGCGGGGGCCGATGTGGTCACGGTCTTCATTCTGCCCCCGTCGGGAAAAGCCCTGGAGCAACGCCTCACGGAGCGCGCGCAAGATTCAGCGGAGGTCGTGTATGCGCGAATGCGCGGGGCGAGCAATGAGATTCAGCATTGGGGAGACTATGACTACGTCGTGATCAACCACGATGTAAACCAGTCGCTCGCCTCGCTTCGGGCTATCCTTGCGGCGGAGCGCTTGCGCCGGTCGCGCCTCATCGGCCTCAAAGACTTCGTGCAGGGTCTTTTGGCCGAGCTCTAGGCGCCGCTACGGAAGGGCATTGGCGATCCGGCAGAAATCGGCGATCTGCAGCTCTTCGGCGCGGGCCCGCGGATCGATGCCAAGCTCTTCGAGAAGCGCTTCGCTGTCGCGCGTGATCTGACGCAAGGAGGAGCGGAGCATCTTGCGCCGTTGGCCGAACGCCGCTGCAGTCACTCTCTCCAGCTTCGCAACGTCGCAAGCCGGATCGGAGGCTTCCTTCGGCACGAGCTCGACGAGGCACGACTCGACCTTGGGACGCGGCGTGAAGGCCGCGCCCGGCAACGTGAGCAGGATGCGCGGCTCGGTCCGCCATTGGCTGAGCACGGCGAGGCGACCGAAGTCCTTGGTGCCCGGCCTGGCGACGATGCGAAGCGCAACCTCGCGCTGGAACATCAGCACGAGGCGATCGAACCAGGGCGGCCAGGGGTCGGTCTTGAGCCAGCCTACGAGCAAGGGCGTGGCGACGCTGTAGGGCAAATTGGCGACGATGCGAGCGGGCGCTTGAAGGTTGAGACGCCCATAGTCGACCGTCCTCGCATCGGCGGCGATCACCTCGAGCCGTCCGGGATACCGCTCGGCGATATCGCGAAGCGCCGGCAGGCAGCGCTCGTCCTTCTCGATGGCGATGACGCGATGGGCGCCTTCAAGCAGCAGCGCCCGGGTGAGGCCGCCGGGGCCAGGGCCCACCTCGACGATGGTTGCCTCTGCTAGCGGGCCCGCGGCGCGGGCAATACGACGGGTCAGATTGAAATCGAGCAGGAAGTTCTGGCCGAGGCTGCGGCGCGCGGTGAGGCCAGAGGCGCGGATGATTTCGCGGAGCGGCGGCAGCCCGTCCGGTGCGCTCAAGGTCTGCCCTCGGCGTGGGCTCGCATGGCGTCCGCCAGACGCAAGGCCTCGATCAGACTGCGGGGGCTCGCCTTGCCGGTGCCCGCAAGCGCAAAGGCCGTACCATGGTCGGGGGAGGTCCGCACAAAAGGCAGCCCGAGCGTGGTGTTGACGCCCTCCTCGAAGGCGAGCGTCTTGAACGGGATTAGCGCCTGGTCGTGATACATGGCGACCACCACGTCATAGGTCTTGCGCGCTTCAGCGTGGAAGAGCGTGTCCGCGGGGTGGGGTCCGGTCACATTCAGACCTTGGCCCCGCGCCGCTTCGATCGCCGGGATGATGATGTCGATCTCCTCGCGGCCCATGGCGCCGTCCTCGCCGGCATGGGGGTTGAGGCCCGTGACCGCGACCCGCGGCCGCGCCACGCCGAAATAGCGCGCAAGGTCGCGCGCCGTGGTGGCAAGCGTCTTGACGATGAGAGCTTGCGTGAGTGTGCTCGTCACCTCCTGGAGCGGGATATGAATGGTGACCGGCACAACTCTGAAATCGCCCGCGACGAGCATCATCACGGCGTCGGGGGCAGGGCGACCGGCAAGGCTGGCAAGGAACTCGGTGTGGCCGGGAAAAGCGAAGCCTGCGCGATAGAGCACAGCCTTGCTGATCGGGTTGGTGACGACGGCGCTCGCGGCGCCCTCAAGCGTGAGACCGACTGCGCGCTCGATTGATCGCTGGATCGCCGCCGCCGCAGCAGGGCCCGGTTGTCCCGGAACGACTGTTCCGGAAACGGAGATCGGCAGCACCGGCAGCGCCTTTGCGAAAAGCCTTGTTGCGGCGGCGGGATCTCCGATCGCCACTATGTCGACGGCAACGCCTAAGCTGCGGGCACGGGCGGCGAGCACATCGGGATCGCCGAGCAGCATGAAGGGCGGGATCGGCTCGGTCGCGCGGGCCTGATAGGCGAGAAGCGTGATGTCGGGGCCAATCCCGGCGGGATCGCCGAGCGTAAGGGCAAGCGGTCGGTCGACACGGTCCATGGCGTAGGGCGATCCAAGAGGCGCAAGCGGATTCCCGCATCGCCTCGGCCGGAAACGGGTTCCGGCTACCTGGCAAGGCGCAGTGTCTTAGGCCGACTAGGCGTTCACGTCACCTGAAACCGCTAGCGATATTCGATGAACGCATCCTGGCGCATGTCGCGCAGCAGACCCTCCGCCCTGAGCCCCATCTCCTCCCCCATCAATTTCTGCTCGGTCTCCTCGCGCTGCTTTGGATCGCCCTTGGTCGCGTGCTTGCCGCACACCGCGTAAGCCTCGATCGCCGAGCCGGAGAGAGTGGGGGGCGTCATCTCCCCGACCTTCGCGTTCATCACGAGCGTGCGCACCGGCTGCGCCAGCGAGCTCGGCATCTGATCTTGAAGCGATTTCACGACGATGCCCTGCATGCCTTTGGTAAGAGTGGCGACGTTGGCGCAAGACTGGAGACGGGCGCGCAGAGCCTCGAGTGCTGCAAGCTCCTTGGCAATGGCAGTTTGATCGGCACTGCTTGGGATCTCGAACTTCAGTTGGCGGAGCTGAAGCGCCTCCACGGTCTTCCCAGACTCCCCGTTACCGGCAAGCGCTTTATCGACTTCAGCATCGCCGATCTGCACGTTGAGGCGGAACTTCTTGCGCACCACGCCCTGCCAGACGATCTGGGACCTGATGCGATCCTTGAGCGTCTTGACGTTGACGCCCATTTGTTCGAGCGCGCTGGTAAGCGCCTCGGGGCTCATATTGTTTTTCTGCGCCATGTCGACGAAGACCTTCGTCACGTCCGCTTCATCGGGGGTGACGCCGAGCTTTTTGCCTTGCTGCAATTGCAGGCGTTCTTCGATCAACATGTCCGTGGCCTTTTTTTTCAGTTCCGCGGACGGCTCTTCGTGGGTGGTGACTGTCAGGAAGCGCTCGCGCTGCTCGATGTCATAGGCCGAGATCGGATCGTCATTGACGAGCACGACGATCGATTGCTCGGTCTGCGCCCGCACGGCACAGGTGGCGCCGGTCAGCCCCGCCAGAAAGGTGAGCGCGGCGAGCAATCCGAGGGAGCAGCGCCGGACGGTGCCACGGCGCGTGGCCCTGCTCGAAATCACATGAGATGGCGCGGGCCGGTACCGCTGCATGCAGCTTGCCTCCTAATTGCCGGTATTCAAGGCGTCAGGCCCGTGACGCTGGTCCCAAACTGGTAGCTGCCGAGATATTTCAGCGCTAAGTTCACCATCACTGCCTCGTTCGGCTTGAGATCGGTACCGGGCACATCAATATTGTTCTGATAGTAGGTGACGCCGAGCGTCAAACAGTCGTCCTGATAGCGCACGCCAATGTGGTCTTGGATAAATATTTCGTTTTGGATGTCGTAGCGGAGGCCGCCGAGGAGCGCCCACCTGTCGGTGATCGACAGGGTACCGTTGCTCTGGATCTCCTCGAGCCGCTGCGGGGTAGTGGTGGTGCTACTACTCGTGGCGCTAACGAGATCACCCTCCGCTTCGGCCACAAGCTCGGGGCCGCTAGTGGTGTTAATGGTGTTGGCACTTGTGAGCTCGATCGGCACAGCGTCAGGTGCGATGTCGGCATAGTTCACCGTAAGGCTGACGGGACCGAAGGTCGTTTGGGAGTTGAGATCGGTGCGCTCCATGGCGAGAGTATCGTGGTTGAAGCGCGTCTGCGCCGTGAACGACAGGTACTTTGCCGCCTGGAGATAGAGGCCGGTCACATAATCCGAACTCGGAGTGCCAAGGCCGCTATTGATAGCAAAACTGTTCTCGCCGGCGATTTGATAGCTCTGACCGAACACCGCGCGAGCATAAGCTCCGGAAGGAAGTTGCGCCGTGTAGCGGAAGCCCACATTGGCTCGGGTGCCGGTCTCGATGCGGTCGTAGCCAGAGAACTTGTCGATGTCGAACAGGATGGTATCGTCGAATACGAGGCTCTCCGCATCCTCATTCGGAATCAGAGACTGATTGCCGACAGAATCGGGCCTGCCGATGATCTGGGCGATAGGCTCGATGACATGCGTGACGCTGCCTGTCGTGGCGATGAAAGGATAGCGGTACTCGCCGCCGATGAGGGCGTTGCCGCGCACGAGCGCGCCGCTCGATTCCAGGTTGGTTTGGGGATCGGTGAATGCGCTTATATCATAAAGATCGCCCCGGAGCCCGGCAAAGGGCGTGAACACCTCACCGATGGGATCGATGAGCTGCTTCCGCCAGTTTGCCTCAAGGATGGCGCGGTTCGAATCGGTCCCGTCGGCATTGTTAAGGGCCATTACGTTCGAGTTGAAGCTGAGCTCGCCACCGATGATCGGATTGTTGACGATGTAGTCGTAGTCGACGATCGGATACACCATCGCGTCGGCAAGGGGATCTTGGGTGGGAAGCAGGTTGCTGGTCTGATAGAAGCGCGCGCTAAAATAATTCCGGTCATGCAAGCCCTCGAGGTAGAGCTGCGAAACTTCGTCGGTTTTGTCCTCGGGGTCGAGGAGGTAAAAGCGCCGGAACGTGTCGTCCGACTGGCCGACCGCGTCCCACCCCCAGGACCAATAGGGATTGAGGTCGAACTTGCCCTGGGTGACGAAGCTGCCACGGAAATCGCTGTCAACGCCGGATTGGAAGGTGCCATCGTCGAAGACGCCGGCGAGGTCGACGCGATAGGCCCCGCTCGCCAGCTGCTGGCGCCACGATCCCTGCAGCAGGGTGCCCGCCTGCGAGGTGTACATGGGCGCAAAGGTGAAGTCGTAATGGTCCGAGAGCGCGAAGTAATAGGGCACCGTCACCGCCGTGCCGAGTGTTGTGGATTGCATGTACGAGGGCATCAGGAACCCAGACTTGCGCTTCACCGTCGGATCGGCCATTTGGAAATAGGGCACCCAGATGATCGGCACGCCGAAGAAATCGAAGAATGCGTTGCGGAAGGTGATGGTCGCCTGGTCCGTCCGATGAATGATCTTTTTCGCGCGAATGTTCCAGGAAGGCGCCTTGTTCGGATTGTCCGCGCATGGCTTGCAAGGCGTGAACCAACCGTTTTGAAACACCGTGACATTGCCGGCCTCGCGTGTGGCCGAGGTCGCGACGATCCTTGTGTCTTCCTGGGTCACCGTCTTGAGCGCATCGACGAAGCCGTCGCGGAAGTCGTCGGTCAGCGTCATGTGATTGGCGGAGATGATCGCGCCCGAAGGGTCCTTGATGCTGACGTTGCCGGTAGCAGTGAGCGTGTTGGCGTTGCGGTCGTAGATGACCTGATCTGCAAGCAGCGTGTAGTCGCCGTAATAGATCTCGACGTTGCCTCTGGCCGTGACGCGGTTGTTCACATTGTCGTAGACCATCTCGTCGGCCTGCAGCAGCATCGGCTGGGTCGACTTCACCTTCGGCAACGCGAGCAGCTTGGCGAGGTCCTTGGTCTGCTGTTGCGCCTGTCGGGTCGACGCCCCCGCTTCGACAGACTTAGCCGTATCGACCGCAGAGAACAGACCTAGTCCGATCGCGAGGCCGGTCGCGCAGACGTGCAGCAAGGATTTCCAGCGCGTGAAGCCCGGGCCTCTAAACGCGGTGAGGCCGGGCTCTGCCCGGCGCATCCTGGTCAGCGATGCAAGGTGGCGCGCCATCACCCGTCCTCTTTGTACAAGAGCACAGTGAGCGCGAGGCTCCCCGCGATGATGATCGGCACCCAGGCAGCGGCCATCGCCGAGGTCAGTCCGGACATGGCAAAGTTACGCGACACTTCCCCAAGCACGAAGAATGCAAAGCCGGCGGCAATTCCACCGATGGCGTTGATTTGAACGTTCCCGAAGCGAAACGCCCGGAGCGAGCAGGTGGCGGCGATTAGCACCATGGTCACGAGCAGAAACGGCCGCGACAAGAGGAGCTGATACTGCACCCGGTATTGGGTGGCGGGAAGGCCCGCCCTCTCCGCAATCTCGATGAAGTTTGGCAGATCCCAGAAGGAGATCGCAAACTCGGTGCCCAGGCTGTCGCGCACCTGCGTCGGCGTGAGGTAGGTGCTGACCAAGTAATGCTGGTACAGGACCGGCTCGCTGGCTACGGCGCTCACCCAGGCATCCTCCAGCTCCCAGCGACCATCCTTCAGCAGGGCCTTGCGCGCCTCGATCCGCTCGGTCGGGCTCTGATCGGGAGCGTATTGAAATACCGTGACGCCAGAAAGCTCGAGCCCCTGATTGGAGGCGTGGAGCGCGTGAATGACGGAAGGACCGTCCGCGCCATCCTCGCGAAGCCAAGCGCCCGCGTTCTGCGTCTTGAGCAGGGTGTCCTGGCGGTCGAAGGCGTCTGCGTAAATCCGCTCGGCCTCGGCGCGGGCAAGCGCGGCAAGCGGATTGTAGAACGCCACGAACACGATCCCGAGCAGGAAGGCCACGATGATGGCGGGCAGCACGAACTGCCACACGGAAACGCCGGCAGCGCGAACGATGATGAGTTCGGAGCTGCGGCTCAGCATCAGAAAAATGCCGACGGTCCCGATCAACACCGCGAAGGGCAGGGTAAGCTCCGAGAACGAGGGCAGGCGAAGCAGCGTTATCCAGGCAAGAAGGAAGCCCGAAACGTCCACGTTATAGTTCCCCGCGCGTCGCAGCATCTCAATGAAATCAACGAAGAAAATGAGCACGCAGCACACAGCGAACATCGCCAGCATGGCGATGAGGAAGCGCAGCGAAAAGTAGCGCGCAAGGGTCCCTGCTGCACTGATGCCTCGCATCTGCGCTCTCACTTTGCTTGCATCCCCCGACCGGCCCAGAATTTTATGTTTTCAGGCTTGAACTTAAGCTGGAGACTCAGCTTGGACCGAAGTTCAGGCGACATTCTAACGTGCGCCGCTAACGCCGCAACGAGAATCGCCCCCAGCGGAATAGCATAGACAAGTGGCACGGCGGCCGCATTCAGGGTCACCAGATTGGACGCCGTAAGCCCCGAAACCCTGAGGCCCAGTGCGATGCCGGCGGCCATGAGAATCTGCGACCAGCGGCTTTCGCGGGTCGTGCGCGCATGGCCCAGAATGGCAACGGCGAGAAAGGCGAAAGCCATAGGGTAGAAGGACGTGGAAAAGCGGTCGTGCAGCTCCGTGCGGAGCTGGCCAGCGGCGCCTCTAATCGCCAGGATCTGGGCGTCCGGGTGGGTAAGCTCGCTGAGATAGCGCTCCCGCGGGCGCAATTGCGTGCTCGTGTCGTCCTTGGGACTGAGGTCCGAAATATTCAGGACATATTGATCGAAGGCCACGATCTGAACGCCCTTGTCGGGGGACTGGGCCTCGTAGCGTTGCACGTGGCCGTCGAACATGACGAGATAGGCGCCATCGTCGTTGCTGATGATGCGCCCATGGTTGGCGAGGTAGCTCATCACCTGCTTATCGTCGCGCGCGTCATGCACCAGCAGACCGAGCAGTTCGCCGGTCCGAGAGCGATCGCGGATGTGGAAGGTGAGCCCCGGCTCCGTGCTGGAAAATCGGCCTGGCTGAAGCACTTGCGAGATCACGTCGGTGCGTACCTCGGTGATCAATACTTGCAGCTCCCGCATGGCCGCCGGCATCACGTAGAGATTGCAGAGCAGGATGGCCACGCAAACGAACGCGGCGAGAACGACGAACGGCGCGCCGATGCGCCAGACGGGTGCCCCCGAGGCTGTCATCACGATCAGTTCGCTGTCACCGTTCATGCGGTCGAGCGTGTAGAGCGAGGCCATCAGCATCGCATTTGGCGCGATCAGCGCCATCAGACCGGGGAGGCTGAGAAAGGTCATCTCGAAGAACAACGCGAAGCCTTGACCCTGCGAGAGGATCAGATCGAGCTGTCTCAGGGCCGTCGCCAGCCAGACGATTGTGGTCAGCGTTACCAAAATGATGACGAACGCATTCGCCACCTGCCGAAAGACGTATCGGCTGAAGAGAGTCATGCTGCTTCTCAATGATCCCCGTGCGACCCTTGGCGGTCAGCGAACCTGGCAGGCGCCAACCGTTCGGTGTCAAAGCGAAGGTCATCAGGCCAAAATGGCCGAATTTCGGCTGTTTGGGCGGCTTGCATTCCGCGCCGACAGGAACTAGGAAGATTGTCTTGAATTCTCTCCCGCTGTTGCAAAGTTGCATCAGTAAGCGCGCGGACGACGCGCGTTTGCGGCGCTTTCCCGACCATTTGCCCGGGGGCTAGAGGGCCAACGCCTTAAGGAGTTGCCGGTGAGCGAGCAGACCACGATTTCCTTCGCCAATCTGAACGTGCCGCAAGAGGGTGTCGTCGTCGTTTTTGCGGAGGATGGCCCCAAGCTCACGCCAGCGGCCAAGGACCTCGACAAGACGTCCAAGGGCCTCTTGTCACGCGCCGCGGAGATCAGCGGTTTCAAGGGCAAGAAGGAAACATCCGTCGATTTGCTCGCGCCGTCCGAGCTGAAATTTTCGCGCCTGGTGATGGTGGGGATGGATAAGACTGGCGATTATGGCGCCGAGGACTGGCTCAATCTCGGTGGCACGGTTCGCGGCCTGCTGACCGGCAAAGAAGCGCCCACCGCGCACATCGTCCTCGACGCCGTCGGGCGCGATATTGCGCCGGCCGACATTGCGCGCTTCGCGCTCGGCGCGGCGCTGCGGGGCTACAAGTTCAAAAAGTACAAATCCAAGGCGCGTAAGAAAAATGGCGGGCCGGCCGAATGCAACGACAGGACGCTGAAGAAGATCGTCATTCATTGCGCCGATCAGAGGGCGGCCAACAGGATGTTCGCCTCGGCTCGCGCCGTCGCCAACGGCGTGATGCTCGCCCGGGATCTCGTCAACGAGCCGGCGAATGTGCTGGGCCCACCCGAGTTTGCCGCGCGCGCCAAGGAACTCACCAAGCTCGGCGTGCAGGTCGAGGTGCTTGCGCCGAAGACGCTGCAGCGGCTCGGCATGAACGCGCTGCTTGCCGTGGGGCAGGGGAGTGTGCGGCCGAGCCATGTGGCGGTGATGCAGTGGAAAGGGGCCGGCCCAAGAGGCGGCGACCCCATCGTTTTCGTCGGCAAGGGCGTGACCTTCGACACCGGCGGCATCTCGCTCAAGCCCGCAGCGGGCATGGAGGACATGAAGGGAGACATGGCAGGGGCTGCTTGCGTCGTTGGCCTCATGCATGAGTTCGCCGAGCGGAAAGCGAAGGTCAATGCGGTCGGAATCATCGGGCTCGTCGAGAATATGCCTGGCGGCGGCGCGCAACGCCCGGGCGACGTCGTCA
>Ga0116220_10000852_pt1 | contig 12108 bp, 12 predicted proteins | sample Sb_taG_10_FD_88967 | JGI IMG/M metagenome (GOLD analysis project Ga0116220, IMG submission 88967) | Peat soil microbial communities from Weissenstadt, Germany - Sb_50d_7_NC metaG | ecosystem: Environmental > Terrestrial > Soil > Wetlands > Peat | place: Germany: Weissenstadt | collected 2010-09-21
CCAGAATCCCCACCGTAATCACGACGAAACGTTTACGCATAGGTAGCTTCCTCAGTTGAACAATCACGACTGACAACCGCGAACTGAGAACCGCAAATCGCAAACTGATGCTCCCCAGTTTTCACCACGGCAAAGCTTGGCGTGGGAACGGGCGACGCACCCGTCCCCACTAACCTTTCTTCTCATTCCTGATCAGCTGCCTTACAGTGCTTCGCAATCGTTCGCACATCGGTTTGCAGGTCCGCTACCTGGAATGGGACACCGTCAATCCCGTGCTCCGTGTCACTCGGATTGCTCCCCGCTTTCGCCGGATTGACTCCCGTCTTGATCGTGCCCGGCAGGGTTCGCCCCTTCACTTCGACTTCATGGTTCAAATAACTGTCGAGTTTGTTACCGACACCCTTCAGCACATATACGAGGTTTGTATTGTTTTCGATGAGGATATAGTTCCCGCGTTGCCCGTTGAGGCAACCGCGGACCGTCGAAGCATTACGAACCGGCATGGCGCTGGCGCCAGAAGCTGGTGGGTTAGAGGATTGCTGCGCGACTGCTCCCAACCCGGCAAGCAGAAATAGATACACGGCGACTAAAGTTTTGAGACTCTTCATTTCACTTCTCCTTTATAGAATCTGTCTATCCGGCCATTTATAGCGTGTCTTCCTGAGCGGAGTATCTGGTTCGCGAAGCGAATCAGATGCGGAGTCGAAGGACCCCTGTAATGCCACTCCTCGACCCCGCGCTTCAAGGCATTCTCTCCGCGAAGCCTTCGCAGTAATGCTTTGCGCAATGTTCTACAACCCCGCCACACATGCTTCGTCCTTCACCCGCCGATGTCCCACGACGCCCATCTTCACGTCCCAATCGTCGTCGGGCAGACTGATATACAGGACGTTCTTGTGAAGACGTACGTCCACAGACTTATTCGGAGCAAAAGCGGACGGAAGGTAGTTAATCGCGGATTGGTAGCGCCCGACATAGACCTTGCAGTCGAGCCGGATCCCAATGTCGTATGCATATTCCCGCGCCTGCAAGGGCGCGTCGGCAGGGTTGTCACCGAGATAGTTCGAGACCGCGTGATACCTCTCGACGCTGACCACGGTCGCGGGTTGGTAACCCTGCTCCGCAGCCTCTTTCGAATAGGCAGGCAAACCGATCAACAGCACTCCGGACATCACTCCGAAGAACAACAGTCTTCTTTTCATGATTCCTCTCCTCTGCTTGGAGACCCTTTTACGCGAGCGCTCGCGCAAACCGCTTTTGCCCGCGTCAAAACTCGTGCGTCAACGACCAAACCCTGTCAAAGACCGGGGTTCAAATCAATTAATACGAACGCGCGGAACTGTTGTTAGCAGGAAGGAGGCGGACGATTGTAAAGACTCTCATCCAGAAGAAGAACACCGAGCGGTGGTCCAGCCGGCGCTACACGTGGATAGAACGAAGGCGCTTGAAACGTACTAAAAAGCGGGACAGGAGGTGTCCACAGCGCGGCGTCGCGATTCATGTGTTGCCGTATCGCTTGCGCATCCCCGGACTTCACGGCAACCCCGTGCGGGATCGTCAGCCGGAAAGTTCGAGTCGCCAGGCTCCCAACCAGAGAACACATAACCACGCCGATCAGCACCCAGCGCCACCAAGGCTCCCGGGCCACCGCAACGCCTGTAATTTCTGGCTTTTCCATTCAACCTACAATAACTTGGATGATCATACACCCAAAAGGGTTCCCAGCAAGATTACCGGCGGCTGCCTCGATCCAATGGAGGTAACCTTTCCCCGCAGGCCCTCAAGCAATCCTCGCCATTGCAAACACATGCCTCGAACCCTCGCTGACCGGCTTCTCTGCGACCGATCTTTGCACAAATGTGCCAAACTCTTGGCATCGAAGACACCGTTGCTTCGAGCTTGGCTCGGGATCAAACCCCATCCTCCAGCAACCGCTCCACTATGTCTGACTGCCTCGGACATCCCTGAGAGTTCCCGAAAGCCGCCATTTGACGACGTTTTGCGCGATCAGCGAATAGCCTGCCAGACCGCTTCCGGCGGGACTCTGCGGCATTCACCCGCTAGGCTCGTGTGGCACACGTCTTGCAGCATGCATCCATGCTTGGCTGAGCGTAATCTACTATAACGAACCGGTAAAGTGGGCGATCTCAAATGCGGGAACTTCAATATCGGAAGGGCATGTGGCTGGTTTTGGCCGCGATTTGCCTTGCGCCGCCGAACCCCGCCCACGGCCAGACGGTATCGCTCCTGGCAGAAGCCGCCATGCACGGCGCTACCGCCCCCGCCGCGAATATATGCGCAGAAACCGCTCCGGCTTCACCGTTGAAAGACGCTCTCCGGCAAGTTTGCCTTCGAAAACGTCCTGTCACCGCAGACTCTCCAACTCGCAAGACCATCGTGATCGGGTTTGTCGGAGGTTTCGTTAAACACGATAACGCGAAGCATCCCGAAGTGCAGTTTGCCGCTTATCTTCGCGACCGCTACCCCTCTGCCATCCACGCGGAAGTGTTCTCAAATCACGAGGGGCAAAAAGCTCTTCATCAGGTCTACCGCCTCCTCGACGCCGATGCCGACGGCGACCTCTCAACCGCCGAGAAAGAGCAAGCCAGAATTATCATCTACGGACACAGTTGGGGTGCCTCTGAAACCGCCGCCTTCGCCAGGGAGCTGGGGCAAAAGGGTATTCCCGTCCTGCTCACTATTCAGGTCGATATTATTGGTAAACCCGGCCAGAACAGTTCCGCGATCCCACCGAACGTCGCCAATGCGGTCAACTTTTATCAGCCCAGAGGTTTTCTGCACGGCCACCCAGAAATCCTTGCGGACGATCCCGCCCGAACCAGGATCATCGGAAACTTTCGCATGACCTACGAGCACCGTCCCATCAATTGCGATAACTATCCGTGGTTTGCGCGGACCTTCAACAAGCCTCACCACGAAATCGAAAACGATCCCCGCGTCTGGGACCAGGCCGCATCGCTGATCGATTCCGAGATCTCAAGCCCAACATCAACCGCCCAAGCATCATCGCCCTCCGAGTAATCCGGAATGGCTGGTACCGATCCTCGACCGTGAGAACAAACTCATCGGCAGGCTCGTATTTGGGCAGCGGCTTTCAGAAGAGGTCCGCTTTGCGACTACGGGAAAAGCTCGAAAACCACGCCGCAGCCGACTGGACAACTTTTCGCTCCTCCGCCCACCGACGTGGTTCCATAGATGTTATCTTTAGCGTCCCGTAGCAAGCTGGCTTCGGGATTTTCTCCATCGCCGACGCCACGGCCATTAAAGTGGTAGAGCACCGTCTCTTGCCAAGCACCGCCCGATTTCGGCGTCAACTTGAAGATAGTGCCGCAACCGACAAAACAATAGCGCCAGCCCCCGTTAGATGTAGTCCCGTACAGGTTCCCTGATTTGTCAAAGATCACTCCAGCTTCCGGGCTCGCCCCGTCCGGATGTCCCTTAAAGGTGTAGATCACGGTTTCGGTCCATCCACTCGATCCTGGCTGGAGCTCGAATACCACGCCTGCGCCGATGCCTCCAGACACGGTCGTACCATAAAGCTTCCCGTCGCGGATAGTTACGCCCGCGAAGGGCCGCCCTCCATCCGAACCACCCGTGAACGTATAAAGGATGCTCTCGGTCCAACTACTCCCGCTGTGCTTGAGCTCAAAAACGATGCCATTAATTGAAGAGCTGTTGAATCCAGTCTCTGTCGCGCCGTACAGGTTCCCAGCGTTGTCCATGACCACGCCACCCACGGGTGTTGCTCCGTCCCCAGAATTGTTGGTGAAGCTGTAAAGAACTTGTTCTGTCCAAGTCCCGCCAGAGCTCGGTATGAGCTCAAAGACAGCGCCGTTGCCATACGTTCCGCCGTTGGTTGTAGTCCCGAAAAGATCGCCATGAGAGTCGAAAATCAAACCCCCTGTCGGGTATTCTCCGTCGGTTGCGGTAAAACTATAAAGTACGGTCTCCGCGCCACTGGGATCCACCTTGAACACAACTCCGCAGCCGCAGGAACTGCTGCCGCCCTGCTGCGTGGTGCCGTAGAGGTTTCCAGCACTGTCCCTGATTAGGCCGCTGGAAGGCTCTTTCCCGTCGGAACCCCCGGTGAATTTATAGAGGATGGTCTCGCGCCAATGACCGGATACCGCGGAAAGCTTAAATACAGTACCGTTCCCGTAGTATCCGTCGCTGATCCCGCCCCGCGCGGTAGTGCCATACAGATTGCCGGCGTCATCGGAAATCAAGTTCGAGGTCGGGATAGATGCGTCGGGCGTGCCGCGGAAGGAGTACAGCACTTTCTCGGTGCCGGCAGCTTTCGCGCCGCACACCCACGTCAAAACCACCGCCATGCTGATGACCGAGTTGAACACAGTGCGCCACAATTTGTGATAGTCGAACCGTAGCTGAGTGAGCTTTATTGCCATAATGCACTCCGTTTGCGGCCGGTTGCCGCCGCTCCTAGAGCCAGCACGCCCAGGCTCGCGGGTTGGGGAACGACCGGGCGCATACCTTGATCGGCCATTGGTTCGATCTGCTCCGCGTCCGGGCCCTTCGTCTTCCCGGTAACGATCGCTTTGTTGGGCACGGTTTCATAGGCGTAGCCGGTCAAAGTTGCCGAAATGGGGAACTTAACAGTGACGGTGAGCCGTGCCCATCCGTAGTGGACTTGGCCTTTGATCAGGAATTTCAGCCCGACATACCGATTCTTGACCGTCCGGTTGCTCTTTGTGCCTTCCCACGGACCATAGTAAGCGCTCAACTGGCTATTGATTCCCCTGACCCCGGCCATCGAAAAGCCACCTTGGTGAAACTTAGGGCCGACGCGAACTCCCGGCTTGAGTGCCGAAGCGTAGCTGCTATGTCCCCAGATCTGGTTGCGGGTCCCGACAGGGTAAACGCGCAACTGCGCGGCTGACGTTCTGAAGAAGGTTCCAGCGTGAGCCGCTCCTGTCCCTGAGTGATGCGTCGTCGAGAAGCGGAAGTCGTGGATGCCGTCGTGGTTGAGATCAAGATAAACGTTGCCCACGATCTGCACGTTGGCGGGCGTATACACAATCTTGGCTTCGGCTGCCGGAGTTAGCGCCATTAAGGAAACGCCCGCTGCACTGGCAGCAGCCGCGTAACCCAATAGGCCCTTTTCCAATTTGGGGTTGAGCCGCATTGTGATTTTCTGCGAAATGCGAACCTGGTCGGGTAGCTTGCGTGAAGTCATGGATGTTCCTTTCGCCTTTGGTGGACTTGGGGGTGAGCAAGCCAGAATTCAGAGCACAATAATCCAAAAGGCTTCGCCGAGCAAGCGAAAAAACAAGCGGTCGTTGCTGCGCATTATCGCAAATAATTGCGGCGTTACTCCTGACCCTTCTTCAGGTCGAAGGCGTAAACCTTCCCGTCCATCGAGCCGACATAAAGTACCCCGTTCGCCACTGTAGGCGAGGAAGCCACCCCGCCATCGGGGAAATAGCTCCACAGCAGGGCGCCGGTGCTGGCATTTAGCGCGCACACGTTGCCGGCGATCGAGCCGATATAAACCACCCCATTCGCCACGGCGGGCGAGGACTCGACGTAGTTGCCGGTGGTGTAGCTCCACAGCAAAGCGCCGGTGCTGACGTTCAGGGCGTATATGTCGCCGTCGTAGGAGCCGACATAAACCACGCCATTCGTCACCGCGGGAGAGGAATCCACGTTGCCCGTGGCGTAGCTCCACAGCAGGGCGCCGGTGCCGGCGTTCAGCGCGTACAGGTTGCCATCCCACGAGCCGACATACACCACCCCGTTCGCCACAGCGGGAGAGGAATCTACCCAGCCGCCGGTGGTGTAGCCCCATAGTTGCGTCCCGGTGCTGCCGCTCAGGGCGTGAACGGCTAGGTCCGTTGAGCCAACATACACCACTCCATTCGCCACGGTGGGCGACGAGTTAAAAACCTCGCCGATCCTAACACTGAGAGAGGACGCTGGATGGAGCTTGACTCCTGTGCGAGTTCCGATGCCCTGCTGATGAACATCTTCTGCCATCCTGGCGTGAAACGAGATGGCAGGCTTGCAGCACTGCTGGGCGCTGAGCCGGACACATCACCGTGTTTTGGTTACAAGGTTCGTGTTCCCTTAGCCAATGGGCGATTTGATCGCACGGAAGTTGATCTGCAACTGGCGGATCTGTTGGTCGAGGCGAAACTCACCGAGAGTGACTTTCAGAGCGCCGAGAAAAAGGTTCTCTTGGCGTATCGCGATTTCACGGAAGTTTTCGATCGGCAGGAACTGCCTCAGACAGCCGACCACTACCTTCCTACCAGCTTCTCCGAAATGTACTTGCGGCCTTTGCTCTGCAATGTTCATTCTGCGTTCTAGTCGACGCCCGAAGGCCAGATTTGTCCGATGCTTGGTATGCAGTCATAAAGTGTGTGAAACCGGTTGAACTGCGGACCAAACTGAGAATTTCGACTTGGCAAGAAGTCGCACGGGCCGCGCCACCAAGGGTTCGAGCCTTCTTGGAGGCAAAGTACGGAATCAAATCTGCGAAGTGTTGAACGTCGAACAGCCATCGCCCTTTTAGCTCGAAGATCCGTGGTGCGACGACTCCGACTGGGTAGCCCCACATCCGTACAGTTGACACCGAACTGGTAGCCTGTAATTTCCCAGAAGCCCTCTTCTGGCCAACCAATAGACGTTGATAGTTCGGTGGGCATAAGCGCGTTTGTCTTATCTGCCCCCTTCTGTGGTTTTGTTCGTTGTCGGCACTTATTTCTGTTCACGGTCCGCGTCACAGTCGCAGCGTTTGACGGTGTGAAGGTTTTCCGGGCTCGTACTGGGCAGAAAGACGCTGCTCGCGCCGGATAGGTAGGTGGCCATGATCCGGTGGGTGCCCACCTTGAGCTTTGATGTCGCCCAGGTTGCCCCACCCCTGCTATCGAGATTGACTGGCTCGCCTGCGTTCAAGCCATCGACTGCGAATTGAACAGCCCCGCCGGGAATGCCTGTGGTCCCCGAAGAGTTAGGCACAACAGAGGCGGTAAAGGTCACCCATTCTCCGATCTGCGTGGGATCCGCATCCGCGGTCAAGGTGGTGGTCGTTGAACCGGCCAGAAGGCGCTGTGTCGCCACGTAGCTCTTGGCGAATGTGACATCGCCTGTAGCCCGCACATCAAAGATGCAATCGGCTTGCCTGTTCTTGTCTGCAATTCCTCGGCATGCGGCAACGGCTACAGCTTCGCTGGCGGGTTCCAGCGGTTTGGTATCTCGAACCCTACAGGGAGGCTGCTCCGGAGGCCAATCCTTGTTGGTGAAGGATGCCGCCGAAGTGCCTGGCGCGTAGTCGAACAGGCTGTTTTTGTCGCTGACGCGCCATGCGTCTGCGAATTTTCGGTAGAGAGCGCTGTACCGAGCTGGCAAAGCAGAGGGCATTGGCCCCATCGACGCGCCGTTAGGCAGCGCTGGCAGCCAGCTCCCTCTAGCAATGGCGGCGGCAATCCCACGCCCGAAGGCTGACTCGTCCCCACTCGCTCGCCTAAAATTTGAGACATCGACATTACCGTCCCCGGTCTCGAGCCCAAGATGCGAAATGTCGACATTGAGGTACCACTCGCTCTGGGACGCCCACCACTCCGGAGTCACGAGCAAGGTCTTACCGTCAGGGAAATCAACTTCCAGAGCGCCTCCGGCTTGCGGGACGACGCGCCCACCGGCTCCCAGAACCATACCCTGCGGGCCCAGCGTGGTAAGAGCGCCGTCGATGCGGAGCTGGAGGCCCGCGGGATCAGGGACGCCACTGAGATTGGGCTCCCACGTTACTCGGTGTTCACCCACGCGAGCAGCCACGGCTGTATTCAGGCTTACACAGGTGGTCAGGCCATCGTAGGAGTCGGTGCCTGCCCAGGTCGTTGAAATCGGCTTCTGGCGGGTCTGAATTTCTGCCCCGTCGCGATCACGCATAGAAACGAACTCTCCGGCACCCTGGAAATTGTAGTGTGTTCCGTCGGTGGTCGTAATGTGCGGGTCTCCTTCGAGCGTTGGGGGGGTGCACCACGCGTTGTGGGTGTGGGTGGTATCGAAAGCCTCCATGAACTCGATCGACGGCGTCGTCCCGGCGATGCTACAGCAGACGGGGGCCGCAGTCGGCTGGGGAATGCTATTGTTCGTCTCGCCCGTTGAGCCGTCGTTCTGCACGCAGGTGGGAGCGCTCATAGTCCCGTCGTCGATGTTCACCGTGGGGACGAGAACCGTCGGGCTTGTGAAGTTGGCCTGGGTTAAACAACAGTCGCCGAAAACGTTGAACTCTACTTGCGTCCAGGCTCTCGCCAGACTGAGCACGTTGGGTTCCGCATACGCAGCGATAGTGGTGCCGCCTATCGTCGACAGAACTACTGTGTCCTGACTCGCGGTGGCCGCAGATGTCATCACCAGACCGGGCAAGTCAGCGGCGGTCTGAGGGGGCGCATAGCTCATGGGGCCGTTAAAAACGCAGCCGATCCCCTCGTTTGTCCAAAATCTTCCGCTCCCTGGTTGCGTGGGCGCCCACGTCGGCAGGGCTGGGCACGGCGATCCCCAGTTGAGAAGCCAGTATTCGATGAACAGGCCTGGGGTAGTGCCTGGGGCGCCCGGCACCGATTGCTGGCTGCCGGTGGGTGCCGGGCCTTGGGTCTGGGAAAACAGAAACTGTTGCCAGCCGTAGCACCCGGCGGCGCCGTTCGGCGCGCCGCTGCAGGCTGGCGTGGAAAAAGTACTTGGATACGGGTTGAAACCGTTTATCGCGTTCCATTGGCTTTGCGTGTTCATCTGCAGCTCAAAGACGTCGTTGACCGAGGTTGAGGTCCCGGCCACATCCCCGCTCACGCCGCTCACGCCCGTGACGCCTGGGATATCCAGGAACGATCCCTCTGCCCACGAAATCAAATTCGAGCCCGAGGCCTGGGCCACGTAGTCGCACACACCGCCCACATTGACTCCGCTTGGACATGGGTAGTTCAGATACGGCGACGGGCGTCCGCACTGCGTCTCCTGCCACTCAGTGCTGGGATACTCGGCCTTGAAGCATCCGTTCTTCGGCAGAGCTTTCCGCACCATGGATTTGCGCCAGGCCTCGCGAATCTCCGGCTTCACGGGCGGCGATGTAGCCTGCTGCGCCACGCAAAGGCCAGTGCTCGCGATCGACATCAATGTTGCAGCGATGAATGAGAGATACTCGCGGTTGAACATAGATTCTCCTTTTTCCGGCACCTTGCGTCGCGACGGCCATTTCACTTATCGGACCGGTCGCGAGTACCCCCGTTCCATTGCAGCGATATGCTTGCTGGAATAGTGCAGGAGAGGAACAAACCGTTTCATGCCACGGTGCAATATCCCCAATCACGCTTATGGCAAACACAGTTCTTCCCGGCGGGCCATGGCTGCCTCCTTGCCAGATCAGTTGGCAAGCGTGATGCCGCGCAGACGATATCGTCATGACAGCTAACCCAAAGAAAACAGGTCGGGGAACGTCCCGTCTGTCCCCACATTTTTCTGGCGTTCGAATGAATTTCAGGCGATCGGCCCTAAGTTCAGCCTTATCTTCGGTGCTGCCGGAGAACCCATTCCGGCTCCACAGCCCGATCTAACGGACCTGATAGGAATGGCTTGGCTGCACGCGCTGCACGTACGTTCAAGTAATGCGCGGGGCCGGCATTTGCAGGCTGAACGATGTTGAGCGGTATGCGCGACAACGTGCTTGCGCTTGCGTGCAAGCGGCATGGCGTCGCTGCAGTCCAAGGCAGAGGTCTCGACGACCTTCCGGAAGAACTACGGGGCCGAGCTGCAGGTTGCCTTGCTCAGTCCCTAGACACGGGCGAACTAAAAAGGGCGTTTCGCGCGACAACGAATATTCTGCTGGAGGAAATCCGATACGTCGATGCCGCCCTTGCGGCGAAGTTGACGGTCCCGTTGAACATGGTTGTAAGTTGTTTGGACGGCGATTGACTGACAAATATGCCGGTGCATCCTCTTGCCACAGTCAGCGGATAGTCGATTAGCCAGTACTGGGTCAGAGAAAAATGGGACAGAGCGAGACCGGGAGTTAAGCTACAGATCTGAGTTTCAGATGATCGCTGACCGCAATAGCGTAGTTGCACAACTTAATGTGGGTCTTTTATAACCAAGCGGATCCCAACATCCAAAGCCGTGAGGTCTTGCAGTTCTGAGTTTCGGATCGACCACCTCCCGGATTGCAAGTCATTCCGAAGTCGGTCTGTCCCTCTACTCAGCACCTCCGCATCGAGCTGGGCCATGGCTGAGTTTGCTTGTTGGATCAACGGATCGAGAAAGGCTGCCGGACGCTTCCAGAAAGCTCCTACAAAAGCATCTTGACAGTCCTCGGGAATTAGTACGGGTTGCACGTCTATGTCTCCAAGTATGCGCTGGAGTTCCTCGATTGTTGGTAGGCGGGTTTTGTGAACATCTACAATCTCTGGCAGGTAATCTCGTGTTAGCCAGAATTCTGAACTCAGCTGCGGGCTCCAAGTCAGAAGCACGACACGTTTTCGCGTTACCCGACAGATTTCAGCGAGACCGGCGGCCAAGTCTGACCAATGATGAATGGTGAAGCAGGCGAGCGAGCCATCGAAGGACTGATCGAGCAGCGGTAGGTTTTCCGCGACACCCAGAATGCACGGCGCGCTTCCTTTCGGACGCTGCGCAATCATGGCAGGCGATGGTTCGACTGCCAGAGTGCAGTTCGGTGGCTCATAACAGCCCGTTCCCGCACCAACATTGAGAATCGTCTCGCACATCGCCAGCGACTTCTGAATCAGTGAATAAACCGTCGGGTCGGTTTTCCGGTGAAGACTATAGTTCCTTCCGATGGCGTTATATATGGGTCCAACATGTTTTGTGACACTCCGTAGCCTGTTCATCGTCCGCCACGCCGAGAAACAAGATCATCCAATGCAACCTTGCCTAAGTCGTTGCCCGCCGCCTCAGAATCGCCCAGATGCTGCAGCACGATTTCTACCCCACGTTAGCCAAATAGCGGTCGCCATCCCCCCCAGCACCAGCAGGGCAAAGACGCTACCCTCTGGTCCTGTTGTACCGCCGCTCCATATCGGCGCTCCAACGGGATGACTCTCGAGTAACCGCCCCTGCGATACCGAACCACTGTCGATCACGCCGTAAAGATACGCTTCCGCCCAGTTCATCCCGGTATGCATGCCTATCGCGAACCAGAGCGAGCCCGTCAGCCACAGGCTGAGACAAAACACGAGGCCGCCAAGGGCGGCGGTAATCAATCCCATGGGGGATTCGCCCGCGTTGTGGCCGTGCGCGGCGCCAAATAATACGGACGTAATCAGGGCCGCCCACCAGAAATTGAGGCCGCGCGTCAAAGTGTAGAGAAGATATCCCCGGAAGAGGCCTTCCTCGAAAAACGCCACGAGCAGATCCAGCGCCGCCCACAACGCCGCGTATTTCCATATGGCCGCACCGCTCAACACTCTCCCGTCGAACACCAATAGGTGGGTTGTCCAGAGTGCCCCCACTAGCGCGGATATCGACAGTAGACCGACCGCCAAGCCAAAAAAGAATCTTCTCACCATTCGGCTATCGGTTAAGCCATAGCTCAAAACCGGACGCTTCTCGATCTTTGACATAACCCATGTGGCTATGAAAAGTCCGAGGACCACCGCAGCTTCCCTCAGGATTTGGGTATCCGGCGACACCACATGCATGTCTTCAACCGGGAAGAAGTGCCCTACCAGCGTGCCGCCTAACGCACTCAAAACCACGACGATCGCCAGGAATATCAGCACGCTCCAGCCTGCCCGCAATCCCTGTTCACGAACAAACAACCCGCGTAGCACGCGCGACTTGGAACCAGTCATACCCGATGCCTCCACTGAATTTTATTTCGCACCAGTCCGATTAGATCTGCTTCCTCCCTCGCGTCCCTTAATTTGGTGAAAAGAAGGCCGCGATCAGGAACATGACGCCCCAAAGCGCGGCTAATCCCACAGCATTCGTCCCCCGAGTACACGCCCTTCGAAAACAAGCAGATGGTTTAACCAAAGCAATCCAACCAGCGAGGACACAGCGACGAACCCTACGACGGTGCCCCTCGCGAGCCGCATCAGTCTGCTGTGATCGACA
>Ga0116220_10000857_pt1 | contig 12078 bp, 9 predicted proteins | sample Sb_taG_10_FD_88967 | JGI IMG/M metagenome (GOLD analysis project Ga0116220, IMG submission 88967) | Peat soil microbial communities from Weissenstadt, Germany - Sb_50d_7_NC metaG | ecosystem: Environmental > Terrestrial > Soil > Wetlands > Peat | place: Germany: Weissenstadt | collected 2010-09-21
GTCATCATCACCGAGCAGGGCGTCGCCGACCTGCGCGGCCTGCCGCCGCGGCGCCGCGCCCAGCAGATCATCAACCACTGCGCGCACCCCGATTACCAGCCCGCGCTGCAGGACTACCTCGACCGAGCGGCCGCCACCGGACCGGGCAAACACACCCCCCACCTGCTCAGCGAGGCGTTGTCATGGCATGTGCGCTACCTGAAGGAAGGGACCATGCGACGATGAGCGGGCACGCGGAGGACAGCGCGTACGCGCTGCTGACCGACGGCACCACGATCGAGATCCGGCCCGCGCGGCCAGCGGACTTCACCGCGGTGCGGGACATGCACGCCAAGATTTCCCCGGACAACCTCTACCTGCGATTTTTCAGCGTGAGCCCGATCGTGGCCGAGCAGGAGGCGCGCCGGGTATGCCGCGAACCCGGGCCGGACCACGCGGCGCTGCTGGCCGTGCTGGACGGCGAGGTGGTCGGCTGCGGCACCTACGAGCAGGCCGGCGCCGGATCCCGCTCGGCCGAGGTCGCCTTCACGGTCGCCGACGACCTGCATCGCCACGGCATCGGCATGCTGCTGCTGGAGCACCTGGTCTCGCTGGCCCGCGGCCGCGGGTTCCGTGCCTTCACCGCGGAGACGCTGACCGAGAACACGGCCATGCTGCGCGTGTTCGCCGACGCTGGGCTCCCGGCACAGCGCTCGCTGGTGGATGGCGTGTACGACATCACCTTTCCGCTGCCGTCCGACGAGACAGATGCCGCCCTGGGCACCTACCGCGATACGGTCGCCGTGCGGGAGCGGTCGGCCGACGTGGCAAGCATGCGGCCCATGCTGATTCCGGCCTCGGTCGCGGTCGTCGGCGCGAGCCGTCGCCCCGGGTCGGTTGGGCGCACCATCCTGCGGAACATCATTACCGGCGGTTTCGCCGGCCAGGTATACGCGGTCAACCCGCACGCGGCCGAACTGGACGGTATCGCATGCCTACCGTCCGCGGCCGTCCTGCCCGACGACGTCGACCTGGCGGTCATCGCCGTGCCGGCGCCGGCCGTGCTCGGCGTCGCCGAGGAATGCGGGCGGCGGGGAGTCAAGGCGCTGGTGGTGCTGGCCGCCGGACTCGGCGGCGAGGCCCGCGCGGAACTGTTCGGCATCTGCCGCCGCCATGGCATGCGGATGGTGGGGCCGGCCAGCTACGGCGTGGCCAACCCGAGCATCGGCCTGGACGCGACGTTCGCGGCCCGCCACCCCAGGGCGGGAACGGCCGGCCTGGCCCTGCAGTCCACCGGCGGCACCGGCTTCGTCCTGCTCGAGCACCTGTCCCGGCTGGGTATCGGGCTCTCCTCCCTGGTCTCGTTCGGCGACAAAGACGACGTGTCCGGTACCGACATGCTGCAGTGGTGGGAGCTCGACGAGCAGACCAAGCTGGCCCTGCTGTACCTGGAATCGATCGGGAACCCGCCCAAGTTCGCCCGCACCGCCCGCCGCGTGGGCCGCACCATGCCGGTCCTGACCGTGGACGTGGGCCGGTCCGCGACGGGCCAGCGCCTGGCCGGGGCGCGCGCCGCCAAGGCGGCGACCCCGCTGGTCACCAGGCGGGCCCTGTTCGAGCAGGCCGGCATCATCGCCGTCGCCGACCTGGGCGAGCTGCTGGACGCCGCGGCGCTGCTGGCCGTCCAGCCGGTGCCCGCAGGTGACCGGGTCGGCGTGGTGTCCAATACCCGGGGCGGCGTGGTGCTCGCCGCCGACGCGTGCGCCGACGCGGGCCTGCAGATCGCGGACCTGACCGGGGACACCCAGCGGGCCCTGCGGGAGCTGCTCGGCGGTTTCGCCGAGGTGGCCGGGCCGGTCGATACCACCCTGCTCGTCACGCCCGGCAGCTTCCGCCGGAGCCTGGAGCTGGTCGGCGCCGACCCGGGGGTCGACGTGGTGCTGGCGCTGACGGCCACGACCGCGGGCGGCGACCTGGTTCCCGAGGTGGGCGCCGCGCGGCTGCCGGTGCCGATCGCCGCCGCGGTGATGGACCAGCTCGAAGTGGTCCGGCTGCTGCCGGCCCCGGACGGGGAATCCGCTGCCGTTCCGGCCTACGCCTATCCCATGTCCGCCGCGGTCGCCCTCGGCCACGCCGCCCGCTACGGCATCTGGCGGGCGTCCCCGCCCGGACAGGTGCCCGACCTGGACGGCCTGCGCCAGGACCGGGCCAGGGAGCTGGTCGCTGGTTTTCTCGCCGAACCCTCCCGGGGTGGCTGGCTGCCCCAGGACGCCGCCGTCGAGCTGTTCGGCTGCTACGGCGTGCCGCTGGCCGACAGCATCGGGGTCAACACCGAGGACGCCGCCGTCGCGGCGGCCGCGCGGTTCGCCGGTCCCGTCACGCTCCGGGCGGACGTGCCTGGCCTCCTGCGCACCAGCGACGCCGGCGACGTGCTGACCGGACTGCACGGTCCCGATGCGGTCCGGCGCGGGTTCGGCGTGCTGACGAAGACGTTCGGCGGCCGGCTGGCGGGGGTCATCGTCCAGCCGCTGGTCGCCGACGGTGTCGAAGTGACGATCAGCGTGCTGCACGAGCAGGTAGTCGGCCCGCTGATGATGTTCGGGACAGGTGTTGCCGTCGTCGATGGGCAGGCTGACCGCGGCGCCCGCCTGGCCCCGCTGACCGACGCCGACGCGGACGACCTGATCCGCTCGGTACAGGCCCCGGGACTGCTCGGGCGCGGCCACGACGGGCCAGCGGACCTGACCGCGCTGCGGGACCTGCTGCTGCGGGTGTCCCGGATGGTGGAGGACCTGCCGCAGATCGCCGAGCTCGAGCTCAGCCCGGTCATGGCCCGCCCCAACGGCATCCTGGCCGTCGACGGCCGCATCCGCATCCGGGTCGCCGAACCCGCCGACGCCCTCCTGCGCCGGCTGCCCTGACGAGCGATCACGCGCGGCCGGGCTCGGAGTGGACGACGACCCAGATCGCGTGCGCCGGCTCGCCGGTCTTGTTCAGGTACTCGTGCGGCGTCGAGGAGTCAAAGGCGATCGAGTCGCCCGGGCCGAGATCGTAGCTCTCGAAGCCCACGTTGGCCTGCAGCCTGCCGCTGATGACCAGGCCATACTCGCGGCCGTCGTGCCGCAGCGGGCGGCGCTCGTCGGTGGAGTGGCCGCCGGGGGAGTAGATCACCTCGAGGAAGTCGGTCATGGCGTCCGCGCCGGGAGTGAGCCGCTCCCAGCGCACGCCGCTGGCCAGGTCGATGATGTTCCGGCCGTCGGCGCGCTGGACGATGCCCGGCCCGCTCGGCCCGGGCTCCGTCTCGCGGGCCGCCGGCCCGCTCGGCCCGGGCTCCGGCTCGCTGGCCGCCGGCTTGCTGGCCGGGGCCGGCCGCCGCTGGTCCGAGCCGAACAGCAGGTGGTCCAGTGAGCTGTCCAGCTCGGCGGCCAGCGAGTACAGGACGCCGACCGAAGGGACCGAGACTCCCCGCTCTATCTGCGAGATCAGGCTGGCCGAACACCCGATTCTGCGAGCCAGCTCACGCACGGACATCTGCCGTTCCTCGCGGGCTAGGCGCAGCCGGGGGCCGAGCCCGGTCCCCGGATCGAAGCCAGCCGACATAATGTAAACGTACACTGCACGCTGCCCGCCGCAAATCTTGACAGTCTCACTGCACACGTCATTGGATGGTTGGTGCAAGCGCACAGTGCACAGGCATAGTGCACCGGCACGAGCACAGAGCACGAGCAGCGGACGAGCACAGGAGTTCCCATGGCCGTACCTGCACTTCCCCTGGCCCCCGCGCCCGGCCGGATGAACGTCGACTTCGAAGAGAGGCTCGACTTCGGCCGGCTGCGCGCCTACCGGCTGGACCGCGCCCGCCAGGCCATGGAGAACGCCGGGCTGGGCGCGCTGCTGGTCTTCGACAACAACAACATCAGGTACCTGACGGGCGTCGCCATCGGCGAGTGGACCAGGGACAAGCTGTGCCGGTACGCGCTGTACACCCGTACCGGCGAACTGGTGCTGTGGGACTTCGGCTCGGCCGCGGTGCACCACCGGATGTACTGCCCGTGGCTGAAGCCGGAGAACTGCATCGCCTCCTACACCACCATGCGCGGCGCTGCCCCGCCCGCCTCCGGGCTCACCCAGAAGCAGGTCGCCGAGATCAAGGACCGCCTCAGCCAAGCCGGCATAAATAACGAACCGATCGGCGTGGACTGGGCCGAGGTCCCCACCTTCTTCGAGCTGCAGCGACAGCAAGTGGACGTCAGGGACGGCCAGCAGGTGATGCTGGATGCGCGGGAGATCAAGTCAAGGGACGAGATCGCGCTGCTGGCCACCGCGGCGGCCATGGTCGACGGCACCTACCAGGACATAGCGGACGCGCTGAAGCCCGGCATCAGGGAGAACGAGATCGTCGCGCTGGCGGCCAAACGCCTGTACGACATGGGCTCCGACGATGTGGAAAGCATCAACGCGGTGTCCGGCGAGCGGTGCAACCCGCATCCGCACAACTTCTCCGACCGGATGATCCGGCCCGGCGAGCAGGCCTTCTTCGACATCATGCACTCTTACAACGGGTACCGGACCTGCTACTACCGCTGCTTCGCGGTCGGCCGGGCCACCCAGTCGCAAAGAGACGCCTACCAGCGGGCCCGTGAATGGATCGACGTCGCCATCGACATGATCAAGCCCGGCGTGTCCACCGACCAGGTGGCCCGGCTGTGGCCGGTCGCGCAGGAGATCGGGCTGGCCGACGAGAAGACCGCCTTCGGCCTGGAGTTCGGGCACGGTCTCGGGCTGGCCCTGCACGAACGCCCCATCATCTCCCGGCTCACCTCGCTCGACGCGCCCCTGGAGATCAAGGAAGGCATGGTGTTCGCCCTGGAGACCTACTGCCCGGCCACCGACGGGCACTCGGCGGCCAGGATCGAGGAAGAGGTGGTGGTCGGCCCGAACGGGGTCGACGTCCTGACCAAGTTCCCGGCGCAGGACCTCTACGTCACCAACCCCTACTGACGCCGGGAAGAGATAAGGCGATCACGTGCCGAACATGGACACTGCGATACACGAGGTCCCGGAAATGGACACCGCGCTCGAGATGTACCGGAAGATGACCGAGATCCGGCAGTTCGAGAAGCGCGCGCACGACCTGTTCCTGCAGAACCTGGTCAAGGGGACGACGCACCTCGGCACCGGCCAGGAGGCGGTCGCGGCCGGCGTGTCGCAGGCGATGAACGACGACGACTACGTGTTCACCACGTACCGCGGCCACAACCACGTGCTGGCCCGCGGCACGCCGATGACCCCGGTGATGGCCGAACTGCTGGGCCGGGAGAACGGCCTCATGCACGGCAAGGGCGGCTCGATGCACCTGCTGGACGTCTCCCGCGGCATCCTCGGCGCCTACGCGATCATCGGCGCGCAACTGGTCATCGCCAACGGCGCGGCCTGGTCGGCGAAGTACCGGGGCACCGGGCAGGTCACAGTGTGCTTCCTCGGCGACGGCGCCACGAACATCGGCGCCTTTCACGAGGCGCTCAACCTGGCCGCGATCTGGGAGCTCCCGGTCGTCTTCATCTGCGAGAACAACCAGTACATGGAGTACACGCCGATCGGCTCGGTGACCCCGGTGCCCAGGCCCGCGGCCGACCGCGCTGCCTCGTACGGGCTGGAGGGCATCGTGGTGGACGGCAACGACGTGGAGGCGGTGTACGAGACCGCGCAAGCCGCGATCAGCCGGGCCAGGGGAAATGAGGGCCCGTCCCTGATCGAGGCGATCACCTACCGCCACGGCGGTCACTCCCGCGCCGACCCCGGCAAGTACCGTCCCGCCACCGAAGTACAGGAGTGGCTGGCCCGGGATCCGCTGCCCGCTTACCGCCGGGTCCTCATCGGCCGCGGGGTCGACGAGGGGACCCTGGACGCGATCGACAAGAACGCCAGGGACGCGGTGGACCGCGCCACCGAGGAGGCCAAGGCCGGCCCTGAGCCCCGCCTCGAACTGGCCCTTACCAACGTGTGGGCCGACGGCGGGAACTCCTGGAGGAACTGATGACCGACGTCGTCATGCCCCGGATGGGCGAGACGGTCGACGAGGGCACTGTCAACGAGTGGTTCAAGCAGGTGGGTGACCCGGTCAGCGAAGGCGAGCCGCTGCTCGAGATCGGCACCGACAAGGTGGATACCGAGATACCCGCTCCCGTCACCGGCGTGCTCAGCGAGATCCGAGTGCAGCAAGGCGAGACCGTCCCGGTCGCGACGGTCATCGCCGTGATTAGCTGACTCTTTTTTAATTCCGAGAATTAATTTTCACCGAACGGAGCCGTGGTGGCAGTTATCACTTACCGCGAGGCAGTGGCCTGGGGTATCGCGCAGGAAATGCGCCGCGACCCCAACGTCGTATTCCTCGGCGAGGACGTGGCAGCGGCCGGCGGGGTGTTCAAGACGACGGTCGGCCTGCTCGAGGAGTTCGGCCCCGAGCGGGTCCGTGACACCCCGATCAGCGAGCAGGCCATCCTGGGCGCCGCGGTAGGCGCCGCGATGACCGGCCTGCGCCCGATCGCGGAGATCATGTTCAGCGACTTCTTCGCGGTCTGCTGGGACCTGATCGCCAACGAGATGGCCAAGATCAGGTACATGTCCGACGGCCAGCTGGCGCTGCCACTGGTCGTCCGGTGCGCCAACGGCGCCGGGGTCCGGTTCGGGGCCCAGCACTCGCAGTCGGTGGAGAACTGGGCCATGGCGGTGCCGGGCCTGAAGGTCGTCGCCCCGTCGAGCCCGCGTGACGTGGTGGGCCTGCTCGCCGCGGCCGTCCGGGATCCCGATCCGGTGGTGTTCTTCGAGCACAAGGGCCTGATGGCGAGCAAGGGCGACGTGCCGGAGGGCACCGAGGTCCTCGACGAACTCGGCCGGGCCACGGTGCTGCGGCAGGGCCGGGACGCGACGATCCTCGCGCTGGCCGCGATGGTGCCGCGGTCGCTGGCGGCGGCTGGGCGGCTATCCGCCGAGCACGGCATCGAGGTCACGGTGGTCGACGTGCGGTCGCTGGTCCCGCTGGACACACGGACGATCCTGGCCGAGGTGGCGAACACCGGCCGGCTGTTCACCGTCGAGGAGAATCCGCGGCTGTGCGGCTGGGGCGCGGAGATCGTCTCGATCGTGGCCGAAGAGGCGTACGGCGCGCTCACCGGGCCTCCGGTCCGCATCACCACCCCCCATGTCCCGCTGCCGGCCGCGGATAAGCTCGAAGACTACGTACTGCCCTCGGCGGACCGGATCACCGAGACAGTCAGGAAGAGCCTGGAGGAATGGTGAGCAACACCGCTCAGCTGGTCGGCATCGAGGTACCCACGAGCCTGCTGATCGGCGGCGAGTGGACCGGCGGGCGGGGTGGCGGCACGCTGCCGGTGATCGACCCGGCCACCGAGGACGCCGTCGCCGAGGTGGCCGACGGGACCGTGGAGGACGCGCTGGACGCGGTTACCGCGGCCCACGGCGCGCTGGCTGGCTGGACGGCCACCCCGCCTCGGCAGCGTGCCGAGTGCCTGCGCCGGGTCTTCGAGCTGATGACCAGGAACACCGACTCGCTGGCCAAGCTGATGGTCACCGAGAACGGCAAGGCCCTGCGCGACGCCAGGGCCGAGGCGGCGTATGCGGCCGAGTTCTTCCGCTGGTACGCCGAAGAGGCGGTACGGATGGAAGGCGTGCTGATGCAGGCGCCGTCCGGCGCCAACAAGATCCTGGTCATGCGCCAGCCGGTCGGCGTCTCGGTGCTGGTCACGCCGTGGAACTTCCCGGCCGCGATGGCCACCCGGAAGATCGGCCCGGCGCTGGCGGCCGGCTGCACGGTCGTGCTCAAGCCGGCCTCGGAGACGCCGCTGACCGCGCTGTACATCGCCGGGCTGCTGGCCGAGGCCGGCGTGCCCGACGGGGTGGTCAACGTGCTGACCTCGCGGAAATCCGGTGCGCTGGTGTCGGCGATGCTGAACGACCCGCGGGTCCGCAAGCTGTCCTTCACCGGGTCGACCGAGGTGGGCCGGATCCTGCTGCGCGAGGCCGCCGACACGGTGGTGAACTGCTCGATGGAACTCGGCGGCAACGCGCCGTTCATCATCTTCGAGGACGCGGACATCGACGCCGCCGTCGAGGGAGCACTGATCGCCAAGATGCGCAACGGCGGCGAGGCCTGCACCGCGGCCAATCGCTTCTACGTGCACGAGGCGGTCGCCGACCAGTTCAGCCGGGCGTTCGCGGCCCGGCTGGACCGGATGGTCGTCGGGCCGGGCCTGGACGAGGGCACCGACGTGGGCCCGCTGGTCAACGAGCCGACCCGGACCAAGGTGGCCGAACTGGTCCAGTCCGCCACGGCAGACGGCGGCCAGGTGGTCACCGGCGGGCGGGCGCCGGACCGGCGCGGCTACTACTACCAGCCGACGGTGATCGACCAGGTCCCGGCGGACGCGGGCATCCTCGGCACCGAGATCTTCGGCCCGGTGGCGCCCGTGGTCAGGTTCACCTCGGAAGCGGACGCCATCAACTGGGCCAACGACACCGAGTTCGGGCTCGTCTCCTACGTCTACACCCGGGACCTGAGCCGTGGCCTGCGGGTGTCGGAGGCCCTCGAAGCCGGCATGGTCGGCCTCAACCGCGGCCTGGTCTCGGACCCGGCCGCCCCGTTCGGCGGCGTGAAGCAGTCCGGCATCGGCCGCGAGGGCGCGCACGAGGGGCTCCTGGAGTTCACCGAGACCAAGTACATCGCGACCAGCTGGTGAGCCGCTAAACTCCCCGTTCCATGGGGTTGGTCCGCGCGGGAACCGAGACGGAACCTCCGTCCGGCAATGCGGTGGGGCCGGACGCCGCGCCACGTCCGTGGTACGTCAGGCGCCGCCGCCTCCTCGAGGCGGCCGGTTTCGCGGTATTCGCGGCGGCCCTGTTCATCGTGTACCTCAGGCTGTCGCGGACCATGCCCGAGAACTCCGATCAGGCCAATGTCCTGCTCCAGGCATCGGACATGCTGCACGGCAACCTGCTGCTGCACGGCTGGTACAAGGCCGACGTGTCGTTCTACACCACCGAGCTGCCGCAGTACGCCCTGCTGGAGATCATCTTCGGCGTGCACGCGAACACGGCTCACATCGCGGCGGCGATGACCTACACGCTGGCCGCGCTCCTGGCCGTGCTGGTGGCCCGGGGCGGGTTCACTAGCCGGGCCGCGGTGGTCAGGATGGCGATCGCGGCCGGGATCATGCTCGCGCCCCAGCTGGGCATCGGTGTCTCCGCCCTTCTCCTGAGCGTCGGCCACATCGGGACCTCGGTCCCCGTCCTGCTGATCCTGCTATTCCTCGACCGCGCCCCGCAGCGCTGGTACGTTCCGCTCCTGACCGCGCTGGGGCTGGCCTGGGTGCTCATCGCCGACCAGATCGTGCTCATCGTCGGGGTGATACCGCTGGCCCTCGTCTGCGCCTCGCGGGTCATCGAGGGAGCGGTCCGGGAGCGCAGCTTGTCCCGCGGCGTCCGCGCCCGGTGGTACGAGCTGTCCCTGATTGCTGCGGCGGGCGTGGCGGCCGGGCTGGCCTGGGTGGCGGAACGGGTGCTCCGCGCGCTGGGCGGCTACATCCTGAGCCCGATCCCGTTCAAATTCACTCTGCACCACATCCTGGCTAACCTGCACGCCCTGTGGGCCGTGCCGCAGATCTTCGGGGCTGACTATCGCGGGCTGACCGGTGCCGTGTTCGTGATCGCGGTGCTCCACATGATCAGCGTCGCCCTGGTCATCCTGGCGGTGCTGCTCGTGGCCTGGCGGTTTTTCGCCGGCGCCAGCCTGGTAGATCAGGTCCTGGCCGTGGCCATCGTGGCCAACGTCGCGCTGTTCGTGCTGACCAGCGCGGGCTCCGAGGGCCCGCACGAGATCGCCGTGGTCGCGCCGTTCGGGGCGGCGCTGGCCGCCCGGATGCTGGCCGGCCAGCCCCGCGCGCAGGCCGCCCGGATGCTGGCCGGCCAGCCTTGCCCGCAGGCCGCCGGGGCGCGAGCCGGCGGCGCGCTCGCCCGCCGCGCGCGGGCGGTCGCGTACGGGGCGGGCCTGGTGGTCCTGGCCGGCTACGTGGCAGGGCTCGCGCATGAGGTGGTCCAGCCCGCCGCGCCGCCGGACAACGTTCAGCTCGCGTCCTGGCTGGAAGCTCATCACCTGCGCTACGGCCTGGGCGGCTACTGGGAAAGCAGCATCGTCACCGTCGAGACCGGCGGCCAGGTCAAGGTCAGGGCTCTGCTGAAGAGCACCATGGAGCGGGACCTGTGGCTGGCCAGGCCCTCGTGGTACGACCCGGCGTCACAGCGGGCCAACTTCATCGTGCTGTCCAGCGCGCCCGGCTACCTGAACTGGGAGCCGCGTTCTCTCATAGAGAAGTACTTCGGCCGTCCGGCCCGCGTGTACAACTTCGGCCCCTACACGGTCATGGTGTGGGACAGGAACCTGCTGTCCAGCATCCCGCGCTAGAGTTCCGCCACAGTCACGTCACGTTCTCCAGCATCACCGGCCTCCCGTCACCCGCAGACGTGACACTCAGCCCGGGGTCCCACTCGGCTTGCGGGGGCATTCAGTTGGCCGAAGCGAGGATGATCCCCCGCCCGCACCGCATTCGCCGCGCTCTGCCGGCGAGTTCCCCCGCCCACTCTCCCATCCCAGCACATCAGCCACATCTTTAGCACAACAGTGCCAGCCTCGTGCACTTAACGCGGAAGATATGGCTTATACGGAGGAATTGGGTAACTATAGCTTGCGATTTAACCTCCGCTGTCCCTCGGTGTGTCCGTATGCCCGTTTATCCGGCGTGTCGCTGACAGCGGGCGGCCACCGCATGCCATCGTGTGAGTCGAACACTGTTACGGTGGAGGCGGTGGCCGTGGCTCCCAGTATGACGCAGATCGGGAATTATGGCGAGGACCTGCCGGAAGCAGGGAGAGCGCGGCGGCTGCTGGCGGGGTTCCGCAGCCAGGTGTACCGGTCCTTGACCGGGCGGGCCGATGAGCTGTTCGAGCTGGCTGATGCGGTGCTGTGCGCGGACGGGCCGGTGCGGGACCTGGCCGGGCTGTCGCTGGCGGCGGGGCACCGGCGGGGGCACGGCGCGGTCTATGACGCGCTGAACGCCGGCGGGGTGGATATCGGGCGGCTGCGCTGGGCGGTGGGGTGCGTGCCGCTGCCGGCCTGGCCGGACGGGCGGATCCGGCTGGCCGTGGACGTGTGCAACTGGCTGCGCCCGGAGGCGGCCACCAGCGCGGAGCGGATGTTCTGCCACGTGCACGGGCGGGGCCGCAACGCGGGGCAGATGATCCCGGGCTGGCCGTACTCGGTCGTGGCCGCGCTGGGCCCGGGCGCGACCTCGTGGACCGCGCCGCTGGACGCGGTCCGGCTCGGCCGCGATGATGACCCGGCCGAGGTGACCGCCGCGCAGCTGCGCGAGGTGACCCGGCGGCTGGCCGCGGCCGGGCACTGGCGCGAGGGCGACCCGGACATCATCGTGGTCATGGACGCCGGGTACGACGTGATCCGGCTGGCCTGGCTGCTGGCGGACCTGCCCGTCGTGGTGTGCGCCCGGCTGCGCTCCAACCGGGTGTTCTACCGGCCCCCCGCACCCAAGCCGCCCGGCATGCCCGGCCACCCCCGCCAGCACGGCACCCCGCTGCGCTGCGCCGGCCAGGAGACCTGGACCGGCCCGGCCCTGGCCGGCGACGGCCGGGCCGGGCGGCACGGCACCGTGGCCGTGGCCGCGTGGGACCAGATGCACCCCAAGCTCTGCAAGGACTCCGCCTGGGAGCACCACCCCGGCAAGGTGCCCATCATCGAGGGCACGCTGATCCAGCTGCGGCCCGCCCCGCTGCCCGGCCACCGCGAGCTGGCCCCGATGTGGCTATGGGCCTCGGTCACCGGCGCCGCCGAGCAGGAGATCACCACGCTGTGGCAGGCCTACCTGCGGCGCTTCGACCTGGAGCACACCTTCCTTCTCCAGGGGTCGGTCGGCCTGTTGTGTGACGTTGCCTGAACGAGTCTTGTGACGAGTTCTGCGGCGGGTCTCCGGGGGTGTGGTGCTCGTGGCTGGTAGTACTCAGTCGACTTGAGCA
>Ga0116220_10000858_pt1 | contig 12068 bp, 10 predicted proteins | sample Sb_taG_10_FD_88967 | JGI IMG/M metagenome (GOLD analysis project Ga0116220, IMG submission 88967) | Peat soil microbial communities from Weissenstadt, Germany - Sb_50d_7_NC metaG | ecosystem: Environmental > Terrestrial > Soil > Wetlands > Peat | place: Germany: Weissenstadt | collected 2010-09-21
CCACACTGGAAACGCAGTTTACTTAGTACCGGGCACCCCCTCCCCCTTTTGTCTACAAAATCCAGAAAATAAAGGATCAGTTCCGGCATGGTACCCGGCAAGCTTGGTCAATGAGCGATATCGAGATTTATCGACAGCTGGGCGGGTAAGACAATCCTCGGTCTTGAGAGAGCCTCTTTCGGATTGTAAGGATGCACAGCAAAATGCCCCCGAAGAAGCCGAAAAAATAGGAAGCGTTGTGTGACCACCAATCAGCCATAAATCTTGCGTGTCGTGCGGGAGGGAGTATAGAACCGACCCAACGAGGTGGGGCAATTGCGCCCCGGTTGGCTAGCATGTAACCCGTTAATCCAGCGACAGCCGCTAGGAACCCCATCGCCAAAAGCAATTTCGATATGGGACGAACCAGTTCGCTTACGTCGATTTTGTTGCGCGAGCCTGTCCTCGCCGCGAATGCTAGCAGAATGCCTAGAAATGCTCCCATCCACCAAGTAGCGATGACGCCCCACCCCAGCGCCAGCAACGTTGGTGACGTTGTCGAGAACACCGGAGGATGGAAAACCGAGAAGTATTCAACACAGACATGTGCGGTGAACCGGTCGTGAACGATGCCGTATAAGACAGCGGCCACAATACACGTCACTACGATTTTGAGCGATTGCATCTCCCTTGCATTTTACGGGCTACGAGCCTAAATGGACGATTACTGTTGCTATCAGGCCATTTCACTCAAAACCCCTGGGGCGCAGGGATCGATGAACGTAACCGCGATGTTACAACAGCTGAGTCCAAGCCAAAAATGCGACAGACCTGAAGCATGCGCGCAAGGGATGGGATTACAGAGGAATGCTTGCCACGCTGTGGTGGGAGTTACGATTGCTGGCTTACGATCGCCGGACCGATCGAAAATTCCACTTTGGCGCTTTTGCGACATCCATTGTCGCCTTATCGAAAGCGCGCGCCACTGACAATCGGTAAGCTAGGGCCAAACTTTCAACCCTTCGTAGGACGGTACGATCCGGGGCCAGAAAAGTGTTCCCTAAACTATAGTCATGAAGATCAAAACCTTGCTATTCATTCTCGTCGTCTTATTGCTGGGAGCACGCGGTCTCGATGCACAAACTGCGCCCGACAGTGCGTTGCTGATCCTTGCCAAGGAGGATAACGCACTTCTTGTCGTCAACCCTGCCAGCCTGAAAGTAACCGCCAAATTGCCCGTCGGTCCTGATCCGCACGAAGTGATTGCCTCGGCCGACGGAACGACGGCATACATCTCTAACTACGGCGGCGGCCTATACAACATCCTCACCGTGGTGGATCTCGTGGCGAAAAAAGTCTTGCCGGCCATCGATGTCGGCGCTCTGCACGGGCCGCACGGACTGGCGTTCGCAGGCGGCAGAGTATGGTTTACGGCTGAGGTTGCCAAGGCGATCGGCAGCTACGATCCCGCAACCAAGAGGGTCGATTGGATCATGGGTACCGGGCAAAATGGCACCCACATGCTCTACGTTTCCCCCGACCCCAATGAAATTGTCACCACGAACGTCAGTTCCGCCAGTGTCAGCATCATGGAAAAGATCGGCAGTGGTGCGACGGGGCCTTCGAGTGGAGACTGGAACGAAACTGTCGTTCCTGTCGGTCGCGGGTCGGAGGGATTTGACGTCTCTCCCGATGGCAAGGAAATCTGGGTCGCTAACGCCGACGACGGAACGGTATCGATCATTGATATGGCGAGCAAGAAGGTCATCGATACTCTGGCCGCCAACGTCAAGGGAGCAAATCGGCTGAAGTTTACTCCAGATGGCAAGCTGGTGTTTGTTTCGAGCACTAGCAAGCCGGATGTCGCCGTTCTGGACAAAGCCACCCGAAAAGAGGTGAAGCGTATAAAAGTGGGAGATGGCGGTGAGGGAATTCTTATGCAACCCGACGGATCGCGCGTCTACGTGGCGTGCTCGCCGGAGGGATACGTCGCCGTAATCGATTTGCATTCGCTCGAAGTTGTGGGCCGCATCGAAGCCGGTCAGGGACCCGACGGCCTCGCTTGGGTCGGACACTAAGTACCGAGGCCAGGCCTCCCCAGTGCCAAATCCCCCCTCGCCAGTGTCATCGTCGATTGTCGTAGAATGGGGCGCACGTCTAACTGGCGTAACCAGGCCATTACACGTTTTGGCCGCTGGTCGTTGAGTGCGACGGCGATGTTACGCCAGCTATTGGCGACGAATCGCGTTACTTTCCCAGGTCTCGAAAGGCGCGAGACCTGGGGCGCACCCGGTTTTCATCGCGGAGGGCTCTAATTGATGTCGAACTGCTCCTGGTGAAGCGCCGGATCGCTCTTCACGATTACCGTGCGCTTGGTTAGTTCTTCCATCTCAGTCAGAGCCTTGCCGTTGTTGCCCTTCAGCGCCTTGGCTATTTCCGGATTTACGCGGAGCATCACGTCCGCGTGGTCGAGGTGTTTGGCCATCTTGCGCATTTCGACATAAATGTCGTTGCACACCGTGGTCACCGATTTCACGTAGCCTGTTGCTTCGCAATACGGGCAGGGTGAGCCGATGGTGCGTTCCAGCGATTGCTTTACGCGTTTGCGGGTAATGGCGACCAATCCAAAGTCGTTGAACTGCAAAACTTTCGACGGCGCGCGGTCGCTGCGCAGAGCCTCTTCGAGCGCTTGCATAACTTTTTGCCGGTTCCGGCGCTCGTCCATGTCGATGAAGTCGATGATGATGATACCGCCGAGATCGCGCAGGCGGATCTGGCGCACGATTTCCTTGATGGCGTCGACATTGGTTTTGACGATCGTGTCTTCCAGGCGAGCTGTCTTGCCGACGTACTTGCCGGTGTTGACGTCGATCGCAACCAGCGCTTCGGTTTGATTGATGACGATGTATCCGCCGCTCTTCAGCCAAACTTTCGACTTCAGCGCTTTGTTGATTTCGTCGTTCAGGCCGAACTGCTCGAATAGCGGGACTTCTTTGCTGTACAGTTTCACACGGCGGACTAACGCCGGCTGAAAACGGTTGGCAAAGCGCAAGACGCGTTCGTATTCCTGCTCAGTGTCGACCCAGATGGCGGTGAAGTCGGACGTGACCTGATCGCGAAGCACGCGCTCGACCACATTCAAATCGTGGTATATGAGCGTCGGGCCTTTGCCGTTGTCGGCGCGAGTTTTAATCTCGGACCAGAGATTTTTCAGGAAGCGGATGTCGGCGCGCAACTCTTCTTCCGACGCTCCTTGCGCGGCCGTGCGCACGATGAAGCCGCCATGCCCGTTCTCGCGCTCGCTGATGATGATGCGCTTCAGTCGCTGGCGCTCTTCCTCGGAAGAGATTTTTCGCGACACGCCGGTGTGATTCACCGTTGGCATGTAGACCAGGAAGCGGCCGGGCAGCGCGATGTGACTGGTGATGCGCGCGCCCTTTTTCCCGATAGGCTCTTTGGCGATCTGCACCAGAATTTCCTGACCCTCTTTGAGAAGCTCGGTAATCAGCGGCACATTCTGCGGTTCCGTACGACGAAAGCGTCCTCGCCCACCACCTCCGCCGCCGCGGCGTCCCCGCTGACCGCGACGATCGAACGCGGGACGCGGAGCGCGCTGCGTATACGCCGCAGTCCCAGCCGGGGCGCGGACTTCAACCCGGGCATCGACGGTACCATCGCCCCGGGCTTCAGCGTCGAGCAGAGCTTCGGCCTCGGCCTGGGCGATCTCAAGTTCGGCTTCCTCGGCTTCCTTTGCTTCTTGCTCGGCAGCGGCGTCATCGACTTCTTCTTCGCCGACAGCGGGCTCGTCCATGCCACCTTCGATGACAAACGGTTCGGCGGATGCGTTCTCGTCGGCGGTTTGTGCGGGTTCGCGGGAGGCTGCGATGTCGCGCGCTGCAGGCTCTCGATAGTCGCTGGCAGTTCGAGTTTCTTCTTCCAGTTCCTGCTCTTCGAAGACTGCGTCTTCCTCAAGATCTTCAACGTAGGAAACCAGATCAGTTTCTTCCTCTTCGATGAGTTCTTCCTCCATCGTGCCCTCGGCCGCCTCGGAGACTCGAATCTCATCCGAACGCTCGGGAACGGCAACCGACCGATTGTCGGGGCGATTTTCTTCGTGAACCTCTGGTGGCTCGGGTGCTCCCCCGAACACGGCTGCAACATTCACCTCATGCAGGCGCTTTTGTTCGCGATCCCAATCGGATGATCCGACTTGAGCATTGGCGGCTGCACCCTTCGCTCGCTCATGAGTTGCCCTGTCCTGAGGTTCGCGGATCGCCGGTTGCTGGTCTGTTTCGGGCTTGGCAAACAACGGTTCGTCCTCGGGAAACACGGCGGTAACTGGGGCTGGAGCGTCAGGATTCTGAGCAGCAGGCTTTGATCCCGCTCGCTGAGTCTGGGCCAAGCGCTGATATTTGGAAATCGATTCCCCGGGCAACAGGATTGGCTGGTAGCCAGGCGGCGGACCATATTCAGAGCGCTCGCTTCGCTCCGGGCGAGGACTTCGCTCGGAACGATCATTCCGTTCAGGACGATCGCTTCGTTCGGGACGATCGGTGCGCTCGGCTTGATCCGTTCGCTCGGTGCGCGGCGCGTCGGAAGCGGACCGGGCAAACTTGGACTCGGGCATACGCTCGCCGCGGCGTCCACGACGGCGTCGGCTGCGCCAGTCCCCTCGGCCTTCGCGGCTTTCTCCACCATTGGGCCGGTCGCTTTTCTCCGCAGGCTGAACCGGTGCCTCGGCATTCGCCTCCGGCATCCCGTGGGATTCGTCGCCAGTTGCCTCGGTTACAGAAGGTTGAGCCTCCGTTCGCACCGGGGACTGATAAGGTTGCGATGGGGCAAGGTTGGTCGGAATTTCCTCAACTTCGTCTTCGTCTTGCAATTCCATGAAGTCGGAAACATAGAGAAACGCATCGCGCTCCAGGCCGATATCCACAAATGCGGATTGCATGCCCGGCAGCACCCGAGTGACACGGCCCTTATAGATGGAACCAGCCAGGGTGTATTCGTTTTCGCGTTCCAGGTAGATTTCAGCGAGCAGATCGTCTTCCACCAGTCCCACCTTGGTTTCGTGGGGCGTGGAAGACACAAATAGTTCTTTCGTCATACGGACTCCGGTTCTGCGCCGTCAAGCGGCCGCAGGATTTCACCGGAACATAGGCAGGAAAAGGCCGGGAGGATGGAGCGATGCGATATCCGTCCCGCATAAGGGACGGCTTGGGCTTCGGAGATTTCTCCGCGCCCGGACTCGTGACACCAACTTGGAAATCGTTTGCACTTATCGCATTGCGCTTGCCCAAGGTTTGTGACCGCTCTCACAAAGACCTTTCTCAGGTCTCTGGGGGGGCCGTTACCCGCCTGGCAGCGCCTAGCTTCAATCCTGTCCGGCCGTTCACTGCTGTTCTGGCCGGTGAGTTGCCCTCTTTACGCGAGGGCGATCGTGATCTTGTTTTGAGCCACGCATGGCATGCGTAGCAACTTCCCTTGCCGCTTCCGCTGCTTCAGTTCACAAACCGGCGCATCCGCACATTCATCACAATGCCCAGCGCCAGAAACATAAACAGGACGGAAGACCCACCATAACTCATTAAGGGTAAAGGTATTCCAGTGACCGGCATAAAACCGACCACCATGCCGACGTTGACCAGGATGTGAAAGCTAAGCACAGCCACCACACCCATTACCACGAATGTACCGGCGCGGTCGGGCGCCGTTTGTGCGTTCTGGGTCAAACGCATCAGCACGATAAAGTATAACAGCATTACCGTCAGCGCGCCCACAAATCCGTGCTCCTCGGCAAAAGCCGCGAAGATAAAGTCCGTTTGTGGAACAGGCAAGAACGCCTGGTGCGTCTGAGAGGCGTCGCTGCTGCCCCAGAGGCCCCCCGAACCTACCGCGATCAGGGATTGATTGACTTGGTACCCGGAACCCTGGCTATCGGCCTCGGGGTGCATGAAGCTGGTCAACCGGTCGCGTTGATACGGTTTCAGAACGTGGAATGCCAGAGGCATCATCAGTCCCGCCAGCACGATTACAGTTAGAGCCTGCTTCAGGCGAACTCCGCCCAGAAACAACCCTGTGATGGCGATCGGGATATACGTCAACGCCGTGCCCAGATCGGGTTGAGCCAGCACCAGGAGCATGGGAACTCCGACAATTGCGCCTGCCTTAATGAAATCAGGCCAGGAGAGCTCCCGTTGATGCAGGTCAGCGAAATACTTTGCCACTGCCAGAATCAGGATCAGCTTCACCCACTCGGACGGCTGGAAATGTCCTCCTCCCGGCATTTTGATCCAGCGTCGCGCGCCCAGGTATTTCTGCCCGAAGATCATCACCGTCATCAACGACGCGATGGACGCGATGTACATCCAATGAACTCCGTCGAGCAGTTTCTGATAATTGACAAAACTCATCAGGAACATGCCAGCGACCCCGCCACTAATCCAATAGAGCTGGCGAATGTGCGCCCCCGCGAACTTGGTGTGCGCCGTGGCGCTGCGGATTTCCGTCACCCCAAGCCCACAAATCAGCAGGACAAAGATGAACAGCAACCAATCGAAATCGCGGAATGAAATGTAGCGTGACATGAAATCAGTCGTTGGTCATTCGTCGTTGGTCCTTGGCCACTATTCCACTCCCGGCGCTGCCACCGCCAACGGCAAGCGCTTCTTCTGCACATCCACCAAGAACCTGCCGCCGTGCAATGTGTCCTGCTCTGTGCCGTCCGGGCTGGTGGAATTCCATACCGCGCCGATTTCGACTTTCTTGCTATCTTGTGCAACTTTGGTGGGCTGACGGCGCTGCTTCTCGACGTAAGCTTTGACCACCTGGGCAGCAATGCGCGCCGCGAACTGTCCGTGCTCTCCGCCCTCGAACAATACCGCGACCACGATTTCCGGATTCCGCCTCGGGGTCACGCCCACGAACCAGGCGTTGTCCTTATATTTGGACTTGCCATTGGCGGTCTTGGCCTTGAGCGCATTGCTGACGGTTTGCGCGCTTCCGGTCTTGCCGGCGAAATCGATGCCCTGTAAATGCGCGCTGCCAGCCGTACCCAGTGGTGTCGGCACATTCGACATCGCGTCCGTAATGATCTCCCAGTTCTTGGGGTCGATCGGAATCTTCATCTGGTTTGCGGCGTCCACAGCAGGAACGACATTCGCCGGCAAATCAACCGGATTGGTCACGTGAGGCCGCACCAACACGCCGCCGCTCGCAATCGCGCCGATCGCGCGCGCCAACTGAATCGGGGTCACGGCCACGGCTCCCTGGCCGATGCCAACCGAGATTGTTTCGCCCGCGTACCATTTCTGCTTGAAGTTTCGCACTTTCCATTCTTCCGAAGGCATCACTCCGGTTACTTCCTGCGGAAGGTCGATACCGGTCTTCTGTCCCAGGCCAAACATGGTCGCGTATTTCGCAATGCGATCGATGCCGAGCTTCTCCGCCAGTGTGTAAAAGAAAACATCGCAGGATTGATAAATCGCCTTGCTGATTTCGACCACCCCGTGAGTGCGATGCTCGGCCGTTACCCAGCATTTGAAGTAGCGTCCGTAGAACGTGGCGCCGCCGTTGCAGATCACGTGCATGTCCTGCGCGATCCCTTCCTGCAGGCCCGCAGTGGCCATGATGATCTTGAAAGTCGAACCGGGCGCGAGCTGGGCTTGAATGGCCTTGTTCAGCAAAGGGTGATCGTCGTCGTTGACCAGTTTGCTCCACTGGTCACGCGAGACCCGCACCGCAAAATCGTTGGGATCGAACGTCGGCCGGCTAACCATCGCCAGAATCTCTCCATTGCGCGGATCCATGGCGACGATAGCGCCGTTCTTGTCGCCCAAAGCCTGTTCTGCAGCAATTTGCAGATCGAGATCCACGGTCAACTTTAGTTGTTTGCCCGACTCGGCCGGAGTCTCATCCAGGCGGTTCACTTCCTGCCCACGACTATTTACCACCGCACGCCGCGACCCGTTTTTGCCCATCAGGATCTGGTTGTATTGCAGCTCCACTCCCGATCTACCGACGACGTCGCCGGGATTGTAGAACTCCCATCGCGGCTGGTTGAGCATCTCTTCGCTGACTTCGCCAACGTAACCAATTAGGTGGGCCATGAATCCGTTTCGCGGATAAAGCCGCCGATGCGCCACAATCGTATCCAGCTCAGGCAGTTCGTTGCGATGCGATTCCACGAAAGCCAGCTCGTCGGGAGTGATGTCGTCTTTCAGAAAAATCGGCTGGTACTGCGGCATCGAGGCGAAGTGCCGGATGCGGTCTTTGACTTCTTTCGGATCAAGGTGCAGCCCCTGAGAAATGAGTCCGGCATCGGCCACGAGATCACGCGAAGAATCGCGCAACAGCAACGCGGTGAACGAAGGATAATTGTCGACGATGGTGCGCCCTTCGCGATCCAGAATCTTGCCGCGCGGCGCCAGAATCGGTACGTTGCGAACCCGATTCTTTTCCGCCAGCAAGGCGTACTTGTCGCTCTGCATCACCTGCAGCTGCCATAATCCGTAAGCCAACAGCATGAAAATGGCCAGGATGATGTACTGCACCGCGGTGAGGCGGACGGGCGATACTTTTTCGTCGCGGCCGAACATCAGGGTGTCAGGCTTCGGGGCTCTGGCTTCGGGCTTTGGAGCACGCCGCCGACCGGATTCCGCGCTGACTTAGTCCTTTCAGGAAGATAAGCTTATTGTAATCCGCCACGGGGGAGAATGAGTTGCAGCTTCGGGTAACGGAAGGGCATAGACGGCAGGAAGAAAATCGCGGCCAGAAGCCGAAACCTGAAGCCTGCTTTCAAGTCCTCTGCTTGAACCGATCCAGCAACGCAAAAAGTACGACTGCCAGGAAGGCATTTGCCAACGCCGAGCCCAGTTCGCGCGGCCAGCTCCATTGCAGGGTAAGTCCTACTAGCCCGCGGGCAACTGTGAAGTACACGACCTCGTGCGCCACGTAGAAGAAAAGAGTGACCAGAAACCGGGAGCCGGCGTTTTCCACGTCCAGCTTTACGCCCAGTGACGATGCCCCATATCCCACAACTGTCTTGGCAATCCCGTACAGCCCCAAAGGATGGCCGGTGAGCGAATCCTGCAGCAAACCGATAGCGGCGCCGGTCAGCAGGCCCGCGACCGGGCTCCGCCGCGCCACCGCGAAGAAAATCACCACCAGCAGCGGCAAATCAAAGATCGAAAAGAAATGAAATCGTAAAGGCACAAATGCCTGCAGAAACACTGCAAGCAGCGGAACGAGAATGGCTACCGGCAGGCTGAACCGGTAAACCTCGACCTGCTCATTCGATGTGTAAGTGATGGGCACGCTATTGAGGCTGTTCCTGTGGCGGTGACGGCTTCGCGGCCGACGGCTTCGGTTGCGCATCAGGCTTCGGCGATACCGACCCAGACTGGCTGTCCGCTGCCGTATTTGTGGCGTTGTCCGGAATCCGCACCGCCAGAGGCGCGGGCTTTCGTGGGACTGTCGGTTTCACCGCGGAATTGGTTCCCGAAGCGACAACCCCGGGATTGTTCGCCATCGATCCAGAATCTACATGTGGTTTCGGAGCGAAAGTCGTGGTCGCACCCGGGACTTGGCCCGACTGAGCATGGGTTGCCGAGCCCGCGCCATTCGGTTTGGAGTTTCCTGTCGCGCCCGCGGTTGTTTGCGTGGAAGGCGCGGAGAAAATCGTCAACCCACTGGTCGGAGGCGGAGGCTTATTGGGATCATCCGGGGGCCGCTAGGGAACCGAAGGCAACCGCTGCGCCAGGATGTCCGCCGCTCGCATCGGCTGCGCGCCACCAGCTACGTCGGGTTCCTTTTCTTCCTGCTGCGTGATCACGAGAACTTCTTCCAACCGGCTCAAGTCGGCCGCAGGCTTTACCCGGATGTTGAGAAATAACTCCGGACCCGGCGAAACCTTGGTCACCGTACCCGCTGCCAGGCCTTTAGGGAAAATCTGGTCGCCACCGCTGGTCAACACTTTTTCTCCCGGCTGAACCGCCTCATCCGACATTACATTTTCCAGCACCACCTCGCCGAGCGGCGTTCCTCGCAGCACTCCGTGCAACCGAGATTTCTCCAGAATCGCTCCGACTCCACTGGTCTGATCATTGATCAGCAACACCTGCGAAGTGGTTTTATTGGACACGCGCAGCACCTTGCCGACTACGCCCTCCGAGGTAACGACTGCCATATCCGCTTTGATCCCATCGCGTGAGCCTTTGTCGATGTAAATTACCCGCGACTGTTCGCTTCCGCTCGACCCAATAACCTGAGCCGCCAAAGTTTTCGAGATGAACTGTTCTTTGAAGCCGAGCAGCGCCTGCAGACGGCGAGCCTGTTCGGCGTCGTCGTTGAGGCGAACCTGCTCGATGCGCAATTGTTCGATTTGCAACTTCAGCTCGCGATTCTCCTGCCGAACCCCGCGCAGATAAAAATAGTTGTGCCAAAGGTTGCTGACCCCGCTCTGCAACCACACAATGCTTTTTTCGAACGGAGTCACGGCATCCACCGCCCAGACCCGGATCAGGCGGGTGGATTCGTCTTGGGTCGAACGCTTGACCTGCACCGCCAGCCCCAGCACCTGGCCAAACAATACGACCACCAGAATGGTGACGTTGCGGTAGCGGCTGATGAGGTTTTCCATGACTTAAACCACGTCGTTCGTCGTGGGTCCTTCGTCGTTGGCCAGAGGTAGTTCGAGGTTAGGCGGCGTAGAGATCAGCGACCGGCGAACGACCCATGACGAACGACGGTCTACTCGATCGAAATCTTCCGCAAGAGTTTGAAGTCGCTGAGCATCTTGCCCGTGCCCAGCACTACGCTGCACAGCGGGTCGTCGGCGATCGAAACCGGCAGCCCGGTTTCTTCGCGGATGCGTTTGTCCAGATTCTTCAGCAGCGCGCCGCCGCCGGTAAGCACAATGCCGCGATCGCTGATGTCGGCGGAAAGCTCGGGAGGCGTGCGCTCCAGCGCAACGCGAATCGCATTCATGATCGTCGATACGCACTCGCTCAGGGCTTCGCGAACTTCGCTGTCATCCACGGTAATGGTCTTGGGTACGCCCTCGATCAGGTTGCGGCCCTTGATCTCCATGGTGAGCGGCTTGTCCAGCGGGTACGCGGAACCAATCTCAATCTTGATCTGCTCGGCGGTGCGTTCGCCGATCAGCAGATTATATTTCCGCTTCAGATAATTCATGATGGCTTCGTCCATCTGGTTGCCGGCCATGCGCACGGAACGCGAATAGACGATGCCGCTCAGAGAAATCACCGCGATGTCGGTAGTGCCGCCGCCAATATCGACGACCATGTTGCCGCTGGGTTCGGTGATCGGAAGCCCGGCGCCAATGGCCGCGACCATGGCCTGCTCCACCAGATGTACTTCGCTGGCTTTAGCGCGATAAGCCGAGTCCATAACCGCGCGCTTCTCCACCTGCGTAATTTCCGAAGGCACGCCGATCACGATGCGGGGATGCACCAGCATCTTCCGGTTGTGCGCTTTCTGGATAAAGTAGTTCAGCATCTTCTCGGTGACTTTGAAGTCGGCGATCACGCCATCCTTCATGGGCTTGATGGCCACGATGTTGCCGGGCGTGCGCCCCAGCATCTCCTTGGCTTCCTTGCCCACGGCTTCCACTTCACCGGTATTCTTGTTGATGGCCACGATCGAAGGCTCGTTGACCACGATGCCTTTGCCGCGCGCGTACACCAGCGTGTTGGCCGTGCCCAGGTCGATTGCGAGGTCGCTCGAAAAAACACTGAACAGCGACCGCAGATTGTGCCAGCGTGATGCGCTCGAATGAAAACCGTTGTTCGATGACATGCGAAACTTTTCTCTCTGATGGAGTCGGTCTTATTCCGTCTTTTACCCGGTCATTCTGGAATCGAATCTCTATCCTTAATTCTATGAGGTATTGCCATCCGTTTCAGCAAACCAAAGTTCCTGCCCTTCAGGGAGCCGGGCGCGCAAGCTACCGCGGCTCACTGAATCACTACTTTCTTTTGCAGAGTATTCACTCCGCCTTTGGCATTTTGCGCCGTTATGGTGATCGTACTCTCCCCGGTCGCCAACGGCGGCGTGAAGTAATGGAAGGC
>Ga0116220_10000860_pt1 | contig 12063 bp, 10 predicted proteins | sample Sb_taG_10_FD_88967 | JGI IMG/M metagenome (GOLD analysis project Ga0116220, IMG submission 88967) | Peat soil microbial communities from Weissenstadt, Germany - Sb_50d_7_NC metaG | ecosystem: Environmental > Terrestrial > Soil > Wetlands > Peat | place: Germany: Weissenstadt | collected 2010-09-21
CGCCGTCCCAACCACGCCAGGTAGACGACTCCCCCCAGCGCGTTCAGCGCTTGGGAGGTGCAGATGTTCGACGTCGCCTTCTCGCGCCTGATGTGCTGCTCGCGCGTCTGCAGCGTCAGCACGAACCCGCGCCGCCCGTCCACGTCCACGGTCTCTCCCGCGATCCGGCCGGGCATCCTGCGCAGGTACTCCTCGCGCGCAGCGAACAGCCCGAACGACGGCCCGCCGAAGTCCAACCGGTTGCCGAGCGGCTGGCCCTCGCCGACGGCCACATCCACCCCACACTCCCCGGGCGGCTCGAGCACGCCGAGCGTGATCGGGTCGACCGAGGCGACGATGACAGGGGGCGAGTCCCCACCGCCGGCACCCTTTGCGGCGGCGCTCAGCGCCCCGGCGTCCTCGACCGCCCCGTAGAAGTTCGGCTGGGCGAACATGGCGGCGCTCGTGTCGGCGTCGATCGCGTCCGTCCAGGCGTCCACGTCGGTGACGCCATCGGCGAGCGGGACCTCGACGACGCTCATCCCATACCCGTGCGCGTAGGTGCGTAACGTCTCGATCGCATGCGGGTGCAAGCCCGCGCTCACGACCAGCCGGCCGCGGCCGTTGTGCAGCTTCGCCAGATACCCCGCGGCGGCGAGGGCGCTCGGCCCCTCGTACACCGAGGCGTTCGACACCGGCAGTCCCGTCAGCTCGCAGATCGCCGTCTGGTACTCGAACATCACCTGCAGTCCCCCCTGGGAGATCTCCGGCTGATACGGGGTGTAGGGGGTCAGGAACTCCGAGCGCTCCATCAACATGTCGATCAGCGCCGGCACGTAGTGGTCGTACATGCCAGCCCCCAGAAAGCTCAGCTCGTCTTCGGCGCTCGTATTGCGCGCTGCCAGCTCGCGCAGGTGCGCATACACGTCCTGCTCGCCCATCCCGTCAGGCAGCTGGAGCGCTCGTCCCAGCCTCACCCCCGCGGGAACCTGCCGGTCGAACAGCTCCTGCACGGAGCCAACGCCGATCGCCGCGAGCATCCGCTCGCGATCCTGCTCGGTGGTGGTGGTGTAGCGGCTCAAGCCCCTTGAGCCTAGCCGCCCAGAGTGGCGGAGTAGGCCTGCGCGTCCAGCAGCGCGTCGCGCTCAGCCGGGTCGCTCAGCGCGATCCGCACGAGCCAGCCCTCGCCATAGGGGTCCTCGTTGATCGCCTGGGGATCGTCGGCGAGCGCCTCGTTGACGGCGACGATCTCGCCCGACAGGGGCGCAACCACGTCGGAGACCGCCTTGACCGACTCGACCTCGGCGTAGGGCTCGTCCTTACTGAGCGTCAGCCCAACGGGGGGCGCCTCGAAGAACACCACCTCGCCGAGCGCGTCCTGCGCGTACCACGTGATCCCCAGCGTCGCCTCGCCGGGCTGGGCCGGGTCGATGCGCGCCCAGTCGTGCTCGGGGTGGTACAGCAACTCGTCGGGATAGCTTGCCTCGGCCATGCTCGGGGCCCTTTCTGTGGAGCTGCCCTCCGGCGCTCGTTTGTGCGGTCGTGGTGGTCCCTAGTCTTTGCGGTAGAGCGGCTTTTCCTTGACTACGGCGGAACGCATCTTGCCACGGACATCGATCTCGAGGCGGGTCCCGACCGCCGAGCGCTCGGCGGGAACGAACGCGAGGCCGATGCCCACGCCCAGACAAGGTGAGAGAGTGCCGCTCGTGACCACGCCGCCGCCGGCGATCGGGTTGCCCTGGCGCGCGATCCCGGGACCGTCGATCGCGAACGCCACGAGCTTCTCCGCGGGGCCGGCCTCGCGCACGGCGCGCACGGCGTCTGAGCCGACGAACTGAGTGTCCTCCTTGCAGCACCACCCCAGCCCGGCTTCGATCGGCCCGCGCTCGGTCGACAGGTCGTTCCCGTACAAGTGGAAGCACGCCTCCAGTCGCAGCGTGTCCCGCGCGGCCAATCCCACGGGGACCGCACCGCGGCGCACCAGCTCATCCCACAGCGCCGGCGCGTCCGCGGGCGCCAGCAGCAACTCGACGCCGTCCTCGCCCGTGTAGCCGGTGCCGCACACGAGCGTCTCCGCGCCAGCCAGCCGCCGCGTGCCCGCCCGCATGCGCGCCGGGAGCGGCGCGTCGGAGATCGCCTGGACGATTTCTCGCGCGCGCGGGCCCTGCACGGCGAGCATCGCGTAGTCCTCGATGCGGTCATCCACCTGCACGTCGAACGCGTGCGCTTGCTCCTGAAACCACGCCAGATCGGAGGCGTGGTTGGCTGCGTTTGTGACCGTCAGCCAGCGGTCGACGTCCAGGCGATACGTGAACAGATCGTCGAGCACGTCCCCGTCGTCGCGGCAGATCACCCCGTACTGGGCGCCGCCGATCGGGATCGTGGACAGGTCATTGGAGATCAGCCACTGCAGTAACTCCAGCGCCTGCGGACCAGAGGTCTCGATCTCGCCCATGTGCGAGACGTCGAACATGCCGACATCCATGCGCACCGCCATGTGCTCCTCGCGCACCCCTTCGTATTGGACGGGCATCTCCCAGCCAGCGAACTCGACCATCCGCGCGCCGGCCGCGACGTGGCGGTCGTACAAGGCGGTGCGGCGCGGGGTCGTTGACGACACGACGCGCAGGCTAGCGAGCGGTCCCGGTCCCCGCGCCTACCGCAGGAAAGGCGGTACGTCGATGTCGTCGTCTGAGATCTCCAGCGACGAGCGCTGCCGGTCGTCGATGCGGGGGCTGCGATCCCGCCGCGTTCGGCCCTCGGCGCGCGCGGCCCGTCCGGGACGGTGGTCGAAGCCGGTGCCGATCACGGTGACGCGCACCTCGTCGGTCATCGACTCGTCGATGACCGCGCCGAAGATGATGTTCGCGTTCGGGTCGGCCGCGCTCTGGATGATCTCCGCCGCGTCGTTGACCTCGAACAGGCCGAGATCCTTGCCGCCCGTGATGTTCAGCAGGATGCCCGTGGCGCCGTCGACGGACTCTTCCAGCAGCGGCGAGGAGATCGCGGCCTTCGCGGCCTCGCCGCAGCGGTTCTCCCCGCCCGCCAATCCGATCCCCATCAGGGCGGAGCCGGCGTCGTGCATGATCGTGCGCACGTCGGCGAAGTCCAGGTTGATCAGCCCGGGGATCGTGATCAGGTCGGTGATCCCCTGGATGCCCTGACGCAGGACTTCGTCGGCCTCCTTGAACGCGTCCAGCATCGAGGTGCGCCGCTCGACGACGGTCAGCAGCTTCTCGTTGGGAATCACGATCAGCGTGTCCACGACCTCGCGCAGGCGCTCGATGCCCTCGGCCGCCTGACGGCCGCGCTCGGAGCCCTCGAAGTCGAACGGGCGCGTGACCACGCCGACCGTGAGCGCACCGATCTCGTTCTTGGCGATCTCAGCGATCACCGGTGCCGCGCCGGTGCCCGTGCCGCCCCCCTCGCCGGCGGTGACGAAAACCATGTCCGCGCCCTTCAGCGCCTCCTTGATGTCGTCGCGCGACTCCGACGCCGCGGCCAGGCCCACATCGGGGTCCGCGCCCGCGCCCAGGCCCTTAGTCGACTCGTGGCCGATGTTCAGCTTCACGTCGGCGTCGCACATCGCCAGCGCCTGCGCATCGGTGTTGGCGGCGATGAACTCCACGCCGCGCAATTCCGCGTCGACCATGCGGCTGACCGCGTTCGTGCCGCCGCCGCCGACGCCCACGACCTTAATCACCGCCAGGTAGCTGCCGCCGCCCATCATGCCGCCACCGCCGCCACTGCTGCTCGAAGAAGAAGAGCTCTCCATGATTTATCGGGTCCCGTCCGCAGCCTTCAGTAGTAGTTAAGGGTTCGGATCGACACCGACGTCGCGACCCGGTGAAGCGCACGTTATGCAGGGAACTTCGCCCTGTCAACGATCCCGCTCAATCTCGCAACAATCGTTGCAGATCAAGGAACTCTCGACCCAACCCCGAGACCACCCTTCTCGATGCCATAAACCTCTAGTCGAGGGTCAGGCTCTTTTTCCGCGCCGATTAGCCCCCGGGAGCCCCACCGTACGCAGGTGTTTCGGCGCCAGCGGAGGGACCCGTTTCGGAGGGCTGGGTGCTCGCCGATTCAGCGGGAGCCGAGCCGGTGGAGCCGGTTTCCCCAGAGGGGGTCGAGCCGGTCGGGGCCGGTTCGCTGCTGGAGCTCGATCCGCTGCCTGCGCTTGCTCCGCTGCCTGCACTCGAGCTCGAACCGCCCCCGACAGCCGAGTCCAGACCCGCGGCAAGTTCCGCGGCAGTGGCCGAGGCGGAGCCGCTGGACGATTCCGTTTCGGTGGGGCTTGTACTCGTACTACTGGGACGTGCTGTGCCTGGCGCAAACCCGGCGGCCGGTCGTTCGGGCAGGCGCACGTCGATGTAAACGGCGCCCGCCGAGCTCGGGTCGGCGAGCACTCGAGTAAGCGAGATCCACTTCGCGTGTGGTCGCGTGGCGTCGCCGAAGTAGGCGAGCAGGCCGCTGCGCAGCACTACCGTCAGTCCCTTCGGCCCGGAGTACACGCGCGTAACCGTCCGTGCCAGGGCCGCGGGGGCGGCCCCCAGAATGCCCAGCGTTCCGAGCAGCGATCCGCCGTGGACGCTCTGGCCGACGGTCGGCAGGGTGGTGGTAGAGGAGGAGGAGGAGGAGGAGGAAGAAGAAGAAGAGCCTGCGCCGATGTTCACGAGCGGTAGTGTGCTCGACAGATATCCGGGGCCGAGCACAACTCCGTCGGCGGCTACGGCGGTACGGGCGCCATACAGGACGAGCGCCGCGACGGGCGGTTGCTCGACCACTTCGATACGCAGCCCGTGAGGAAAGCTCGCGCGCGTCCGCACCGAGCGCACGATCGGATACGACGCGACCGCGGCGCGCAGCGCGGCGGGCTTGACGTCGAGCGTGCTCATACCGCGGGCAGCGCCCGTCAGCGCCGCTTCGATCGCACCGGCGTCCACGCCGTGCACTGCCACGAGCCCGTCCACCCGCACGTGCTCGACCGCCGTCAGCGGGGAGTGGCGCAGCCACAGCCAGCCGCCTCCCAACAGCGGTATGGCGATGAGGAACGCAATCAGCGCGATTCGCAGCCGTCGCCGCTCCCACGCGAACGCGATGCCCGCGCGGGCCAGGCTCGCCGCGCCGGTCAGCGGGCGCGGGACGCCGAACGCCGGGCGCGCGCCTCTACGGACGAGACGACGTGGGGCGGGCGCGGCGAGGGAGCGATCCATTCACGAGGTCTTCGACCTTCTCGCGCGAACCCCTACCACGGGAACCCCACGTCCCCCAGCGTTTTCACCTCAGGCTCGAGCGCGATCTCGAACCGCTCCTCCACGCGGCGGCGGCCCTCGGCCATCACGGCAACCACATCGGCGGTCGTCGCGGCGCCGGTGTTCTCGATGAAGTTGGCGTGCTTGGGAGCAAGCCGGGCGCCGCCGACGGTCAGGCCGTTGCAACCTGCCTCGGACAGGAGCTGCCCGGCCGTGCGACCCTCGGCGCGTGGATCCTCGGGGTTGGTGAACGTCGATCCGAACGTCTTGATCCCCTGCGGCTGGGCCTCGTGGCGGCGGGCGCGCATGTCGGCGAGCGTCGCCTTGACCGCATCCACGTCCGCCGGTTCGAGCGCGAACGAGGCGCGGGCGACGACCTCGCCCGCGAGGAGGTCCGAGCGGCGATAGCCGAATCCGAGCTGCGCCGGGGCGCGGCGCTCAGCCCCATCCGCCGTCACGACTTCCACCCACTCGAGCGCCCGCGCGAGCTCCCCGCCGTAGGCGTTTGCGTTCATCCGCACTGCGCCGCCCACGGTGCCGGGGATGTTGACGCCGAACTCGATCCCCGACAGCCCAGCCTGGGCGGCGCGGGCCGCAACCGAAGGCAATCGGGCACCCCCGCCGCAGACGATCCGCCTAGGCCCCTCACGCTGGATCAGCGCCAGCTTGCGGTCGAGCTTGATCACCAGCCCGCGCACCCCCTCGTCGGCGATCAGCAGGTTCGAGCCCGAGCCCACGACCGCCACCGGTACCTGCGCCGCGCGCGCCCAGACCAGCAGCTCCCGCAGTTGGGCGTTACTGCCGACGCGGGCGAAGTACTCCGCATCGCCACCGGTACGGATCGTCGACATGCGGGCAAGCGAATACTCCCGCTGCACGATCGACGGCACGGTCGTGGGCGAGTCCCTGGATCTAGGCATCGTCGTCGGTCCCCACCAGTCGCCGTGCGAGCGCGTCCACATCCCCCGCGCCCATCACGACGCAGACGTCGCCCGCGTCCAGCAGCTCGCGCAACACCGGCTCGGCGTCGGCGAACGTCGGGAGCCAGTACACGGGCCTGCCGCCCGCGGCGTCGGCGTCGGCCTCGGCGACGAGCAGTCCCGTCACGCCTGGATGGTCCTCGGCGCGCTCGCGCGCCGGATACACGTCGAGCACCGCCGCGACGTCCGCCTGGGCCAGCGCCGTACCGAGCTCCCGCGCGAACATCTGCGTGCGCGAGAACAGATGCGGCTGGAACACCGCCACCAGCCGTTCGTACGCCAGGGTGCGGGCGGCCGCCAGCGTCGCCGCGACCTCAGTCGGGTGGTGGGCGTAGTCGTCATACACGCGCGCCCCGCGCGCGGTGGCGCCCACCAGCTGAAAGCGCCGGCCGGCGCCGTGAAATCCCGCCAGCCCCGCGACCGCGCGCTCCTCATCGGCCCCCGCGAGCCGGGCGGCCTCGAGCGCAGCGGTGGCGTTCAGCGCGTTGTGCGCGCCGGGCACCGCCAGCTCCACCTCGTGCCCGCGCCAGCGAAAGCGTGAGCCGCCATCCACAAGCACAGGTTCTGGCACGTCGTAGGGGACGATCTCAACCCCGCCCGGGACGAGCTCGAGCAGCTCGAGCCGATCCCACACGACGATCGCCGTTTGCGCCCGCTCCAGGAACGCGCGGAACGCCTCGCGCAGCTCCGCGAGCGAACCGAACGTCGCGTGGTGGTCAAGCTCGACGTTCGTGAGCACCGCGATGTCCACATCCAGCATCAGCATCGAGCGGTCGGACTCGTCGGCCTCGACGATGAGCCACTCGCCCTCACCGGTCCACTGCGCGTTGGCCTTCCCCGCCCCCACCGCGCCGCCAACGAGCCAGTCCGGCCGCATCCCGGCGGCGCGCAGCGCGCAGACGAGCATCGCCGAAGTCGTCGTCTTGCCGTGCGTACCCGCCACCGCGATCGTTCGCCGCAGCGCGGTCAGCTCGGCCAGCAGCTCCGCCCGCGGGCGCTCGGACAGGCCGCGTACTCGGGCCGCCGCGCGCTCGGCGTTCTCGCGCGGGACGGCGCTCGAATACACGACCTCCACTCCCTCACCCTCAGGCACGTTCGCGGCGTCGTGCTCGCCGATCCGCGCCTGCAGCACGCCGTCGACCGCCAGGCGCTCGGTGTAGGGGGAGGCGGCCCGGTCGGAGCCGCTGACCTGCGCGCCGAGCGCGTGCGCCGCGCGCGCGTATCCGCTCATCCCCGCCCCGCCCACACCCACGAAGTGGATTCGCCGTCCGTTCCACGGTCCACCTGAAGCGCTCATGTCCGCGCGGCGTCCAGCAACTCTTCGGCGACCTCCTTGGCGGCGCCCGGCCGGGCCAGGCGCTTGGAGGCCCGCGCCATCTCCTGGAGGCGCGGCCGGTCGGCCAGCAGCGCCGTCACCTCCGCGGCCAGGCGTCTCGCGCTCAGCTCCGAGTCGGGTATGACGACCGCGGCGCCCGCGCCGGCCATCCAGCGCGCGTTGGCGCTCTGATGGTCGGCCGATGCGTGAGGGTAGGGCACCAGGATCGCGGGCAGTCCGTACGCGGCGATCTCACACACCGAGCCCCCCGCTCGCGCGATCACGAGGTCGGCGGCCGCCAGCGCCTGCGCGAACTCGGCGAGGTCCAGGTACTCGCGCAGGTCATACCCCGTCGGCAACTCGCGCCCGGCCAGCTCTGGATAGTCCCTGCGTCCACTGATGTGCAGCACGCGCCAAGCGCCGTCCGCAAACGCCTCGACCGCGGCCTGGTTGATCGAGCGCGCGCCCAGCGAGCCTCCGAACACGAGCACGCACGTCTCACTCTCCGCGATCTGAAACCGCTCGCGCGCGCCCCCGCGATCGGCGTCGGGTACGGGGATGGGCCGGCCAGTGACGCGGTAGCGTCCGCCTCCCGACAGCTCGCCCCGCTGGGGAGAAGCCCTCCTGGCGAAGTCCCGCCTCCGGGTAATCGGAAACGCCAGGCACACCCGCCGCGCCGTGGGCGCGAGCAGGCGGTTGGCGAGGCCGAGATGGCTGTCCGCCTCCGTGAGCACCAGCGGGATGCGCAGGCTCAGCGCGGCGAGACCCACCGGAGCGGTCACATACCCCCCGCCGCCGAGCACAGCGTCGGGACGCAGCTCCCTCAAGATGGTCCGCGCGCGGGGGATCGCGAGCACGGCACGCGCCACCGCGCGGAGCGCGCGCAGCGGGTTGGTGCGGCTCATGCCCTCCACCGCGATCGTGTGCAACGGATAGCCCGCCGCGGGCACGAGCTCAGCCTCGGCCCGCGCACCGCCGAGGAACGCGACCTCGGCGCCGTCAGCCCGCAGCGCGTCCGCCACCGCCAGCGCCGGCGCCACGTGCCCGGCGGTACCCCCCGCCGCTATGGCGATCTTCGTCTGTGTCACGGCTCCATCCTGCCGGTTTTCGCGCGGCGGTCGCTGGCCGGGACGGCACGGCCCGCACGTGCGCCGTTCCACCCGCGGCCACGTTCAACAGCAGACCCATCGCCGCGAGCGTCACGATCAGGCTGCTGGAGCCGTATGAGACGAATGGCAGCGGCACGCCCGTCAGCGGCGCGAGGCCGAGCACAGCGAACACGTTCAGCAGCGCCTGGGAGACGATCAGCGAAGTGACGCCGACGGCGATCAGCGCGCTGTGCAGGCTGCGCGCGGCCTTTGCCACACGCAGACCGGCGTAGGCGATCAGCCCGTACAAAAACAGCAGCGCGCACACCCCGATCACTCCCAGCTCCTCGGCGATGACGGCGAGGATGAAGTCGGTGGGCGCCTCCGGCAGGTAGAAGATCTTCTGCACCGACTGCCCCGGCCCGACGCCGAACAGGCCGCCGGAGCCGATCGCGATCTGGCCCTGGACGGCCTGAAATCCGCTGCCCGACGCGTGCGCCCAGGGATCCACGAACGAGGTCAAGCGCGCGCGGGCATACGGCCGCGCCAGCGCGTACAGCACGATCAGGCCGAACGCCGCACCGGCGATTATCGCCAGGTTGCGCGCGGGGATCCCCGCTGCCACGAGCAGCGCCGCGGTCGTGAACGCGATCGTCATCGTGGTGCCGAGATCGGGCTCGGTGACAACCAAAAGGCAGGCGCCGCCCACGACCACGAGCAGCGGCCGCGCCAGCTCGCGCAGGTCGTGCACGCGCTCCGGGCGCCTGGCCAGCAGCGTCGCGCCGTACAGCACGAGCGCGAGCTTGAGCAGCTCCGAGGGCTGGAACTGCAGCTGGCCCGCGCCGATCCACCGCCGCGCGCCGTTCACGGACACCCCCACATGGGGAATGTGCACGGCCAGCACCAGCGCGAACGACACGGCCAGCAGGGGCGCCACGAAGGTCTGTGCTTTGGCGATCCCGTCGCGCGCGAGCACCCGCATCACGACGAGGCCGATGGCGCCATAGGAGACGAACTTGATCAGGTAGCCACTCCCCGTACCGCTGCCCTGCAGCAGCGCGGTCGCCGAGGTCGCGCTGTAGACCATCACCGCGCCATACGCCAGCAGGCACATGGTGGCGGTGATCAGGATTCGATGCTCGAGCGAGTGTTGCCGCTTCGCCTTCGCCTTGCCCGACGGGCGCGCGCCAGTCGCCGCCCGCTCCTCAGAGGCTCTCGCGGGGCGCGCGCGCCGTGCTGCGGCTGCTGGCATCCATGCCCACTTCGACACGGGCGGGCCTATGCCTCTATCCCAGGACGAGCTCCCTGAAGCGCTCGCCCCGGGCTTCGTAGTCAGCGAACTGGTCATAGCTCGCGCACGCCGGGGACAGCAGCACCACATCGCCGGGCCGCGCGGCGGCAGTGGCGGCCGCCACTGCGTGTTCGAGGTCGCCACACTCGCGCACTGGTACCCGCGCGCCCGCGAGCGCCGCGGCGATCATTGGGGCGTCTTCGCCGATCAGATACACCCCCCGGCAACCCCTCTCCACAGGGCCGCGCAGGGCGGAGAAGTCCTGTCCCTTGGCCTGACCCCCGAGGATCAGATGCACCACGCCGGTGGTGGTAGCAGCGGGAGTGGTGGCAGCAGCGGTGGCGGCAGCAGCGGTGGCGGGCGCGGCGGCAGGGGTGGTGGTGGCAGCAGTGGCGGGAAAAGCCTCCAGCGCCACGAGCGTGCTCGCCACATTCGTCGCCTTGGAGTCGTTTACGTACAGCACCCCGTCTTGGAGCTCGATCTCCTCCAGGCGATGCCCAACGCCCGCGAACGACCGCAGGCCCTCACGCACCGCGTCGATCTCCACCCCGCGCGCCAAACACACCGCGGCGGCGGCCATCGCGTTCTGGACGTTATGCCCCCCACGCAACCTCAGCTCGCTACTCGCCAGCAACGGCTCCCCCTGCCACCACAGCCACCCCTCACGCTCGCACAGCTCCGCTTCACAATCGCTACCGAAGCGCACACGCCGCGCGACGCCGAGGCGTGGGTCGGCGGCGAGGTCGGCCGGCGGATCGGTGGTGGTGGTGGAGGAGGAGGAGGAGGAGGAGGAGGAGTCCTCGAAGTCGAGGCGCAGCTTGGCCGGCACCACCGCGATGTCCTCGGGCGACTGCCTCGCGAATATCCGGAGCTTCGCATCTGTGTATGCCCTGAGGCTGCCATGCCGGTCGAGATGATCGGGAGCGATGTTCAGCAGCACCGCCACCTCCGGTCCGAACGTCTCCGTGTCCTCGAGCTGAAACGACGACACCTCACACACGATCGTCACATCTGAGTCGATCTTCCCCACAAATCCGCTCAGCGCGTTCCCCACGTTGCCGGCCACCGCCACCGGCAGGCCCGCCTCACGGTGGATGTGCCCGACCCACTCGACCGTCGTCGTCTTCCCGTTCGTCCCCGTCACCGCAATCACCTCATTGCCCAGCGGCGGCGGCAGCAGAAGCCGCCACGCCAGCTCCAGCTCGCCCAGCACCGGCACTCCCCGCGCGAGCGCCCTCGCAATCACCGCCGCCTCGCGGGGGACGCCCGGGCTCTTGATCACCGCGCCCACCCGATCCAGCAACGCGACCCCCTCCTCGCCCAGGTACAGCTCCACCCCCGCATCCGCCAGCTCCTGGAGCCCCTCCGGCGCGCCGGTATCCACGCCGATCACCGACTCGCCCCCCTCGCGCAGCGCCTGCGCGGCCGCGACACCAGAACGGGCCAGGCCGACCACGAGATACGGACCGGCGGGCGGCGCCGGTCGTGACGCGGCCCTCATGAAACAGCCTCGGGCCCTCGGCGCGTCATCTTCGCTTTATGACCACACCCACTAAGCTCGATTCGGATGACTGACATTTCTCTTTCCAAACAACACCCCCCACATGCCATCACTCACTCTCTGTTCAGTCAACGAATGCTCTGGTGATAGATCGTGAACCCGATCGCGCAGAAGATCGACGCCACGATCCAGAATCGCAGGATGATCTTCGTCTCAGACCAGCCCTTCAGCTCGAAGTGGTGGTGTATCGGCGCCATCAGGAACACTCGCTTTCGTGTCGTTTGAAACGAGAGCACCTGGATCGCCACCGACAGCGCCTCCAACACGAAGATCCCACCCAGCAGGATCAGCAGCACCTCGGTGTGCGTCATCACCGCAAGCCCCGCAATCGCTCCCCCGAGCCCGAGCGAGCCGGTGTCGCCCATGAAGATCGTCGCGGGAAACGCGTTGAACCACAGAAACCCGATACACGCTCCCACCAGACACCCGGCGAGCATCGCCAGGTCGTAGTCTTCGGTCACGAACGCAATCCCGATGTACGACAGCAGCACGATCGCCGCGCATCCCGCCGCCAGCCCGTCGAGCCCGTCCGTGAGGTTTACCGCGCTCGTCGTCCCGGCCACCACCAGATAGATCAGCACGGGCTAGAACGGC
>Ga0116220_10000863_pt1 | contig 12039 bp, 10 predicted proteins | sample Sb_taG_10_FD_88967 | JGI IMG/M metagenome (GOLD analysis project Ga0116220, IMG submission 88967) | Peat soil microbial communities from Weissenstadt, Germany - Sb_50d_7_NC metaG | ecosystem: Environmental > Terrestrial > Soil > Wetlands > Peat | place: Germany: Weissenstadt | collected 2010-09-21
ATTCAGGCGCTACGCAATTTCGCCGACGTGAACGACTTCATCGCTGCTGTTTATGCTTCACCCCAATATATCAAGACCCTTGCGACCTCGACCCCGATTTCGGCGCATGTGCCGGTGGATTTCGAATTGCACGGCTGCCCGATCAACAAGACGCAGCTCATCGAGGTCATTACCGCATTCCTGGCTGGGCGCAAGCCCGCGATTGCTGCCTACAGCGTTTGTATCGAATGCAAGCAAAGGGGCACCGTCTGCGTGATGGTGCAGGGCTCGCCGTGCCTGGGTCCGGTCACGCATGCGGGCTGCGGCGCAATCTGCCCCTCATTCCGGCGTGGCTGCTATGGCTGCTACGGTCCGATGGAGAGCCCGAACACCGCAGCGCTGGCGCGCGAGTGGCAGATGTTGGGTGCGGCACCACGCGACCTGCGCCGCGCCTTTCGCAGCTTCAACGCCGCCGCCCAGCCGTTTCTGACCGCGAGCGAGGCCCATGACGACTAAGTCGATTCGCGTCGACCTGCTCACGCGCGTTGAGGGTGAAGGCGCGCTCGATCTTCAGGTCACCGACGGCCGGGTAACCTCGGCGAGGCTCGACATTTTCGAACCGCCGCGCTTCTTCGAGGCGTTTCTGCGGGGACGCGGCTATGCAGAATTACCGGACATTGTGGCCCGCATCTGCGGCATCTGCCCGATCGCCTACCAGATGGGCGCGGTGCATGCGATCGAGAACGCGTTTGACGTCCAGGTCGAAGGCCAATTGCGCACGCTGCGCCGGCTGATTTATTGCGGTGAATGGATCGAGAGTCATGCGCTGCACGTGGTGATGCTGCACGCGCCGGACTTCCTCGGCTTCCCCGATGCCATCCAGATGGCGCGCGAGCACGGCGACGTGGTGCGCAGCGGATTGGCCTTGAAGAAGGCCGGCAATGAGCTGATGCGCTTGCTCGGCGGGCGCGAGATTCACCCCGTCAACGTCAAGCCCGGCGGCTTTTATCGGGCTCCGAGCCGTGCAGATCTGGCGCCCATTGCCGAGCACCTCGCACGCGCACACGAGCTCGCGGTGAGCCTCGTGCGCTGGGTCGCGGCCTTTCCATTCCCGAAATACGAGCAAGACTACGAGTTCGTCGCGCTGCGACATCCGGACGAGTACCCGATCAATGAGGGAAGGCTGGTGTCGAATCGCGATATCGATATCGACATCGCCGACTATGAGACGCAGTTCGAGGAGCGGCAGGTCGCGCACTCCACCGCACTGCATTCGGTCGTGAAGCGTCGTGGCGCCTACCTGGTCGGACCGCTCGCACGCTATGCCATCAATTTCGATCGCCTGCCAGCATCGGTTCAGGCTCTTGCGCGCGAATCCGGGCTCGGCCCGGTGTGCCGGAACCCGTTCCAGAGCATCATCGTACGAGCGCTCGAAATCGTCTATGCCTGCGAGGAGGCGCTGAGACTGATCGCGGCGTACGAGCCGCCGGCGCTCGCGGCGGTACCGCTCAGTCCGCGCACCGGCACTGGCTTCGGCTGCACTGAGGCTCCGCGCGGCATCTGCTGGCACCGCTACGAATTCGATGCCGAGGGCACGATCCGCACGGCTCGCATTGTGCCACCGACTTCCCAGAACCAGCCGAGCATCGAGGCAGATCTGGCAGCGGTCGCCACATCGATACTGGATCATTCCGATGATTTCATCCGCGATCGCTGCGAGCAGACTATTCGCAATTACGATCCCTGCATTTCGTGTTCCGCGCATTTTCTCAAGCTGTCGGTGCACCGAACATGACCGGGACAGGCGATCCGGCTGCAATGCCCCGCAAGGTGCTGGTGATCGGCCTCGGCAACGCCGATCGAGGCGACGACGCGATCGGCGCGATCGTGGCACAGGGGCTGCGCGGCAGGCTGCCGGCCGACGTCCCGGTGGTCGCGCGTCGTGGCGACATGCTGTCCCTGATCGAGGATTGGGCCGGCTTCGATGCACTCGTGTGTGTCGACGCTGCGGCGCCGTTGGCGGACCCCGGCCGCATTCACCGGATCGATCTGCGCGGGGACTCATTGCCAAAGAACATCTCACTGACCTCGAGCCATGCCTGGGGTCTGGCCGAGGCGATCGAGCTCGCTCGCACGCTCGAGCTCGCGCCGCGAGAGATCATCGTCTACGCTGTCGAGGGCGGCTCGTTCGACGACGGCGCTGCGTTGACTCCTGCGGTCGCTGCCGCGGCGCGTGTCGTGGCAGACTGCATTGTCGCCGAGGTTGGCAGATTGCAGTGTGACTCGATCGAGGACCTGCCCGATGCATGAAACGGGGATCGTCCGAGATTTGGTTCATCGGCTCGAGAGGGCCGCACGGGACGCCGGCGCCGAACGGATCTGCGGCGTTGAAGTATGGCTTGGCGCGCTGAGCCAATTCTCGCCGGCACATTTTCGCGCGCATTTCGACGATGAGGCACGCGGCACGGCAGCACAGGGCGCTTCGCTGCGCATTGTGGTGTCCGAGGACATCGAGCATCCACGCGCCCAGAGCGTCGTGATCCAGAGCGTCGATCTCGAAGTCACGGACCGGGGAGCCTGAGCCCTCATGAGCGCAGACGCGTCTGTGACCGCACGAACTGCGCCGCGACTGCGGCTGCGGCTGGACGTGACCGGCGCCGTGCAGGGCGTGGGGTTCCGCCCCTTCGTCCATCGGCTCGCCGTGAGCGAGGGGCTCGGCGGCTTTGTCCGCAACACCAGCGAGGGCGCGTCGGTGGAAATCGAAGGCCATGAGCACGCGCTCGAGCGTTTTCTCGCCCGGCTCGATACCGAGATCGCCCCGCCAGCGCTCATCCAGGAGCGTCAGTCCCGCCGCCTTCCCGCTCAAGGAGACCAGGAGTTCGTGATTGCAGCGAGCGCCTGCATCGGAACGCGTTCAGCACTCGTGCTGCCCGATCTCGCAAGCTGCGCCGAATGTCTCAGGGAGTTCTCCGATCCCGACGATCGTCGTTACCGCTATCCGTTCACGACCTGCGTTCATTGCGGCCCACGTTACAGCATCATCGAGACCGTTCCCTACGACCGTGCCCACACGGCCATGAGCCAATTCATCATGTGCCCGCTCTGCCAGGCGGAATATGACGATCCAGGCTCGCGACGCTTTCATGCCGAAACCAACGCGTGCCCGGACTGCGGCCCGCAAATTGCGTTGTGGGACCGGGCAGGCAACATAGTGGCCACTCGGCACCAAGGCCTGACTGCGGCGGCCGACATGTTGCGCCGGGGTCGGATCCTGGCGCTCAAGGGCCTCGGGGGCTTCCAGCTGCTGGTCGATGCACGCAATGAAGAGTCCGTGCGTCATCTGCGCGAGCGCAAGCGACGCCCCGCCAAGCCGTTCGCTGTGATGGTTCCGAGCCTGGCTGACGCGTTGACAGTGGTGGAAACCTCGGCCGAAGAGGCGCGGTTGTTGTGCTCGGCGGCAGCACCGATTGTTCTGCTACGAACACGAGCGAATGCGACGCAGATCGCAGCAAGCGTCGCGCCGGCCAATCGGCGGTTGGGGCTGATGCTGCCCTATACACCGTTGCACCATCTGTTGATGGACGAGCTTAAGTTTCCGATCGTCGCGACCAGCGGCAACCAAGGCGACGAGCCGATCGTCGCCGGTGAAGACGAGGCGCTAACACGACTCGCCGGCCTCGCAGATGGCTTCCTCGTCCACGATCGCCCAATCCTGCGGCCGGTGGACGACTCGGTGGTACAGGTCGTGATGGGGCGTGAGACAGTACTGCGGTGTGCGCGGGGCTACGCGCCGCTGTCGCTGACCCATCCGGCCGCGACGACAGTGGCGCTCGCGCTCGGCGGCCATCAGAAGAGCAGCGTCGCGCTTGCCGTTCGCAAGCACATCATTCTCGGGCCGCATATCGGCAATCTCGGCGGCACCGAGGCGCGCGCGGCCTTCGCGCGGGCGGTCGAGGCAACGGCGAGGCTCTACGACGCATCTCCGCAACTCCTCGCCTGCGATAAGCACCCCGACTATCACAGCACGCACTTTGCCGAACGCCTCGCTCTGCCGCTACGGCGGGTGCGGCATCACCTGGCCCATACGCTGGCTGGGGTGGTTGACAACGGCCTGGAAGGCCCCGTGCTTGGGGTGGCTTGGGACGGGAGCGGCTATGGCGGCGACGGCAGTGTGTGGGGCGGTGAGTTTCTGGCAATCGATGCGACAAGCTACCGTCGCGTCGGCCACTTGCTGCCGTTCCGCCTGCCCGGTGGCGAAGTGGCCGCGCGCGAGCCGCGCCGCGCCGCACTCGGCGCCCTCTACGCCACGTTTGGAGAGTCGGCGCTCACGATGACGGATCTGTGCCCGATTGCGGCGTTCACGCCGACCGAACGGCAGGTGCTCGCGAGCATGCTGAAGCGACATGTCAATTCGCCCTTGACCAGCAGCGCCGGGCGGCTATTCGACGCCATCGCGGCGATTCTCGGTCTGCGCCAGAGCGCGAGCTTCGAGGGCGAAGCGGCCATGGCGCTCGAGTCCGCCGCCGATCGAGCCGCTAACACCGCCGTGCTGGCGCCACCGATTGTGTCGGACGAAGCGGAGAAGTTCGTTGTCGACTGGCGGCCGATGCTGGAGAGCCTCATCATCGCGAGCCGTCTAGACACACCCACGGAGGACCTCGCGACGGCGTTCCATGAGGTGCTGGCCGAGGCTATCGTCGCAGTCGCGATGCGCGTGAAGATCGAGCAGGTGCTCCTGACCGGCGGCTGTTTCCAGAATGCACGGCTCACCGCGCGCTCGGTGCTGCAATTGCGCGAGGCAGGTTTTAGCCCGTACTGGCATCATCGCATCCCGCCGAACGATGGCGGCATCGCTGTCGGCCAAGCCGCCTTCGCCGTGCGACCGCTGATCGAGGAGAAGTGCTGATGTGTCTCGCCGTACCCGGACAGCTCCTGAGCATCGAGGGCGATGATCCCCTCGCCCGCCTGGGGCGGGTTGGGTTCGCCGGGATCGTCAAGCGGGCGAATCTCGCCTATGTCCCCGAAGCAAAATGCGGCGATTACGTGCTCGTCCACGCCGGCTTCGCCATCACCGTCATTGACGAGGCCGAGGCGCGCAAGACGCTCGCCTATCTGGCTGAATTCGAGCCGGAGGATCTTGCGTGAAATACGTCGATGAATTCCGCGACCCGGCCAGCGCGCGCCGTTACGCCGAGGCCATCGCCGGTATCACCACACGCCCCTGGACGATCATGGAGATCTGCGGCGGTCAGACCCATTCCATCGTGCGCCACGGCATCGACCGGATGCTGCCCAAAGGCGTAAACCTGCTGCACGGACCTGGCTGTCCGGTCTGCGTGACGCCGGCCGGTATCATCGACGCTGCAATCGCCTTAGCAGGCCGGCCCGGCGTGATCCTGTGCTCGTTCGGCGATATGCTGCGCGTGCCAGGCCAGGGCGGCAGCCTGCTGGCCGCCAGGGCGCGCGGCGCCGATGTGCGCATGGTGTATTCGCCGTTGGACGCACTGGCCATCGCTCGCGGGCAGCCGGATCGTGAGATTATATTTCTGGCGATCGGCTTCGAGACCACGGCACCAACCACCGCCATGGCGGTGCTTCAGGCCGAATGCGACGGAATTCCAAATTTTTCGCTGCTCGTCTCGCACGTGCTGGTGCCACCAGCGATCGAAGCTTTGCTCGCCGATCACGCTAACGGCATCCAGGGATTCCTGGCCGCCGGCCACGTCTGCACGGTGATGGGCTATTGGCAATATGAGCCGATCGCACGTCGCTACCACATCCCGATCGTCGTGACCGGCTTCGAGCCGCTCGACCTCCTGCAGGGCCTGTATCTGTGCATCCGGCAGCTGGAAGCGGGCCGCGCCGAGGTCGAAAACCAGTACAGCCGGTCGGTCCGGCGCGACGGCAACTGCACGGCCCAGAAAATTCTAGGCCAGGTGTTTGCCATCCAGCCACAGCACTGGCGCGGGATCGGAGAGATCGCCGACAGCGGCCTCGGACTCGCGCCCGAGTACGCGCGCTTCGACGCGCTGCGGCGGTTTGCCGAGATAGCGGTGCCGCCGGAACGATCGAGTGAATGTATCAGCGGCGAGATTCTCCGCGGGCTGCGCAAGCCCGGCGATTGCCCCGCGTTTGGCACGCATTGCACACCCGAGCATCCGCTCGGCGCGACCATGGTGTCATCCGAAGGTGCTTGCGCAGCCTATTACCGCTATCGCCGCCCGCGTGCCGCGAGCATGGCTATTGCGATGGCAGCCGGCGACAACTCGCCGTGAGCGAGAACTCTCTCTTCGCTCTGAACTGCCCGCTACCGGTGACGGCGGGCGATACCATCGAACTCGCTCACGGCGGGGGCGGTCTGCTGACCCGCCGCCTTATCGACGAGATCTTTCGTCCCGCCTTCGCCGAGTCGCCGGATGATCTCACGCACGATGGGGCCGTATTCGAGATCGCCGGCGCACGTCTCGCCTTCACCACCGATTCCTATGTGGTGCGGCCGCTCTTCTTCCCGGGTGGTGACATCGGCTCGCTGGCCGTCAACGGCACCGTGAACGACCTGGCGATGTGCGGCGCAGAACCCCTGTATCTGAGTGTCGGTCTTGTGCTCGAAGAAGGATTTTCGATCGACGATCTGCGCCGAGTCGTGGAAGCGATGCGCGGCGCCGCTCGATCGGCCGGGGTACGGTTGGTTACCGGCGATACCAAGGTCGTCGAACGGGGTAGAGGCGACGGCCTATACGTGAATACCTCGGGTGTCGGTCTGCTCGCAACGCCTTGGCCGATCTCGCCGCGACAGGTCCAACCAGGCGATGCGATAGTTCTGAGCGGTGATATCGGTCGCCACGGCATCGCCGTGATGGCTGCCCGGGAAGCGCTCGGGTTTGAAACGGTCGTCACTAGCGACTGCGCGCCGCTGGTCTCTCCGGTGCGCGCGCTGATCGATTCCGGATTCGAACTGCATTGCCTGCGCGATTTGACCCGGGGTGGCCTGGCTACCGCGTTGATCGAGATCGCCGAGACTCGGGGAGCGACCATCCGTATCGATGAATCAGCGGTTCCGGTGTCTGATCCGGTGCGGGGCGCGTGCGAAATCCTCGGGGTCGATCCGCTTTACGTCGCAAATGAGGGGCGGTTCATCGCTCTGGTACCTGCGGATGCCGCCGAGCAATGCCTCGCCATCCTTCAACGTTTCAACGAGGGTGCCGCAATCATTGGGCGGGCCGACGTTCTCGCAAGCCCAGGAATTGTGTGCCTCGACACCATTGGCGGTACCCGTGCATTGGATCTGTTGATCGGCGAGCAGTTGCCGCGCATCTGTTGATATCGGATGCCGCCTCCGGCTCGGGGGTGTCCCCAATTGCGCACAGACTGCGTGAGCCCCGCCGCAAACGCCGGCCGCGGATCACGCGATAGACGTGGGCCTTCGCCGTTGGATCGGTGGTGAGCGTCCGGCAAGCGGACGAGGCGTGTGCTCAAGATTCGGATCGTTACGTACGTTAGCGGCATTGCACTATCAAAGAAATCAGTTGATTGCAACACTGCTCGGCGGCACTCCTATGCAGGAATTGCGCAGGCCGCGACAGTAGGGAAATCAAATGTTTGTCTGTGCTTGGCGTACGTAAAAATCCGCCTATTGAGGTCGCCCCGTCTCGCACGCCGATGACTACTTTTCGTAAGGTATTCATTCGCAGTCAGCCCGTGAAATTCTAATTCAGTATCCTCTATTGTCTAGCCATTGATACGCTCGAGCGGCCTTGGGGAGTGGGTTACCCTTTACTACCTTTTGTCCGGGCTTGCGTACGACCAGTGTCTTGCCTTCGTCGATGTCCTCGGCCGTCTCGTCTGTTTCGTCGAGGCCGTAGAAGAAAACCGGCGTCGATGCACCGAGAGGTCGCCATACTTGCGGAAGTGTTCCGCATAGTCGGTGAAGACTTTGGGACACATGAGGTAGCTGATTTGGTTGCCGGCGGCTTTCTCCGCTCTGGCACGCTCGCCTTCCAGGTCCACCGCTGGTATAAAATGCTTTCAAGATGCGCGTCTGATCGGTTTGCGATGCGCGCGACCCAAGTATCCAATTGAGAGTGCAACAATGAACCGGTCAACGTTCATCTACACGTTCGCGCAGGGCGACGCCAGCGACAAGATGCGGCTGGGCGGCAAGGGGGCGAACCTCTGTGCGATGACGCAGATCGGCCTCAACGTCCCGCCGGGTTTTGTCATCACCACCGAGGCGTGCCTCAGCTACCTCGACGGCAATCAACTCCCCGGAGGTCTGATGACCGATGTCCGGGCGCATATCGCGGAGCTCGAGCACAAGACGGGCAAGGGCTTCGGCAACGAAGCGAACCCGCTGCTGGTCTCCGTGCGCTCGGGCTCGGCAATGTCGATGCCCGGGATGATGGACACCATCCTCAACCTTGGGCTCAACGCCGGGACCTTGGAGGGGCTGATCCGCGTTACAGGCAGCCCGCGATTTGCCTATGACGCGTGGCGACGCTTCATCCAGCTCTTCGGCAAGATTGCGATGGGCATTGGCGACGAGATCTTCGATGGCGCAATGGTCGCGACAAAGCACAAACACAGTGTGGCGCAGGACGTGGACCTCACTGCCGAGCAGCTAAAGGAGCTGGCCGATCAGTTCCTAGCGATCTACCGCGAACAGACCGGCCATGCGTTTCCCGCCGATCCGTACGAGCAGCTCCGACATTCGATCGAGGCGGTGTTTCGTTCATGGAACGGCAAGCGCGCGGTCGACTACCGACGACAGTTCCGGATCACCAAGGAGATGGCGAACGGCACCGCGGTGAACGTGGTAATGATGGTGTTCGGCAACATGGGTGAGGACTCGGCGACCGGCGTCGGCTTCACCCGCAATCCAGCTACCGGCGAGAATGCCATCTACGGCGAGTACCTCACGAATGCGCAGGGCGAGGATGTCGTCGCGGGCATCCGTACGCCCAAGCCCATCGCCGAGATGGTCCAGGAGATGCCCGAACTCTACCGCCAGCTCGTCGAACTGCGCAATCGCCTCGAGGCGCACTACAAGGAAGTGCAGGACTTCGAATTCACGATCGAAAAGGGCCGGCTTTACTGCTTGCAGACGCGCAACGGCAAGATGAATGCGCGCGCCATGGTGAGAACGTCGGTCGAGATGTTCATGGATGGGCTTATTTCGAAGGAGCGCGCTCTCATGCGTATCGCGCCGATGCTGCTTGAGCAGCTTCTGGTGCCCACGCTCAACCCGACCCACAAGGTCGAGCCACTGGCACGGGGGCTGCCGGCATCGCCTGGCGCGGCGTCCGGTCGGATCGTGTTCGACGCCGACACCGCCGAACAGCGCTGCAAGGTGGGCGAGAAGGTGATCCTCGTGCGCGAGGAGACGAAGCCCGAGGATATCCACGGGTTCTTCGCCGCGCAGGCTATCCTCACCTCCCGCGGTGGCAAGACCTCGCACGCGGCGGTCGTCGCGCGCGGCATGGGCAAGCCATGCGTGTCGGGGTGCGACGCGATTCGCATCGATGTGCGCGAGCGCCGCGCCGAAGTCGGCGGCACGGTCCTCCACGAAGGCGACGTCATCACCGTTGACGGCACGACGGGTTATGTTTATCCCGGGCAGATGTCGATGGTCGAGCCGGAGTTCTTCGCCGAGTTGGCGACACTGTTGTCCTGGGCTGACGAGGCGGCGCGGCTTAAAGTGCTTGCCAACGCCGACAGTCCCCGCGATGCTTCCCGCGCCCGGCAATACGGCGCGATGGGCATTGGGCTCTGCCGCACCGAACGCATGTTCAACGAGCCGCAGCGCCTGCCCATTGTGCAAGAGATGATCCTTGCCGACACCACGGAAGCACGTCGCGATGCGCTCGAGCGCCTGTTGCCCATCCAGCGCGAGGACTTCAAAGGCATCTTCAAGGCGATGACGGGACTACCGGTCACGGTGCGTCTGCTCGATCCGCCGATGCACGAGTTCCTGCCGACAGCGTCGCAGCTCGAATTCGAGATCAGCCATCTGCGCCATTTGCAGCGCGTCACCCGGTCCGTCGCCGAACTGCCAGACACGCTGAGGCTCCTCGATCCCGAGTTGCCGCGCGACTACGTCGAGAGTCTCGCAAAGTTGCAGGAAAACCTCCTGCGCTACCACGAAGCGCAGCGCGACGACAAACTGCTCACACGCCGTGAGGCGATGCTGAAGAAAGTGCACCTGTTGGGCGAAGTCAACCCGATGCTGGGTCACCGCGGCGTGCGGCTGGGAATCACGTTTCCAGAGATCTACGAAATGCAGATCCACGCGATCCTTGAAGCCGCCGCGGAATGTGTGAAGGAAGGTATCGACACGCATCCCGAAATCATGGTCCCGCAGGTGTGCGACGCCGAGGAACTCAGGCGCGTCAAGGCGCTGGTCGATGCAGCGAAGGCAAGCATTGAAGCGCGCTACGGCGTTGCGCTCCACTTCAAGTTCGGGAGCATGGTAGAAGTGGTGCGTGCATGCATGCGCGCGGCGAGCCTCGCGGAGGTGGCCGAGTTCTTCTCGTTTGGCACCAACGACCTTACGCAGGCGACGTTTTCCTTTTCTCGCGAGGACGCCGAGAACAAGTTCCTGCCGCAATATGTCGCAGCCGGTATCCTTCCCAACAATCCGTTCGAAGTGCTGGACGTCAAGGGTGTCGGACGCCTGATGAAGCTCGCCGTCGGATGGGGGCGCGACACGCGACCCGACCTTGTTGTCGGTATTTGCGGCGAGCACGGCGGGCAGCCGGACTCGATCCGCTTCTGTCACTACGCGGGGCTCGACTACGTTTCCTGCTCCGCGCCGCGCGTGCCGATCGCACGCCTCGCCGCGGCGCAGGCGAAACTCCGCGAAAGGGAGTACGACGAGGCCTGAGCAGTTCAGTCCGCGTATCGCATAGGGCCACCGGATCGCATTAACCACATGAACATAAGCTTCAGCTGCGATGATATGAGAAGTGACGGAGGTGATCGAGATCCTGCAGCTCGCGAGCTTGCTCATTCGGATCATTGATCGACGAGCCGCGGGGAGCTAATAGGGAGGCGCGTACTTTTCTTACCAAAACTGTCGTCCTGAGCGATGCGGTGCACCAACGGCGCGCGTAACTATCGGAACACCCAAGCTTTACATTCTTGATATTCCCTCGGGACAATCGAGCCGTAGCTGCATCAGTAAGCCCGTGATTTTTCGAAGCTCAATTGATTCAAACGACAGTATTGGTAAAGAAGGTACGCCAGCCCCGTATAAGGATATTTTCGCCATTACGGTGCTGAAGACCTCGCCCGTGTTCGTCGTAATTGCCGTGTATCACATCACCGGTATCGTCTGAGCGTTCGCCGTCTCCGAACGAGCCGGAAGGAGCCGTCATGCACCTGTTCAGTCACCCGGTGGTGGCGTCCTTGCGCGCCTCGGACACCGGCAAGATTATCTCCGCCCGCCAAGCGGTACGCCTGATTCGTGACGGAGACACCGTTGCAACCAGCGGTTTTGTCGGTATCGGTTTCCCGGAGAACATCGCCGTTGCGCTCGAGGAACTTTTCTTGGGAAGCGAGGGTAGCAACCTGCAAGGCTTGGGAATACCACGCAACTTGACGCTGGTGTATGCCGCCGGACAGGGCGACGGCAAAGACGCCGTCCTTCGCCGTCGCCACTTCGAGCATCCAATCCGCAACCCGGCGCGACAGGGCTTTCGGATTGGCGAGGACTTCTAGTTTGCTCTCGGAACAATTGGTCATGACATTGCCTTTCTTGCGGGCCGCGACGGCTTCCCTAGCCCGTCGCTGGACGGGGGTTTGCCGCTGTTGCTGCTGTTCGGCCCGAGCCGGCGCACCAGTTCGCCGATGCGTGCCTCTTGCACCAGCAACAGCGCAATGAGGTCGTCTTTCGAGAGTTGGCTGAGCGCGGCGCGATCCATCGAATCCCCGAATCGACAACCCCACCCCGTGTCAAACAAAACCTATGTCAGGATCACCGCCACCCCACACAATCTCTGCCGCTCAGATCTCTTGGCCTCGCCACTCGTGACCGGGAGGCGACTCCCCCCGTCACTGACCTGG
>Ga0116220_10000868_pt1 | contig 12004 bp, 13 predicted proteins | sample Sb_taG_10_FD_88967 | JGI IMG/M metagenome (GOLD analysis project Ga0116220, IMG submission 88967) | Peat soil microbial communities from Weissenstadt, Germany - Sb_50d_7_NC metaG | ecosystem: Environmental > Terrestrial > Soil > Wetlands > Peat | place: Germany: Weissenstadt | collected 2010-09-21
GGACCTGCACGAGCCTTGCATTCAGCAGGGTGCGGAATGGCTGCGCATGGTGCAGAATCCGGACGGCGGCTGGGGGGAGACGGTCGGCTCCTACGATGATCCGACCTTGCGCGGGCAGGGCGACAGCACGCCTTCGCAAACCGCGTGGGCCATCCTCGGCGTGCTCGCCGCCGGCGATACGCGCAGCGACTCGGTCGCGCGCGGCATCGCCTATCTGCTGCGCACGCAGAAAAACGACGGCTCCTGGGATGAGCAGTTCTTCACCGGCACCGGATTTCCCCGCGTGTTCTATCTGAAGTATCACCTCTACCGCGAGTACTTCCCGCTGCTGGCGCTGACTACGTACCAGAAGGTGATGGAGAAGAGCGGAAACGAACTCGTGTAGGGGCGGACGCCTTCGTCCGCCCAGCGAGCGAAGCGAGCCCCCGGACGAATGCGTCCGGGGCCACGTGTTGTTTCCGGCAGATTGGCATTGACAACTTTCCCCGCCCGCTGAATTCTGATAAGCAATGCTAGCCTTCGTCACTGGCGCAACCGGATTCCTCGGCTCCCACATCGCGCGTGTACTTGCCGACCAAGGCGCGGACCTCCGCCTGCTCGTCCGCCCCACCAGCAACCTGAAAAATCTCGAAGGCCTCAAGGCGGACACTGCCACCGGCGATCTGCGCGACCCTGCGTCGCTCGAAAAAGCCATCAAAGGCTGCGAGACCGTTTTTCACGTCGCCGCCGACTACCGGCTCTGGGTGCGGGATCCCGACGAAATGTACCGCTCCAACGTCGAGGGGACGCGGGCGATTCTTGACGCCGCGCGCAAGAACGGCGTGCGCCGCGTCGTCTACACCTCCAGCGTCGCGACCGTCGGTTTCACCAGCAGCGGCTTTCCCGCCGATGAGGATTCTCCCGTCTCGCTCGCCGACATGATCGGCCCCTACAAACGCTCGAAGTTCATGGCTGAGCAGGTCGCGCTGGAAGCCGGGCGCAGCGGGCTGCACGTCGTGACGGTCAATCCCACAACTCCAGTCGGGGAACAGGACGTCAAGCCTACGCCTACGGGCCGCATTGTGGTCGACTTCCTCAAGCGCAAATTCCCCGCCTACGTCGACACTGGATTGAATCTGGTGGATGTGAGGGAATGCGCCCGCGGGCACGTATCCGCGTTGGAAAGAGGCAAGTCGGGCGAACGGTATATTCTGGGAGGAGAGAATCTGACGCTGAAGCAGCTTCTCGACAAGCTCGGCAGAATCACCGGCTTGCCCTCGCCGAAAGTGAAATTGCCGTACGTGTTCGCCTTCGCCGCGGGAGTCGTCGACGAAGCCATCACCGGGCGCCTGCTGAAACGCGAGCCCCGCGCCACGGTGGATACCGTGCGCATGGTCCGAAAAAAAATGTTCGCCAGTTCGGACAAAGCGGAGCGCGAACTGGGCTGGAAGATTGTGCCCGTCGAGGATGCCCTGCGGCGGGCCGTAGACTGGTTCCGGGCCAACGGATATGTCTAGAGTCGCGATTGTGGCTGCGCTCGAGCGCGAGGTTCGTCCTCTGGTGGGGGGATGGCAGGTGGTCGAAAAACAGCACAGCGGCCGGAGTTTCCGTTTCTTTGAGAATGATTCCACGGTGCTGGTCTGCGGCGGAATGGGAGCGGAAGCCGCGCGCCGCGCTGCCGAGGCCGTGATTGCCCTGTTCCATCCTGCCCTGGTGTGCTCTGCGGGCTTTGCCGGCGCTCTGGATCCCGCGCTGAAAGTGGGCTCGATTATGCAGCCGCGTCGAGTGGTCAACGCCGGCGATGGCAGCAGCGTCAGTTTGGATAACGGTGACGGCGTCCTGGTCAGTTTTGCCTCCGTCGCCTCGCCCGCACAGAAGGCGAAGCTCCGCGAGTCGTTCGGGGCGCAGGCGGTCGATATGGAGGCCGCAGCCGTAGCCCGCGCCGCGGAAGCGAGAGACGTGGGATTCACGGCCGTCAAAGCGATTTCCGATGAAGCAGACTTTGCCTTCCCCGCGCTCGAGCGCTTCGTTGACAACGACGGCCACTTTCACGAGACGCGATTCGCTTGCTTCGCCGCGCTGCGGCCTTGGCTCTGGCTCCGCGTCCTCCGGTTGGCGCGCAACAGCGGCCAGGCGTCGCGCGCCCTGTGTGAACGCTTGCGATCTTTGCTCGCCGAGGAAGATGTTTCTCACCAGCCCGCTTCGGAGGCGATAGAGCGTAGATGATGCGAAAGTTTGCCCGCCTGCTCGCAGTGGTCGTGCTGCTGAATCTCCCGTTCTTGGCCCAGGGCGCGCCGCCCACCATTTATGCGGAGAGCTTTCGCAAGGGTGCGACCCGCATCATCGAAGAGAGCTTCGACGTCAAGCTCAATCCCGAAAACCCGACCTACCGCGAACGGATCCGGGACTCCCACGGCGACGACCGTTACGAATTGCGCATCACTCCGCAAGTGCCCGAGGGCGACAACAAAATCACCTCCTGGCGGGTGTTACTGCGCGACCTGCAACACAACATTTACAGCAACGTGCTCCTCGAGGATCAGGAGCCCTCACAAGATCCCTCGCAGGATCCGGGAAACAACCTGAGCTGGCTGAATCCTAACCCGTTCGGCGCCGTTCCCATCCTGGCCCGGCGCATTGTCAAGGTCGATGGATTTTACGTCGCGTTCCAGGTCAAGGCGCTCCACTTCACGCCCCTGGACTCACCCTATCTGGATTCGATGGCCGTCCACTTCAAGTTGAGCAACCGCGATCCGCGCCATCCGGCGCCCTGAGTTACGCCACCGTTGCCGGATCGGATACGTGCGGAAAATTGCGCCCGGCTATTCATCTATAATTACGGCAGGCATTCTCCTAAACCTCAGATGCATTCATCCCCTTTGCTGGCGGCCTTCGTCGGCGGCGAAATTGTCGACATGATCTCCAACTCCGGCCCGGTGGCGAAGCTTGTGCTGCTCTCGCTGCTCGCCTTCAGTCTGCTTTCCTGGGCCATCATCCTCACGAAATGGAGCTTGCTGCGGCGCGCGCGCGCGCAGAGCGGCCGCTTCGTGCGGGCCTTCCGAAAGGCGCAGCGCCTGCAGGACATCGGCGCCGTTGCCGAGCAGTTCAGGCCCAGCCCGCTGGTCGGCGTCTTTGAGGGCGGTTTCGAGGAATACAAGCGCCAGGCATCTTCGGTGGGAGCGCTGCGCAATCTGACGGCGATCCAGCGCGGCATGCAGATCGGCGCGTCCGAGGAGATTACCCGCCTGGAGCGCAACGTGCCGTGGCTGGCCATCACCGCCGCGGTCACGCCGTTCGTTGGCCTGTTCGGCACGGTGTGGGGAATTATCGACGCCTTCCACGGACTGGGTACGGCCGGAGCGGCCACGCTGCGCGCGGTAGCGCCCGGAATCTCGGAAGCGCTGATCACGACTGCGGCGGGCCTGGCCGCCGCCATTCCTGCCGTGATCGCCTATAACCTGATCGGTGCCTCGATCCGCGAGTTCGCCGCCCGCAGCGACGACTTCGCCCTCGAAGTCCTCAATGCCGTCGAGCACAGCCAGGCGCAGGCTCCGGCAGAAGTGAGGCGCTGATGGCCTTCACCACTTCCAACGGACGCACCCAGACGGCTCTCGCCGATATCAACATCACTCCGCTGGTCGACGTGGTCCTGGTGCTGCTGATCATTTTCATGGTGACGGCGCCGGTGCTGCAGTCCGGCATCGACGTCAGCGTGCCCAAAACGCGCACGGTGCGTGAAATTACCCAGGAACGGCTGGTCATCACCATCAACAAAGACCAGCGTGTTTTCCTGGGCAACGACGCCGTCAACATCAACGAAATCGGAACCAAGCTGCGGCAGAAGATCCGCGATCCGCGCAACCAGTTCATTTTCGTGCGCGCCGACGAGAACGTTCCCTTCGGCGCCTTCGCCACCGTCATGGACGCGGTGAAGCAATCGGGTATCACCAACGTCAGCATCGTGACCCAACCCCTGGAGCAGAGCGGTGGCAAGCGCTGAGATTTACTTCGAACGCGACCCCTGGGGCCGGCCCCTGCTCTGGTCGCTGGGCCTGCATGTGGTGTCCACCGCCTTGCTGCTTGTGTACTCGAACTTCTTCTCCGGGGTCAGCGGCGCAGGCTGGGGCGCCGGAGGCGGCGGCGAGGCCATCGGGGCCACGCTGGTGAGCAGCGTTCCCCTGCCGGTCAATCCTTCTCAAACCCAGAATGTGCTGGCCAACGAATCCAAGGGCTTGACGCAATCGCAGCCCAAGATCGAAGAGAAAGCCCCGGACGCGGTTGAGATTCAAGGCAAGAACGCGAAAATCAAGCCGAAGAAGAAACAGGAGACCGCGGCGAAGGAAAAACCACAACCCGAGCCCGAGGAAGAGACCAATCAGGTCGCTTTCGGCGAGGGCGGGCCGGTCAGCGGGCCGTATGGAACCTTCAGCGCCGCCGGAGCCAAGGGCGGATTCGGTATCACCGGCGGCGGAGGGGATTTCGGCACCAAGTACGCCTGGTATGTGCGCGTGATTCAGCAGAAGGTGGCCGACAACTGGCTGAAGTATGAGGTCGACCCCCGCATCACGTCGGCGCAGCGCGTGTATATCACCTTCGACGTGGCCCGCGACGGCCACCCCTCGAACGTTCGGATTGAACAGTCGAGCGGCGTGCCTTCGCTCGACATTTCTGCCGCGCGCGCTCTGCAGCGCATCGATACCTTCGGGCCTTTGCCTTCCGACTATGCCGGCGGCAAGATTTCTGTGGAGTTCTGGTTCGACTACAAGAGGTGAACTGTGGATCGCGGCGGCGCACAATGTCAGGAGCGGCATGGGATGAATCCCGGCGCTGAGGCGCGCTGGTACATTGTCCATCAGGAGAGGGAAGAATCCTTGCAAAGCAATTCATATCGGGATACGATATTGTCGTACGCAGTACCTTTCTTCCGAAAACGGATGGAGCAACGCGTAAGGCCAGCGCTGGGGCACCGATTGATCACCGCTTACGGCCGGGCGCCGGGCTGGGCGCTGGGTCTGTTTCTCATATTTTTGTGCTCCGCCGCATATTCCCAGGATTGGGTTAAGACCGGCACCAGCCTCGGCACGGAAAAAGTCCGCCTGGCCGTCCCCGACTTCAAGCCTTCCACTGCCGACCCGCAGAACGCCGCGCTGCTCAAGACCTTCAATGACACGCTGTGGAACGACCTCGACGTCTCGGGCGTGGTCGAACTCGTGTCCAAGAGTTTCTACCCCCTGCAGGTTCCAGGGCAGCCTCCCGAAGTCAATTTCATCGCCTGGAATCAGCCTCCTCCCAACGCGGCCATGCTGGCTTTCGGCAACCTCGGCATCGCGAACGGAAAGCTGACGGTGCAGGGCTGGCTGTATGACACGAAGAATATCCAGTCGCCGCAGGTGCTGGGCAAGCAGTACGGCGATACCGCCAGTGACGCCGCAGCCCGCGTCATGGCCCACAAGTTTGCCGACGAGATCATCTTCCGGCTGGGCGGCGGCATCTCCGGCATTGCCGAGAGCCAGATCTTTTTCGTCAGCGACCGCTCCGGCCACAAGGAAATCTGGGGCATGGACTACGACGGCTCGAACCAGCACCAGATCACGCGCCTGGGTTCGATCGCGCTCTCGCCGCGCATTTCCCCCGACGGCTCGCGCGTCGCCTTCAGCGGGCTGACCAAGGTGGGCTGGGAGATCATGATGTACTCGCTCGACTTGAACCGGCCGGTGAGCTTTCCCCACATGGGCGGAACGAACTTGTCGCCGGCCTGGTCGGGCGACGGAACCAAGCTCGCGTTCGCGTCCTCGCGGGGCAGCGACCAGACCGAAATCTACGTCTGTGATGTCTCCGGCGCCAACCTCCACCGCATGACCACCGACAAAGGGCCCGACGTGGGGCCGGGGTGGAACCGCAAGACTAACGCGCAGATTGCCTTCGTCAGCGGGCGTACCGGCCTGCCCCAGGTCTACACCATGGAAGCCGATGGCACCAACCAGCAGCGGCTCACCGATCAGGGATACGCCGTCTCTCCCAGTTGGGCTCCCAACGGCCAGTTCCTGACCCTGGCGTGGATCCGCAAGTATGGCCCGGGCGAGCCCGGAGCGTCCGACATTTACCTGATGGACATCGCCAGCAAGCAGTGGGTGCAGCTCACTCACGACGGCGGCCGCAACGATTACCCGTCATGGTCGCCCGACGGCCGGCACGTCGTGTTTCAATCGAACCGCTCCGGCAGCCTTGAAATCTGGAGCATGCTGGCCGATGGAACCAAGGTGCAGCAGCTGACTTTTACCGGACGTAATACCCAGCCGAATTGGAGTTGGAAATAGCAAAACACTTCGTCGGACCTTGAAGGCGAACTTTGGGGTCGCAGGGAGGAAACGTGAAGCAACAAAGCATGAAGTGGTTGTTCCTGATAGTTACGCTAGCCGCTATTCTCGCGCTGGGCGCTTGCGGGGGGAAGAAGAAACCGCCGCCACCGCCCCCACCCCCGCCGCCACCGGCCGCTCCCACCGCATCGATTTCGGTGAACCCGGCGTCGATTCAGGCGGGCCAGTCGGCCTCGCTGACCTGGCAGGCCACCAACGCCACCGACGTGTCGATCGACGGCATCGGTGCGGTGCAAGCCAACGGATCGCAGTCGGTATCACCCACCGACTCGACTACGTACCATCTCGTCGCCAAAGGCGCGGGCGGTACGCAGGAGGCCACTGCACGCCTCACTGTCACCGCGGCACCTCCGCCTCCACCGCCGCCCGCCGCGACGGTCACGGATGAAGACCTGTTCAACCAGAACATCAAGGACATCTATTTCGACTACGACAAGTCCGATATCCGTGGCGACCAGCGTACCTCCATTCAGGCCGACATGGCGTTCCTGACGCAGCATCCCAACATGAGCTTTACCGTCGAGGGACACTGCGATGAGCGCGGTTCGACCGAATACAACCTGGCTCTGGGCGACCAGCGCGCCAGCTCCGTCAAGAACGAGCTGACCACCGCCGGCATCAGCGCCAGCCGCATCAAGACCATCAGCTACGGCAAGGAAAAACCCTTCTGCACCGAGAGCAACGAAGCTTGCTGGCAGCAGAACCGCCGTGGCCACTTCGTGTATCAGAAGTGATTCTTTTCAGGGGGCGCCGGCAGCGGCGTCCCCTGCTCGCTTCCGTGCTTGATTTTGGGTGGCGCAGCGCTTCAGCGCTGCGATAAGTGGATTAGTTTCTATGCCGGCTTTAGCCGCTGAGGCCGGCCTGGCTGGCAGAAATTACTTTTTCAGCAGGCCTGTTCAGTCGTGCCGCTGCGCAGCACAAGACGGGTCTGCGGTTCAGCGCCCGTGGATTGCTTCTGGCGTCTTTGAATTTCCACGCCGCCGGTTCACGTCGCATTGCGTCTTCCGGTTCGCGCTGTTCCTTATCTCTGCCGAATGCTCCCAGCCTGTGGGACAATCATGGCATCTAAACTAGGGTGCTCAGGGAATCCTCTATGAAACCACATCGTATCTGCGCGTTTGCCGCGTGTTCCGTGATCTTTCTGGCAATTGCTCCGGCGTGGGCCGTGAACAAAGACATGGTGCAGTTGCAGACGCAGGTGCAGCAACTGCAGGAGCAGATGACCGCCATGCAGCGCAGTTTCGACGAGCGCATGGGCGTCATGAAGAATCTCGTCGAGCAGGACACCGACGCGGTGAACAAGGTTGCGGCTGCGCTCACCGCGCTGCAAACCTCCCTGCAGAAGCAGCAGACGGATGCGGGCGCCAAGTCGGACCAGCTTTCCGGCCAGATTCAGGCCCTCAACGACACCATGGACGAGCTCAAGGTGCGCCTGGCCAAGGTCGCCAAGGAGCTCGAAGACATGCAGGCGGCGCAGCAGAGCATCCAGGCGCAGCAGGCTCAGCAAACGGCGCAGCAGCAGGCTCAGGCCCAGGCTCCGCCCCCGGACGTGCTCTACAACAACGGCCTGCGCGACTACAACGGCAACAAGAACGACCTGGCCTCGCAGGAATTTTCCGACTACATCAAGTTTTATCCCAACACCGATCTGGCCGGGAACTGCTACTTCTACCTCGGCGAAATCCAGTTCCGGCAGGGAAATTACCAGCAGGCCGCGCAGAGTTATGACCAGGTGCTGCAGAATTTCCCCAGCGGAAACAAAGCCGCGTCCGCCCAGCTGAAGAAGGGATTCTCCCTGATCGAACTGGGCAAGCAGGATGATGGCGTCAGCGAGTTGCGCCATCTGCTCCAGCGCTATCCGCATTCGCCGGAAGCTCTGCAAGCCCGCGACCGCCTGCGCAAGCTGGGAGTCTCGAGCACAGGGAAGTAGTTGCTCGACTGGATTCCTGATGATGGCCTGATGCCCTGTAGGGATGATGCCATGTAGGGACAGCCGCCCTCGGCTGTCCGGCGGAGCGAAGCTCCGCAGTGCCCGCGGATTCAGCTCTCGGGATCCCCTCTAGGACGGTCAGCTACACCGCATGGCGATGCCGCTTGGGACGACGATGCTTGCCAGCCTTGTGCGCGTGATGACGATGAACTTTATGATGTGTCCCCTTCGCACTGAAAGGATCGCTGGGTGTCGCCCAGGCGAGTGCACTGGCTAAGGCGCACACAATCAGGACCGACAGAAACAGCTTCATATACTCTCCTGCGACAGATTTTCCCCTGCTTTATATCTATTTTATTTCCAAAGCTCCAGGCATAAACTTGGTCCAGGAAGGCGGCTCTCATTTCTCATTCTTGCAGGTGCCGCCCGATCATCCGAGGTGCAATCATGCTACACGGCACACGCGACCAGGACACTGCGAAGGGCGCCACCGAAGAAGAAGATCACAAGACTCCGGGCAATATCGGCCTGGAGAAGCAGCTCGGGCATCGTGACCAGGATCCCATGCTGAAAGACGCCGACACAGATTTCCCCGAGCCCGGAGAGAATCCCGAGCACAGCGGCGAGCCGAAACTGAAGAGCGCATGAACGGCCCGTGCCCCAGCACGGGCCCTCGATCTATTTGCCCGCCGAGTAACTCAAATCGCCGCGGAATTTGACGATTGCAGTTGTCTCTCTCTGCACCGATTCGTCCAGGCGATCGATAATCGAATCCGTCTCGGCTTGTCCGAACGCTTCCTTGAGCATGTCGCGGAACGGCTTCACGTCGGGCTTCTCCTCGAAATCCGCCCAGCTGTTGCGCGGCAGAACCAGCACGTAGACTCCTCCCGGTCCGCCGCTCGCCAGCCTGTACCAGTAGTAGTTGACGGGCCATTTCGTCTTCTGCGCCGCCTCATGGAACCGGTCAATGGCCGAGCGAAACTCCGTGCCCTTCCCGTAGCGCACGTCGAAGGTGACGATCTCGGAAAATTTCGCGGGCATGTTCGCGTCGGTGGGGTTGCTGATCTTCGGCTGGAATTCGTAGTAGCGGGTGATGACCGAATCGACGTAACCGCCGACCACTTTTTGATATTCCGCCAGGTCAGCTTCGTCTGAAACAGATGGTTTGTCCAAATCAGCCCAATGCTGGCCGATTCGGCCCACGATAAAGGTTCCGGTGTCCTCTCCGCTGAGCGTTTCCCATACATCCAGGGCCAGCGGATCGTTTTGCTGCTTGTGCCAGGCCGCCTTCTGTTTCCGTCCGGCCTCGTATTGCGGCAGCATCCCGTTCTTGATTTTCTGAAATTCCAGAACGGCAACTGTGCCAGGTTTTTCTTGGGCAAACAACGGACACGCTGCCAGCAGAATGATCCCAAAAGCTGACACTAAGTGCCTGCATTTCATGGTGATCCTCTTTTCCAGTCAAGTTTTTAGTTTTGGATAGACCCGCGGCATTATAACAATTTGTGTGTTGGTGTGAAGCGCTGGATCGAAGTGGTGACCTGCGGTAAGCAAGACGCGACGTGCACTCGCGTCTTCCCGGTTGGCAGGATCAGGCTACTGCAACTCTTTCATGCACTTGTCCAGCACTTCCTTCGGCGGTCGCGTCAGCGACTCGGGCAAGGTTGCCAGCGGCTGGTCGGTGACGTTGAGCATGTCGAGGAAGTTCGGCGCCTGCGGATTCACATAGAACACTCCCGTCAGCACCTCGCCTTTATCGTGAGCCTCGGTAAGCCGCGTGATGGCGCGAATCTTGTCCGTGGGATCGTAATCCTCTTCCAGCTTGCGCAGCCGCAGATGCGAGCCGTCGTGCATAGTGACTTCGACCGTTGCTCCCGGATCGTACTCCACGTCAATGTCTTCAAAGTGCGGCACGAAGCTCACGTCCTGCAGGATCTCTTCATGCTCCTTCACGTACTTGTAGGACTTGGTCGACCCTTCGTGATCGTTGAACGTGACGCAGGGTGAAACCACGTCGAGCATGACCGTGCCTTTGTGCGCGATGGCCGCCTTCAGCATGGCGCTCAGCTGGCGCTTGTCGCCGGAGAACGAACGTCCCACCAGAGTCGCTCCCAGCTGAATCGCAAGCGCGCAGGTATCGATCGGCGGCAGGTCATTGAGCACGCCGGTCTTCAGTCTTGAGCCGAGATCGGCTGTCGCCGAAAACTGCCCCTTGGTCAGCCCGTACACGCCGTTGTCTTCGATGATGTAAATGATCGGCAGATTGCGCCGCATCAGATGCACGAACTGCCCGATGCCGATCGAAGCGGTATCGCCATCGCCACTCACGCCGATGCAGACCAGCTTGCGGTTCGCCAGCATGGCTCCCGTGGCAACTGAAGGCATGCGCCCGTGCACCGCGTTGAAGCTGTGCGAGCGGCTCATGAAGTACGCGGGAGTTTTCGAGGAGCAGCCAATGCCGCTGGGTTTGATCAGAAACTCGGGCTGCACGCCCATCTCGTACATGGCCTCGATGATGCGCTCGGAGATCGCGTTGTGCCCGCACCCGGCGCACAGCGTGGTCTTGCCGCCCTTGTAGTCCATTACGGTGAGGCCGATGCGGTTGGTCTTGGGTCCAGCAGATCCGGGTTCGGCCATGGGAGTGGTCGCCATTTTACTTGCCCTCCATCGAGGTCAGTTCGTCGGTGATCGACCGCGCATCCAGCGGCAGTCCGGTAATGTGCGCGATGCTCCGCAGCCGCCCGATCAACGCGGGCTTCGCGTCGAGCTTCAGCAGTTCGAGCATCTGCGCGTCGCGGTTCTGCTCGACCACATAAACATGCTCGTGCTGCTCGATAAATTCGTGCACCTCGCGCGTAAACGGATACGCCCGCAGCCGCAGGTAGTCGGTCTCGATCTTGTATTCGTCGCGCAGCTGGTCGCGGCTCTCCGTGATGCCCCAGTGCGAAGTTCCGTAACCGATGATTCCGATTTTTGCGTTGTGGCCCCGCGTGATCTCAGGCCGCGGAACAAAAGACCGCGCCGTCTCAAATTTGCGGTTCAGGCGCTCCATGTTGTTCTCGAAGTCGTCGGCCCGCTCGCTGTACTGCGCCTTCTCGTTGTGTCCGCTGCCGCGGGCGAAATATGCCGCCGCGGGGTGAACCGTGCCCGGCAGCGTGCGATAGCCGATGCCGTCCCCATCCACGTCCTTGTAGCGGGCGAATCCGCCCAGACGGTCCAGATCTTCCTTGCTCAGCACCTTGCCGCGCTGGATCGGTGCCGTGGGATAGGGAAACGGGTCTGACATCCAGTTGTTCATCCCCAGATCGAGATCCGACATCACAAACACCAGCGTCTGGAATTGCTCCGCCAGATTGAACGCTTCGGTCGCCATGGTGAAGCACTCATCCACCGAGCAGGGAATCATCATGATGTGCTTGGTGTCGCCATGGGAAAGAAACGCGGTCGAGAGGATGTCGCCCTGTGAAGTCCGCGTCGGCAGCCCGGTCGAAGGCCCCACCCGCTGGATGTCCCAGATCACGCCGGGAACTTCAACGTAGTAGGCGAGCCCGGCGAATTCCGACATCAGCGAAATCCCGGGTCCAGCCGTTGCGGTCATGCTGCGCGCCCCGGCCCATCCGGCGCCGATGACCATGCCGATCACGGCCAGTTCGTCCTCAGCCTGCACGATCGCGAACGTCGCCTTGCCGTCAGGACCGATGCGGTATTCCTTCATGTA
>Ga0116220_10000869_pt1 | contig 11995 bp, 10 predicted proteins | sample Sb_taG_10_FD_88967 | JGI IMG/M metagenome (GOLD analysis project Ga0116220, IMG submission 88967) | Peat soil microbial communities from Weissenstadt, Germany - Sb_50d_7_NC metaG | ecosystem: Environmental > Terrestrial > Soil > Wetlands > Peat | place: Germany: Weissenstadt | collected 2010-09-21
CCATATGATCAAGCCATGAAGGATGTGCCTTCAAGCTTTCCCGGCCATGAGCTCGTGAGTGTGGGTCTTTCAGACCTGGCCGCTGGTCGTGAGAGTGAGTCCTCGCTGCTGGTGGCGATGGCGGCCCCGCGGCTGCGTAGGCTGGGCTTTGATGTACCGGCGGGTGGGTCCGAGCATCCTTCCCATCGTCTCTACGAGCTGCTCTCGGGACGTGACGGGGGTGCCCACAGTCGCTACAACGCGCTCATTGGTCGAATGGTGAGCTTCGCGCGAGCGGCCGAGCATGCGTCCTCCGGTTGACGATCAACGTATTCGTGCCCTCGCCCGCGAGCTTGGACGCGTCGCTCGCGTCCCGGTGCGGATCTATCTGACCGGCGGTTCCACAGCGGTGCTCGAGGGTTGGCGGGAGTCGACGATCGATGTCGATCTGCGCTTTGAACCCGAGGCCGATGAGCTGTTGCGCGCACTTCCCGCCCTGAAGGAGAGCTTGGGGGTAAATATCGAGCTGGCCTCACCGCCGGACTTCATTCCCGAGCTTCCCGGTTGGCGGGAGCGCAGCCCGCTCGTGTTCCGGGAGGGCAGAGTCGCGGTTCACAATTTCGATCTCTACTCGCAGGCGCTGTCGAAGATCGAGCGCGGCTTCGACCAGGATCTCGCCGACGTTCGCACGATGATCGCTCGCGGCCTCGTTGAGCTCGAACGCCTGCGCGAGCTCTACGAGGCGATCGACCCGGAGCTCTATCGCTACCCGGCGATCGACCCGTCTGCATTCCGGAAGAAGCTCGACGCCGCGCTGGCCGGGAGCTGACCCACAGAAGAGGCCCTCCGACCTGTAGCGAGCTCAACCAGAAACGGGGCTGCCCAAGCGCTCCTTGAGCTGGCGAACGCTGGCGAAGGTGACCCGCTGAGGGGAGGTGTCGGCAACGACGTCCAGGAGGTCCTTGGCGATCCAGCTGCGGACGGTGGGTCGGCTCACACCGAGCTCCTCCGCGGCCTCGGGGACGGTGAGAGGGGGGGCGCCCGTGGCGACGACCTTCCTCGCTCGCTCGAGCTCGAGCTCGACCAGGGCGATTTCGCCGTTGGCAAGGGCATGACTGGCACGGGTAAGCCCCTCGTGGAGCGCGACGAAGCTGGCGATCAGCTCTCGGTGCTCACGCTTGGTCATGGTGTGGACCATATCATCGTTTATTCCGAAAATGGTAAGAAAGAGAAAGCTGCCGGAAGGTCCTCGTGTTGTTTGTCTACCTGAACAGCGTCGCCTCCTGGATTTCCGCCTTTTCGCTGGAGGGCGGGAGCGAGGTGATCCAGATCAGGTAGTAGCGATAGCGGATGTCGCCCAGGTTGCTCAGTGGGATCGTCGTGCTCGCGCCGATCGCCCGGACGGGCGCCAGCTGCGTCCAGCCGCGCTGGGTCAGGGATGTGGGGTCGCCGTAGGGCAGGCCTTCGCGGAAGTCGTTGGATGCGTAGATCGCCGCCGTGAACCCCGGAGTGGGGGTCTGGATCTGGATCGCCCGCGCCTGTACGCCGGGCGCCGCGTCCAGGTACAGACCGGTGCCGGGCTTGTTCGCGAGCTTGTCTTCGATGTAGTACTCGGTGCTCCAGGCCGTGCCCACTTCGCCGTCGACGACCTTCGAGGCCTCGTCGGGGTTTTCGGGGCCCGTGCCGAACGGGTTGTAGGAGTGCGCGGCGGTCTGGCTGAGGCGGACCGGCTGCAGGCCGGGCGCCGCGTGCACGTTTGGAGCCACCCCACGGTGGGTGTTCCCCGCCGCCAGCACCAGCGCGATCGCCACGATGGCGCCCAGCAGCGCCAGTGAAGCCGCCCAGCGCCAGGGGTGGCGCATGCGCCAGGGCAGCCGCCGGCGCGAGCGTCGCGGCAGCGTGCGCAGCACGCTCGTGACCTCGCCGGTCGCCTGCCCCGAGCGAGAGGTCTCGATCGCGAGCGCTTCCTCGAGGTCGGCTACCATGCTCGCCGCGTTGGGGTAGCGCTGCGCGAGGTCGGCGGCGGTCGCGCGTTCGACTACGGCGGCGGTCGCGGCGGAGGCTTCGGGCCGGAGCGCCTGCACGTCGGGCACCTGCTCGCGCACGTGGCGCATCGCCACGGCGACGGGCGTCTCGCCGCTGAACGGGACGGCGCCCGTCAGCATCTCGTACAGCACCACCCCCAGCGAGTACAGATCCGACTGTCCGGTGACCGCCTGTCCGAGCGCCTGCTCGGGTGAGACGTAGTCGGTCGTGCCGAGCACGCGCCCGTCCATCGTCAGCCCCTCCTCGGTGAGCGTGCGCGCGATCCCGAAGTCGGTGATCTTGGCGGAGCCTTCGCTGCCGATGAGCACGTTCTGGGGCTTGACGTCGCGGTGCACGATCAGGCGTTCGTGCGCGGCGCCGAGCGCTCGCGCGATCTCGATTGCGTAGGCGAGCGCCTCGGTGATCTGCAGCGGTCCCTCGCGGCGGATGAGCTGCTTGAGCGTCTCGCCGTCGACGTACTCGAGCACGATGTAGGGCGTGCCCACCTCCGGTTCGTGACTCTGCCCTGCGCCGCCGTGCGCCGAGGGCTCCTCGCCGGCGTCGATCACCGTCACGATGTGCGGATGGCTGAGCTGCGCGACCGCGCGCGCCTCGCGCCGGAAGCGCTCGAGCTGGTCGGAGTCCGTTGCGATCTCGCGGTGCATCAGCTTGATCGCCACCGGCCGTTCGAGGACGGTGTCGAACGCGCGGTACACGGTCGACATCCCGCCGCGGCCGATCTCGGCGTCGAGGCGGTAGCGCTCCCCGAGTAGAGTCCCGATCACGGTTGGTGGACCCTCAGGTTCATCCGTCCCTATTTTGCGTCCTGCGCAGACGCACGATCGCGATGGCTGCGATCGTGCAGCGGTAGACGGCGTATGGCAGTAGTCCCCGCGCGCTCACAGATGGGCGGCGCAGCAGCCTGGCGCTTGCCGCTGTCGAGACGAATGCGCTGCCAGCCCCCGTTGCGAGCATCGGCCACGCTCCATCCGGAGCTCCACGCCGCCACATGCGCCACGCCCTCAACGTGCTTGCGCCGAGGATCACTCCCAGCGCCGCGTGCCAGGACAGCCTCTGGGCGTCCTCGCGCCGAAATCCGCGCGCGCGCGCGGCCGTTAGCGTCGCGCCGTTGCGCGACAGGCCCGGGATCAGCGCGGCGGCCTGGGCAAGGCCGAGCGCCAGCCCGTCGCATGGGCCTGCTTCCTGCTCGCGGCGCGTCCCCCGTGCAAGGCTCCCGTCAGGCTCGCTGCATCCGTCCGGCGCGCGGTGCCCATGTCGCCCGGGACGCTGGTCGGCGAGCGCCATCGCGATGGCTCCCGCGATCAGCCCTACCGCGATCGAGCGCGGCCCGCCTAGTCGTCGCTCGATCGGGCGCTCCAGCGCGTACCCCGCGATCGCGGGGAGAGCAAGCGACAGCGCGATCACTGCCGCCCGCCGCTGGTCCAGCTTTCGCGCCGCCTCGATCAGCTCTGTGCGCATGTCGATCGCCAGCGCCGCGCCTGCGCCCGCGTGCAGGGCGACCTCGAAGGACTTGCGCAGGGCAGGGTCGAGCTCGGTGTAGGAGGACCAGCCCGCGAGCCACGGGATCAGGGCAGTGTGGCCGGAGGAGGAGATCGGCAGCAGCTCAGTCGGGCCCTGCAGGAGACCCAGCGCGATGGCGTGGCGCAGCGGGAGTCTCGTCCCGGGGTCCGCGCCAAAATATCTGCCGGGATTGAGGACGCCGTTCCGCGGCGTCATACGCCACCCCCGATGCTCGACGTGCCACCAGCACGCCTGCGCTCGTGTGCGGCGTCTGCCATCCACGGCCCGACCCCCTCAACCCACCATCTATTCTGGCGCGAACCCCTAGCCCGCCGCATCGGTCGCCGGCTCGCTACGCCCCCTGCGCCGGCGCACGATCGCGTAGACGATTCCGATCACGGCGAGCGCGAGGATCACGTAGTCGAGGTACTCAAACCCCTTGCGTACGCTCGTCCAGTTGCCGCCCAGCGCGTGCCCGGCGAACGCGAGCGCGACGACCCATGGGATCGATCCGATCAGCGACAGCACCGTGAACCGCCAGAACGGCATCTTCGCCACCCCCGCCGGCAGTGACACGAACGCCCTGACCAGCGGGATCATCCGCCCGAAAAGGACCGCCAAATCGCCGTAGCGCGCAAACCAGCGGTCGGCGCGTTCGATCTGGGCGGGACCCATGTGGAACCGGGCGCCGTGGCGTTCGAGCAGCTCCAGGCGCCCGCCGCGGCCGACCGCGTAGGCGATCCACGAGCCGGCCATCGTCCCGAGCAGACCCGCGAGGATGACCCCGGTCATCGTCATGTGGTGGGAAGCGTGACTCTGGGTCGGGTCGGCGACGGCGAAGCCCGCGAACAGCATCACCACCTCCGAGGGGATCGGGATGCAGGCGCTGGAGATCGCCATCAAGGCGAAGATCCCCGGCAGCCCGGCGTCGCGCACGAAGTGCGACGTTTCGTTGACCAGCGTTTCCGAGATCGAGGCGAGGACCAGCATTGGCGGGCCCAACGATACCGGGGCCGGAGCAGATGGCCCTCGTAGCGTTACCGTCCCACTGGCAATGCGCATCTGGATCGACCTGACCAATAGCCCGCATGTGCTCGTCATGCGCCCGGTGATCGAGCGCCTGCGCGCGGACGGCCACGACGTGCGCGTGACCGCACGCGATTTCGCGCAGACGATCGAGCTGTGCGAGCGGCTGCAAGTCGACCATACCCCGATCGGCCATCATCGCGGCGAGCGGTTGGCGGCCAAGCTGGGGGGGCTGGCCTCGCGCTCGACCGCGCTCGTCCGCTGGGCGCTGGCCGACGTCCGCGCCGCGGACGACACGAGATTTGACATCGCCCTCGGGCACGGCTCCAATGACGTGTCGATCGCGGCCGCGACGCTGCGCATTCCGTCATCGACGATGTTCGACTACGAGTGGGCGTCGGTCCAGCACCACATCAACTGCCGCCTCGCGCGGGCGGTCGTGGTGCCCGATGCGATCGGACCCGAGCGGCTGCAACCATACGGTGCGGACGGCAAGATCCGCTCATACCCGGGTCTCAAGGAGGAGTACTACCTCGCCGACTTCGCCCCCGACCCGGCGATCCTCGTCGAGCTGGCGCTCGCGGCGGAGCGCCCACTCGTGGTGATCCGCACGCCGCCGGAGGTGTCGCTGTATCACCGCTTCGCCAACGATCTGTTCGCCGAGGTGCTCGCGCGCGCCCGTGAGGCGGCCGCGAGCGAAGGTGTCCAGGTGGTCGTCCTGCCCCGCACAGCCGACCAGCGCGCCGAGCTGGGCGGTGTCCCCGGGTTCGTCGTCCCACCCCACGCGATCGACGCCCAGTCCCTGATCGCCCACGCCGACCTGGTGATCTCCGCCGGCGGCACCATGAACCGTGAGGCGGTCGCCCTCGGAGCCCCTGTGTATACGACGTTCGAGGGACGCCTGGGGGCGGTCGACGAACGCCTGATCGCCGAAGGCCGCCTGCGCAAGCTCACCGATCCCACCGCGCTGAGCTTCGCCAAGCGCCCCCCCGCGGCTGTGCTCCCCCGAACGCGCCGTGACCCCGGCGTGCTCGTCGATCTGCTGCTATCTCCGCTCACGGCCTTAGAATCCCAGTAATGCGCCGAAGGCTCAGAGCGGCCGTCCTGCCGCTGCACCGCCGCTCGCTTCCCCAGCTCGCCGTGGACGGTGCGCTGGTCGCGCTCGCTTACTACCTGGCGTTTCAGCTGCGCTTTGACAACGGCCCGACCGGCCATTACGCGGAGCTGCGCACACGCACGATCTGGTGGGTGCTCGCCGGCAGCTTGCTCGTGCTCGTGTTCTCGCGCGTGTATCAGCGGCGCTGGCGCTACTCCGGCCAGCGCGACTACGAGGCGCTGGCGCGCGCGATCGTCGTGATCGTGCTGCTCACGGTCGTGGGCATCGAGGCGCTGCGCCCGGTGCAGCGCTACTCGGTGCAGCACTCCGTGCACGGGACCAGAAGCGTCGCGACCGCGACGGTTGGACTGCCGAACGGGGTGATCGTGCTGTTCGCTCTGCTCTGTCTGCTGTTCCTGCTCGGCGTGCGTGTGCTCGCGCGCACGATCTATGAGCGCCGTCCGCTGGCGGCGTTCCGCGGCGTGCGCGAGGGGGAGCGCGGCGTGCTGATCGTCGGCGCCGGCGACGGCGGGCGCCTGGTGCTGCGCGAGATCGCCCGCAATCGTGGGCTCGGGCTCTCGCCGGTGGGCTTTCTCGACGACGACCCGAGCAAGCGCGGTCTGCGCATCGACGGAGTGCGTGTGCGCGGCGACACCCGGGCCGATCTGCCGCGCATCCTCGACGAGTCAGAGCCCGACGAAGTCCTGATTGCGATTCCCTCCGCTCCCGGTTCCACGCGCGCGCGCGTGGTGCGGGAGTGCCGCGCGCGGGGGATCGCCGTGCGCACGCTGCCGACCGTGTTCGAGTTGCTCCAGGACCACGGCATGATCACGCGGCAGATGCGCGAGGTGCGCGTCGAGGACGTGCTCGGGCGCGAGCCGGTGCACATGGAGCTCGACCGCGTTGGCTCCTACCTGGCCGAGGAGACCGTGCTCGTGACCGGCGCGGGCGGCTCGATCGGGGCGGAGCTGTGCCGCCAGATCGCGCGCGTCGGGCCGCGCAAGATCGTGCTGCTCGACCACGCCGAGGACAACCTGTTCCAGATCCAGCGTGAGCTGCTCGACGAGCGCCACATCCAGCCATCGGTGCTGGCGGCGGTGCTGGCCGACTGCAAGGAAGAGGAGCGCATGCGCGAGGTCTTCTCCGAGCACCGGCCCACGGTCGTGTTCCACGCCGCCGCCTACAAGCACGTCGGCTTGATGGAGGCCAACCCGGTCGAGGCGGTGCGCAACAACGCGATCGCCACGCGCGTAGTCGCGCACGTCGCGGGCCAGCTCGAGGCGCGGCGGTTCGTCCTCGTCTCGACCGACAAGGCGGTCGCACCGGCGACCGTGATGGGCGCCTCGAAGGCGCTGGCCGAGTTCGCGCTGGACGCCGCCGCCGCACGCTGGGTGGGGACTCGATACAACGCCGTGCGTTTCGGCAACGTGCTCGGCTCCTCCGGCAGCGTGGTCCCGATCTTCGAGCGCCAGATCGCGCGCGGCGGCCCGGTGACGGTCACCGACGAGCGGATGACCCGCTACTTCATGACGATCCCGGAGGCGGTCCAGCTGATCATCCGCTCCGGCTCGCTGATCTGCGCGCAGGGGGGGACGGACTCCTCGCCCGCCGGCTCTCCGCCTGCCTTCTCCTCCAATGCCGCCCCCGGCGCGGAGGTGTTCGTGCTCGACATGGGCGAGCCCGTGCGCATCGTCGAGCTGGCGCGCGCGATGATCGATCTGTCCGGTCTCGATCCCGACCGCGATATCGACATCGAGATCGTCGGGCGGCGAGCCGGCGAGAAGCTGAGCGAGGAGCTGTTCAACGACTACGAGCGCGCGCGCCCGACACCGGCGGAGAAGATCATGCTCGCCGAGCGTCTCCCGCTCGGTGCCGAGGCGGTCGAGTCGATGTTCGCCGAGATCGGACTGCTCGTGCTCGAGGGCGATGCCGCCGGCCTTGCCGCGAAGGTGTCGGCCCTGTCGGCCACGCACGGTGCTGTGCCCGCGGACGGTGGTGCTGTCACGGACGGCGCTGATGCCACGACCCGCGCGGACGACGTCACGGACGGCGCTGATGCCACGACCCGCACAGACGACGTCACCGACGGTGCCGATGCGATCCGTGCGAACGACGTCACCGACGATGAGCGTTTCTCCGCGCGGCACAGGACGCCTGAGCCGCTCGTACACTCCCAGGATTCATGACCGCCGCTTCGCTACTGGCGCTGTCGCTTACGAGCTCGTTTACGAAGATCGGAGCGATCGCCGCGTTAGCCGCGCTCGTAGGGATCGCGTTTCTGGCGCTGCTCGTGTTCGCGCAGGCGCGCGAGCTCAAGCGGCTGCGCGAGTGGGCCGGCCGGGCGCCCGAGCGCGCGGCCGAGCAGGAGCAGCGCGTCAGCGCCGAGGCCGCCGCGCGGCAACGTGGCGCCCCCGGTGCCTCCCCGGTGCGTCAGGTTCCGCGCACGACTCCGCTGAACGCGCGCCCCGTTACCGCCGGCGGGCAGCCTGCGACGGTCCCACCCGCCGCGGCTCAGCCGGTGACGCCTGGGTCCGCCACCACCGCGCCCGTCACCCCCTCTCCCGCCACTCCGTCTCCCGCCCAGATTGCGGCGGCCGCCGCCAGCGCGGCCGCTGTGACCGGAGCCACGGTCGTTGCAACTCCTGCAGGTACGCCGCGAGGAGCTCCCAGCACACCGCCGAGCGCGGCTCCCCTGATCGCTGGCGCTGGCGCTCCCGCATCCGCCGCCGTTCCGGCTGCCGCTGCGCCCGTCGCCCAGTCACCGGTGCCCACCCCGGCTGCCCAAACACCTGCCGCCACCTCTGCTCCGGCGCCTGCCTCCGGCCCTGCATCTCCATCAGCCGCTCCCTCCAGCCCTGCCTCTTCATCAGCGGGCGCTCTCGCCGGTCCTGCCTCTGGCTCTGCGTCTCCATCAGCCGGCGCTCCCGCCGGTCCTGCGTTTCCACAAGCATCCTCGCCTGCTCCAGCCACAGCCGCCGGCGCCGCCAAGGCCATCCCGCGGGCGCCCGCTCCTCCTCCTCCTCCTCCTCCTCCCCCACCACCACCACCACAACCACCCGCGCCTCCCGCATCGGCGACCCCGGCATCCGCGAACCCCGCCTCCCCTCGGCCGGCGACCGTCCGCGCGGCCGCCATCGCGGTGCCGCAGGCCCGTCGGCCCCTGACTCCACCGCCCCCGGCTCCACCACCGTCGAGCAGGCAACGTCGTCCCCCGGCCTCCGTGCCCAAGCTCCCTCCGCGCACCCCTCCGCGCACCGCCCCGCGTGGTGAGAGGGGTGGGCGATCACCCGCCCGGGCGACCGCCCTGATCGTCGGGGCTGTGATCGTTGGGGTGGTCGTAATCGTGCTCGCCGTCAGCTCGCTCGGCGGCGGATCGAGCAAAAACGCGACGGGCACCTCCGCCGCCTCCACCACGACGGCGCACTCGCACCACGCGCACACGGGCGCCTCCACGAGCTCGCACCCAGGCGAATCCTCGGCGCCCGCGGTCAGCCCGGCGGAAACACAGGTCGCGGTGCTGAACGGCACGAGCACGGCCGGGCTTGCGCACCGGCTGTCGGCGACGCTGCAGCAGAGCGGCTACTCGCAGGCGACCCCGCTCAACGGCACCCCGCCGGGTGCTCATCAGACGACGGTCGTCCAGTATGCCTCCGGTCACCACGCCGAAGCCGCCCAGGTGGCCCAGGCGCTCGGCGTGAGCGAAGTGCAGCCGATGGAAGCGTCCGTGTCCCCGCTCGTCGGCAGCTCGACGGTGGTTGTGATCGCCGGCCTGGACAAGGCCGGCGCCACGGGCGAATCCTCCTCCTCCTCCTCCTCCTCCTCCTCCGAATCCGCTGCTGCCTCCCCCTCTTCCCCTTCATCATCTTCATCATCACCGTCGTCGTCCTCCAACGAAGCGGTTCCATGATCGCTCCGGGCGCGCGTTGCGTTCGGTGAGCGTTACCGGAGTGGACAGATAGCCGGGTTTCTCGACATACCCGCGCGTTCGGTCAAGCCGCGCGAGCACGGCATCACGCACGTGCTCGACCGCGGGCTGTCGGTCGCCGAGGTGGACGGTCTGCTCGAGGTCGCTGGCGACGCGGTGGACATCGTCAAGCTCGGCTGGGGCACGGCGCTTGTGAGCGCGAACTTGAAGCCCAAGCTCGAGCGCTATGCCGCGCACGGGATCCCCGTCGTGCTGGGAGGCACGCTGACCGAGCTGGCGATCAGGCAGGGCCGTGTCGAGGGACTCGTCGCTTGGCTGCACGAGCTGGGACTACGCCACGTCGAGGTCTCCGATGGCACGATCGCGCTCGAGCCCGAGGTCAAGACGTACCTGATTCGTCAGCTCTCCTCCGAATTCACCGTCCTGTCGGAGGTCGGCAGCAAGGACACTGATTTCATCATGGCCCCGTACGTGTGGGTGGAGCAGATCGAACGCGACCTGCAGGCGGGCGCGTGGAAGGTGATCGCCGAGGCGCGCGAGTCGGGCACTGCCGGCATCTACCGCGCTGACGGCGAGGTGCGGACGGGGCTGATCGACGAGATCGTGCACGCGGTCGACGCAGATCGGCTGATCTTCGAGGCGCCCCGGCGCCAGCAGCAGGTGTGGCTGCTGCGCCGGTTCGGGACCGAGTGCAACCTCGGCAACATCGCGCCGGACGACGTGCTCTCGCTGGAGACGCTGCGCCTCGGGCTGCGCTCGGACACGGTCGCGCGGTTCGCGCCAGGCGGGGGCGATTGAGCGCCCCGCCCGCCGCCGGGGACGGACCGCTCGCCCCGGCTCCTGCCGCGGACGGGTCGTCCGCCGGGAGGGACGGGCCGGGCTCGGACAGGCTCGCGCAGGCCGTGTTCGCGCTGCTCGTCATCGCCTGCTTCGCGGCGTTCATCGTCACGCAGCGGCTCAAGCACACCCCGACGGCGGTGCAGGACTTCAAACTGACCCCGCGCTTCTCGCCCACCCCGGTGGGGCGCATCAAAGCAGAGCGCATCTCGTTCAAGCTCGCCCGCGCCGACGAGGTGACGGTCACGATCGTCGACTCCGCCGAACACCTCGTCGCCACGCTCGTGCGCGACCTGCCGGTGGCCCGTTACAAACAGTTCTCGCTGCGCTGGAACGGCCGCCTGGGAACGGCGCAGACCTACACGGTGGCGCTTGGCGCCAAGGGCCAGACGATCGTGACGCCGTTCAACACCGGCCGGCCGGCGGCGGCGGGTGAATACCGCGTGCGCGTGTATCTGCGCGAACAGCGTCGCTCGGTGAGCTCGCCCCGCGGTTTTACGTTGGTGCGGCGATGAGTGGCGTGACGGCGGCGGCGATCGCCGCTACGACCCTGCCCAGCCTTGGAGTTATCGCGGCGGGGACGATCGGTGCCCTGGCGGTGATCGGTGCCCTATCGCTGTTGATGCGCCGCCGTCCCGATGCGCTGCCGCTGCTTGCGATCTTCGCGCTGCCTTTCAGGCTGCCCATATCCACCGAGGGTAGGACTGTCAACCTGCTGATCCCCCTTTACCTCGTTGTGGCGGCGGGCACGCTCACGTTTCTGCTGCCGAGATGGCTCGGCCGCGGGGTTACAGGCCCACGTGACACCGGCGGCGCGCGCCCGGCTTCCACCAAGTTGGCCACGTGGCTGTCACCGCGCGGCCTGGAATGGCTGCTGCTCGGCGCCGTCGTGTTGTATGCGCTGCAGGCCACGTACTCCCCTAACCACGCTAAGGCCGCGGAGAACGTCGCGTTCTTCTACGTTCCGTTTGGCCTGCTGTTCATGCTGATGCGGGACGTGCGCTGGACGCGTGAGCTGGTGCTGGCGTGCCTGGGTGTGGCGGTCGCGCTGGCGGTGGTGTTCGCGGGGGTCGGGTTCGTCGAGTATGCGCGCAAGGAACTGTTCCTGAATCCGAAGGTGGTTGCGGCGAACCAGTACGACAACTATTTCCGTGTGAACTCGGTGTTCTTCGACCCGAGCATCTACGGTCGGTTCTTGGCGATTGTGATGATCGCGACCACCACGGTCCTGCTGTGGACCCGTCGGCGGCGTGACGTGCTGATCGGCGCGGGCGTGCTGGCGTGGCTCTTGGCGGGGTTGATCACGAGCTTTTCGCAGTCGAGCATCACGGCGCTGCTGCTGGGGCTGGCGGTGCTTGCGGCCTACCGCTGGGACGTGCGCGCGACCGTGTATGTGACTGCTGCGCTGATCGCGATCGCCGCGGTGGTGGTGCTCGCTGCGCCGCCGAGCTTGCATTTCGGCCTGAAGGGGTCGGGGGGCTCGACCAGCAACGCCACCAGCGGTCGCACGACGCTGATCTCCGGTGGCCTGGAACTGTTCACCGATCGCCCGCTGTACGGTTACGGGTCGGGATCGTTCGAAACCG
>Ga0116220_10000872_pt1 | contig 11968 bp, 10 predicted proteins | sample Sb_taG_10_FD_88967 | JGI IMG/M metagenome (GOLD analysis project Ga0116220, IMG submission 88967) | Peat soil microbial communities from Weissenstadt, Germany - Sb_50d_7_NC metaG | ecosystem: Environmental > Terrestrial > Soil > Wetlands > Peat | place: Germany: Weissenstadt | collected 2010-09-21
CGCGGCGCGGCGGGCGCCGGCGCGGGCGGATGCGCACCGCCTCGATCCGGTTCTCGCGCACCGACTCCACCCGGATCGAGAAGCCGTCGGCGTTAACCGTGTCCCCCCGCTGAGGTAGGCGCCCGAGCTGGGCGAACACGAAGCCCCCGACGGAGTTGTACGCGTCGCTGTCCACTGGCAGGTCCAGGCCATAGTCGGCGAGGTCGGTGATCGCGACGTGGCCGCGCACGAACCAGTCGCCGCCCGCGAGCTGGCGAACCTCACCGGCCGCGGGGTCGGTTTCGTCGGTGATCTCGCCCACGACCTCCTCGATGATGTCCTCGACCGTCACGATCCCCACCACCCTCCCGTACTCATCCACCACCACGGCGAGCGAGGTGCGCTGACGCTGCAGGTCCGCGAGCAGATCGTCCAGCGGCTTGGTCTCGGGCACGATCGGAGCGTCGTGCACCAGCGGCTCGAGCGATGAATGCGGGCCCTCCTCCATCAGCGTGCGGGCCAGTGAGTTGGCGTGCACCAGGCCTCTCACCCGGTCGCGGTTCTCCTCTTCGGTGACGACCAGCCGCGTATGGCCGGAGGAGATGCACAGCTGTAGTGCGCTCTCCACGTCCTGGGAGAGGTCGACCGTGACCACCGCCGGGATCGGGGTCATCACCTGCCGGGCCTCCTGCTCGTGCAGGTGGAACACGCCCGTCAGCATCCCCGCCTCACCCGGGTCGATATGCCCACCGGCGTGGGACTCGGCGATCAGGCGCTTGAGCTCATCCGGTGACCCGCCCTCCCGCTCGCGGGTCATGTCGACGCCGAGCAGCTTCAGAATGCGGGTGGAGAGCGCCGTGAGCACGACAATCACCGGGTGGAACAGAACCCTGAACGCCTGCAATGGGCGCGCCACTCGCCGCGCCACGGCCTCGGCGCGGTCGATCGCGTAGAACTTCGGAACCATCTCGCCGGCGATCAGCTGGACGGCGGTGATGACGAGGTAGGCGACCACCACCGAGATCGCAATCGCCACGCCGTGGCTGAGGGTGGTCCCCAGCGCACCCTTCAGGATCTCGGCGAGGGCAGGCGCCCCCAGGGCACCGATCGCGATCGAGGTCATCGTGACCCCGATCTGCACGGCCGAGATGTAGTCGTTGATGTTCTCCAGCTGCTTCAGCGCCAGCGCTGCTCCCCGAGCCCCCTCCTCGCGCATCAACTCCAGACGCGCCTTGCGGGAGCGCACGAGCGCATACTCGGCGATCACGAAGAACGCGTTCACCGCGACCAGTACAGCCGCGAAGATGAGCTTCAAACCGTTCACGCGAGCACGTTCACGCGAGCAGGTCGATGCGTGCTGCCAGCTCGAAGTCCGCCTCGGTGAGGCCGCCCTCGGAATGGGTGCTCAGCTCCAGGCGCACTTTGTTCCAGCCGTGCACGAAGATGTCGGGATGATGGTTAGCTTGCTCGGCGAGCTCGGCCACCTTGTTCACGAACGCGATCGCACCGGCGAAGTCGGCGAACTTCAGCTCGCGCACGATCGAGTCGCGCTCGTGCCGGCGCCACTCGCCGACGGTGGCGAGGCGTTGTTCGATCTCAGCGTCGCTGAGGAGCGTCATCGGCGCAACGAGGTTATCGCGCGCCGTGGTCGGCATCACTCGAAGATCGAGGAGAGCGAGTAATACGCGCGGGTGCGACTCACGGTTCGGGGGCGACGGGCGTGAGCTGGCTGGGAGCGATCGTTTCGACCTCGCTCGCATGCGATGTCGCCAGCGAGCCTGCGACCGCGGCGACGGCGATGACGGCGCACCCCGCCAGCGCGAGGCCCTGTGAGCGATAGCGGTCGCCGAGCTGGATCACAAGCGCGGCCAGCGCGCCCCCGATCAGCCCGCCGATGTGCCCGCCCCAGGAGATGCCGGGCAGCGTGAAACTGATGATCAGGTTGAGCACGATCAGCATGCCCACGCCGCTCTGCATGATCGGGATCTGACGCGCGCGCATCTCCACCGCCGCCGCCCCCATCACCCCGAACACCGCCCCCGAGGCGCCGACCGTCAGCACGTGGGGCGAGACGAGCAGCGCCCCCAGTGAGCCGGTCAGCAGCGACACCGCGTAGATCACGCCGAACTTGACGTGCCCGAGCGCCGGCTCCAGCATCGTGCCGAGGTAGTACAGGACCCACATGTTGAAGCCGATATGCAGGATGTTCTCGTGCAGGAATCCACTCGTCACCAGCCGCCACCACTGGCCGTGGGCGACGCCCTGACCGGCCAGCAGCGGAGATTCGCTGCTCCCGAGCAGCGCCCCTTTCAGGTAAACGCCGTTTCCGGAGCCCCCGCTGTTCAGGGTCAAGTTGCCCTCGGACAGAAACGCGATGATGTTGATCGCGATCAACGCGTACGTCACTCGCGGCAAGGTCGCCATGTCGCGCATGCGCATCACTTTCGTGCGCTGGCGCGAGCACTCCGGACAGCGCATTCCCACCGGCGTCGAGGTCATGCAATCGGGACAGATCGGCCGCCCGCAGGACGAGCACGACACGCCGGTCTCACGCGATGGGTGCCGGTAGCAGGTGGCCATGTCCGGTCAGAGCCTATCCATGGCCGGCGGCGTTACGGCCGGGCGTCGCGGTATCAGCGCCCGCCGAGCAGCCTGCGCGTCTCGCGCCCGACGTCCTTGAGCGCGCGCTCGGCGCCCTGGCGCGCGCCATCGGCAAACCCGCCGCGAGCAACATCGACGTGCGCACGCCGCCGCGCGCGCAACAGCACCAGCGCCGTGCCCGCCGCACCGCCCACCAGCAGCGCCGCCGCCGGGCGCGCCCAGTTGCGCGGGTCGCGCATCGCCGAGAGCTCCCATGCCTCCAGCTCGTCGGCAGCCAGCTCGGTGATGCTCTGGAGCGTTCCCTCCAACCGCAGCGCCAGATCCTCCGGCGGCTCGACCGGTGAGAGCGCTTCGCGCAGCAGGCTCTCGAAGTTAGGCGCGGTTTCACTCATGCTGGACGCTCTCCTCGCCGGCGTCGCTCACGAGCCCCTCCAGCTGCTTGATCGCGCGATGGATCAGCACCTTCGTCGCCCCGTCCGAGCGACCGAGGGCGCGCGCGATCTCGCGGTTGTCCATGCCCAGCGCGAACCGCATGATCAGCGCCTCGCGCCGGTCCTCCGGCAGCCGGCTGACCCCGTCGAGCACCTGCTTGGCCTGCTCGCGACCTTCCACCAGCTGCTCGGTCGTATACGGCGCCGCCAGCGTCGTCGTGTCGTCGATCGGCGAAGCAGGCTTGCGCGAGCGGTCTCGATACAGATTCGCCGCCAGGTTGTGCGCGATCCTGATCAGCCACGGCCGCAGCGGCCGTCCGTCCGATTCGCGCTGCGCTCGCTCGAAGTGCCTGTATGCCTGCAGGAACGTCTGCTCGGTCAGGTCCTCCGCGTCGTGATGATTGCCGACCCGGTAGTAGGCGTAGCTGTACACATCGCGCAGGTGCGCCCGGTAGAGGTCGGAGAACTCCGCGTCGAGCTGCGCCTTCGGCTTGTTGATCGGCTCGTCGCTCACTCATCGCACACTATCCTCCCGCGCTCCGCGGTCGGCTCAGGCCGCCCTCGCCGCCCGATCCGCCTCCGGACGCACCTCCCGCTCGCTCGGTGCGCGGGCGCCCTCTCCACCGAGCCACTCCCACTGCAGGCTCACGCACGCCCAGATCCGCCGCGTCATCCCAGCCGCCAGCTTCGGCGAGGGCTCCTGCACGGTCGGAAATCGCAGCAGCCGGCCGACCCGCAGGCGCACCTTACGCGGGCGGATCCGCCAGCCGCGCCGGACGTGTTCGGTGCCGATCACCGCCACCGGCGCGACCTTAGCGCCGGTTTCCAGCGCGAGACGACCCACCCCCCGGCGCGGCGCTCCCAACGGTCCCCGTCGCGTGCGCGTCCCCTCGGGGAAGATCACCACGCAGTCGCCTCTTTGCAGGATCGCCTTGGCGGTCGCCATCGCCTCGCGGTCGCCGGCGCCGCGATCGACCGGAAACGCGCCGAGCGCGTTCAGCGCCCAGGCCTGCCAGCGCTTTTCGAACAGCTCGCGCTTGGCCATGTAGTACACGGGCCTGCGCACCAGCGTCCCGATCACGAACGGATCCAGGAAGCTGCGGTGGTTCGCCGCCAGCAGCAGCGGCCCGCTACGCGGCAGGTGCTCGCGCCCGATCCTTCCCAAACGGAAGTAGACCAAAAAGAACGGCACCAGCACCCCCCTCAGCGTCCAGTACAGCAGCGGATTCACGCCCCTGCTCAGCGTGCGCTCTCGAAAGCCGTTCAGGTCGGCAGTGGGGCTCACATCCATACATTTCGATACCCGGCGCCTCCCGCGCCGTTACAGTGAAACTCGACGTCCACGCTTCGCGCGCGGCCGCGCCGGAATAGCTCAGCTGGTAGAGCGCCTGTCTTGTAAACAGGGGGTCCCGGGTTCGAGTCCCGGTTCCGGCTTGCCCGGCAAGCCTTTTGCTCCCCGGTGAGGGGCCCGTGGGGGGAGCCTGCTCCCCCCACGCTCAGAGGGGGGTCCCGGGTTCGAGTCCCGGTTCCGGCTTGCCCGCCTCGATCCGGCGCCTCAGGACGCCTCGGAGATCACGAGGCTCCTTCGACGGCGTCGTGCGCATGGTACTCGGCCAGCAGCCGCCGCTCCTCGTCCTTATCCGGGAAGCACCGGTAGATCAGCCCGGCGCCGAACACGATCGCGATCGCGCCCGCCGCGTAGGCCCAGTTGGACCCGGACACGAACGACGAGCTGGCCGCGGCGGTGATCGCGCTCGCGTAGTGCGGGTACTGATGGGCGACCGATTCGGCGCTCGAGAAGGACTTGGTCAGCGTGTTTTCGATGTTGCTGGTGATCAGCGCTTTGTTGGGCGCCGCGGCGATCGCCTTTGAGATCGACGTCGCGAAGCCCGCGGTCAGCAGTGCCCCCATGATCGACTGCATGATCGCGCCGCCGAGGTCGCGTTGCAGGTCGGAGGTCCCCGAGGCCATGCCCGCGCGTTTGACCGGGACAGACCCCGTCAGCGAGCGCGAGGCGGGGGTGCCGGCGAAGCCGACGCCGGCACCGATGAACGCGTAGGCGAGCCCCACCTTCCAGTAGGGGATTCCCGACCTCCAGAGCAGCAGCATCGTGATGAACCCGAGCAGGCAGAAGCCGTAGCCGACGAGCAGCGTGAACCGCGCGCCGCGCGACTCGACGAGCTTGGCCGAGCGGGGCGCGATCGCGACCAGCAGGAAAGCCGCCGGCAGGATCGAGGCGCCGGCGCCGAGGGTGGAGTAGTGGAGCACGTTCTGCAGGAACTGCTGGCCGACGAAGATCGCCCCCATCAGACTGCCGAACACGACGATCCCACCCACCGCCGCGACCCAGAACACGCGCCGTGAGGCCACGTGGAGGTCATACAGCGGGAACCTGGTCCGTCGCTGGCGCAGGTAGAAGCAGACCAGCGCGAGGAGCGCCACTCCCCCGAGGGCGAGCGCGAGCTTTCCCTTGCCTGGGACCGGCGCGAAGTTGATCCCCAGCACGATCCCGGAGACGAGCACGATCGAGAGGATCCCGCCGAGATTGTCGACCGGGTCGGAGGTCTCGTTGACATGGCTCGGCACGAGCAGGATCGCCATCACGAGTGCCAGCACCGCGAACGGCAGGGTGAGCAGGAACACCGAGCCCCAGGCGTGATGCTCGAGCAGCGCTCCCGACAGCAGCGGACCGAGCGCCGACATCGAGGCGCCGATGCCCGACCACAGCGCGATCGGCCGCGTGCGAGCGGGTCCCGACCACAGAGCGGTGATCAAAGCCAGCGTCGTCGGGAAGGCCATGCCGGCCGCCAACCCACCGAAGATGCGCGCGCCGATCAGCACGCCGACACTCGAGGCGGTCGCCGCGAGGATCGCCGCAGGGATCGACAGGGCCGTGCCCAGGACGAGCATCAGCTTGCGCCCGTAGCGGTCGCCGAGCGCCCCGAGGTAGAGCACCGAGGCGGCGAGACCGAGCGAGAAGCCGACCGCGATCAGGTCGAGCGCCGTCTGCGAGGCGTTCAGCGCCTTGCCGATGTCAGGCAGCGCCGTGTTCGCGACCGTGAGGTTGAGGTTGGCAACCGCCGCGACCAGGATCAGCGTCGTCAGGACCAGGCCCTGCCGCGCGGGGGCAGTCGAGGCTTCGCCTTCGGGACGACTGTCTGCCGATGGCGCAGTCGAGCTCAGGGCTATATCCCGATGTCGAGGCCCACCATCAGCGCGAGAGCAGCTCGCGCTTGGCGGCGGCGAACTCCTCGTCTGTCAGCGCTCCGCGGGCATGCAGCGCGGCCAGGCGCTCCAGCTTGTCCACTTGACCGCCAGCGTCTCCCGTACCGCCCGTGCCCCCGGCGCCGCTACCGCCTCCACGACCGGCGAGGCTCGAGCGGACGCTGGCGCCTCCTCGTGCCAGTGAGTGACCGATGCTCGACAGACCCTCGCGAACCGTCTCCATCCCACCGCCCGCCGCCTGGGCATCAGGGAACTCCAGCGCGGTCTGGCGGCGCAGCATCTGTGTCCCGAACGCCGTCAGCACCGTGATCAGCAGGATTCCGGTCAGCGTCTGGGTCGCATGGATCGGCCCCCAGGCGAACAGGAGCAGCAGCGCCACGACCACCACCCCGAACGCGATATCGGGACGATCGCGCAGCCAGGGGGCCAGCGAGTGGCGCACCGACTGCGCCCAGCGCGAGCCCCCGCCGAGCAGGCCGGCGAGCACGACCAGGACCCCGATGAATACCAGCGCGCCCGCCACATCCACGAGCACGCTTGTGCCGATCGACCACGCGGCGCTCGCCGCCGGGCGCACCGCTTCGGTGCTGGCCAGCGTGTCCACGACCTGCGTACCCAGGATCGAACGGATACCGAGCGTCACAAGGCCGGCACCGATGCAGATGATACCCACGTTAACGAGCGTCCGGGGGCGTCGTCCGCGGGCGAGAGCGACGGCGCCGGCGAACAGCAGCAGCACGAGCGCCGGCACTATGACCGCCAGCGCTCTGAGCACGCGCACCGCCGACTGCGCGGTTTCCAGCGATTTGGAGCTGACGATTTTGATCTGGGCGACGTTCGCCGGGATTTTTTCGGCGGTCGACGCAGGGGCGCCGAACCGTGTCGCGAGTTCGGAGACGATCGGTCTGAGGTCGAGGAACACCGCCCCGCCGCCCGGGGTGTGGATCACGCTGCTCTTGTTCTCAATCAAGTTCACGAACTGCTTGTGCGTAACCTCGTTGGCCTTCTTCCATAGGTCCTGTACACGCGGTTGCTGCAGGGCCAGGACGATCCCTTTTTCGACGACGCTGCGCAGCCCACCGGCGGCCGGTCCGGCCAGCGGCTTGAATTCACTGGGCAGACCCGCGCGTATTTCCCCGGCGATATTCACGTTCGCATAGAGCTGGTCGGTCAGGTACGAGGACAGCTCTTCCTGGATCGCACCGTTCTCCAACAGCTTGGTGTTCGTTTCGGTCCAGTAGCTGGTGTCCAGCAGCTGACGGTTGGCCCAGACCGCAAAGGTGCCCACCACACTGAGCACTGCCGCGAGCCCGAGCATGCTCCTGACGAGCCATGTGTGCGAGTCGAGCGATCGTGTCGGCGCCGAACCACCGTTGGGCGGAGGCGTCTCGGGCGTCGGGGTCACCTCTGTGGGCGTGTCCACATCATCTCCCCCTGGATCAGTTGCATTCGATCGGCCCAAGCGCCTGCGCATAGCTCGTCCCCAGCTGCCGCACAGCGCTTTGCAACTGCGATTCCGCGCCGCTGAGCGAGAGATTAGATGTCAGGTTCGAAAGCGTAGACGTGACCTGCTGCTGGAACGTCTGCGTGGCCTTCTGCACCTGCTGCCTGCGGGCCGGTTCCAGATTGCCCTGTTCGCCCTCGATCTTTTTCAAGTCGTTCACGATCTCGGTCACTTCGGTCTTGACCTGCGGCAATGTCGCGATCGACGGGGTGAGTGTCTGCAAGGTCGCGATCCTACTTTTGATATCGGACCTGGCGCTGCAAACCGACTTCTTCGCCTGTTCCTGCTTGGATTCACCGCAACCGCTCAGCGGGATCGCAAACGTTACGAGCAGCACGGGAACGCTTGCGAGCAGCCCGCGCGGCGCGTGCAGACCACCGCGCGGGCCCGGGGCGAGCGGGGGCGCTGCCGCCAGCGCCCGCTCCTCGGATGTGGTTGCGGGGAGCAAGTCTTTTAATGCTCGATGTAGTTCCGGCTCGGATGGTGCAGATCCTTCCCCTGACAGCCGATCACCACAGTCCCCAGTCCTAACCAGATCGGTCATCGAACGAGCCTACGGCATTCTCCCATGCCGTGCCATTGTGGTCGACGGCGCTGGTCGTTCTGTTAGGTTGAGCACCGTGGCGGACACGATGGATCGCCGGGCTGGGGCGGCCGGAATCGTCCTTCTGACCCTGGCCGCCGGTCAGTTCCTGATGGTCCTCGACAGCTCCGTCATGAACGTGTCGATCGCGACGGTCGCCAAAGACGTGGGCACTACCGTGACCGGGATCCAGACGGCGATCACGCTCTACACGCTCGTGATGGCGTCTTTGATGATCACCGGCGGCAAGCTCGGTCAGATACTCGGGCGCAAGCGCGCATTCGCGATCGGATGCATGATCTACGGCTGCGGGTCGTTCATCACCGCCATCTCGCCAAGCCTCGGCGTGCTGATGTTCGGATGGTCGTTTCTGGAGGGCGCCGGCGCCGCGCTGATCCTGCCCGCGATCGTCGCGCTCGTCGCCTCCAACTTCACACGCTCCGAGCGCCCCCGCGCATATGGCCTGGTCGCCTCGGCCGGCGCGATCGCGGTGGCCGCCGGACCCCTTATCGGCGGGCTGTTCACGACCTACCTCTCGTGGCGCTGGGTGTTCGTGGGCGAGGTCCTGATCGTCATGGCGATCCTCGCGCTCACCCGCCGCATGGCCGACCAGCCGGCCGAGACGGGGGTACGGCTCGACCTGGTCGGAACCGCCCTGTCAGCGCTCGGGCTCGGGCTGATCGTGTTCGGCATCCTGCGCTCGGGCGCCTGGGGGTTCGTACAGCCCAAGCCGGGCGCCCCGCAATGGATCGGCCTTTCCCCGGCGATCTGGCTGATGCTCGCGGGCGGATTCGTCGTATGGCTGTTTCTGGCATGGGAGACTCGGCGCCTCGCCCGCGGCGAGGAGCCGCTGATCGACCCCACGATCCTGCGCAACTCCACGCTGCGCGGCGGCCTGACCTCGTTCTTCTTCCAGTACCTGCTGCAGGCCGGCCTGTTCTTCGCGGTGCCGCTGTTCCTGTCGGTCGCGCTCGGCCTGTCCGCGATCGAAACGGGCGTCCGGCTGCTGCCGCTCTCGCTCACCCTGCTGCTGGCGGCCGCCGGGATCCCGAAGGTCTTTCCAAACGCTTCGCCACGCAGGGTCGTCCAGCTCGGCTTCCTCGCGCTGTTCGCCGGCATCGTAGTGATGCTCGCCGCGCTGGAAGCCGGCGCCGGCGCCGAGATCGTCACCTGGCCGATGCTGCTCGCCGGTCTGGGCGTCGGGGCGCTGGCTTCACAGCTCGGGAGCGTCACCGTATCCTCGGTCTCCGACGAGCAGAGCGGCGAGGTGGGCGGCCTGCAGAACACCGTCACCAACCTCGGCGCCTCGATCGGGACCGCGCTGTCCGGCGCCGTGCTGATCGCGGCCCTGAGCACATCGTTCCTGACCGGCGTTCAGCACAACCCGGCCGTACCGGCCGACGTCAAATCGAAGGCCACGGTGCAGCTGGCCGGTGGAGTCCCGTTCGTCTCCGACGCCCAGCTGCGCAGCGCCCTGCAGCAGGCGGGGACGAGCACCGAGGCGTCCGACGCCATCGTGCAAGAGAACGAGACCGCGCGCCTGGCCGCACTGCGCTCGTCGCTGGCCGTCCTGGCGGTCATCGCCGCGATCGCGCTGCTGTTCAGTCGCACCATCCCAGCCGAGCAGCCTGCCACCGCGGCGCGAGCGAGCTAGTCGATCACGCGGCAGGCACAGCCGGCCCGGCCGGCCCGGCCGGCGAAGCCAGCTCGCGCCCGACCGAGCGGAGCGCAAAAGCCACCATGACCAGCGCCAGGCCGCGCACGATCAGCACGATGCCGAGCACGATCGCCAGCGTCGTGATCCCGAATTTCGGCCACGACACGATCACGATCCCGAGCGCCAGGTCGACCAGCGCGGCCAACACGAGCCAGCCGCGACCCTCGCTCGCCTCCACGGCGCCCACCAAGCGCAGCACCCCGGCGAGGATCAAATAGATGCCGACCGCCAGCGCGACCACGAGCACGCTGCCGCTCGGATGGCGCAAAACGATCACCCCGGCGATCACCGCAAGGGCGCCGCCGAGCACTCCCCACGCCCGCGAGCCGGCCGGGTGACCAAACGCACCGACGATCAGGAACACGCCGCCGATCAACAGCTCGATGCCGACCAGCAAAGCGATCACCGTCAGCGTGGGTCCGGGGTAGGCAACCAACACGATGCCGCCGATAAGCGTGACAAGGCCGACGATCAGGCCGAGCCACCAGGCACGGGCCACAACCTCGATCGCCTCCAGCTCCGGCTCCTGCCCCCCATATGACTCACTCATTGCCGCCTCCCTTCCTCGCGTTCTGCATTTAGTGACTCCTTATCTTGACGCAACTCGCCAACTTCGCGCGGGTTGAGAGGGTGATGTTGGTATGTGGCTCATCCCGACTCTCCGCGCGCGCCCGTGCCGAGCGATCGTTCGAGACGATCTTCAAGCGCCACCACACACCCCTGCTCTCCTACTGCCGGCACATGCTCGGCGATCAGGACGAAGCCGAGGACGCGCTCCAGCAGGCTTTCCTCAAAGCGCACCAAGCGCTGCTCGGCGGAACAGCGCCGCGCGAGCCGCGCCCGTGGCTCTACGCGATCGCCCGCAACTGCTGCCTCTCGGCGATCGCGGCCCGGCGACCGACAACGTCACTGGAAGACCACACGCCGGCTCTGGCGGGGCTGTCAGATGAAGTGCGCCAGCGCGAGGATCTGCGCGAGCTCCTCGCAGGCATCGGCCGCCTGCCCGAGGACCAGCGCAGCGCGCTGCTGCTGGCCGAGCTCGACGATCTCCCCCACCAGGCGATCGCCACGATCATCGGGTGCCCGGTGAGCAAGGTCAAGGCGCTCGTCTACCAGGCACGCAGCGCCCTGATCGCCGACCGCGACGCGCTGGGCATGCCCTGCCAGGACATTCGCGAACAACTCTCGGTCGCCCGTGGCGGGGAGCTCCGTCGCGGGCCGCTGCGCCGCCATCTGAAGCTGTGCGCCGGCTGCCGCGACTTCCAGCTCGCCCTCAGCGCCCAGCGCCAATCGCTCGCGGCCGTGCTGCCGGTGCTGCCCAGCGCGGGGCTCGCGGCCGCCATCCTCGGTCACGGCACCGCGGCGCACGCGGCCGCGGCGGCAGGCGCCGGAGGAGCGAGCGGCGGCGGGACGGGCGTAGGAGCCACGGCCACAGGTATCGGTACCAGCGGGACGGGGATCGCCGCAAGCGGGACAGCCGCGGCCACCGGCGGGACGGGGATCGCCGCAAGCGGGACAGCCGCGGCGACCACAGCCGCGGGCGCGGGGGGCGGCACGAGCGTCGGCGCCCTCATCGGCGGTGGGCTGATCACAAAGCTCGCGGTCGGCGGCACGATCGTGGCCCTGGCGGCAGCCGGCGCCGTGACGGTCCGCAACCGGCCGGCGCACGGGGCGACCCCACACCGGTCCACTCGCCTGCGGGCCGATCTCCGACCGGTCGTCTCCTCCAGCGCTATGGGGCAGCAGAGCGTAGCGGCATACACGGGCTCCGCCGGTCCGCCGAGCTCTCCCGGCCCGGGATCGGCGCCGGCGCTCACCATCGGAACCGGAACCGGACCGGCCGGCTCTGCGAGCCTTGGTCCCTCGACGGAACCGTCAGGCCTCGGCGGCCTGGAACCGCTCACCACCCTCACCGGCACACCCCCGCC
>Ga0116220_10000874_pt1 | contig 11951 bp, 7 predicted proteins | sample Sb_taG_10_FD_88967 | JGI IMG/M metagenome (GOLD analysis project Ga0116220, IMG submission 88967) | Peat soil microbial communities from Weissenstadt, Germany - Sb_50d_7_NC metaG | ecosystem: Environmental > Terrestrial > Soil > Wetlands > Peat | place: Germany: Weissenstadt | collected 2010-09-21
ACGCGTCCGGCATACATGCCAATCGCATTCAGCACCGGGATGATCCATACCATGCGAAGGACAATCGGTGTAAAGAGGAGCAGGGCAGCCAGGTACAAGCCGAGTCCCAGGGCGCGCGTCCTGGCCAGAGCGCCGGGCATCCCAAGCGCCACAGCGAGATAGGAGACATCCACCGTACGGGCCAGGACCATCGCGAATCCGGCAACAATGACCACGGCCACCTGGCCCTGCCCAATATGCCAATAAATGATTGCGAGGACTGCGGTGGCGGAACCGCAAACTCCGAGGCACACAGATAAGCGAATCCTCTGGCCGCGCAGGACGATGGGGATGGGATCACCGCCGGCCTCGGCGATGAGGCGCGGACCAACCAGATCAAGACCGAGCGCAGCCAGAACCATGAGCACCTGGTAGATGCTGGTGGCAATGCTCAGTTGCCCGTACTGACGATCGGCCAAAATCCGTATCAGCCAGCCATAGATTGCGAAACCCAGCAGATAGGTAAGTCCGTCAGCGGACAGATAGCCCAAGAATCTCGCCCAGACCGGCGGCAGAGCATGGGCGCGATCTGTCCCGGCGGCGCTCACTTTTTCGCCCTCGAAGGTGTCCTGAACGCCGCTAGAAGGTTCGGCTGCGCAGGTTTGAATTATTTGCGGAGAACAATTCATAGTTGGCGTCTTGCCGGGCTAGGCGTGTGCCTGGAGATAGGGTCGACGGACGGCCGCCTTCAGCATGGCCAAACGACCGTGGGCGGCAGGGTCCGAGTGCAAGCGGCGTAACACCTCGGTGGACAAAACGTACCCCACCGAGCCGAAAAACCCCAGCATGGTCACGATCACGACAATTAAAGTCCGTTGCGGGGAGGATTTGCGGTCAGGTGCGATCGCGGGATCGAGAACCTGGATCACGGCCGCGGTTCTTGCCTCATCGAGCCTGGCGGCTTCAGACTGCTTGGCCAGCATGTCGAAGATGGCCTCGGAGTACTTCAAGTCGCGCAGCTTGCGGACATACTGCAGCCCGGCTTCCGGGACGTTGCCGGCGGGAACCTGGACATCGCCCGGCCCGCCGCTTTGCTTTTCGAGAAGAGCCAGTTGCGTGCGCAGGCCGGAAAGCTTGTGCTCCCCGAGCATGACGTCCGGATTCTCCTCGGTCGAAAACAGCCGCATGGCATGCAGTTCCACTTCTTTCGCAGCCATCAAAGCCCGCAGCCTGACCACCGATTCGATAATCGCTTTCGCCTGGCCATCCAATTGAATGACGCCAGTGCTTTGCTCCGTCTGCTTTAACGCCTGTTCCGCGTCGGCTAGATTGTTCCTGGCAAGCTGCAATTGCCGCTCGAAAAATATGCGCCGCTGTCCGGCTTCGGTTACCGCCAGGTCTTGCGTCAGCTGGCGCAATTGTTCCACGTAGGCATTCGCAATTTGGGGCGCGCGGTTGCGGTCTTTGTCCTCGACCGAGATGGTGACGAAACCCTCCTTGCCGAGAACGATGCTGCTGTTGTTTTCTAGCTTCCGGCGGGCGTCCGACATTCGCTTGACCCGATAGACCCGGAGCAGATCGAAACGGCCAATCAATGCATCCTCCGCCGTGCGGCTGCGCAGCATCCCCACATAAATGTCGTTGGGATTTTTCAGCCCCAGGTCCTTCTGCGCCAGCGCCGCCATCGGTCCCAGGGCGCCCAGTTGCCCGGCCATCGCCGCAGCCAGCGACGGAACCTGTTGCGGGGGCAGAATGCTGGCGGTGGCGGTGTATCGATTGGGCAAACACAGCGAGAACCCAAAGGCAAGGACTGCGACCCCGAGAGTGGTTCGCAGGATGATGTGTTTGCGCCGCGATAAAATGATCAGCAAGTCCAGCACCTGGGCTTCACCGGGCTGGCCGCGGGCTGCGCCCTCGGCCGACTGCCAGGCAGAAGTTTCAAGGCTGAGGACATCGTCGATCGCCGCCGTCTTCGTGGCGGGGTCGGCGGGATTTTCCGCACATGCCGTGGGAGTGTAGGTTCCGGGTTCAGCCGCGGTCATCTCTTTCATTGAATAACTCTCACCGCGGCCGCGCCCAGAGCGAACTGCGCGAACACTTGACTCCAATCCCTAAGCCCCTTGAGGATGGAGCCATGCGATAGACGCTCCGGGACTACGATGGCGTCGCCCGGCATCAGGCGGACCGAGCCGAACCCTCCGTTCCATAACCCCTTTACCGACTGCTTGCTGAGGACGGAGCCGTCGGCCCGAATGATGAACATGCGTGCCGTGTCCGCATCGCGCGTGGGGCCGCCCGCCCGCTTCAGATAGCTATCCACCCCTTGCTCACGCTGATACAGGAATGAATTCTTGTTATAGACCGCTCCCAGCATCTCGACCGTCGACGGACGATACGGAACCACAAAGCGATCGCCATCTTCGAGTGCGATTTCGGGCAGATCGCCGACACCGGTCGAGCCGGGTTTCAGATCGAGGACCACGCGTCCAGTCGCCTTTACGTCCTGAAGCTTGTCCACCAGTTGCTGCTGCGCTTGCAGCTTGGCGCGATTGTCAGCCACGTCGTTGGCAGTGAGTCCCGAGGACGACAGCGCGTCGCGGGACATGTCTTCTTCGAGTCCCTCGACCAGCCGGTCCAACCCCTTTTGCTGGTCGATACGCACCGATTCGCGGGTAAACTCGGCGCCGTAGAGATAGGCGCTGGGAGTAAATCCGCCTACACGCGCCACCAGATGTCGAAAACTCTCGCCGGCTTCAACCTGGTAGACCCCCGCGGTCTGAAACTCGCCTTCGAGGCGCACGAACTTGCTTTGCTTCTCCAGCGGAACCGCTAGATCATTCTGCGAGAAAACGGTGATGATATCGCCCGGTTCGAGAGCCAGATTGTTCTGCTCATCTCCCTGCAGAACCAGTTTGCCCAAGTCGAAAGGGATCAGCCGCGTGGTCAAGTCCTGCGGGTTCATCCGCTGAATGACCGCGTAGTCCCAATTGATCTCAGGAGCATTGTGCGCGATCTGATTTCGCAGCGCCGCAGTCGTAACCTCGGTAGCCGCTCTTGACGGTTCTGCCCGCCACCGAATCTGGGGGTCGCCCCGCTCGTCCGAGTTCGGCGCCGGATCGTGGACTTGTCCGTCTCCTCCTATGTTGCGGGAATCGCGGCTCTGCTCCGGGTTGGCAACGGAGTTGGTGGCGCGCCAGTAGTCGCGCGTGATCAGAGCGTCCTGGTTGGGGATCACATCCTTAAGGCGCATGCCGGGATGCCATTCCGAACGTCCCGGATGGGCGACGTTGCCGCGCAGGGTCACGGCATTTTGAAAACGGGGAGAAAGCGAGAATATGCGGACCACGTCTCCATCTTTCAATGGCCGCTCCAGACCGTGTTCGTCGAGAGGAAATTCTTCGACCCGGCGGATGTCGTGGTTTTCGATGCGCTCGACCACCGCCTTTTGTCTATCCGCTGTCGTGGCGAGCCCGCCCGCCATTTCGATCGCGCCGCGCAGGCTCGTCCCTTCGCGCAGTTCGTAAATCGCGGGCACGTTCACGCTGCCTGCGATAGCAACGGACGGTCCGGTAGGCGGGATATAAATGACGTCCCCGGGCAACAGTCTCGCGTCCTTCGACTTGTCTCCCTTCAAGAGCAGGTCGTAGAAATCGAGTTCTGTGACCACCTGGTTGTTGCGCTTCAACTGGATGCGCCGCATCGAACCGCTGCCCGACGGTCCGCCCGAGGCGAACAGCGCATTGACCAGCGTACTGAGCGAGCTGACGGTGTAAGTTCCGGGGCGTCGCGCCTGACCCACGACAAATACCTGGACGGATCGCAACTGTCCCAGGCTCACGGTCAGATTGAAGTTGCGGAACACCCTCCCAATGGCGGCTCTGAAATACTCCGGAAGTTGCTGGTATGTCAGCCCAGCCACGGAAACCGTGCCCACCTTGGGCAGGAAGACCTCGCCGCCCCGGTCGACCACCAGTTTGCCATCCAGATCGAGTTGTCCCCAGGCCCTGATCAGAATTTCGTCTCCCGGCCCGATCCGGTAATCGTCGGTTACCGTCATCCGGCCGTCGGGAGCGAACGTTGTAGGGACGCGATCAAACAGATCGTATCCATATATGGGCAAGCGGCGGCCGATTGAACTGGCGACAAACTCCTGAAATTCGTTGGGCGGCGGTTCAGGAGCAGCATCCGTTTTCAAAGCAGGAACCCGCTTCGGATGCCGGCCCGCTTCTGGGTTCTGGCCCTGTTCGTCATTGTTCGGCAAGTTCTCAGCTGGAAATGGCGTCGCATCCTCACTCCCGGTTTTCCCGCGTGCCGGAGTTGCTTCGCTCTCCGGAGCTCTGCTGTCGGCCGGGCAGTCCTTATCGGCGCATTGCGGGTCATCCGCCGACGGCGTTCGCAGCGTGGTTTGAGCCAAAACAAGACCTGCCAATGTTTGCAGAACCAGCAGCGCCGTTACCATCCAGCAGCGGGTACGCTTGACCGGCAAGGCTGCGCGCCTTCGGACGTCGTAGTGGCACATTCTCGGGTCTTTCTCTGAAGTTGGTTGTGCCAATTCGCAGTCCATGATTACTTTTGCCTGGCTTTCCAACGCGGCCAGAATGTCAACTGGAGGGAGGCGGCGATATCCGACTGTGCGGTCCGCCACAAGACGGGGAAATGCCAGTTTTCCTGCTGCACGAATCCGGAGACGCTCCACGTCGCGCTCAACATCACATCCGCGCGCAAGGTGAAGTCTCGAAGCTCGCCTCCGTCCAGGAAGCTTTTGTCCACGCTATTGTGGCGGTATTCGGCCTGCACGAAGCTTCGCGGAGAAAACCGGTAAGTGAGCCAGCCTTGTTCACTTCGGCCTTCGCGGCCGACCCAGCTGCCAAGGATGTTGCCGTCGTTGGTGTAACCCGACCGGTAGCGTCCGTCCGTATAGAATGCACCAGGGGGGAAGTGCGACGGCAAGTTCAGAGCCGTGGTCACGCCTTCGATGCGGAGTTCCATCTTGTGCATCTTGGGCAGTCGCGGAAAGTACAACCCCGGATTGATGGCAGGCCGGGTCGAGCCAATCGGCGAATACTCATCGATGACCATCGAATCGAGGTATGCCTGCAACCAGTCCCGCACGCCCGGAACACGATAAGTGAAGTTAAATTCCGAGAGCCGTTTCGCGGGATTTGCCGTCGAGCTCGATCGGTGCGAATAGAATGTCCGCAGGAAACTTGCCAATGTAAACGGATTGCCCTGGCCGCCGAACTGAGCGGTGAAGCCCATCCCGAATTCAAGATTTGCCGTGGGATGAAAGCTGACGCTGGTTCCGTGTAGAAAAGGCTGAGAGGTGAGATTGGGCCCGTACAGAAACGGAGATGCTTCCCATCTTTGACCCGACAATCGTCCCAGAAAAAATTGCGATCGCACGGGACCGAGGAGATAAGAAAGCAAGGGGATCCTGTAGGGGCTGACCGAGTCGATGCGGAGCATCGTAACCGGCTCGGCATTGTCGCTGAATAAGAATGGCCCAGCCTCGGTCGGTCCAAGCCAAAGGCTTTGCAGGCCAAAGGAGAGTTGAACGTCGTCGAAGGTAATCCCGATCGTGCTTTCGAGCAACCTGAATCGATCGATCGGGGCCGTCCCGTTTGGCAAAGGCAGCGTACCATCGGCCGCGGCGGTAGCCTGCAGCACGCTCGGAGCATCCGAGATCACGGCCGGCGCGTGCTGATATTCTCCCTGCACTGCGATGGCGAGCGGCCCGGCTGCGGCATGGCTGGTGAAGCCTGTGATGGCGTTGAGGCCCTCCCCATAAGGGCGTCCATCGTCATTGATAGTGGTCTGCCCGAAGTGGTATCCGTCGCGCAAAGGCTTCCCGGAAATTCCAGTAACACCTGAGTAGACCGAATCGAGGCTGGCGCCAAGGTTGGCTGCGCGGTTCGCGGGAGCGCTCTCGTCGGCGAATTCGCCCACCAGCGCCGAATAGATTTGACGCACTTCTCTGTTCCCCACGTTTCCATCGCCGATGGTCTCACTTGCTTCCTCGAGCAGACGCGCACACTCCATCCGCGTCCAGGGGCGTATACCCAGATAGGCCGTCCGCACATAACCCAGCGCCACGAGCCGCTCGAAAGCCGGATAGACCCAGCTGTCCAGGGGAAGGTATGGTGATCCGCGCGCGGCAGACCTGCGCACATGGCTGGGTTCTTTCTCCTCGAAGACGCTGTTTCCGGTGCCTGGGAGTTCCGGGTCGTGATGGGCCCGGTAGACTTGCTCGCTGATCAGGTAGCCCAGGGCGCTGCCTACTAACACATCGGAGGGAAAATGTTCGCGGGCCGCGATACGTGAAAGACTGATTCCCGACGCCGCGCCGTAAACTAGCAGTTTGGTCAACGGTCCGGGATATTCGTGGGCAATCACGCCCGCGATCGACCATGCCGCCAGCGCGTGTTCCGAGGGAAACGAGGCGCCTCCAGCTTCGAACCTGCCGGCATCGACCGCGTTCGGACGCGGTCGCTCGAACGCAAGTTTCAGCAGCTCGCCGACGATCACACTGTTCACCGCCGCATCTCCCGCCAGCAGGCCGGTTTCCCGGCTGTGATCGTCGTTCGAAATGGTCCCGCGCACGTACAAGCTCGCCGCTCCAGCGATCATGGCCGCGAGTCCGTAATTGCTAAAACTGTTGCTGTAAGGGACTGGGGAAGTGATCCAATGCCGCATGATGTCGCGATCCGCCGCCACCAAACCCAGGGTGCCAACTCCCAGGGGCACGAGCCAGTTCATATCCCGCGCGTGCAGATGCAACGGGCCGGTCCAGATCGCTTTCTGATCCGATGCCAGGTTCTGCCCCAAGTGCGCCAGACATAAACCGGTCGCCACGCTTTTCTTTCCCGTCCGATTTCTTCCCGTAGGACCGGTTAAGAGCGGCTGCGCCGAGTGACTGTCTTCGTTTTGGCGGTAAGAGGGTTTCTGAATCTGGGGGTTCGATGCCCAACCGCTGCTTCCTGCGCAAACCGCGAATACAGCCAAGGCCAGATGTTGGCAACGCTGCCACCGGAATTTGTAGCGGGGAAACATGTTGCAGAGTGGCTTGCATTGCCGGGATTACCCGCTGGGCGGCCTGAGAAACTGGGCAGCGGGACTACGCCGCCGACCGGTTCGACGCCGGTTCCAAGTCGTCCGCGTCGACCTCCACCGCCACGCTCTGCATGATCACATCAAGCGCGAGCACAACCCGAAAGTTGTTTTTCTTGCGGACCAGCACGCCTTCCATTCCGCTCATGGGTCCGGCTTTGATGCGGACTCGCTCGCCGATCACGAGGTAGGGGTGAGGCTCAATTTTCCGCTGTCCGAGACCGGATCGGAGCGCCTCGATTTCAAAGTCGGGAAGCGGCGCGAGTGTTCTTCCAAAACCAACCAGCGACAGCACCCCCGGCAGCTCGAGCACCCGCACCCGCTCCCGGGGGTCGATCCGCACAAACACGTAGTTTCGAAAAAGCGGCAATTCCACCAGCATCTCGCAGCGGTTCCTCCAGCGATGACGCGTCGTATACAGAGGCAGGAACGATTCGATCCGGCGCTCGGCACATTGCGAAGCAACGGATTTTTCGTGGCGCGAATTAGTGTAGGCGGCAAACCATTTCGCGGAAAAAGCCTGAGCCCCGACTGACTCGCCAATCTTCCGTTCTTTTGCTGCCAAATTTCCCAGCATGATTCGGTTCCGTTCGAGAGCTTCGCTAGCCCTAGTTAGCAAGGTTGGGTAAGAATTTTCACATCTCGGTCACTGCTCAGCTCCGGCATTGCACTTGGTCTGCCAATGTTATTGCTCCTCTTGGAGTTGTGTCCGCCGTTCGCTTGATTAGGTTACGAGTTCTGCCTGGAACAGTCGTGGTCGCGATTCCCAGCGCGGGAACCTGAATCGGGTTTCTGGCTCTGAATTGGAACTCCTGTCTAGCGGGGGGTGGTGCCGAGGCTCCAAGCGCAGTGGGCCTCATCCAGCTTCTCGGAAGGGTCCAATTGCGACAACTTGTTGGGATTGAAGATCGTGTACCCCTCGTTGATAAGGGCGGCCTTCAGAAACATTTCAAGTGCATGGTGCGCGACGGGCGCGGCCTCGAAGCACATCATAAGCGCATTTTCGTGTGTGAAGAGTATCCGCGCGGCATCGTAAGCGATGGCCGCACGATCTCTCCACGCCGCAGCGTCTCGCGCATACTTGTCAAGGTGATCACTTTCGCCATTGCCTTTATTTTACGCCCGCCCTTCCGCTCCCCATTCCCGCTCTGTCCCCGCCGCCGCCGGTTCCGCCAGGGTGTAGCGAAATCCCCTCCGTGCGTATAACCCCGAGGATGCGTTGACGGGCACCTGTCACGTCCGTAAGATGAAGCGACCGGACAGCCGGGACATTTCCTTGTGATCGGCCAAACCATCTCTCATTACCGGATTTTGGAGCAGCTCGGTGGCGGCGGCATGGGCGTCGTGTACAAGGCCGAAGACTCGCGACTGAACCGGTTTGTCGCCTTGAAATTCCTGCCTGACGAAGTAGCCCGCGATGCACAAGCCCTGGCTCGTTTTCGACGAGAAGCCCAGGCGGCTTCTGCGCTGAATCACCCGAATATCTGCACGATTCACGATATTGGCGAAGAAGATGGCAAGGCGTTTATCGCCATGGAATTTCTGGACGGAATCACACTGAAATACCGCATTTCCGGCCGGCCTCTCGATCTTGAAACTGTCTTGTCGCTCAGCATTGAAATAGCTGACGCTCTCGACGCCGCTCACAGTCAAGGGATTGTGCATCGCGACATCAAGCCTGCCAACATCTTCGTTACCAAGCGAGGGCACGCCAAGGTTCTCGATTTCGGACTTGCGAAGGTCGGGGCCGCAGGCGGTTCTTCGAGCAGCGTTACGCTGACGAATGTGGCGAGTGCGCCGGACGAGCCTCACCTCACCAGCCCAGGCACTGCACTGGGCACGGTGTCCTATATGTCGCCCGAGCAGGCGCGGGCGAGGGAGTTGGACGCGCGCAGTGATTTGTTTTCCTTCGGCGCGGTCATCTACGAAATGGCGACGGGCGCGGGGCCGTTCCGTGGCGAGAGTACGGCGGTGATCTTCAAATCCATTCTCGATGGCACGCCCACGGCAGCGGTTCGGCTAAACCCGGATGTACCCGCTGAACTGGAACGGATCATCAATAAAGCTCTGGAGAAGGATCGCAATTTGCGCTATCAGCATGCCGCCGACATGCGAACGGACTTGCAGCGCCTGAAACGAGACAGCGAATCCCATTCGGCGGCAGCTGTGTCCAGCAGTAGTGGCCGGGCGAGCAGCACCGATTCTGACGTTGCAAGACGAAAAAAAGTTGGCGGATACATTCTTGCGGCTGCGCTCCTCGGCGTCGCTGTGGTTGCCGGCGGACTCTACCTGCGTTCGCGCTGGGTGCGGCCCAGCACCAGCCCGCTTACTGAGAAAGACACAATCGTCCTGGCAGATTTCACCAATTCCACCAGCGATCCGGTCTTCGATGGCACTCTCAAGCAGGCGCTCGCCGTCGATCTGGAGCAATCTCCTTTTCTCAACATTCTTTCCGACAGCAAAGCTGGCGAGACGTTAAAGCTGATGGGCCGCACGTCGGCGGAGCGCGTCACTGGGGAGATCGCGAACGAACTTTGCCTGCGCACTGGCAGCCAAGCCGTGGTTTCGGGTTCCATCGCCAACCTCGGCAACCAGTATGTCGTCACGCTCGATGCAGTTGCCTGCAACAACGGCGATAGCCTCGCCAAGGAACGCGCCGAAGCCGCCAGCAAGGAAGGCGTGCTCAAGGCGCTCGATACTTCAGCCACCGCTCTGCGTGCGCGGCTCGGAGAATCACTGGCTTCGGTGCAAAAATTTGATGTTCCCATGGAAGCCACGACGCCTTCGCTCGAGGCCCTGAAGGCATACAGCGTGGCGATTACGACTGGCCGCACCAAGGGCGACTCCGAAGCAGTTCCATTTATGAAGCGCGCCATTGAACTCGACCCAAACTTCGCCATGGCCTACGTTGGTCTGGGTATCGAGTACGCGAATCTTGGACAACCCGGAGTCGCGGCGGAATATGCGCGGAAAGCCTACAATCTTCGGGACCGCGTCAGCGACCGCGAGAGGTTTCGCATTTCCGCCTTCTACTTTCAATACGTCACCGGAGAAATGGACAAGGCGATTGAATCTTACGAACTGTGGGCGAAGAGTTATCCGCGTGAGATGGTGCCTCGCGGCAATCTCGGCAGCCTCTACGCTTCTGTGGGGCAGTACGACAAAGCCATCGCGGAAACCGAAGCGGCGCAGCGGCTTGAACCGAGCATCACGGACTACGCCAACCTGGCCAGCAATTACATCTCTGTCAATCGCATCAAGGATGCGCGGCTGACGCTTGAGGAGGCGCAACGCAACCACTTTGACGGCTTGTTCATTCGCAGTGATCTGTATTCCCTCGCATTCCTCGCCGGGGACAACGCCGAGATGGAACGGCAGGTCGCATGGGCAGCGGGGCGGCCAGGCGAGGAAGACCAGATGCTAAACACGGACGCCGATACTCAGGCCTATTACGGACGCATGACGAAGGCGCGCGATCTCGCACGCCAGGCCGCCGATTCTGCGGTGCGCGCGGATGCCAAGGAAACAGCGGCGCAATGGCTCGCCTTCCAGGCCGTCCGCGAGGTCGAAGTGGGCAATGCGAGCGCTGCGCGCCAAGCCATTGCGCGCGCGTTGGCGCTCGACCCCGGCCGCGATGTCAAGGTTCTTTCGGCGCTGGCTTTAGCCCGCGCCGGCGAATCTTCGCAGTCGAAAACCATTATGGCTGCGCTGAAGAAATCCGAACCCAGCAATACTTTCCTCAAGATCTACTGGTTCCCGGTGCTCGAAGCATCCATGGCGATTGCGCAACATGCTCCCGACCGGGCGGTCATCGCCCTCGAGCCTGCTCTGCCTTACGAACTCGGGAATCCTCCTCCCGAAGCCATTGGCACTCTGCATCCCGCCTACCTTCGCGGTCTGGCGTATCTCGACGAGAAGAATGGTACGGCCGCGGCTTCCGAGTTCCAGAAGTTTCTCGATCATCCTGGAATCGTGCAGAACTTTCTGCTGGGCTCGCTGGCTCACCTGCAGCTTGCCCGCGCCTATGCCATTTCCGGAGACCAGACCAAAGCCAAGACCGCCTACAAAGATTTCCTCACGCTCTGGAAAGATGCTGATCCGGATGTCCCGATCCTGAAACAAGCCAAAGCAGAGTACGCGAAGCTGCAATAACTTGGCAGTGTCCGCGCGGCGCTAACTTTGTTCGACGCGGCCTGCTGCACTTTGTTCTTTTTCTTGTCCGCCTCATTTGCAGAGACGAACCGCAGCACTCCATCAGGGGCAGGAGACGCGACCGTATGCAAAGCCACCGTTTCCCCATCGGCCATCACCAATTCGTCAAACTGCACATGCACTTTACGCACTGGTGAAAAATTCCCGTTCGAATGACTCCAGATTTGTTTCGCATAAGAAGGGGTGCAGTTCAAGGCTGCGTGAACCACAAGCCCAAGCTTGCGAATGCACGACGCCGCAGAGAGGCGAAAAGAAGCCGTGTCTTCTACGAAGCAGCAGACAGGGCAAATGGTTGTAACTCAGCAAAGTTCGCCGAAGAAAGCGTAACCGCAAAGAGCAGAAAAATGCTCGAAATAGCCCTTGGATGAACAAATTGTCATCTTTTGGAAAGGCTCCGGTAATGTGGTGGACATAATCTTGGTCTTGGGTGTTTTCGCGTTACGAGATCATTGCGGGATCAGAAGAAGAATGAGGTGAAGGATGTTGAGTAATCTTTGGCGGAGTTCTGTCTCTGGCCTCCTTGTCGTCTCTCTCTTCGGGATGTTGGCTCCGTCTCTAATCGCTCAGACGGCTGGAAAGGGTGTATTGACAGGTAGGGTCACTGACCCGTCTGGTGGCACGGTTGCAAATGCTTCCGTGACGGCGACGAGCAT
>Ga0116220_10000878_pt1 | contig 11924 bp, 11 predicted proteins | sample Sb_taG_10_FD_88967 | JGI IMG/M metagenome (GOLD analysis project Ga0116220, IMG submission 88967) | Peat soil microbial communities from Weissenstadt, Germany - Sb_50d_7_NC metaG | ecosystem: Environmental > Terrestrial > Soil > Wetlands > Peat | place: Germany: Weissenstadt | collected 2010-09-21
AGGCCGTCGAGGCCGCAACGTGCGCCGGAAAGATCCTGATGGTCGGCCATCTGCTCGAGTACCACCCCGCGGTCGACCGGCTGAAGGGGCTGATCGACGGCACGGAGCTAGGTGACCTCTACTACGTGTACGGCAACCGCCTGAACCTGGGCAAGCTGAGATCGGACGAGAACGCGCTGTGGAGCCTCGGCGCGCACGACGTCTCGGTGGTCCTGCACCTGATCGGCGAGGAGCCGGTGGAGTGCTCGGCGCACGGCGAGTCATATGTGCGCGAGGGCGTGCAGGACGTGGTCTTCTGCTACTTGCGGTTCCCTTCGGGGGTGAGCGCCCACCTGCACCTCTCCTGGCTCGACCCGCACAAGGAGCGACGCCTCACGGTCGTCGGTGCGCGCAGGATGGCGACCTTCGACGACATGCTGATCGAGGGCAAGCTAACGGTCTACGACAAGGGCTTCGACGAGGACGCCCGCTCATGGGGAGAGTACATCGCCCGCGCCGGTGACATCTTCTCGCCGCGGATCGGGAACGCCGAGCCGCTGCGGCTGGAGTGCGAGCACTTCGTCCAGTGCGTCCGCACCGGTACCATGCCCCGCTCGGACGGGCACAGCGGGCTGCGCGTGGTTCGGGTGCTGGAGCGGCTGCAGCAAACGCTTTAGACCGTTCGAGTCATCCGCGTGAGCTGGGTCGCCAGATCCAGCCCAGCTGCATGCACACGAGCAGGATCATGATGATGGCGAACAGGCCGAAGCGGGCGAGGCGCTGCTGGCTCCACGCCACCAGGTATCCAAATCTTGGCAGCTTGAAGTCCTCGTGCCACACGGTGTCGCCGACGATGTGGGCGTGCCATGGATCTCTGGCGTTGTTCGCGTCACCCTTCGTCTGGATGATCACTCCGTTCCTGGTCCGCTTGACGGAGACGGCTCGGTGCGTCACAGTCAGGTGCGGCTCGCCCGGCGGATGAAAGGCAACGATCTGACCCGTCCGCAAGTCGGCGGTCGGCTCCGATATCAGGACAGCGACATCCCCTGGGTTGAGCGTCGGGCGCATAGATCCCGTGTCGATCACAGCGAATCGCAAGAGGCCGAGCATCATCCCTGCCACCGCCGCCAGGATGAGCAGTACGACACCGCCGAGCATGATCGAGGAGAGCACTCCCAGCGCTCTCCCCCGCCGCCGAGTCCGGCGACGCGGTTCGGCGACCGGAATGTCTCTTCCCCACTCCCGGGTCCGGCCGGCCGGAATGCTCAGCGGCTGCGTGTCTGTATGTGCCGTTGCTCGCGGGGGCATCTACTGCCAGCCTCCCTGGTTGAAGCCGAGCGTGTAGGTGACCGCCGCGCCGAGGGCGCTCTGCCAGCCGCCGTGCCCCGCCTGCAGCTCGTAGAAGTACTGCGAGGGCGTCGCGAGCACGGCGTACGGTTCTTTGCCGACCGTCGCTTCGGCCAGCGTGGCGGAGACGGTGTTCGTCGCGGTCGCGATCACCGACACGGAGCTCCCGTTGCGGTTTGCGACGTACACGTGCGAGCTGTCCGGCGTCACCGACATGCCGGTCGGGTCCCCGCTGGTCCCGACCGCCGGGGAGGCGGCGACTTCGTCGCTGGAGACCGTGATCGCGTCGACCTGGTTGTTGGCGTGATCGTGGACGTAGAGCTGGCAGCCGTTGGGCGTCAGGGCGAGCGCGTTCGGGTTGGGAGTGGTGCCCGGGAGCGTGATCGTGCTTGTCACGGTGTCGGTGGAGATGGCGATATCGGACACTGTGCCGGCCGTGTAGCTCGCCACGTACAGCTTCGATCCTTCCGGGGTGACCGCCAAGATGTTTGGATCCCCGCCGCTTGCGAGGTTGGCGTCGGCCATGCTGCCGACGGCGATCGTGTGGGCAACCGTGTTGCTCGACGTTGCGATGTCGTCGACCTGCCCGTTCCCCTGGTCGGCGACGTATACGTCGGCCGAGCTCGGGGTGACGGCGAGCGCGATCGGCTTACCCGTTTCGGCGGCGCCGATCGTGACGGTGGCGGTCACGGTGTTGGAGGCCGTGGCGATCACCGACACGCTGTGAGCGGAGTAGTTGGCGACATACACCTTTTCCCCGTTCGGCGTCACGACGATCGCTCCCGGGTCGCCCTGGGCGCCGACGGCGATCGCGGTGCCGACTTTGCCCGAGGAGATCGTGATCGGGTAGACAAGGTTGTTGGCGCCGTCGACGACATAAGCCGTCAGGCCGTTGGGGGTGATCGCGACCGCGTCCGGCCGCGATTTGACGCCGCCCACTTCCGGGATCGCCACCGCCGCGCCCACTTTCTGAGTGGAGACGGTGATGATCTGCAGCTGATGGGAGGCGTCCTCGGCGACGACGACCTTCGTGCCTTCCGGGTTGACGGCGATGCTGTTGGGCTCTGACCCGATCGTCCCGGTGGTGGTGAGCGACGCGCCTTCGTTGGTGGAGGTTTTGACGGCGTGCACCGCTTTCAGGCCACCGTTGCCGACGAAGACCTGCGGCGTTTCCGCTCCGGAGGGATTGACGTCGGTGACGCTCGTGGCGATTCCCGTACTGCCAACTTCGGAGTAGACGCCTTTGGAGGTCGTTGACCGCCAGAGCTTGTAGCCGTTGATCATGGGGTTTCCGTTGGCGTCGGGTTTTTCCGCGGAGGCAGTCCATGTCGCGGACACGTTGGTCTGCCCGCTGCCGCCGGCGCAACCCCCGTTCGCGGTTTCGAGGCCGGTCGGTTTCACGAGCGAAGCCGCCACCAGCGCCCCCCCTTTCACGGCTTTCACGCTGAAGCCGAAGCTCGCCAGCGCCGTGCCCAGCACCGTGAGCTGCAGGGCAACAGCGACGCAAAGAGCCCCTGCGGAGCGGGGGGCGTGTGCCCGTACCGAGCGGTACAGAGCACACGCCAGCCCACGCGCCGAGGCAGTCATCGCTACTGGGCGATTGCGGCCCGTTGCGTCGCCAGGAACGTGTAGGTCAGGGTCGATTTGCAACCCTCGAGATTCTCGGTTTTTTCGGTGCCGCCCGAGACGCCCGAGCACACGCCGGCCACTTCGCCGAAGTTACCGGGCGCCCCCGCGGGGAGCGTGAGCGTGAACACCAGGTAGTCCTGCCCGCCCGTCGCCAACGATTTCAATTCTTCTAATTTTGCAGGCGTCGTCTCGAGCGCGCTGACCGACGTCGTCGCTGCTCCGCCGATTTTGACCACGGTGGGACCGGGGGTGCATGTGTATGTGAACGCCGGAGGCGGAGAGCCCACGACGGTTCGTTTCCACGCTTCCGAGCACGCCTGAATGCCGATCTGCAGCCCGTTCGTGGGGTCCGTGTCCATCAGCGAGCTCGGCGAGGCCGTGAACTTCAGCGTGATTTCTTTGTCCGCGATCGTCGCCCCAGTCGAGTTCAGGTCGATCTCGCGGGCGATCGTGTCCCCGGCGGCGATGTTGGTCGCCCCGGTGGCCGCGTCGTTGGTCGGGCCCACGGCCAGTTTGATCGACCCCGAGGTGATCGCCTGAGGACCCGCCGTCACGCTGTCGGTGAACGTCGCGAAGGCCCCGCCGATGAGCGCCGCGGCCGCAGCCAAGAGCAGTGCGATCGATAGAGCGATCTTGCGATAGTCCCGGGTGCGGTGATCTATGACGTCAATTGCCTGGTGGCGAGCACTCATGATGCTGCGCTATCGGTCAGGCGACACGAACCTTTAGTAGTGATCGCGCAGGACCGCGTCTACGGCCCGCGGCGACTACAGCGTGCCACCAGCCGCGAACGGCTGCTCGGGCACGATCGTATCCGGCCCGGACAGCTCGAACGCGTCGTGCAGGGCGCGCACCACCGACTCGACGCGGTCGCGAGGTATGACGCAGGAGATCTTGATCGGCGAGGTGGAGATCATCTCGATGTTGAGACCCTGCTCGGCGAGCACGGAGAACACCTTCGCGGCAACGCCCGGATGCGAGCGCATGCCCGCCCCCACGATCGAGACCTTGCCCATGTCCTCGTGGGCGATCAGCTCCGAGTAGGACTCGCCGGCAAGGGGCTCAAGCGCCGCGCGCGCGTCGCGCAGGTGCTCGCGGGGGACGGTGAAGGAGATCTCGGCGAGGCCGCCCGTGGAGGCGGGCACGTTCTGGTCGATCATGTCGACGTCCACGCCGGCGCCGGCCAGAGCCTCGAAGATGCCGGCGGCGACACCCGGCCGGTGCTGGACCCCCAGTAGGACGACCATCGCCTCGGAGGTCGAGTGGGTGACGGCGGTGATGAGGGGGCGCTCGGCGTGATCCATGCTCTCTCCTTCCGACACCACCACGGTACCGGGACCGTCCTCAAATGACGAGCGACAGTGGATGCGCACGGAGTGGTTGCGCGCGTACTCGACCGAGCGCAGCTGCAGCACGCCCGCGCCCGAGGCCGCCATCTCGAGCATCTCCTCGAAGGAGACGACCGGCAAGAGGCGCGCGTCCGGCACGATGCGCGGGTCGGCGCTAAACACGCCCGGGACGTCGGTGTAGATTTCGCACACCTCCGCACCGAGCGCCGCCGCCAGCGCGACCGCGGTCGTGTCAGAGCCCCCGCGTCCCAGCGTGGTGACGTCACTGGAATCGGTCGAGACGCCCTGAAACCCGGCGACGAGCACGATCCGGTCCTCGTCCAGCGCGGCCAGGATGCGCTCGGCACGCACGTCGATGATGCGCGCGCGGGTGTGCGAGGCGTCGGTGACGATCCCAGCCTGCGAGCCCGTCAGCGAGATCGCGCGGTGGCCGAGGTCATGGATCGCCATCGCGCACAGCGCGCACGAGATGCGCTCACCGGTGGACAGCAGCATGTCCATCTCGCGCGGGTCGGGCGCGTCGGAGACCTCCGCGGCCATCGCGATCAGCTCGTCGGTCGTGGACCCTCGGGCGGACAGCACCGCGACCACCCGAGCGCCCGAGTCGCGCTTGTCCACGATGCGACGCGCCGCGCGTCTGATGCGCTGCGCGTCCGCGACGGACGTGCCGCCGAACTTCATCACGACGATGTCTGAGTCGGGCATTCCTTGAGGCTACAGCGAGCGCCGCCCCGCGAACGCCTTGCCGAGGGTGACCTCGTCGGCGTACTCCAGGTCCGAGCCCACCGGCAGTCCGCTGGCCAGGCGCGTGACCGTCAGCTCGGGCGCGCGTTCGCGCAGCTCGTGCGCGATGTGCAGCGCCGTGGCTTCGCCGGTGGTCGTGGGGTTAGTGGCGAGCACGATCTCCCTGACCGGCTGCGTGACCAACCGCACGCGCGCGTACAGCTCGGCGATCTTCAAATCCTCCGGGTCGATCCCGTCGATCGGCGACAGCGCGCCGCCGAGCACGTGATACACGCCGGAGTACTCGTGCGTGCGCTCCATCGGGATCACGTCTCCCGGCTCCTCGACGACGCAGATCAGGCCGTGATCGCGGCGGGTGTCCTGACAGATGCGACAGCGCGCTTCGTCGGTGAGGTTGTAACAGATCTCGCACAGCCCGATCCGTTCCTTGACCTCGCGGAGCGCGTCGGCCAGCGCGAACGCGTCCTCGTCAGACGCGCGCAGGACGTGGAACGCCAGCCGCTGCGCCGTGCGCGTGCCGACGCCGGGGAGCTTCGAGAGCTCGGTCACGAGCCGCTGGACCGGCGGCGCGTAGCTGCTCACGGCTGCAGGCCGGGCAGACCCAGGCCGCCGAGGCCCCCCGGGTCCAGACCGCCGGTCGCGCCGCCGAGCCTGCTCGCGGCGAGCTCCTGGGCGGCGCGCAGCGCCTCGTTGACGGCCGCCATCACCATGTCGGCGAGCATGTCCACGTCCTCGGGGTCGACGGCCTCGGGATCGATCGTCACCGATGTGAGGCGCAAATCGCCCGTGACCTGTGCGGTGACCATGCCCCCTCCGGCCGAGGCCGAGACCGTCTCGTGCGCGAGCTGCTCCTGGGCCTCCTGCATGTCGTGCTGCATCTGCTGGACCTGCTGCATCATGCGCTGCATGTTCGGCATCCCCTGCTGCTTTTGCTGCTTGGGTCTCTTGGCCACGATCAGGCCTCCTGACGTTCGCTGTTGACTGCTGGCGCGGGCTCGCCGGACTCGGGCTCGACGGGGATCTCCTCGGCGTCGAGCTCGGATTTGAACCGCTCGATCCACTCCTCCTCGGTGTATGTAGTGCGCGGAGCGCCATCGCCGCCTGCCGCGTCGAGCTCCTCGCGCAGCTCGTAGCCGATCCGCCAGCGCCCGCCCGCCAGCTGACGCAGCGCGTCGGTCACGATCTGACGGTTGGACGGGTCCTCGGCCTTCTTCTTCAAAAATGCCGCGCTCGTCGGAAATCCGACGGTCAGATCCTCGCCGGCGATCGCCACCGGCCGGGTGTCGGCGATCACCGCACCGCACAGCGCGTGACCGGTGCCGACCAGCTCGACCACCGCCGGCCACAGATCTATCAGCGACTGGAGGTCTTCTGGCAGCTCGACCACCGGGACCGCCGCGTCGTGCGGCCGTTCGGCCGGGGGCGGCTCGACCTCGGGCGCGGCGACATCCTCCGGCTCGGCCGCGATGGGCGCCACGGGCGTCATGTCGGGCGCCGGCTGAGCGGGAGGAGGAGCGTCGTCCGGCGCCTGCGCCACGGCAGGTGCCGGCGGCCTGCCGGAGACGGGCTGCGCCGAGGCCGGCGCTCCCCCCTCCAACCGCTCGATCCGCGCCAGCAGCGCTCGCGTCGAAGCATCCACCTCGGGGCTGGCCGCCCGCACCAAAGCCAGCTCGAGGCTCGTGCGCGCGTCCGCTCCGGCGCGCACCGACTCGAGCGCCGAGCCGATCAGCTCCAGCAGGCGCACGACGTCCGCGTGGCGCACACGCTCGGCCTGGGCCGCCAGCCGTGCGTCGGCCTCGGGCGTGAGCGCCAGTTCGGACGGGATCTCGCCCAGGGTCTGCACTATCAGCAGCTCGCGTGCCCTGCGCTCCAGATCGATCGCGAACGAGCTCGCGTCACGCCCGCCGTCAGCGCACTCCGCGAGCGCCAGCAGCGCCGCGCGCGCATCGCCCGCGGCGACCGCATCGACGGTCCGTTCCAGCAGCGCCGCGTCCGCGATGCCCAGCACCGCGAGCACGTCCTCCAGCGCGATCGTGGCGCCGCCGCTGTAGGCGAGCAGCTGCTCCAGCGTGCCGAGCGCGTCCCTGAAGCTGCCGGTGGCCGAGCGCGCGAGCGCGGCGATCGCCTCCGGCGGGATCTCGATCGACTCCGACTCGGCCGTGCGGCGCAGCACCTGCGCGATCTGCTCGACAGTGGGGCGCTGAAAATCGAAGCGATGGCAGCGATCGACGACCGTCGCGGGCACCTTGCCGGCCTCGGTCGTGGCGAGCACGAACACCGTCCCCGGCGGCGGCTCCTCGAGCGTCTTCAAAAACGCGTTCCACGCGGCCGTCGAGAGCATGTGGGCCTCGTCGAGGATGTACACCTTGCGCCGGCCCGACACCGGCGCGAACGCAACGGACTCGCGCAGCTCGCGGATGTCGTCGACCGAGTTGTTCGACGCCGCGTCCATCTCGATCACGTCCAGCGAGCTCGCGCGGGCGATCGCCGTGCACGACTCGCACTGTCCGCACGGCTCTATAGTGGACCCGCTCGCCCCGCGCTCGCAGTTCAGGCACGCCGCGAGGATCTTCGCCATCGAGGTCTTGCCCGTCCCGCGTGAGCCGACGAACAGGTACGCGTGATGGACTTGGTCGCGCTGCACCGCGTTCCGCAGGGTGCGCACGACCGGCTCCTGGCCGACGACCTCGTCGAACGTGCGCGGCCGGTGCCGACGATACAGAGATGACTGCTGCTGGTGGAACTCTTTGGGCTGGTCTGGCACCGTGGGCTGAGTCTACCCACGGGCGGGCCCTCGCCCGGGCCGGACGGAGCGAGGCTCGGGTGCGCTCGACTGGCGCCCAACCGGATAGCGTCCGCGCGCATAATGAGGATTCCGATCAAGCGCCTGACCGTGCCCGCGGCGATCGTCGCCGGAGCGGTCGTCCTGCGGGTGATCGCGGGCGTGGGATTCGTCAACTACGACACGCTCTACGGGCTCGCCTGGGGCGGTCAGCTCTCGCGTGGCGGCATCCCCGCCTACGGGGTCCCGATCGCGCCCACGCCCCATCCTCTGATCGAGATCCTCGGCGTCGTGCTGGCGCCGCTTGGGCCCCACGGCGTGCTCGAGGTGACCGTCGCGCTCGCGTTCCTCGCGCTGTCGGCGTGCGCGTGGGTGATCTACGCGCTCGCCGCGCGCTGGTTCGGGCGCGCCGCCGGAGCGCTCGCGGCGCTGCTGCTGATCACACGCGTGCCCGTGCTGTCCTACGGCGTGCGCGCGTCCATCGACGTCCCCTACCTGCTGCTCGTGCTCGGCGCGCTGCTCGTCGAGTCCCGCCGCCCCCGCGCCGGCTGGCCGGTGCTCGCACTGCTCGCGCTGGCCGGGCTGCTGCGCCCCGAGGCGTGGGCGTTCTCGGGCTTGTACTGGCTGTACCTGATCGCCTGGCCCGCGTGGTGCGGGCGGCGGTCCGTCGATGTCGTCGATCGAGCTTCCGCGACCGGCGAGCGGACCTCCGAGCGCGTGGTTGCCCGGCGGCCGGGGCGCTCGGAGCGAGAACTCGCCGGCCTGACGCTGCTCGCGGCGGCGGCGCCGCTGGTGTGGGTGCTCAGCGACCTGGTGATCACCGGCCACCCGCTGTGGTCGCTGACCAACACCCGCCACACCGCCGCGACACTGGATCGCGTGACCGGGATCGCCAACGTGCCCGAGTACATCCCGCGGCGGATCGGCGAGATCCTGCGCCCGCCCGTCCTGGCCGGGGCGGCGCTGGGCGGCGTGCTCTCGCTGCTGTGGCTCCCCGCGCGGGCCCGCCTGGCCGCGATCGCCGGGGTCGTAGCGGTGGTCGTGTTCGCGGCGTTCGCGGCCCTCAGGCTGCCGATCAACACGCGCTACGCGTTCGCAGCGGCGGCGATCCTGTGCGTGTTCTGCGGCGCGGGCGTGTTCGGCTGGACGCTGCTGAAGCGCGAGGATCCGCGGCGGCGCTGGTGGATGGCGGGCGGGCTGATCGTGCTGGCGGCGCTGATCGCCTACGCACCCAGCCAATACAGGGGCATGCACCGCGAACTTGGCAAACTGGCGGCGCAGCAGCGCATCGAAGGCGACCTGGTCGCGCTCGTGCGCGACGGCGCGATCGGGCTGCGCTGTGGGCCGGTCGAGGTGCCCAACCACGCGCCGATCCCGCTGCTGTCGCTGTACCTGAAGACGAGCCCGGTCAACGTGATCAGCGCCCAGGTCAAGCAGATCTCCTACGGCACCTACATCGATCCGGCGAGCGTCGAAGTGGAACGCGACTACGTGCTCGACCCCCGCGACCCGCACCTGCCCGTGAGCGTGCCCGCAGGATTCAGCGAGTCGGCGACCAACCGCTCGTGGCTGATCTTCATGCGCTGCTCGTAGCCGGAAGTACATACGGACCGTGCACCCCTCGTCGTCGCCTTCGCGTCCGGCGCCTGGTCGTCGCCGCAAGCTCCAGTCCGGGAGCTCCCGCTGCGCCTGCCGGTTATCGCTTAAGGCTGCTTCCTTCCGGACCTGACCTGGTTCACGAGCCGGCACCGCGCGGGACCCGAGCCATCGACGCTCGCGGCGACGGGGCGACCGGGGCGAAAGCCCCTCGGAGGGGAGTTCGGCCCCGCTAGAGCGGATTGCGGATTCAGGGCGCCGCTACCTCCCCGCCTAGCACGGTCCATGAGTGATCGTAGCGCGCGGGCTCCAGGTACGTTAGGCTGCCCCGCCGTGACCTACTTCAGAGACGCATCCCCACGCCTTCCCCGCACCCTCGCCCGCGCCCGTCTCGGCGTGGGGCTCGTCGCGCTCGGCGCGACGGTCCTGATCGCCGGCTGCGGCAGCTCCGGCGGGTCGAGCACGATCACCGTCGGCAACGAGAACAAGTCCGACGAATCGCTTGTCAGCGCGAGCGCGCCGACCAGCTCGACCAGCACGGCGGCTACCGCGACGGCGAAAACGCCGACCACCGGCCCGCTGTCCAAAGAACCGCACGTGACCCCGCCGAGCGGTCCGGCGCCGACCAAGCTCGTGACCAAAGAAATCATCACCGGCACCGGCACCGAAGCGAAAATCGGCAGTGCGGTCAGCGTCAACTACGTGGGCGTGCTCTACCACAGCGGCAAAGTGTTCGACGCATCCTGGAAACGCAACGAACCGTTCTCGTTCACACTTGGCAAAAGCCAGGTCATCCCCGGCTGGGAACAGGGCGTAGTCGGCATGAAGGTCGGCGGCCGCCGCGAGCTGATCATCCCCGCCTCGCTCGCCTACGGCGCCAAAGGCTCGCCCCCGACGATCCCGCCGAACGAACCGCTCGTGTTCGTCGTCGACCTGCTGAGCGCGTAGCGCGGTCCGCGACGCCTGTGCAGAGGGCGCTCCCGGCGGCGGTGGCGGCGCTCCTGCTGGGCGCCGTCGCCGCGGGGGCGCTGTCCGGGTGCGGCGGCTCGCATCGCAGCCCGGCCGAACTGAGGCTCGAGCGCGAAGACCTCGTCGCCGTGACCCGAGCCCTGCAACGGGCGCAGAACCCGGTCGCGGTCGAGCTGGCGGCGACCAAGCGAGCCTGGCCGCTGGTTGTGGGCGGCCTGCCGAGCGGCGCCTCCGCGCTGGCGGCAGCGAGCGCGCCGATCACAGCGGCGGCAGCGAGCGCGGCGCGGATCCCGACGCCCCCGCCGCTCACGGAAGCCCGGTTCGTCTCCCTGACCGGCCCGGGCTCCCCGCTCGCCGGCCTGTTTCGCAGCTACACGGGCCTGGTCACGCGCGGATGGACGCTGATCGCCGCGGCAACCGTCCAGATCGAGCACGGCTCGCCGGCGAGCGCCCGGTTCGCGCGGGAAAACGTGGGGCTGTACATCGAGAGCGTCTACGACGGCTACTTCGATCTGGCCCAGATCGACAAGCGCCTGGCCCGCGGCTACCACGAACTGGGCGGGCAGGCTCAGTTCGGGAGCACACTCACGCAGGCCGAAGTCGATGCGCTGGGGGCGGCGTACTCCGAGGCGACCGCTCGCCTGCACCCGCATGTGGGGATTCGGTTTGGGTCCTAGCTGGGCTGGCGCGTTACGCGCATCGCCCGCGCGTGCATGCCCCGGGGCCAATAGAATCGACGTGCCAGGGCGCGTAGCTCAGTGGGAGAGCGCTCGCTTCACACGCGAGAGGTCGCAGGTTCGAAACCCGCCGCGCCCATGGGGGATATCAGGATCATCCAACCCCCGGAGATCACCCGGAAAACATCTTTGCGAACTTCACCATAGTCATCATCAGCAGACGGCATTAGATATCCACAAAATCGAAGAGCGTAGGATTGTCTGATCGATGTCGAAACTTGGGAGAAGAGATGCCGCGCTATCTGATCGAAAGGGTCTGGGATGAGCTGGAGGATGGGGGGGCGACGCAGGGTCGCCTCTCGAAGCGCATCCTGACTGAGAACCCGCAGTTCTCCCCAATCGTATGGGAGCACAGTCACGTAGTAATCGACGAGGAGGGTCAGCTGAAGTCCTTTTGCATCTATTCCTCGCCCAACACGGAGCTCATACGGGAGCACGCTGGGCTGCAGGGCGGCCACACGATCGGGGGGATCTACGAGATCGGCGGCGACATCTCGCCCGGGGACTTCGACTGATCCATCGGCACGACATCGCCGCGGCCTGTGTGGATCTCCGCCGTCGCGGCGACGGCCCGTCGCAGTCGTGCGCGCCGCCGGCGTGCCTCGTCGTTCTTCGGGATCAGATCGAGCGCCTGGTTGCAAAGCTCGACGGCCTCGTGCGGCGTCCATCCCCTCCAGGCCTGGTCTGCCGCGGTGAGTAGGTAATCGGCGGCGTTCGCGTTCTCGCCGGCCTCACGCCAGTGGTGCGCGAGGATCGCCGCATAGGCTGTCGGATCTCCCGCCGCCTGCTCGA
>Ga0116220_10000888_pt1 | contig 11895 bp, 8 predicted proteins | sample Sb_taG_10_FD_88967 | JGI IMG/M metagenome (GOLD analysis project Ga0116220, IMG submission 88967) | Peat soil microbial communities from Weissenstadt, Germany - Sb_50d_7_NC metaG | ecosystem: Environmental > Terrestrial > Soil > Wetlands > Peat | place: Germany: Weissenstadt | collected 2010-09-21
GCGGCCGCGGCGCCCGTCCTGCTCGTGCTGGAGGACCTGCACTGGGCCGACGCCTCCACCAGGGACCTGGTCACGTTCCTGTCCCGGATGCTGCACCGGGAGCAGGTCGCGCTGATCGGCAGCTACCGGACCGACGATCTGCACCGGCGTCACCCGCTCCGGCCCGTGGTGGCCGAGTTGCTGCGGCTGCCCAGCGTCATCGCGGTCGACCTCGCCCCACTGGATCCCTCGGCCCTGGCCGAGCACCTCGCCGCCACCGCGCCCGTCCGCATCGACGCGACCGAGCTGAACGACATCGTGACCCGGGCCGAGGGCAACGCCTACTACGCCGAGGAACTGCTCGCCGCCTCGGTCAGCAGCGATCCCGGCCAGCACAGCATCCTGCCCGCCGGGCTGGCGGCCCTGCTCCTCAGCCGGGTCGAGCAGTTGTCGGACGCCACGCAGCAGGTGCTCCGCGCCGCGGCGGTGGCGGGCCGCAAGGCCGACGACGAGCTGGTGCGGGCCGCGTCGGGCCTGGCGGCCGCCGAATACGAGGGCGCGGTCCGGGAGGCGGTCACCCATCAGCTGCTCGTGCCGCACGGCAACGAAGGCTATGTCTTCCGGCACGCCCTGCTCCGGGAAGCCGTCTACGCGGACCTGCTGCCGGGGGAGCGGACCCGGCTGCACGCGACGATGTGCTCACTGCTCGCCGACGAACAGCGGCTCGAGATGCCGGGAACGGCTGCGGAACTGGCCCAGCACTGCCTGGCCAGCCACGACATTCCCGGCGCGTTCGCCGCGTCGATCCGGGCCGGGAAGGATGCGGAGCGGCTGGGTGCCCCGGCCGAGGCGCACCGCCACTACGACCAGGCGCTCGCCCTGTGGGAGCGGGTGACCGAGCCGGAGAAGACGGCCAGCATGGCCCGCGGCAAGCTCGGCCTGATGTCCGCGACCAACGCGGCGGACAGCGGCGACGTGGAGCGCGCTGTGCACCTGCTCCGGCGGCTGCGGCAGGTCCTAGCCACCCAGGCCGGGGAGGGCGGCGCTCCGGTAGACGTCAAGTTGGCCAGCAGGATCGGCGAGCGGTTGGCCTTCTACCTGATGCTCATCGATGATCCCAAGGCGCCCGCCGAGGCCGCCGAGGTCGCGCGAGCCACGGTTGAGGCCACTCCCGCGGACCCGCCGTCGTCGCAGTACGCGCGGGCGCTCACCACCTACGCTTATTCCCTGGTGATGGAGGAGGACTTCAGTGTGGCCCGGGACTGGGCCGAGCGCGGGATCGCCGCCGCCCGCGCCGCCGACGCGCCCTGGGTGGAGGCCGACGCACTCGTGACCTTGGGTTTCATGAGCAATCGCGAAGGCCGTAACGATGAGGCCATCAAGCTACTGACCGCGGCGCACAAGCAGGCCCGGGAGGCCACGATGCTCGGCGTGGAGCTCCGCTCCTCTTATCACCTGGCCCGTGCTCACCTGGAGCGGGGCGATCTGGCCACCGGCGGAGCCGTGGCGCACGAGGGCACCAAGCGCGCCATCCAGACCGGCCTCGACATGTCCCCTTACGGCTGGGAACTACAGCACCTGCACTTCCAGTGCCACTTCGCGGACGGCAAGTGGGATCACGCGCAGGAGATCGCCGACGGCTTCCCGGTCCGGGTCACCAGCCCGCCCGAGGCCTACCTGTCCTCGATGGCCCTGTTCATCGACGTCGCGCGCGGCAACCCGGCGGTGGAGGAGCGGCGCGCCTGGATCGAGCCGTTCTGGACGGTCCACGGGTTCGACCCGTTCATCGCGCACGGCCTGCTCGGCGAGCACGCTCTCTGGCAGGGCGACACCGAGCAGGCTCTGGCCGAGACCCAGGCCGCGATCGACCTCGACAGCGTCCCGCCGTGGGGCTACTCGCCGTCGGTCCTCAGGCCGGCCGCGGTCGCCCTGAGCGCCCGCGCCGACCGGGCGGTACAGGCCCGGGCCACCGGCGACGATCAGGCCGCGAGCGCCGAAGTCGCTGCGGCCGGGGAATTGCTGCGGATCGCCCGCGAGGGGGCTGCGTTCCCCAAGCGGCCCAAGTTCATCCTGGGCCCCGAGGGACGCGGCTGGCTGGCTCGCGCCGAGGCGGAATACCAGCGGGCGTCCGGGGACAACGACCCACAGGCCTGGCAGGCGGTCCTCGACGCGTTCGGTCCCGTGTACGCGTACGAGATAGCCCGTACCCGGTGGCGGCTGGCCGAGGCCCTCGCCGAGGCGGGCCGACGGGACGAGGCCGAGCAGCAGTGGCGCCAGGCGGCCCAGACGGCCGACCGGCTCGGGGCCAAGCCGCTGCGCCGGGCGCTCGATGACCTGGCTCGCCGGGCCCGGATCGGGACCGCGCCCGACCTCCCGGACGGCACGGTGCTCGCGTCGCTGACCAGCCGGGAACGCGAGGTGCTCCGGCTCATCGCCGCGGGCCGAAGCAACCGGGAGATCGCCTCTGTGCTGTTCATCGCGCCGAAGACGGCCAGCGTGCACGTGTCCAACATCCTCGGCAAGCTGGGCGCCAGCAGCCGCACCGAAGCCGCCGCCATCGCCCACCGCGAGGGCCTGGCCGGACCCGCCGGCCTGGCCGCCCATCCGTCAGGACACTGAGCGGTCCGCGCTTCCGATGCGGGGGGGCGCGAGTTCGGTGAGGATCGCCTCGGCCTGTGCCGCCGCGGCCCCCGGCTCGGCCGAAGGCGAGCCGACCTGCGGGTCCCAGTTCAGGTCGTAGAACAGCTCGGTCACGCCCTGCTCGCCGAGCCAGGCGGCATCCTCGCGGATCTGCGCAAAGCTGCCCGACAGCAGCCGCCTGCCGCCGTCGGGTCCTGTCGCCCCGGCCTTCGCAGGCCCGGCCAGCACCACGCCCCGGCAGATGATCCGCACGGCGTCCGGGTCACGGCCCGCCGCCGACGCCGCCTCCCGGATCACCGCGACCGCCTCGGGGATCTTGGAAAGGTCGGCGCGGCTCGACGTGATCCAGCCGTCCGCGATCCGCCCGGCCCGCTCCATGGCCGGGCGCGACATCCCGCCCAGCAGCACCGGCGGCCCCGCCCCCATAAACTGCTTCTGCACCGGCCGGGGGTCCTGCCGTCCGGCCGGGATCGTGTAGAACTCGCCGTGGAACGAGCTCACCTCGTCCGCCCACAAGGTCCGCAGCACGGCCAGGTACTCCTCGGTGCGCGCGCCGCGCCGGGCCGTCGACGCCCCGGTCGCGGCGAACTCCTCAGGCATCCACCCGATGCCCAGACCCAGGTCCAGCCGCCCGCCGGACAGCACGTCCACGGTCGTCGCCTGCTTGGCCAGCAGCGTGGGCGAGACGAACGGCAGGTTGACCACCGCCACGCCCAGCCTGATCCGCGACGTGCCGGCCGCCACGTACCCGAGCGCGACCATCGGGTCGAGCACGCTCCGGTACACCGGCTCCATCCCGGAACCCTCCGGCACCAGCAGCCGCTGGAAGCTCCACAGCGACGCGTACCCCGCGTCCTCCGCCTGGCGGGCAAACGCCGTGAGGTACCCGGGGGTCGCCCACGCCCCCGCCACCGGGGCCCCGAATCCGATCCGCATGCCCCCACCTTAATGAAGGGACTTTTCTGCGGAACGAAGCGCGGTGCGCCCGTCCCGGCACCGCTCACGCCGACCGTCGCGCCGCTTGCCAGGGCCGCTCCGCCCTGAGACCGTGAGAGGGTCCTATTTGTCATAGGGGGTGACGGTTGTGGCTATTGCTACGCCGCTCTCGACGAGCGGCCGGTTCATCGTCGATGCTCACGGCAAGCGGGTCCGCCTGGCCGGGGTGAACTGGTACGGCGCCAGCGAGGATCTGGGGGTGCCGGCCGGACTTGATCTCAGGAACCGGAACGCGCTGGCCGAGCTCATCGCGGCGCAGGGGTTCAACTGTGTGCGGTTCCCGTTCAGCCTGTGGATGCTCGACCAGACCGCTCCGGTGGCGCAGAAGTATCTGGCCGCCAACCCCGATCTGCACGGGTCCACGCCGCTAGAGGTATACGACGCGTGTGTCAAGGCACTCACCGGCCAGGACCTGATCGTCATCCCCAACTGTCACCTGCTCGACTTCGGCTGGTGCTGCAACAACAACGACAGCAACGGCCTGTGGTTCAACGACCGCTGGCCGCCCGCCAAGTTCACCGCGGCCTGGCAGAACATCGCCAGGCGATACGCCTCGAACCCGCTGGTCGCCGCGATGGACATCAAGAACGAGCCCCGGCAGGCGAAGGTCGGCGGGCAGGTGCTCAAGCCCACGTGGGGGACGGGGGGCCGGACCGATTTCGCGGCCATGTACACGACGGTGGGAAACCTGATCCATCAGATCAACCCGCGCCCGCTGATCATCTGCGAGGGACTGAACTACGCGTGCGACCTGACTGGGGTGGCCAGCCATCCGGTCCGGCTCAGCGAGGCCAACAAGGTTGTCTACAGCATGCACGACTATTCCTGGTCCGGTCACCAGGGCCAGGACCAGGCCGCCTACAACAACCAGATTCAGAAGAACGGGGGCTACCTCCTCGCCGACAAGACCGCGCCGGTGTGGATCGGCGAGTTCGGCCACGTCGCCGCAACGCTGCCTCCCCAGACCAGCGGATGGTGGAACTACATCATGGCCTGGCTGAAAGACGACGACGTTGACTGGTGCTGGTGGGCCCTCAACCCGACACACGGCCAGAGCAGCGCCCCGGGGACCAGCCAGGTGCTGAACCAGCAGGGCGCTCCCGAGTCATTCGGCCTGCTGAAACCGGACTGGTCCGACATCGGATACCCCGCCGCGATGACCATGCTGAAGGCCATCATCCCGCCGCGTACCGGCCCTGGGTTCGGAGTGACGCCGCATCCCTAGCGGAGCTTGCCAGAACCGCGCTGCCCTGAGACCTTTAGGACGTTCTCTAGTGATTGGCGGTGACTTGTATGGCTATTGCTATGCCGTTGTCGACGAGCGGCCGGTTCATCGTCGATGCCCACGGTAAGCGGGTCCGCCTGGCGGGGGTGAACTGGTATGGCGCCAGCGAGGATATGGGGGTGCCGGCCGGACTGGATTGCGCCGACCGCAACGCGCTGGCCGAGCTCATCGCCGCGCAGGGGTTCAACTGCGTGCGGTTCCCGTTCAGCCTGTGGATGACCGAGCAGACCGCTCCGGTCGCAGATGAGTACCTCCTTCGCAACCCCGACCTGCACGGGGCCACGCCGATGCAGGTCTACGACGCCTGCGTCAAGGCGCTCACCGAACAGGGCCTGATCGTCATACTCAACTGCCATCTGCTCGACTTCGGCTGGTGCTGCTCCAACGATGACACCAACGGCCTGTGGTTCAACGACCGCTGGCCGATCGCGAAGTTCACCGCGGCCTGGCAGGACATCACCCGGCGATATGCCTCTAACCCGCTGGTCGCCGCGATGGACATCAAGAACGAGCCGCGCCACACGACGGTGGGCGGGGCTGCTCTCGGCCCGGCCTGGGGAACCGCGGTGGAGACCGATTTCGCCGCCATGTACACGGCGGTGGGGAACCTGATCCACCAGATCGACCCGAATCTGCTGATCATCTGCGAGGGGCTGAACTACGCCGGCGACCTGACCGGAGTGGCCAGCCGTCAGGTCAAGCTCGCGGAGCCGAACAAGGTCGTCTACAGCATGCACGACTATTCCTGGTGCGCTCACCCCGCGGGCCAGTCTCAGGCCGCCTATTTCGCGCAGATGAACAAGAACGGTGGCTACATCCTCTCGGAGGAAATCGCCCCGCTGTGGCTCGGCGAGTTCGGCGACACTGCCAGCGCGCTGTCGTCCCCGGGTGGCGGCGGCACCTGGTGGGCCAACCTCCAGGCCTGGCTGAAGGAGTACGACGTCGACTGGTGCTGGTGGGCCCTCAACCCCACGCACGGCCAGAGTTGCACCCCGGGAACCAGCCAGATCCAGTACAACTGGGGCGCCCCGGAGCCGTATGGCCTGCTGACCCTGGACTGGTCCGAGGTGGGGTACCCGGCCGTGGTGACCATGCTGCAGGCCTTGATGCAGCCGCGGACCGGCCCGGGTATCGGCTGAGATCGCTGCTGGCCACGGGGGGACGACCCCCCGTAGCCCCGTGCCTGCAGCCGAACTAGCCGAGCTCGGGGATGACGGCGGCGGCCAGCTGCTCCATCTGCTCGCTCTGGTCGAACAGCGCCGTGCACAAGATCAGCTCCGCGCCGGCCTCGGACACCTGGCGCAGCTCGCGGGCGCAGTCGGCGGCCGTGCCGGCGACCGCGGCGGCCTCGATGGCCTCCACCCGGTACCCGTAGAGTTCCGCCAGCGCGGCGTTCATCCGCGCTCGCGCCCGCCCGGCGTCGTCGTCGATGGCGACGTACACCCGCTTGGCGATCGGGAAGCTCCCGGCCGCCCGCCCCGCCTCGCCGAGCGCCGCCCGCACCACCTTGACCTGCTCCGCGAACTTCGCGGTGGGAGATGACCCGGCGCCGAAGAACCCGTCACCCAGGCGCACCGCTCGCCGCAGCGCGCGCTCGCTGGCCCCGCCGAACCACAGCCGCGGATACGGCTTCTGGAACGGCTTGGGCTCCATAGCCGCGTCCTTGAGCTGCCAGAAATCCCCGTCGAAGGTGACCCGGGGCTGCGTCCACAGCGCCTTCATCAGCGCGATCCCCTCGGTGAACCGCGCGACGTACCGGGCGGGATCCACGCCGAAGGCGGCGAACGGCCGGCCCGGGCCGCCGGTGCCCACGCCGACCTCGATCCGGCCCCGGCTGAGCTGGTCCAGTGTGCTCACGCTCTTCGCCAGGTGCACCGGGCTGTACAGCGTGGACACGAACACCACGCAGCCCAGCCGCAAGCGCTCGGTGCAGGCGGCCGCGTAGGTCATCGCCTCGATCGGCGCGAGCTGGTTCCACGACCCGAGCAGCTGTTCCTGGGTCCACGCGCCCTCGAAGCCCAGCTCCTCGGCCCGGGTCAGGTAGGCCCGGAACGCCGCGGGGTCGAACTCGCCGTCGGCGTAGAACTGCGGGATGGCGATCGCGAACCTCATGCGCCACAGCGTAGCTGGCGGTCGTCAGTCGGCGTCAGCAGGCTGGCAAGTGTAGTACCGCTTCGCCAGCCGGGTGCAGTGGGTGGTGATCCACTTCAGCCGACCGGCTTGGACAGCAGCGCTAGCTCAGACATGGGGCCTACGATGAACAACGCGCGCCGCCGCGGTCTGGTGCCCGTCGGCGGCGGCCTGAGCGGAGGCAGGAAATGACGGCTGACCTGGCCGAACGGATGCGAGCGATCTGCCTGGCCCTGCCCGAGGTCACCGAGCGGCTCAGCCACGGCGCGCCCACGTGGTTCGTCCGGGGCAAGAGCGCCTTCGTGACCCTGTGGGCGGACGGCCATCACGAGAACCAGTTCCCGCATCTGTGGTGCGCCGCTCCGCCCGGGGCGCAAACCGAGCTCACCGCGTCCAACCCCGGCCGGTTCTTCCGCCCGCCCTACGTCGGCGGCCGCGGCTGGATTGGCGTACGGTTCGACCGCGACCCGGACTGGGCCGAGATCGCCGAGCTGTGCCGGGACGCGTACCGCGCGATCGCCCCGGCCCGCCTGGCCGCCCAACTCGACCGCTAGTCCCTCCGCGCACCCCTCACCGGGCGCGTGCGCCGCGCCCCATTCCCGGGTGCGCCCCGGCAGGGGTTGTCCCTGGCGTGCCGAGGATCGCCGCGGCGATCTCGGCGGCACAGCCCCAGGACAGGGAGACACCGGCGCCGCCATGGCCGTAGTTGTGCCACAGCACGCTGCTGCCGAGCGGTTCGGATTCCAGCCGCACCTCGGGACGGTACGGCCGCAGGCCGACGCGGTGCCCAAGGATCGCCGCCCCGCGCAGGCGAGGATCGATCGCGGCACACTGAGCCACGATCCGTTCGGCTATGTAAGGTTTTGGCTCTTCATCCCAGGCACCTTCCTCGTTCGTGCCGCCCAGCAGGACGGTGTCGCCGTGCGGGAACATGTAGACGATCCACGGCGGTTCCTCGTCCCGGTTGATGTAGAACTCCTCGATACCGGGGTTGGCGGCGATCACCACCTGGCCGCGTACCGGCATCACCGCGGGGTCGGGCACCAGGTCGCGGGCGCCGACGCCGGAGCAGTTGACCACGACCGGAGCCACGCCGGCCAGTTCGGTCAGTGACGCGACGGCGGCCATCTGGAGTGCACCCCCCGCCCGCTCGAACCTGGCTCGCAGGTAATCGAGGTAGACCGGCATGGTGGCGACCGGGGCGGTGTAGTGCCACCCGTAGGCGAAGCCGCCGGGCAGCTCGGATTGCTCGCACGGCCTGAGGCCGGGCAGGAGCGCGGTCCAGTAGTAGGGTTCCAGCGGGGTCCGGCTGACCTCCTTGCCGCTGACCATCCGCACTCCGGTGCCCGGCTCGGCGGCGAGCTTGGACAGGACCTCCAGCCCGGTCCGGCCCCAGTCCAGGACCCGCTCGGGCGGCCCGACCCGGACCGCGCCCCAGACCGCCCCGGCCGCGGCCGAGGTGGTCCGCTCCGGCGGGGCGGCCGCCCTGATCGTCACGCCGAGCCCGGCCTCGGCCAGGCAGATCCCTGTCGTCAGGCCGCTGACCCCGGCCCCGATCACCAGAACGTCCATTCCCCGACCGTATCTGTATTTACACAGGCGAGGTTCGGCTGCAAGGCTTTGGCAGCACAGATTGAGGCGTTCTGCGCGGTACCAGCCAGATCACTGGAGCACCACATGCCTTCGGGAGTGACGGGTACACCGAGATCGGGACGGCCGCCAGCGGACGGCAAACTCGCGTGGCACACGCTCGGCGCCGATCAGGTCCTGCACTCCGAAGGGGTGGACGGGCAGCGCGGTCTCAGCTCGGCCGAGGCGGCCGCGCGGGCTGAGCGGTTCGGCCCGAACGAGTTTGCCGCTGGCCAGGCCGAGTCCCGCTGGCGCGCGTTCCTCCGCCAGTACGCGGACCCGATGCAGCTCGTGCTGCTCGCCGCCGGCATCGGCAGCCTCTATCCGCTCAAGCAGCTCGGCACCGGCCTGCTGCTGATCTTGCTGACGCTGTTCAACGCGGTCATGGGCCTGCAGCAGGAGGGGAAGGCCACCGCGGCCGTCGCCGCGCTGCAGAAGATGGTGATCATCAAGGCCAGGGTGCGGCGGGACGGCTAGCTGGCGGAGATCCCCGCCGGGCAGCTGGTTCCCGGCGACATCGTCGCGATCGAGGCGGGCGATATCGTACCCGCGGACGGGCGGCTGCTGAAGGCGGCCACGCTGGAGGTCGACGAGTCCGCGCTGACCGGGGAGAGCCTGCCCGTCGCCAAGGGCACCGAGCCCGTGGCGGGCGCCGGCACGCCGCTTGGCGACCGGGCCGACATGGTGTACATGAACACCGACGTCACCCGCGGCACGGGCGAGTTCGTCATCACCGCGACCGGGATGGCCACGGAGGTCGGCCACATCTCCGGGCTGCTGGCCGAAGAGCAGGCGGTCAAGACCCCGCTCACCCGCCAGATGGACCGGCTGACGGGGCAGATCCTGGTGATCGCGGGCATCGCGCTGGTCACGTCGATGGCGCTGAACCTGGCCCGGGGCGAGACGTTCATCGCCGTCTTCAACGCCGCCGTCGCCTTCGCCATCGCCGCGATCCCGGTCGGGCTGCCCACCGTGGTCACGACCATCCTGGCCTGGGGAACGCAGCAGCTCGCCAAGGCCGGCGCGATCATGAAACGGCTGGCATCGACCGAGACGCTGGGCTCCACCTCGGCGATCAACTCGGACAAGACCGGCACGCTGACGCTGAACCAGATGACCGCGGTCCAGATGACGGCCGCCGGCCGCCGGTACGCGGTCGATGGGACGGGCTACTCCACCGCCGGGCGGATTACCCGGGTCGGCGGGCAGGCGGACATCCCGCTGGATGAGTTCCTGGTGCCGATGGTGCTGGCCTCGGACGCGGTGGTCAGGGACGGCGAGCTGATCGGCGACCCGACCGAGGGCGCGCTGGTCGTGCTGGCCGCCAAGGGCGGCATCGACGCGGTCTCCACCAGGGAACGGTACCCGCGGATCGCCGAGCTGCCGTTCGACGCGGCCTACAAGCTGATGGCCACGTTCCACAAGATGACCGGCGCGTCCGGCAAACAGGTGATCCGGTGTTTCGTCAAGGGCGCGCCGGACCAACTGCTGCCGCGGGCCGCCACGGTCATCGACGCCGACGCCGGCCCGGGGCCGGCCGACAGCGAGTTCCGGCAGCGGTACCTGGCCGAGAACCAGCGGCTGGGCGAGCAGGGCCTGCGGGTGATCGCGATCGCGCGCAAGGACGTCGACCCGGCGGCCTTCGACCCCGGCGCCGACCTGCTCCCGCTGGTCGGCGGGCTGGAGCTGCTCGCCCTGGTCGGCATCGTCGACCCGCCCCGCCCTACCGCCAGGGCGTCGATCGCGACGGCGAAGAAAGCCGGCATCCGGGTCCGGATGATCACCGGCGACTACGCGGTCACTGCGGCCACGGTCGCCGGCCAGCTCGGCATCGACGGCACCGTGCTCACCGGCGCCGAGTTCGCCGCCATGAGCGATGAGGAGGCACTGGCCAAGGTCGACGGCGTCGGCGTGATCGCCCGCGTCAGCCCGGAGCACAAGGTCCGCCTGGTCGACGTCCTCAGGAAGAAAGGCCAGATCGTCGCGATGACCGGGGACGGCGTCAACGACGCGCCCGCGGTGAAGAAGGCCGACATCGGGATCGCGATGGGCACCGGCACCGAGGTGACCCAGGAAGCCGCGGTGATGATCCTGACGGACGACAACTTCTCCACCATCGTCAAGGCCGTCGAACTGGGCCGCGGGCTGTATGACAACCTCGCCCGGTACATCCGGTTCCAGATCGGCGGCCTGTTCGGCTACATCGCCACGTTCCTTGGTGCCAGCATTTTCAACGTCGCCGAGGGCATACCACTGCTTCCGCTGCAGACGTTGTGGGTGAGCTTCACCATGATCTCCATCCAGTCCGTCGGGCTCGGCTACAGCAAACCCGCCGCCGGGCTGATGGAACGCCCGCCGCTGCCGCCCAGCCGGCCGATCCTGACCCGCGCGCTCATCGTCTGGCTCGCCTTCGCCGGCCTGCTGATGGCGATCGGCACCCTCAGCGTGATCAGCTGGGCGGACCAGGCCCGCGGGCTCGACACCGCCCGGACCATGGGCATGGTCACATTCGCGCTGTTCATCTTGTTCTTCTCAATCGAGTCCAAAGACGAACGGGACTCGGCGTTCTCCCTCGACACCTTCTCCGACAAGACGTTCGTCATCACCACCAGCGGGTCCTTCGTCCTGCTGATCCTGTCCACCATCCTGAGCATCTTCCAGACCGTGCTGAAGACCGTCAGGCTCGACGTCCGGCAGTGGCTGATCTGCACCGCCGTGGCCCTGTCGATCGTGGTGGCGGCCGAGATCCGCAAAGCGGTGCTGCGGCAGACCGCCGCGAAGGCCATCCACCCCGCCGGCGCCCCCGGGCCGGAGCCGCAACCCGCTGGTCGCCTGTCGGGTGCCTGACAGGGCCAAGTACGCGCCGGTGTGCCAGATGGCGCCGACCGCAAGTCGTCTGGATAACGGGCGGCGGCCCGGTCCCGCCAGCCGACGATCAGCGCGACAGCGGCGGGTAGGGCGAGCGCCCAGCCGCAGAATCCGAGCATGACCGTGACGGCCAGCGCTCCCGGCAGGGCGGCCAGCCGGACCGGGCCGCGCAGCACCCGTGCGGCCGCGGCCATGGCGCCCAGATAGACGGTGAGGAAAAGCGTGCTCGGCACGGCGACCAGGGCGGCGGTGCTGACGATCCGCAGCCCGTAGGCGGTGATCAGCAGCAGGCCCGCCACGGCGATCGCCGCCAGTAGCCGGCGCATGGGAGCAGATGTACGGCCGGGTACGGGACGCACCAGCTGCCC
>Ga0116220_10000895_pt1 | contig 11860 bp, 15 predicted proteins | sample Sb_taG_10_FD_88967 | JGI IMG/M metagenome (GOLD analysis project Ga0116220, IMG submission 88967) | Peat soil microbial communities from Weissenstadt, Germany - Sb_50d_7_NC metaG | ecosystem: Environmental > Terrestrial > Soil > Wetlands > Peat | place: Germany: Weissenstadt | collected 2010-09-21
CGCGTCCGCGTCCGCGTCCGCGTCCAGGGTGATGGCTGGTGGTGCGGGGATGGCGGACCATCGGGTACATGAGCGGGCCGCCGGCCAGGATGATCGGGCTGCCGTAGTCGGCGTAGCCGTGGCGCAGGTAGATGCCGCGGGTGCGCTCGTCGGATGCCTCCAGGTAGGCCACGATGCCGTCGGCGTCGAGGATGGCGTGGTGGGCGGCCAGCAGCGCGGTGCCGGTGCCCTGGCCCTGCCGGTCGGGGCGGACGGCGAGGATGGCCAGGTGGTGGTGTTCGGCGCCGGTCAGGTGGTGGGCGTCTAGTTCCCTGTCGAAGGCGGCGAACCGCCCGGCCCACCGGCCGGTGACCTGGGCCAGGTGCTCGTCATAACCGTCAGGCGGGCTCGGCAGTTGGGATCCGGTGGGTATCCACAGCGCGGCGGCGTCCCGGCCGGGGGTGGTGTCAACCAGCCCGCCGGCCATCGCGTGCTCGACGTACATCCGGAAGTAGCCGGGGAGGATCATGCGGCGGGCCGCGAGATCATCGATTAGCCACAGGCACGGGGCCAGGTTCAGGAAGGCGTCGGCGATGACCTGGCTGAGCACGCCGATGTCGGCGTCGTGCGCGCGGACGATGGCGCAGCCTGCGCCGCCGACGGCTGGCTGGTGCCGCGCGGTCATGGCCGCGCCCTCCAGGTCCCCGGGTCGGCCTGCACGCGGGTGGCGTGTGCGCCGAGCCCGATGGCGGCGTAGACGCCCGGGCGGCGGATCTTGATGACCAGCCCCCACGCCAGCCCGGCGGCGGCGAGCGCGGCGTAGCTGGCGGGCAGCGCCCACGCCGCGGCCGCGTCGGGCGAGACGCCCAGCAGCGTGCCGTAGTGCAGGACGGCAAGCACGGCCAGGACGGTGAGGACGACGGCGGCCAGGGCGGGGGCGATCAGGCGGCTCCAGGCGGACTCCCCGCGCGGGTTCCGGGCGAAGAACGCGATCACCGCCACCGAGGTCAGGGCGAGCAGGAGCAGGATGCCGAACCCGCCGGTGGTGCCGCCGCCGAAGAACAACCCGGTCATCGGCGGCCACCCGGCCAGCGCGAACGCCCCGATCACCGTCAGCCCGGTGGCGCTCTGGGCCAGCGAGGCGGCCTTGGGGATGTTGTTGCTGCCGGTCCTGCCGAGCCGGCCGGGCAGCACGCCCTCCCGGCCCAGGGCGAAGCCGTATCGCCAGACCGCGTTATGGAAAGCGAGCGCTGCGGCGAACAAGCTGGTGAGGAACAGCCACTGGGCGGCCTGCGACAGCACGCTGCCGCCCAGTCCGAACATCAGCGCGGGGCCCTGGGCGTTCGCGGCGGCCACGACATGGGCGTCGCCGGCGTGCGCGGCCATCGCCCACGCCGACCCGGCGTACACCACGCCGATCAGGCCCAGCGCGGTGTAGGTGGTGACCGGTATCGTCCGCCGCGGATGCCGAGCTTCCTCGCCCAGGACGGGGGCCTGCTCAAATCCGGAGAAGCCGAGGACCGCGATCACCGCCAGCACCCCGGCCGCGCCGGACCCCGAAGACGTCAGCGCCGACGGCCGCAGCGTGGCGAAGCTGAGGTGCCCGCCGGCCGGGTGCGCCAGCCCGGCGGCGGTCTCGGCCACGATCACGGCGATCTCGATCGCGGTCAGCGTGCCCAGCACCCGCCCGGTGATATCGACCCGCAGCAGGCCCAGCACGGCGATGACCGCCCACGCGCCCAGCGCCCACGCCCACCAGGCCGCGTGCACGCCCAGGTGGGCGGCGGCCTGGCTGGCGGCGGCCGGGCCGAGCATCCCGTACAAGGCGACCTGCAGCAAGCTGTAGGCCAGCAGCGCGATCAGCGCCGCGGCCACCCCGGCGGCCCGGCCGAGCCCCTGGGCGATGAACGCATCTGGGGAACGCCCCCGCGTGCACGATGTTCCGGCTCATCGCCATGTACCCGGTGGCGAACACCGCCAGGACTACCGCGATCACCAGGAAGGCGGCCGGGATGCCGGTCAGCCCGGTCACCGCGTACGCGGTCGGGATCAGCCCCGCCGCCACGGTCAGCGGGGCCACACCGGCCAAGATGAACGCCAGCACGGCAGGCACGCCGAGCCGGTCCCGGGCCAGCGCGCGGGACACCGCGCTGGGCCTGGCCGAAGCCGCTTTCATGGACATCAAGAACCCTCCTGGTAGCTAGGGGTTACATGCGGTGCGACAGCACGGTGCTGTCGACCGCCGTCTGGGTCTGGGTGATCAGCTCCCGCAGCCCGAAGCCGAGCCCGGCGACCGCGTCCTGGACGCCACGGCCGGCCTGGGCCTGGTACTGGTCCAGCCGGAACCCGAGCCCGCACGCGACCGCCAGCCCGGCCAGGGCTGCCGCGTGGGGGGTCACCGGCCGGGCGGGGTCGAGGGCGGACCGGACCCGCAGCATCGGCGCGAACGCCCAGTCCGGGTTGACCGGGACCCACCGGCCCCGCCGCCCCGGGACCCAGCTGCGGGCACGCTGCAGGTACCCGGCCTGTTCCAGGCGCACGGCCACGTCCCGCGCCGCGCCGCGGGCCAGGAACCGCAGCCACGCCTGCACGGGCTGAGGCCCGGGCTCGTCAGCTACCTGCTTCAGCAGCACATGCCGCTGCATCGCGACCGAGGGCACGTCACTGCCGATCATCACCGCGCTGTCTGGCCGCAGCCCGATCCAGCCTGCCAGCATCAGGTCGGCCAGCAGCGCGCCGGCCAGCCCGATCCCCAGCGCCCGCGGCTGCAGCTGCGGCTTGCCGCTTCGGTCATCGTGCCCCAGCAGCCACAAATCATCAGCCACCAGCCCGGTACCGCCCAGCCCCGCGTCCAGCGGACCCGGGTATCCGCGGCCTGCCGGCCGCGAGGCGTGCCGCTCATGCATGACGCCACCCGCAGCGCGGGACCTCGAACCAGGTGACCAGGCCGCCGTCAGCTTCGACCCGGTAGCCCCACCCCGCGGAAAGATCTCCGACCAGGCGCAGGCCGCGGCCGCTTTCACCGCAGCCACTGGATCCGCCCCGCAGGACCGGCACCGACAGGCCGCCGGCGTCGGCCACCTCGACCCGGACGGTTCCATCCGGGACGCCGGACACGGTGACCGTCATGGTCCCGCCGAGGCGCGACGAGCTGTGCAGGACGCTGTTGGCGGCCAGTTCGCTGGCCAGCAGGACCGGGACCTCCGCACACGGATGGCCGGCGAGCGTCACGCCGACGAATTCACGCACCGCGCGCACCTGCCGGGCCTCGCAGGGCACCGTGAGGCACGCCCGGATCGCGGTGCCCGCGGCCGCGCCGGCCGCGTGGGCTGGTGTAGCGGTGCTGGTCATGGCCTACCGTCCGGTGATCGTGGCATCCGGCCCGCGCGAACCGTGGCGTTAGCGAACCGACAGCCGGTAATGTGACCCGACGTAGGAACCATAACCGTCACAGGAATGTTCTGCTAGATCATTCCAGGAAAATTCCAATATTCCGAACGAGCTGGGTGCGCGCGTCCGGCCAGGCTCACCGCCACGCCGGGTACGCGCCAGGCCTGCTCACACCCGAAGGAGGCGGCCGTGAGCGATGCCGCGCATAACCCCACCGCGGTGCGCCGGGAACTCGGCCAGCGGCTGCGCGCCCTGCGGCAGGGCCGGGAGCTGACCCTGGTCCAGGCGGCCGAGCAGGTCGGCTTCTCCCCGTCCAGGGTCACCAAGATCGAGCTGGCCCAGCTGAAGGTGAGCCAGAAGGACGTGCTGACAATGCTCGAGGTGTACGAGGAGACCGACCCCGAGCAACAGGCGCTGCTGCTGTCGATGGTGCGCGAGGGCAACCACCAGGAGTGGTGGGAGGGCCACCGGGTTCTGCACCCGAAGTTCGGATCCTACCTGGGCCTGGAGTCGGTCGCCACCACCTTGCAGGCCTACGACACCCACCTGGTGCACGGACTGCTCCAGACCCCCGACTACGCCCGCACGCTGATCCGGGCGGTGCGCCCGGACCTGCTGGAGCACGAGGTCGACCAGCTCGTCCAGTTCCGTATCCGCCGCCAGGAGGTCCTCACCCGTACTGACCCGCCGCCGCTGACGCTGTGGTCGGTCATGGACGAGGCCGTGCTGCGCCGCCAGGTCGGCGGCCGGGAGACCATGCACGCCCAGCTCCAGCAGCTCATCCAGGCCAGCGTGCTGCCCAACGTCATCCTGCTGGTAATGCCCGATGACCTGGGCGCCCACGCCGGCCTGAACGGGCCGCTCAGCATTCTCCAGTTCGAGACCGGCACCCGGCCGGTGGTCTACGTCGAAGCCCAGGCGGGTAACCTCTACATGGAGAGAGACGATGATCTTCGCCGCTGCCAGCAGACCATGAACCACCTCCTCGCCGACACCCCCGGCCCTGAGCAATCCCTGGCGCTGATCAGGCAGGTAGCCAGGCAGATGAAGTCATGACTCCCGCACATCCGACTCCGGAAGAACTCGCCGACGCCCTGACTTGTGAGGTGCGTGGCCGTTAGGGGTGCTGCGTTTCCGTAGAGGAGGCCAGAGGGTCAGGACCTGGTTGCAGGCCGATCCAGAGAACGTCGACCATGTCGGGGGAGGTCTGACGCCGTATGATCCACCAGGTTGATCCGTCTGCCATCTCGACCAGGACTATCCAGCCGTCAGGCCGGTACCGCAGGCTCTCGCCGCGGACCTTGCCAGGGTCACTGCGCAGCCGCTCCAGTACGCTCTTGATCCGCTTGCCATTCTCGCCGCCGTCCTCGCGCAGCGCGCGATAGGTCTCCAGGGCGCTTGGGATGAGCGGTCCAGGCTGGTTCTTGTCCAGCCGGAGGCGTAGCCGCGGCGGCTCGGTCACGAGGCGTCCAGGTCGATTTCTTCGCCGTCGAAAGCTCCGGAGGCCAGGTACGCAGCGACTTGCGGGTTATGTCTCCACATAGCCGCCTCAGCTGCCGTCATGACGACTGCGGGTGTCAGGTGGATGCTGCCATCTGGCAGGAGGTCTACGATGTAGCGAGCGCCCGGCTTGGCACCGTACGCCTTGAGCGCGGCACGGCCGCGTTCGTCGAGCTCGATCAAGGTTTCGGGCACACGATCCCCATCTCATCTTCTTGACTCCAGTCAAGTCGAAGACTTCTGGGGCAGTGTTCCACATGTGCCACTTACACACTCCATCCGCGCTCACGGCTGGCCGCAGGTGCAGGATGTCCCGCGTCAAGCTTCTGGCACAGGTTTCTTGGCGGGGCATGCCGGCAACCGCAGTTCGCCGAGAGTGACGCCCGGGGTCAGGCGCGGTCGAATTCGCCTGCTCGCGCGCCGTCGAGGAAGCAGACCCATTCGTGCGGGGTGTAGCAGTGCACCGGGGCGTCGGGGTTCTTCGAGTCGCGCACCACGGTCCAGCGCTCCAGGTGCGCCACCTCGACGCAGCCCTCTGAGCCGTTGCTCGCGGTGGCCTTGAACCAGGACGCCCCGGCGAGCTCGGCCGGGTCCGGGTAGGGCGGAAGGGGGTGTGCGGGATTCATGGCTTCATCTCCTTGGCCACCTGCCGGATCAGCGCCAGGGACTGCTCGGGGCCGGGCGCGGCGGCGAGAATATGGTTCATGGTCTGCTGGCAGCGGCGAAGATCATCGTCTTTCTCCATGTAGAGGTTACCCGCCTGAGCCTCGACGTAGACCACCGGCCGGGCGCCGGTCTCGAACTGGAGGATGGCCAGCGGCCCGTTCAGGCCCGGGTGGGCGCCCAGGCTGTCCGGCATCACCAGCAACGTGACGTTGGGCTGCATGCTGGCCGCGATGAGCCGCTGGAGCTGGGCGTACATGGTCTCCCGGCCGCCGACCTGGCGGCGCAGCACGGCCTCGTCCATGACCGACCACAGCGTCAGCGGCGGATCGGCGCGGGTCAGGACCTCCTGGCGGCGCACCCGGACCTGCACGAGCTGGTCGACCTCGTGCTCCAGCAGGTCGGGGCGCACCGCCCGCACTAGTGTGCGGGTGTAGTCGGGGGTCTGCAGCAGCCCGTGCACCAGGTGGGTGTCGTAGGCCTGCAAGGTGGTGGCGACCGACTCCAGGCCCAGGTAACTGGCGAATTTGGGGTGCAGGACCCGGTAGCCCTCCCACCAGTCCTTGCGGTTGCCCTCCCGCACCATCGACAGCAGCAGCGCCTGCTGCTCGGGGTCGGTCTCCCCGTACACGTCGAGCATCTTCAGCAGGTCGTCGCGGGTGGCGGCGAGCTGGGCCAGCTCGATCTTGGTGACCTTGGACGGGGAGATGCCGACCTGCTCAGCCGCCTGGACCACGGTCAGCTCCCGGCCCTGCCGCAGGGCGCGCAGCCGCTGGCCGAGCTCCCGGCGCACCGCGGTGGGGTTGCGAGCGGCATCGCTCACGGCCGCCTCCTTCCAGTGCGAGCCAGTGTGCCGCATCCCCGGCGCTCTGGTGAGCAAGGCGGGACGCACGCACCCGGATCGTTCGGAATATTGAATGTTCTTGAAATTTTACCGGAACATTCCCAGGGCACAGGTCAGTAGTGTTACGTTGCCTACGCCGGTTCACGTTACCGGCCGCCGGCTTGCTAACGCCACGGTTTTCGCGGGCCGGATGCCACGATCACCGGGCGGCAGGCCATGACCAGCGCCGCTACGCCAGCCCCACGTGACCAGCACGATCAGGTGGCGGCGCGGTGACCGCCTGCATCACCTGGCCGGCCCGCCGACGGGCCGGTGAGCGGCGAGGTCACGATCAGGCGCGGGTGGCTCTGGTTAGCGGCCCAGCGCAGGAGGCAGAAGGTCCGTCCGCAAGTCTGGCTAGTGCCCAAGAGGATGGCGATCAGCAAGGTCAGGGCGACGTGCGCTGCGCCGCCGATGTCCGGGGTTCAAGCATTTCCGCGGTCGGCTTCCGGCCAGCCGGCATACGTTCCGGCGACGTGGTCAGCCGAGTTCGGTGACCGCGGCGCGCAGCTGATCCAAGGCCGTGCGCACCAGTTCGCCCAATTCCTGCTGGTTGCCCGCTGCGACCCATGCGGCGTACGCCTCGCGCTGTACCGGGGAACCGGCTACCGGTACGGCGAGACCTTTACGCTCCACAGCCTCGCCAAGGCCCTGCACGCAGCCGGCCAGCCCGCCGCCGCCCGCACCGAGCTGACGGCCGCGCTCCGGCTAGCAGCCGAAACCGGCAACACCTACCAGCAGGCCAGCACGCACCGCGACCTCGCAGAAAGCCACCACCGCGCCGGCCAGGATGAGCAAGCCCGCCACCACTGGCAGCAGGCACTCACCCTGTACACCCAACTCGGCGCACCCGAGGCAGATCAGATGCGCGGCCAGCTCTCTGCGGCATCGCCTGACTGACCTGAGCTCAAAGCACAGCTCGCGGTTCATCGCCAGCGAGCACGGCGATAGACGCCGGGTCGGGTGACAGGCAGTGCTGATGACCATTGGTGATCGTTGGCGATTAGCAGGCATGGCTGGAACGCCGGCACGGTCTGGTCCAGCCTGCTGGCTCATCGTTGTCGGCGAACCGTGGTAGACACGTGGCATGAGCGCCTCGCCGGTGCCGGACCTTGCTGACGTGCTGGCGGCACGCCAGCGCATCACGCCCTATCTCCAGCCGACCCCGCTGTACCGCTACCCCGCTCTTGATGCAGTGACCGGGGCACACGCCTGGGTCAAGCACGAGAACCATCAGCCCGTGGGCGCCTTCAAGGTCCGCGGCGGAGTCAACCTGGTCAGCCAGCTGACCGCAGATGACAGGCGCCGGGGTGTCATCGCCGCCTCGACCGGTAATCATGGCCAGTCGGTCGCCTACGCGGCGAACCTGTTCGGCGTGCGGGCGATGATCTGCATGCCGGAACAGGCCAACCCGGTGAAGGTCGAATCGATGCGGGCGCTGGGCGCCGAGGTGGTTTTTCACGGCCGTGACTTCGACGAGGCGCGTGAGTACTGCGAGAAGCAGGCCACTGACCACGGATACCGGTACATTCACTCCGGGAACGAGCCGTCGCTCATCGCGGGTGTTGCCACCTGCACTCTGGAGATCCTCCAGACCCGGCCAGATATCGAGATGATCGTGGTCCCGGTCGGAGGCGGCAGCGGGGCGGCGGGGGCCTGCGTGGTGGCCAAGGCCGTCCGCCCGTCGATCGAGGTGATCGGCGTGCAGTCCGAGGCGGCCCCGGCCGCATACCGCTCCTGGCGGGCTGGCTCGCTGCTGGAGGACACCACCAGCACGTTCGCGGAGGGGCTGGCGACCCGGACTGCATTCGAGCTGCCGCAACGGATCTTGCGGGAGTTGCTGGACGACTTCGTCCTGGTCTCCGAGGAGGCGCTGAAGGCTGCAACGCGATTGATGATCGAGAAGACACGTAACCTCGTCGAGCCTGCAGGCGCGGCCGCTCTCGCGGCCGTGCTGGACGCCCCCGGTCAGTTCGCGGACCGGGAAGTGGCCCTGATATGCAGCGGCGGTAACATCAGTCCGGCGCAGCTGGTGGAGCTCTGGCCTCGCGGAACGACTTGACGGCGAGCACACGTGCGCCAGCCGACGGCCGACGAGCCCAGGGACAAGCGGCTGACCGAGGCGAGACGGTGTGTGCGATCACCTCGCTGACTGCCGCCCAGGCGCGGCCCGCCGGACTCGCCCGCATCATGCGCGGCCACTGGGGCATCGAAGACCGGCTGCACCGCCTGCCCAGCACTGGTCGTCCCCGCGTATCCCGTTAGCGAGATCATTGCTGGCACCTGAGCTGCCCCGCGTTTTCCGGACAGGTAATCCGCGGCTCATCGCACGGCGACTGCCAGCCGTCACGGCAGGCAACCGGCGAGGGCGCCATCGCCGCGGTGACCGTGAGCCCGTCGTGGCGGCCGGGGAGGGCGGCTCCGCTCAGCTTCGGCGGCGTGCTGGTGACCGTGACCGGCCGGCGGAAGCTGCCCGCCCGGGTCGGCTGATTGCAGCCGCGGGGATGCCTGACCGCCCGAACCGGGTGCTGGCCGCCGCGGTGGCCGCCCGCCGGAACGTTTCTCAAGCCGCAATTCGACCATATTCACCACACCAATGAGCAAAACAAAAAGGTACGTGAGGTTGCTCAAGAAGAACAGCGCGATCCTCGCACGCGAGGGATCGTTCGCGGTACCCGCAGGCCAAGGTGAAAGGAACACGAACGCCTGTGCGCCTGCATAAAGCGCGGTTGCCACCGCCATCATCCGGCCGGGCCGCGGAACTGGCTGCTCGCCCTGGGCCCGGGCGGGCCTGGGCGGCTGGGCTGCGGCCGGCTCGGCGGGAAGGCCGGCGGTGACTGCGGCCAGCTCCGCGTAGGTCCGGGACGCGAACGCCTGGCCCACTCGCAGGTCGAATTCGTCCTTGGCCAGCATGCCGCGCACGAACGCGGCCTTGAGAGTGCCGATCACCTGCTCGCGGTTAGCGTGCGATGCCCGCAGGCGGCCGCAGCCCGCCGCGGACGCTGCCAGCTCGTCTCCCGGCCCTGTCACCATCGCCGCCCCCACCATCACAATCCAGGGCAAGCGTAGCGCGGCGCCCGTCCTGGCGTCATCCTCGCAGGTGCCATGATCGGGGAAAGCGGGCGGATGTCACAGCTGGCGAAAGCCATCACGGCACGCCGCAGGAAGCTTCGCCGCACCGTGCCGGCCGGACAACACGACGGCATGTACGGACAGGCCCACCACATGACGACCGGAATCTTGCGACGCCGACTCCAGCCGGGAGGGACCTGTGCGGCGACGGTCTCAGCGGCCCGTGGCCGGCCCACTCCGGTCACCGGAGCCAGGACACGCTGGCACGGCGTGAGATCACCCGCCCATAAGACGTTTCGCCGGCGGCGCGTGCAATCCGGCGATCAGCCGACCTGGACCGCAGCCGCCTTTACGCGAAAACACACTTCACGCAATCCCGCCACGTCCATAGACGAAGAAGAGCAGGCTCCCGCAGTGGCGGCCGGAGACCGGAACTGCGCCCGCGGGGCCGCTGCCGATGTGGTGCGGAGTGGCGCGCAAGGTTGGCTACGGTGGTGAGCTGGGTCGCGAAGAGTAGCGACGTGGGGGAAGGCTACGGGCGGACCCGGAGCGTGCGGCGGTTTGCTTAATGGCGTGGTCCGGCCTCCGGCGGGAAGAGGGGCGGAGGGCGCCGCGGTCCGGGACCGGATTCCGGTCCGCCGGCATCAGGAGCCTGAGGCTCGCTGGCACTGGGCTTGGTAGCGGCGACGTCGGCCCACGCACGGCCCTCCGGGCCTGCCGTGCCTACCGCGGTGGCAGCGGCGAGGGCGAGCGTGGCGTGGACCTGCGCGGCGGCCAGGGCCGGCGTCCATTCAGGGTCGTAAGTGGCGCCGCGGCTGTGGCGGCCGGCCAGGGCCAGCAGGCGCTCGGCTTCGGCGTAATGATCGGGCCCGGTCATCGGTCCTCCAGTTCTCCGGCTGTGGGGACATCCGGAGGTCTGCATAGCGCAGGCCTTGGTCCGGCACTGGAGTGATAGCCGGGAGCGGTCCGGCCGACGCATCCCGCTGGCTACGATTCCAGATGCTCCGGCCGGCTGAAACGCGCCCGTGCTATACCGGGCCCCGCCCGCTGTGCGGCATCTTGCGGGCGCTCTCGGCCCGGCGCCGGCCTTCCTTTATCCACCGCGGGATCACGTCCTCGTCGGCCCCGGCCTTCCGGCACAGTTGCGCTGCCTGGCGCATGAGCGGCTCGTCGAGCTCTCCCTCGGACGTGCCCTCCAAGATCCCGGCCACCTCGGCCAGCAGGTCGGCCCGGCGGCCCGCGATCTCCCGGAGTTCGGCTACCGCGGCGGCTCCTCGTCCGCCGTGAGCGGGCGCCATTTCGCGTGATGCCTCGCCTCGCCGGTGAGCTCGGCCACGCGGCTCCGGTCTTTTGGGGAGCGGGCGTTCCGAGTGACGGCGTTGACGACTTCGGCCAGGACTTCTGAGGCCTCGAACAGCAAGTGTGGCATCCCACGCCAGCGCGTGCAACTGGAGATAACCGAGCTATGCGATCGGCGCAATTTCTTACCAGGTTAGTGCAGCATAAGTGCACAGTCCTATTTCATTCGTTCACGTCAATGCGGAAGTCTCGTGCGGCCGCGAAATCCGCTCAGTGTCCGCCATCGCGTAAATGACCTGCCGAACCAAGGTCACATCCAGCGCTGGTCACAGCGACCGCACTCAGGCCGCATCGGGGCTAGTTTCTATGCCCTCGGTGTCGGGCTGGGCTTTGCAATAGATGCCCTCTGTAGGTGTCTGTGACCTGCAGTTTTGCAGGCTGTTGCGCCAACCGTCGCGCGGAGGTGGCACAAGGCGCCCAAATCTGCGGACATACAGGGCGGCAAGCCGGTGACCAGGAAGTTCTTCCGCGCCAACCAACGCGCAAAGAACCTCGGGAGGCCAACGCCTGTACCAGCCCTGCGCGAGCCTAGCAGTGCCCGGCGCGGGACGAGCCGATGTGGATCGAAGCTGAGCCTGGCTCGCGGAGTATCTGCGATCCAGCGACCATCACCAGCGAGCACGCCAGGGACTCCCCCGGATCGGCGCAGCGGGCCAGGCGTTCGGGTTCGGCGGACCATGAACCTAATCTTTATGCGGAACAAGCTCCCGCACGTCGCACAAGGGCCCTGTGCTCCTGTGCTCGACGCGAACAATCCGAGGTTCGCGTGAGCGTCCGGCTAGGCCGGGACAGCATCCGTTCTTGGCGCGCGCGGCAGGATGTGTCCGCAGGATGCTCGGTCATGAAGGCTCCCCCTCTCCTCCTCCAGTTGCCGCCAGTAGCGGCATGGGCTGGGCGTCGTCGTGTTCGCCACTGCCGCTGACGTCGGCGACGACCGAGCTGATCGCTAAGGCTTGCGGCCCATCCCGGCGTAGCAGGGGATCGGGTACTCGGAACCGGGCCCGTGCCACTCCG
>Ga0116220_10000909_pt1 | contig 11789 bp, 10 predicted proteins | sample Sb_taG_10_FD_88967 | JGI IMG/M metagenome (GOLD analysis project Ga0116220, IMG submission 88967) | Peat soil microbial communities from Weissenstadt, Germany - Sb_50d_7_NC metaG | ecosystem: Environmental > Terrestrial > Soil > Wetlands > Peat | place: Germany: Weissenstadt | collected 2010-09-21
CGGAGATCACATTCGGCGACAGGCCGGCAACCCTTCGCGGCCCAGCTTAGAAGGCCCGCTAATTCCCTTCGACGCTTCTGAATTCAATAACCGGCCATCGGCTATGGGATAGTGAACGTGCCACCCAGCCCTTCCCACCCGCTCAGTGACGGGTGCCACGTAGCTCCATCGAAGTACTTATGGTACATCTGATTATCGGTACCTAGGGCGACCACGTGTACTTCACTGACGGTACTGACGTTGGACGTGGGGAAGCCCACCGCGCCGCAGGCCGGAGCGCTGGTAAAGGTCCCGCCCAGTCCCTGCCAGTCGGCATCCCAACCTCCCCAGTAGTATTTAGACTTGTGGTACATCTGGTTGTCGGTACCCAAAGCAAATACGTCGACTCGATTCAGTGGGTCGAGGGCCTCGACGGCTGAGGGCTCGCTCACGAATACGCCACCAAGTGATTCCCACTCTATTTGAGAAGGTGACCATCCATCCTCAAATCCATAGGACTTATGATACATCTCATTAGCAGTCATCTGACGGAAAGGGTCGCGAATCGCTTGAGGACCAGCGCCAAGTCCAAAGATATCGAATTGAACATCGGAGCTCATTCCACAGGCCGCCACGTTAATGAATACACCGCCCAATGGCTCCCAGCCGGTCTGCGATGGGTACCAGGCATTGCCATCCGAGTACTTGTAATACATCTGGTTATCGGTCCCCAGAGCCATAACGTTGAACATGGTTTGGTTCAGGCCGGCGACTGCCGGCGGGCTGACGAACGTTCCGCCCAACGCTTCCCAGCCAGTTTGCGAAGGCTGCCAGGCATTGCCATCCCAATACTTGTGATACATCTGGTTATCCGGTCCGACGCCGACGATGTCAATGTCGTGCACGCTGTCCAATCCAGAGATTGCGAGCGGGCTAACGAACACGCCCCCCAAAGGCTCCCAGCCGGTCTGTGATGGGTGCCAGGCATTGCCATCCCAGTATTTGTGATAAGCATTATTATCGATGCCAAGGCCCACAATGTCGAATGACGTAAGGTCTCGCAGCGCAACTGAGGGCGGACTGACGAACGTTCCGCCCAAAGGTTCCCACCCGGTCTGCGATGGATGCCAAACTCCGTTCCCGTCCCGATACTTGTAATACATCTGATTGTCAATCCCAAGACCGAAGACGTAGAATCGTGCGCCTACGCCATCGGGACCTGTACCTGGTCCTATACCTATGGCGTCGATAGCTTTGCGCTTGCTCATCGAAGTTTCCTCAGGCTAGTTCAAGCGAATGTCACAATGCGTAGCGGGCGGAGCTTGTGGGCACCCAGCACCTAGACTCCATCGGATTCTCGGTCGCGTCAAGGGTCTGAAGTCCTGGACCTCCAACAGGGTTTGGCCGCACCACTCCCGGGCTCCCGATAGCTGCGAACTCCGCGCCTTTGGGCCGGGTTCTGTCAAGGGAACTCGCCGAATACTCCGGCCACAGCGAGCTGGCCTTCGCGCTGCGCGTCTACGCCCACATGCCGTGCTCTTACGACCGCGCCCGAGCGGTCATCACCGAGCGGTTTACCCGCATCATCGGGCCCGACATCTGAGGCTCAACTCAAGCGGGCATGTTTCATGATCTCGGAACAGGCGGAACAGCAGCTACTTGGTCCGGGCTGCGAGCATGATCCGTCGCCGCATCACCTTTCGTACTGTCCTGAAATGAGGACAGCCTCCGCAGCTCAGGGCTACCGCACGTCCAGGCCGGTGATGGCGCGGCCGATGATCAGGCGCTGGATCTCCGAGGTGCCCTCGAAGATGGTGAAGATCTTCGCGTCCCGGTGCCAGCGCTCCACCGGGAACTCCCGGGTGTACCCGTTCCCGCCCAGGATCTGGATGGCCTGCTCGGTGACCCGGACCGCGGTCTCCCCCGCGACCAGCTTGGACATCGACCCCTCGGCCCGCCGGAACGGCCGACCGTGCCGCGCCATCCAGGCCGCCCGCCAGGCCAGGAGGCGGGCCGCGTCGACCGCGGCCTGCATGTCCGCGAGCATGAACGCCACGGCCTGGTTCTGCCCGATGGGGCGGCCGAACTGGACCCGCCGGGTCGAGTACTCGGCGGCGTACTCCGCCGCGGCCCGCGCGATCCCCACCGCCATCGCCGCCACGCCGGGCCGGGAGGCCTCGAACGTCCGCATCGCGGCCTGCTCACCCGCGCGGCCGCCCTCCCGGACCCGGGCCAGCCGCTCCTCGAGCCGGTCCCGGCCGCCGAGCAGGCACCGCCCTGGCACCCGGACGTCGGACAGCACGACCTCGGCGGTGTGCGAGGCCCGGATGCCGTGCTTGCGGAACTTCTGCCCCATGGACAGCCCCGGCGTGCCCGGCGGCACGACGAAGCTGGCCTGCCCGCGCGAGCCGAGCGACGGGTCCACCGACGCCACGACCACGTGCACGTCGGCGATGCCGCCGTTGGTGACCCAGGTCTTCACCCCGTTCAGCACCCACTCGCCGGCCGCGGCGTCGTAGGTCGCCCGCGTCCTGATCGCGGACACGTCGCTGCCCGCATCGGGTTCCGAGGAGCAGAACGCCCCCAGCTTCACGTCCCCCGGCCCGCCGAACATCTGCGGGCACCACTCCCCGACCTGCTCCGGCGTCCCGTTGGCCACCACCGAGAGTGTCGCCAGCGTGCTGCCCGCCAGCGACATCCCGATGCCCGCGTCGCCCCAGAACAGTTCCTCGAACACGACCGGAATGCCGAGCCCGGACGGTTCCAGGTACTGCGTGGTGTAGAAGTCCAGCGAGTACAGCCCGATCTTGGCCGCCTCCTCGAGCACGGGCCACGGGGTCTCCTCGCGCTCGTCCCACTCGGCGGCGGCAGGCCGGATCACCGAAGCGGCGAACTCGTGCAGCCAGTCCCTCGTCTGTACCAGGTCCTCCCCGAGTTCCAGCGAGAACTCCCGGCTCCCGGGGCCTGCCTCCGGCGCGTTGCTCATGCCGCCCTCCAGCGCACTATGTTACTCGAAGGTAACATCATGGCTCCGGCCGCGGGAAGGCGGCCGCCCGTAATCCCGGAGAATTCATGCCGAACGGGTCGTGGTGCTCGCGCCCGGGCACGCGGGAGGGCCTAATCCGGCGGTCCCAGTTCAGGGGTGCTGGCGGCCCGGCCCGTTCCTTCGATACCGCCCACATCGCTCTGACGTGGGCCATTCGTGATTGTCCGTTAATAGTCGACTACTTTCGATACTCATCGTGTACCATCCGGGACATGACGGCAGCCCCCCAGCCAGATCCGCGAGCCTATATGCAGCTTGCCGCGTTTATCCGGGACCAGATCGCCAGCGGGACGCTCGCTCCGGGCGGCCGGCTCCCGTCGATCGCGGCCCTGCGCCGCCAGCATGGGCACTCCCGCCAGACGGTCGGCAAGGCCATGCGCATCCTCGAGGGCGAGGGCCTGATCTACCCGGTGCCTGGTCTCGGCTACTACATCAGCCACAGCGCGGTCGCTACGCCGCACGACTGAGACACGCTGACCCGGACGGTCGTAAGTCCTGGGCGTGCTGGTCGAGGAACTCGTAGATGTCGGCGTCGTCGACGCCGGGAAAGCTTCCGGCCGGCAGCGCGGACAAAATGTGCGAGTGCGCGCGGGCCGACGGCCACGCGTTGCCTTCCCAGCGTTCGGCCAGCGTGGCGGGCGGCCGGCTGCAGCACTCACCGTCCGGGCAGGCCGAGCGTTTCCTGGCCGTCGCCTCCCGGCCGCGGAACCAGCGGGAATGCTCGAATGGGACACCGAAGGTGATGGCGAATCCCCGATCGGCCCGCGGGTCGACCTGAGCGATGCAGAAGTAGCTGCCGGACGGGGTGTCCGAGTACTGGTAGTACGGGGAAAAGCGGTCGGCGGCGCCGAACACCTGACGCCCCGACCACTGGCGGCACAGCCGCTGTCCCTCGATCGCGCCCGACAGGTCCGCGGGAAATACCACCCCGTCGTTCTCGTAGGCCTTGTAGATGATGCCGCTCGCGTCGTTCTTCACGAAGTGGCAGGGCAGGTTCAGGTGATGGGTGGCGAGGTTGGTGAACCGGTGCGCGGCCATCTCGTACGACACCGAGAACAGGTCCACCAGGTCCTCGACCGCGAGATCGCGTTCCTGTTTCGCATGCTGGAGCACCGGCACGGTCGCGGTCTCCGGCATCAGCACCGCCGCGGCGAAGTAGTTCGCCTCGACCCGCTGCCGCAGGAAGTCGGCGAAATCCCGTGGCACCTGATGGCCGAGCAGGAAGTGGCCGAGCGCTTGCAGCACCACGGCCCGCGGTGAGTGTGCGCCGACCGACTCCTGTTTGACGTAGATCCGGCGGTTCCGCAGGTCGGTCAGCGACCGTACCGACCGGGGCAGGTCCTGGATATAGCGCACGGCGAAGCCATGGCGGCTCACCACCGAGACCAGGATGCCCTGGGTCAGCGCGCCGCCCGAATAGCCCCCGGCGCTCAGCGCCGCGGCCGCCTCGCGCTCGACGGTCTCGAAGTAGTTGTCCCGTTCGCGCATCGCGCCGCGCAGCGCCGCGTTGCCGGCCCTGGCTTCCTCCGGGGTGGCGGTCGGCTTGGACCGCTGCGCCCGCAGTTCCGCCGCGACCGCGACCAGGTGCTCGAGCACGTCAGTGGGCACGCGCACCCCGATCTTGAGCTGCGGCAGGCCGAGACGCCGGTAGGACGGGTCCTGCTGCGCGTCGGCCAGCGCGATCTCCAGCTGCGCCCGGCGGCTGGGCGGCTGCCTGCTGAGCAGGTCGGACACCGGTACCGACAGCGCCGTGGCCAGTTGCTCGATCAGTGAGAGCTTCGGCTCCCGGCGCCCGTTCTCGAGCAGGGACAGGGCCGAGGGAGCGCGGCCTATGCGCTCTCCAAGCTCGGTGAGCGTCAGACCCCGGGTGCGGCGCAGATGACGCAGTCGCTGGCCGAAGGTTATAAGGTCTATACCATCGGTCTGGACCAAAATTTGCCGATCTTTCATCGTGAAGCTCAGTCTATATTGCCTGTCTGGCAAATTTCTAGGTTTTTTAGGACCATTGACCCTACCGAGCCGTCACCCGCTTGGCCACCCTGAGGTAAAGGTCCCGCCCGGAACCGGGATCCCGGCATTGCGAGGAAGGCACCACAGTGGACAGCATCAGCCAGCAGGCGGCCAGGCTAAGCGCGGAGTGGGCCACCGACCTCCGGTGGAACAACACCTCCCGGACGTACTCGGCCGAGGACGTCATCCGGCTGCGCGGCACGGTGCGGGAGGAGTACACGCTGGCCAGACTGGGCGCTGAGCGCCTCCGCAGGCTGCTGGACGCCGAGGACGCCGTCACGGCGCTCGGCGCGGTCACGGGCATGCAGGCGGTGCAGCAGGTCAGGGCGGGGCTCAAGGCGATCTACCTGTCGGGCTGGCAGGTGGCGGCGGACGCGAACCTGGCCGGGCAGACCTACCCGGACCAGAGCCTGTACCCGGTCAACTCGGTGCCTGCCGTGGTGCGCAGGATCAACAACGCGCTGCTGCGCGCCGACCAGATCACCTGGTCGGAGTCCCCGGACGGCGATGTGAGCGGCGCCCCTTACTGGCTAGCGCCCATCGTGGCCGACGCCGAAGCCGGATTCGGCGGCGCGCTGAACGCGTATGAGCTGATGAAGTCCATGATCGCGGCGGGTGCGGCCGGGGTGCACTGGGAGGACCAGCTCGCGTCCGAGAAGAAGTGCGGTCACCTGGGCGGCAAGGTCCTCATTCCGACGAGCCAGCATGTCAAGACGCTCAACGCCGCCCGGCTGGCCGCCGACGTGTGCGGCGTGCCCGCGCTGGTGATCGCGCGCACCGACGCCCACGCGGCCACGCTGCTGACCACGGACGTGGACGAGCGGGACCGGCCGTTCCTGACCGGGACGCGCACCCCGGAGGGGTTCTACCGGGTGCGGAACGGGATCGAGCCGTGCATCGCCCGGGGGCTGGCCTATGCCCCATACTCGGACCTGATCTGGATGGAGACCTCCACCCCCGACCTCGACGTGGCCCGCGAGTTCGCCGAGGCGATCAAGAGCGAGTACCCGGACCAGCTGCTCGCTTACAACTGCTCGCCGTCGTTCAACTGGCGCGCGCACCTGGACGAGTCGACGATCGCGAAGTTCGGCAAGGAACTCGCGGCCATGGGCTACCGGTTCCAGTTCATCACGCTGGCCGGCTTCCACGCCCTCAACTACTCCATGTTCGAGCTGGCTCGCGGCTTCGCCGACGAGGGCATGCCCGCCTACGTAAGGCTGCAGGAGGCGGAGTTCGCGGCCGAGAAGCACGGCTACACCGCCACCCGGCACCAGCGTGAGGCGGGGACCGGTTACTTCGACCTGGTGACCTCGGCGATCTCGCCGAACGCCGAGACCGTGGCCCTGGCCGGCTCGACCGAATCCGAGCAGTTCCACGCCGCCTGACCCTCTCTTTTGCTCTGCTGTGGACGATGAACCCCGGGTTTCACCCGGGGTTCATCGCGTTGGGCAGACCTCGAAGCGGGCGGGCCAGGGGGCGCGGTCAGCTGTAGTCGGGGGTGCTGGCCGGGCCGGCCGGAGCCCCGGGATCCGCCGGGCCCCAGGGCGCCTGCGAACGGCCGGGCTCCATCTGGGGCTGCGGCCTGGTGTCGGCCCAGTCGGCCAGGAGCCCGTCGCCGCCCGCCATGGTCTGGGTCGCCGCTAGATCGGGATAGGGGGCCGGGGTGGCCTCGTAGGGCGCGGGCGCGGCGGCGACCGCCCTGCGTCGCCATCTGGACGGCACGAACAACGGGATGATCATGGCCAGGCCCGCCGCGGCCAGCACGCCGTCAAAGAGCATGGCCTCGAAACCAGTGCCGTAGCTCTGCGACTTCAGCGGGATGTAATGGACCGCGCGGCGCACGCTGAACAGGTACAGCCCGGTCCAGGCGAGCAGGGCGAGGCCGGGCAGGCCGGACGCGAGCGGGGAGATCACCGGCACGGCCATCAGGATCCCGGCGAGCAGGCCGACGGCGAGCAGCACGCCGAACCCCTCGAGGACGGCGTGGTCGTGGATGAGGGAACCGCCGCCAGCAGGCAGCCCGCCGCCCTTGGCCGGCCCGATGAGCAGCTTCAGGTAACCCCACGAGCCTGCGAAGAACACCGCGGCGGCCATGACAATGGCCAGGCCTATACCGGTCACATGGCGCATATCTCTCAACCCCTTTAGTGGTTCACAGACGGACAGCTTACGGCTGGTCGCCCCGCACGTCATGGGGCTCCGCGGTGTGTCGCGACGCACTGATCAGCCGCGTTCCCGGGTGGCCTCCTCACCAGATCACGGGTGCCACCCAATATGCTGGCCGGGTGCGCATTCACGCCATCTTCGGGGGAATCGGCGCGTTCGCCGTCAAGTTTCGCTGGGTGGTCATCGCGGCCTGGCTGATCGCGGCCATCGCCGTGCCGAAGTTCCTGCCCTCACTGAACAGTGTCACTCAGGGCAACAACAGTGCCTTCCTGCCCGCCAGCGCGCCCAGCGAGCAGGCGGCGCAGCTCGCGGCGCCGTTCGGGACCACCAACCTGGTCCCGGTGCAGGTGGTCGCGGCGGTAGACCAGGGCACCCTGAGCACGGCGGACACGACCTGGCTGGGCACGCTGCAGCATGACCTGGCGACCGTTCCGACCGTGGTTTCCGTGCGCGACCTGGGCCGGTCAGCCGACCAGCAGGCCGAGCAACTGCAGGTGCTGTCCGACGTCAACCAGGCCAGCCAGCCGGACCAGACCACCCTGGTGAAGAACATCCGCGCGCAGATCGTGAAGGCAGCGCCCCCGGCCGGGCTGGCGGTGCACCTGGCCGGCCAGATCGCGATCAACGTCGACCAGCAGACCAAGTCGGGCAACACGGGGAATCAGGTCGAGTTGGTGTCCGTGGTCTTCATCCTGATCCTGCTGCTGCTGATCTTCCGATCGCTGCTGGCGCCGCTGATCACGCTGATACCCGCGTTCTTTGCCGTGGCCATCTCCGGGCCGCTGGTCGGCGAGGCGGCGCACGCCGGCCTGAAGGTCTCGGTCATCGCCCAGCTGCTGCTGATCGTGCTGGTCCTCGGCGCGGGCACGGACTACGGCCTGTTCCTGGTATTCCGCGTGCGCGAGAACCTGCGCGGGGGGGCGGAGCCCAAGGACGCGGTGCGCGCGGCGGTCATGCGGGTCGGCGAGACGATCACGTTCTCCGCCCTGACGGTCATCGCGGCGCTGCTCTCACTGCTCGTCGCCACCTTCCAGATCTACTCCGAGCTCGGCATCCCGCTGGCCATCGGGATCGGCACCATGCTGCTGGCCGGGCTCACCTTGCTGCCCGCGCTGCTCGCCGTGTTCGGCCGGGCCGCGTTCTGGCCGAGCAAGACCCAGGCAGGTACCGGCAAGGCGGGCCTGTGGGGGCGGGTCGCGGCGCAGGTCGTGCGCAGGCCGGCGATACCGCTGGCCGTCGGCGTCGTGGTCTTCGGCCTGCTCGCGATCGGGGTGGGGAGCTACCAGCCCGGCGGGTTCGGCGGCTCGATCAGCGCGCCGGCCGGTTCTGACTCCGCGGCGGGCACCGCGCTGCTGGCCAAGCATTTCCCGTCCAGCTCGGCCAACCCGACGAACCTGATCTACAAGCTGCCCCAGCCCGTCTGGGAGGACCCCGCGCCGGTAGCCGCGGCCACCAGCCAGCTCGCCGCGAGCGGCCTGTTCACCGGCGTTACGGGACCGCTGAACCCGGCGGGTGTCACGCTGACCCAAGCTCAGTACCAGGCGCTGCACGCCGCGCTGGGCAACCCCGCGGCCCTGCCCTCCGTGCCCCCGGCGAACAGCAAGATCCCGACCAGCGCTTACGAGGTCTACCGGGCCACCGCGCAGTACGTCGGCCCGGACGGCAAGACGATCCAGTTCGAGACCGGCCTGAAGGCGGGCGACCCGTCGACCAGCGCCGCGATGAACGCCGTGCCCTCGATCCGGGCCGAGGCCGCTTCGGTGGCCAAGACCCTCGGCGCCGTCGATTACGGGGTCGGCGGTGAAGCGCCTGCCTTCTACGACATCAGCCATATCTCTGACAGCGACCTGGCTCACGTCGTCCCGGTCGCGATCATCGTGATCGGCCTGCTGCTCTGCCTGGTCATACGATCGGTGATCGCGCCGCTGTACCTGATCGCGTCGGTGGCGCTGTCGTTCTTCGCGGCCCTGGGGCTGTCCGTCATCATCTTCATGAAGATCGGCGGGGAGAGCGGCCTCACCTTCATCCTGCCGTTCCTGATGTTCATCTTCCTGCTCGCGCTGGGCGAGGACTACAACATCCTGGTGATGAGCCGGATCCGGGAGGAGGCTTACCATCTCCCGCTACGCGAGGCGGTCAGCCGGGCAGTGGGCGCTACCGGCACCACGGTGACCTCGGCCGGCCTGGTACTGGCCGGGACGTTCTCGGTGTTCGCGGTGGTCGGCGGGCGCCAGTCCGGCGGCAGCCAGATCGTCGACGTCGGCATCGGGCTGGCCCTGGGCGTGCTGATGGACACGTTCATCGTCCGCACCATCCTGGTGCCGTGCACGGTCGTGCTGCTGGGCCGGTGGAACTGGTGGCCGTCCGCGCTCAGCAGGCCCGGCCGGAAGCCGGACGGGAAAACCGAGGCGGACACCGAGCCGGCCGCCCCGCGCAGCCGCTGACCCCGCGGCTGAGCGGGATCAGTCCGCCTGCGCGTCGATCGAGGAGCTCAGGTCGCGCAGGGCGGGGGCGGCATCGCGCAGCGCGGCCCGGTCGCGCGGCGAGAGAGCGGCCAGCGCGGCCTGGATGATCTCCTCGTTCACCCGGTGCCAGCGGCTCACCGCCGCCGCGCCCTGGTCCGACAGATCCAGGCTGACGGTGCGGCGGTCGCCGGTGCCGTCGGCGCCGGGACCCCCGGGACCCCCGGGACCCCCGGGACCCCCAGGACCCCCAGGACCCCCGGGACGCCGAAGACCGCCGGGCGTCCGCCTCACGTAGCCGCCCGACTGGAGGCCGCCGAGCAGAGTCGCCACCGAGCTGGGCGCGAGCCGCAGCATCCGGGCCAGCTGGCTCGGCCGGACACCGGGATGCTCGGCCATGCACGACAGCAGCTCCAGCTGGGCCACGGAAAGCCCGAGGGCGGGGTCGGCCGCCCGGGCGGCGCGCCGCATGGCCCGGCGAAGGCGGGACACGATGTCGGCCAGCTCGGGCCCGATCTGCTCGTGCCCCAGCAGGCCTGCCGCTGCGTTGCCCTCAGCTGAAGCCACCTGACGGGTCCGCCTCCCTGGGACGTCCGGCCTGTCCTCGCGCCTGCGCGCGGCCGGCCAGAGCGATCGCGGCCGCCGCGGCGGAGACGACGGCGAGCACGATGAACGCGGGCCGCGCCTGCGTCGACTCAGCGTACCCGCGGATCTGGGGCTCGGCGCCACCCAGGTGCAGCGCCAGCGCCATGAGGGAGATGCCGAGGGTCGTGCCGATCCCCCGGGCCATGCTGACCAGGCCCCCGAGCAGGGAGGCGGACGAGTCGGCGGCACTGCGCATGATGACCGTGTTGTTGGCGGGAACAAAGATGCCAAGGCCCAGGCCAGCCAGGGCCAGCAACGGGACCACGGTCCGCACTGTCAGCGGCACGAAGGCCGATGTGCACATGACCGCGCAGGTCGCGGCGGCGCCCGCGAAGCCGCGCCGGCTGTCGGCCCAGGTTCTGGGCAGCACCGCGTCGCCGAACAGCGCGCCCAGGCCGAATCCGAGCGGCAGCGCGGAGAGCACCAGGCCGGTCCGGGCCTCGCCGCCCAGGCCATGGCCGAGCAGTTGAGGAATCAGCACCAGCGGCCCGAACAACGTGAAGTACCCGCACGCCGCGCCGGCCAGCGCGCGCGCCAGCGGTGCGGAACGGATCAGCCAGACCGGTATCAGCGGGTGCCCGGTGCTAACCTCGCGCCGGATGAATACGGCCAGACCCGTCAGGGCGAGCGCCGCGAGCAGCATGACCACCCAGGCCGGCAGGTTCAGGCCCGATGCCGCGGACAGGGCCAGCAGCAGCGCGCTCGTCCACGCCACCAGCAGCAGACTGCCCGGCCAGTCGAACTTCTCCGGCCTGCTGAACTGCCGGGTCCGCGGCAGCAGGTAGCGGCCCGCGACGATCGCCACCAGGCCGACGGGGATGTTCACCCAGTACACGGCGCGCCAGCCGACGGTGGCGGTGAGCAGGCCGCCCAGGGTGGGGCCCAGCGCCAGCCCGATGGACTGCGCGCCCGCCTGGATGCCCAGGGCAAAGCGCATCCGGTCCTTGGGCGCGCTGGTCGTCACCAGGGCCACGCTGTTCGACTGGAGCATCGCCGCGCCGACTGCCTGGACCAGGCGGAGCAGAATCAGGGCGCCGAGCGAGGGCGCCAGGCCGCAGGCCGCGGAGGCGGCGGTGAATACGGCGAAGCCGTAGATGTACACCAGCTTGCGGCCCGCCGCGTCGCCGAGCCGTCCGGCCGGGGCGAGCAGGGCGACCAAGCCGAGCAGGTAGACCAGGGACACCCACTGAACGCCGGCGACCGGGACGCCGAAGTCGTGCTCCATCGCGGGGAACGTGATCGTGACGATGCTCGCGTCGAGCTGGCCCATGAACGCGCCGAAGCAGACAACGCCGACCGCCAGCCACGGCGCGCTCGGGCTCTCCCGCACGAAGGCAGGCCGCGGCGCCTCCCGCAAGATATTTCTGTAAGCGAACATCTTGCGTCAAGGGTACCTTGAATACTTCTGTAAGCGAATATCCTGGGCATGCGAGTCGGCCACCGTACCATCCGGCTGAGATCGCCCCAGCTGAGATCGCCCC
>Ga0116220_10000912_pt1 | contig 11759 bp, 13 predicted proteins | sample Sb_taG_10_FD_88967 | JGI IMG/M metagenome (GOLD analysis project Ga0116220, IMG submission 88967) | Peat soil microbial communities from Weissenstadt, Germany - Sb_50d_7_NC metaG | ecosystem: Environmental > Terrestrial > Soil > Wetlands > Peat | place: Germany: Weissenstadt | collected 2010-09-21
AGGCTGGTGGAAGAGAAATACCGTCCCATCAAGAAGAAGCTGGAAGAAGATGTGATAGCGGCAGGCTGGTTCGAGCCGAAAGTAGTCTACGGATATTTTCCAGCGCAAGGCGATGGCAATAACGTGGTGGTGTACGAGCCGAACCGTGTGGTGGCGGGGCTCCGCCCCGCCCAGACGGGGCAGAGCCCCGTCCCCACACAAGCAAAGGAACTCCTCCGCTTCACCTTCCCCCGCCAGAAAGAAGGCCGCCGCCTGTGCATCTCCGATTTCTTCGCCGCGCCGTCCTCGGGCAAGATGGATGTCCTCGGCCTGTCGCTGGTGACGATCGGCCCGAAGGCGTCGGTCGAGACGCAGCGCCTGTTCGAAGGCGGAGAATACACGCGCTATCTCTATCTCCACGGCCTAAGCGTGGAGACGGCGGAGGCCTTGGCCGAATTCCATCATAAGAAGATGCGAGAAGAGTTGGGCATAGCGGCCGAGGACTCTCCGCACATTCGCGATCTCTTTCATCAGAAGTATCGCGGCTCGCGCTATTCCTTCGGCTATCCGGCGTGTCCGCATCTGGAGGACCAGACGAAGCTGTTTGCTTTGCTCAAGCCGGAGGAGAACGTAGGCGTGCGGCTGACTTCGGGCTTCTTGCTGGAGCCGGAGCAGAGCACATCGGCGATTGTGGTGCATCATCCCGGGGCTAAGTATTTTGTGGTGTGATGCAGCGGTTACGAACTTTCTTCCACGTACTCCGACTCTACGCGGGAAAGCGGGCGGGAGTGGATTCGAACGATCAGCAGTCCCACCAGAACGGCGCTGACCAACATGACGACGCGGATGTAGAGGCCGGCGTGAAAGGTCTGGTCGCCGGCGGCGATTCGGAGCAGGCCTGAAGTGGCGCTGATGGCGCAGAATCCGAAATAGAATTTTTCCATCCATCCGCGGGAAATGACGAGGAGCCACAAAAGAATGGCGGAGACGATCGCAAAGATTCCGCAGAGAATCCAGGTGCCGCGAGACACCGTGGACGCTACCCAGATGCCGGCGGAAGGTTGGGCGGCAACCATCTGCCTGACCGCAATCAGGAGGAACACTACCGAGTGCACCAATGCGACAATGGCGCGTTTGCGGTTGGTGAGAATGGAAAATCCGGCCATGCTAACCGTACTGTAGCGGAAATGGCGGGCATGAAGCTGTGACCTGGATCACACAAGGCAGAGGCGGCGGCGTTCGAACTTCTCCTCTTTCTAGGTACTACGTTTATAAATAATGTGCTACAAATACAGTCGTGGGAACGCTCAGCCGCGTCGGCATCGCAATTGACTCAGAGTTGCTGGGTCGCTTCGACCGTTTCATCACCAAGCAGGGTTACAAGAATCGTTCGGAAGCGGTCCGCGATTTAATTCGCGGGCGCCTCGTCTCGTCCGCGACGGCCGACTTCGAAACCTCCGTCGTCGGTACCGTGACTTTGATCTACGACCATCACACCCGGCTGTTGCCGGAGAAACTCACGGAATTACAGCACCATCATCATCATCTTATTGTTTCGACCATGCATGCGCATTTCGCTAAGGAAATCTGTTTGGAAGTGCTGATCGTACGTGGCAGGTCCAGGGAAGTTCAGAAATTTGCCGACCTGATCATAGGCACCAAGGGCGTGCAGCACGGGAAACTGGTGATGAGTATTCCCGGCAAATTGCCCTAGCCGGATCCTAAAGTTTGAATCTAACGCAGGCCGGCCTTTCGCTAGAGTAGCACGAAATGACATATCGTAGTACTATCTTGGCGACACTTTTATTTCTCGTTTCCGTCCAGAGCCATGCCGCCGACATTCGCGTCACTGGCCGTGTGATCGATCCTCAAGGCAGGCCGGTCCCTGGGGCCAGACTGCAGCTCACTCAAAGGCACCCTGGAACCACACACCAGATCACGACCGACGACCAAGGCCGTTTCGAATTCGAGGTGACCTCAGTTGGGGAATACCTTGTTAAAGCTAATGCCGACGGGTTTCAGCAGGTCACGAAGGTTCTGAGAATCAGTTCCAGTTCAGCCAGCTTGGATATCCACCTGGAGAAGATAACTTCTCGTGCTGAATCCGTGATCGTCACGGCCAATATAGATGAGACCAGCCTTACCTCGCCTGACCCGGGCCAGCGTGTCATAGTGAGGCAAGAAGAACTGGACGCAAACCCTGGACGTCCTGGAGCACCGATCTCGATTCCGGGCCTTCCGATCGAAACCGCATCGGGCGGTATAAAAGCACCCCAATACTTCGCACCAGGGGTAGCCGGCGACCATGGCGAGCCGATTGCACAGTACATCTCCGTCGGCAGCTACCTCGTGCCCAACAATCTATCGGCCAATGCCCACGGCAATGGCTATTCCGACCCGAACATATTTATTCCAGAGGTTCTGGAAAGCGTTCAGGTCGATGGCGGAGCCTTCAACGTGCGCGAAGGAAATCACTCCGTCAATCTGGCGGCAACGTACGGCCTCCGTTCGCACCTCGATCCGTTTCTCACCGTCACCGGTGACTACCGCGACCTCGACGTGGTGACGGGATGGAGCCCGTCGTTCGATTCCTTCCTGGCCTTTCAAGGCTCCTATGGCAATGGCTTTCTCGATCGGCTGGAACACCGGCAGCAATACAAATTCAACGGTCAGCGCGTCTTTCATGTCGGCGAGCACCGGCTCACCTTATTTGGCATCGGATATTACGGTTTCTCCTACGTTCCGGGACTTGTCCCAATCTTCGCATTAAATCAATCGGACATTAATTACCCGAATATCGGCGACACCATTGATCCCCGGCAAAAGGATCAGACGCACACGGCGCTCGTGGCCTTGAACGATGTCTGGCAACTTAGTCAAAGCCAGCAGCTCCAGCTCTCTGGCTTTTTTCGCACTTATAACCTTTCCTTGTTCTCAAACTTCGGAAGCGATCTGGGCTTGGTCCGGCAAAGTGAGTTTCGTACCGTAGCCGGCGGAAGCGCGAACTACGTGAATAAAGTGGCGGAATATTTTTCCTTGCTGGGAGGGTTCGACTACGAGCGTGAAGCTCCGCGCCGCGACGATCTTGACAGTTATGGGTTCCTCCATCCGAGCGACCCGAGTTACTACCCACCATTCAAACCCGTAGACGGAAACAACATCACGATAGGATCATTGACACCCTACATTGCCGCAGACGGCGCTCTGGCCCGCTACTTTCGCTACTATCTCGGCTGGCGCCGCGACGAAATCAATGTCAATAACGACGATCTGCTCTTCCCACAGAATTCGTTTCAGAAATGGGTGGGCGTGAACTCACCCAAGGCGACCGTTTCTTTTCTTCCCAAGGAATCGTGGTACCTTCCCCTCATCTCGCTCAGCTTCGGCCAGGCTTTCTTTACAGAAGACCCGCGGACCGGCGTGGGACAGGGAACCGGCACAGGCACCTCGATCTCCCCGGGCAGTCCGGCGGCCACGTCGCATTCCTACCAACTCGTCGCCAGCAAGACGGTACGCAACACGGATTTCAAGCTTACTCTCGGCCACGTCACCAGCAGCGCAGAGGTGGGAAAAATCGACCCCGACACCGGATTGCAGTTTGATTTGGGACCGAGCCGGCTTCGATTTATGACCATTGCGGTGCGGCACAACTTTAGCCAAGGTTCGCTGCTAGCAACTTTTTCGAAAGCAGATGCGCGCGTTCTCGGCTTTGGGGCGGCGGGGACCTCGCAGTATGTTCCCCCGCAGCCGACTCCTGAAGCGCCCCGCACCATCTTCGATCTGCTGGGCACGGTGCAGAAACTCCCATGGCATCTCGAAGCGCGCGGCGAGTTCGAATACGTCGGCGCCAAGCCGCTCGGCACCGGATGCGAGCCCAACAACCCGAATGTGGAGTGTATAGGAATTCCTGTGAAGGAGTTTCGTGGGGCCGTGGTTCGGCCTTTCATGAATGCGCGCCTAACTGCGGGCGTGAATTTTCTTATTGCCAGCGGCTACACCGGGCAGACCACGGAGAGTTTCTATCCGCAGACCGTCATACAAAAAGTTGTGGGAGTTCGCCTACCATCTTATGCCAGCGTGACCCTTACCTACAGGTTTGGGCGGACTGGCGCACCCTAGTACTCATACGGTGTGGACTTATGCCACGGACTTGCGGGACACTACACCAGGGAGAGTTACAGAAAATGACGCCATGAAAATCGACAAACTGCTCAAGCGCTACCGCATCGAACACGGGAAACACTTCAGCCTCAAGGATCACGACCCCGCGGACACGCACGGGCTGGGGTCCGAACTGAAGCCGCAGTCGAAGGAGCTGCTGGCGAACGGCGTCAAAGAAATGAGCCGTCTGCAGGACATTCTCGCGGCGCAGGACCGTTGGGGCCTGCTGCTGATTATTCAGGCCATGGACGCGGCCGGGAAAGACGGAACGATCAAGCACGTTATGACGGGCGTGAATCCGCAGGGAGTGGAGGTGTGGGGTTTCAAGGCGCCGTCAGTAGAAGAATTGCACCACGGCTACCTGTGGCGAACGTCGAAGTGCATGCCGGGGAGGGGTCAAATCGGTATTTTCAACCGGTCGTATTACGAGGAGGTGCTGGTCGTCCGCGTCCATCCCCAGATTCTGGAGAACGAGAAACTGCCGAGGCCGCTGGTCACGAAGCATATCTGGGAGGAGCGCTTTGAAGACATCAATAATTTCGAGCGCTACGCTACCCGGAACGGCATTGCGGTGGTTAAGTTCTTCCTGCATCTTTCCAAGAAAGAGCAGAAGCGCCGGTTCATGGAACGGCTCGACACGCCGGACAAGAACTGGAAGTTTTCTTCTGCCGATGTGAAGGAACGCCAATTCTGGGACGCATATCAGGAAGCGTATGAGGATATGATCCGGCACACCGCGAGTGAGCACGCGCCCTGGTACGTTGTGCCGGCGGATAACAAGTGGTTCACGCGACTGCTGGTCTCGCACGCTGTGGTGGATGCATTGAAGGGTATGAACTTGAAGTATCCGAAGGTGAGCAGCGCCGAACGCTCTGCTCTGGCGCAAGCGCGTCAACAACTCGAGAATGAGTGAGGCGTGGGACTTGCGGTTGTCGGCTCCGTGCTTGTCAGCTGACCCGGTTCGGTACAATAGCCGCTGTGCCGGAAATCAAGGTTGACCGTGCTCAGACACTGGCGAAGGTCGCCATCTTCTCTGGGCTCACCGAATCGGAACTCGCGTTCCTGGCTCCGCGGGCTGTGCCTCGCCGTTTTTCTCCGGGCGAAACCGTTTTCAGCGAGGGCGAGCCTTGCGCGGGACTCTGCGTGGTCGAGTCCGGACACATCCGCATCTTCAAGAGCTCGGCCAGCGGACGCGAGCAGGTACTCAGCATCGATGGGCCAGGCAGTTCCGTCGCCGAGGTGCCAGTCTTCGATGGCGGCAACTACCCCGCATCGGCGACCGCGGTCGACGACGCCACGCTGTTGTTTGTCAGTAAGCAGGACTTTCAGGCACTCTGCCTGGCTCATCCGCAAGTTGCGCTCAAAGTTTTGCGCGTGGTCGGTGCCCGGCTGCGACGGCTGGTGGGGATCATCGAGGAACTCTCCTTTACCACGGTGCGGCACCGGCTGGCTTCCTTCCTCTTGCGCCTCGCCCGAACCGAAGGCAAGCGCACGGCGGACGGAGTGGAAGTCACCTTGCCCGTCAGCAACCAGGAATTGGCGTCGCAGATCGGAACTGTGCGCGAGCTGATCTCCCGGAACCTTTCCAGATTCCAATCCGAAGGCTTGGTAAAGATCGATGGACGCAGCGTGATTATCCACGATCTGAAGGCTTTGGAGGCCGAACTCCAATCGGCCGATTAGTTCTTCCCGGGCATCTCCAACCAATATCCAAGAGCGGATTCAGTGTTGCTCTACCCTGCTCGTGTGGGGACGGGCGTCCCCGCCCGTCCAAGCCGAGCGCAGCTCGGCAGCTGCCGGTGGTCACAGCAACTCCGGATCCGCATAAGAGCTGTTTGATTTGCCGTGACAAAAGTCATCGTCGCGCCGTCGCCGTTCCACTAACTTCAGAACCTCAAGCGTGCCGCGTTACAGACTGCCGTAGCCTCGTCCGCGCCCCACGAAGCCCAGCTGCACGAACCTGTCGTTATACTGGGATGCGCTTGTTTCCTTTTGACAGGGGGTCTGTGGTCGGGCAGAATAGCGGGCATCCGTGCGTGTCGGGAAAAACTTAATCCACAACTTTGAGAGGAAAAACTATGACGAAAACGATTGTAGTTGCCGTTCTTTCTGTGTGTCTGTCGTTTGCTGCCGGGGTCGCGGTTGCCGATAGGGTTCATGACTGGCACGACCTGGACGGGGTCCATAAACGCGTGCAAGAAGCGATCCATGAGATGGACAGGGCCCGCGCAGCCAACCACTACGATATGGCTGGGCATGGCGCGAAGGCGGAAGAGCATCTGCATGCGGCGGAGCACGAGCTGCACGATGCGATCGAGGCGATCCGGGCAGAGCGGTAAGAGCGATCAGCCTATCAGCCGTCAGCCGTCAGAAGGAGCTTTTTTGACGGTTGCTGGCTGTTTTGCGGTTTGTAAGAAATAGGCGCGGGCCTGTTCCCGCGCCTTTTTTATTGTGCACGTCCTCCTGTGGACACGGGGGCGCGAGGAGGGGCACCCTCCGCCGGGGAATGCGGAGGGTGCGTCGTGGGCGGGCCGTATTCGCGAGAGCCGATCGGGAGCCGCGCGGGCAAGAGTGCCCGCGCCACACGAACTGATCAGGCTACTAGCGACAGGGCCATGTTGCTCAACTGGGAGGAGTCTTCCCTGCCGAGGGCGAACTGTTGCAGCTGTTGCTGCAGGGTAGCGTAGGCCTGTTGAGCGCCGGCAAGGTTGGTGGAGGTGAGGCTCTGGCCGATCTGGTTGAGATCCTGGAGCAGGGAATTCTGGTTGCTTGAGTCTCCGCTTCCGCCTCCGCTGCTGAGATGGTGGTGATGGTGGAAGTGGTTGGTTGAGAGATTGTTCTGGAGATCCTGTTGAACGGTGGAGAAATCCTTCTGTGCGGCGGAACGGTTGCCGGAGTGGAGATCGGTGCCGAGCTGGTTGAAGGCTTGCGCAACGGGGTTGGAAGCGGAGCCAGTAGAAGTGGAGCCAGTAGTGGTGGCGGGCTGCGAAAAGGCTGCCTGCAAAGTGGCGAAATCGGACTGCGCGGCCGACAGGTTGCCGGACTGGAGAGCCTGGCCGAGCTGTTGCATTTCCTGCTGGTAAGGATTGCTGGCGGCGCCGATCTGGTATTGATTGGAGCTGCTGTTCAAAATCGCGGAGATGGACATTGATGTACCTCGATGTAAAGTTTGCAAGCATTCGACGGGGAATTCGCGGGCGGAAGATTGGCGCTCGTAGCCGGCGAATTTCCGAGTGAACCTGGTGGTGTTGGAGCACGCCCGATTCCATTTGGCGCGGGGAGGGTGCGGAAGAAATGTTGGAGCGTTTTGCGGCGGTTGCGGAGAATGGCGCTCGGCGAGAGTGTGCGGTGCGGCGGCGGGTGGGCAAAGCGTGCAGGGCTGGCGGAGGCAAGAGTTGCCGGGCTGGCAAGAGTGTCCGCCCCAGGCTGCGGAAAGATGAAGCCGTGCCCTCTCAAAGCTATCCGGGAACCAGCTTAATCAGAGTTTCCCTAAACCCAATTCTTGAAACCGAATCCAGAAACAGTAAACTTGTCGGCATGGCGCGAAACTTCAAAGATTTGACGGAGCGCGAAATTCTGGCGCTCGCGATTTCACTGGAAGAAGAAGATGGGCGAGTGTATGCGGATTTTGCCGACGGGCTGCGCGAGACGTATCCGGCGACGGCGAAGCTGTTCGATGACATGGGCGGGGAGGAGTCGGGGCACCGGACGTCGCTGATCGAAACTTATCGGGCGCGCTTTGGGGAACACATTCCGCTGATCCGGCGGCAGGATGTGAAGGGGTTTGTGCACCGGAGGCCGCTCTGGTTGACGCGTCCTTTAAAAATTGCGGAGGTGCGAAAGCAAGCGGAGATCATGGAACTGGAGACGCGCCAGTTCTAGCAGAAGGCGATGGGGCAGGTGACGGATGCAGGGATCCGGAAGTTGCTGGGAGATTTGGAGGAGGTCGAGCGCAAGCACCAGGTGGCGGCGGAGGCGATGTCGGAGAGTATCACTCCGACGGTCAAAAAGACGGAGGACGAAGCGCAGCGGCGTCTGTTTGTACTGCAGATTGTGCAGCCGGGGCTGGCCGGGCTGATGGATGGATCGGTCTCGACGCTGGCTCCAGTGTTCGCGGCGGCGTTTGCGACGAAGAGCAGCAACGACGCATTTCTGGTGGGCCTCGCGGCATCGATTGGTGCGGGAATCTCGATGGCGTTCGCGGAGGCGCTGTCGGATGACGGATCGTTGACGGGGCGCGGGCGTCCAGTGCTGCGCGGTGCGGTGACAGGATTGATGACGGCGGCGGGCGGGATTGGACATACGCTTCCTTTCTTAATTAGAGATTTCCATGTGGCGTTCATTGCGGCAGTTATTGTGGTGGCGATGGAACTGGCCACGATTGCGTGGATTCGGAATCGGTATATGGATACTCCGTTGCTGTCGGCAGCGTTTCAGGTGGTGGTTGGGGGAGTGTTGGTGTTTGCGGTGGGGATTTGGATTGGCAGCTCGTGAGAAATTTGTAATTGGGTTATTTGTAATTGGTAATTTAGAGACGTTTGGCTTTGCTCGTGTGGGGACGGGCGTCTCGCCCGTCCAAGCCGAGCGCAGTTCGGCAGTTGCCGCAGTCACAGCAACTAGCAACACCCCCGCCTAACAGCCTATCGAAATTGGTCGATAGAAAAACTCTGCGTCCTCGCGACCTCGCCGACGATCTACTTTAGGAACGATCGCGTCTGCGTTCGCGCGAGGCTACGCCGCTATGGAAGTAACGGTTCGTCCTCCAGCATGGAAGACTGTGCTGGCCTTCGCCATTATTTATTTCGTTTGGGGCTCGACCTTCCTGGCCATCCGCGTGGGTGTGCGTGAGGTCCCGCCATTTCTTCTTGCCGGCATGCGGTTCTTCGTTGCTGGCGTCGTGCTTTTTGGCTGGCTGCGCCTGAAGGGTACGCCGTCCCCGTCGCGCCGCGAGTGGATCGCCGCTACGGCTCTCGCGGTCTGTATCTTTGTGCTCGATTACGGCCTGTTGTTTTGGGCCGAACAACGCGTGCCTTCGGGAATTGCTGCTGTGATGCTGGCGACCATTCCGGTCTTCATGGCGCTTTCGGAGATCCTTATTCTGCGCACGCAGCGGCTTACGTTCCGGCTGGCGCTGGCTCTTCTGGTGGGGATCGGTGGTGTCTCCGTTCTGGTGAGCCGCTCGGTAAGTTTCGGCGAGGCTCCTATCGATCGTGCGGGAGCGTTCGCGCTCGTGATTGCTGCGATGAGCTGGTCGATTGCTTCGGCGCTTACCCGCAAGCTGCCACTGCCCGCGTCAAAAGTCATGAGCTCGGGAGCTCAGATGCTTGCCGGAGGAATCCTGCTCGCGCTGACGGCGGCAATCCTCGGCGAGTTCCGCGGATTCAATATTCAGGCGGTCTCTCGCGGCGCCTGGTACGCGCTCGCCTACCTGATCGTAGCCGGCTCCATCGTGGGCTTTACCGCCTATGTCTGGCTCATCCATCATGAATCGCCGACGAAGGTTGGCACGTACGCTTATGTCAACCCGGTAGTGGCCGTGATCGTCGGCTACTTCCTTGGAGGCGAGACGGTCGGTCCCAGAACCCTGGTCGGAACGCTGCTGGTGCTCGTCAGCGTGATTGTGATCACCACCACCCGCGCCCGGAAGCCCGCCGCCGCGCCCCTGGCGGAACCGCTGCGGGAAGTGGCGGAACCGTAGTCCACCCCTTGGGCATAAGTGCTCCTGCGTAGATGCGGTCATTTGGTTGGGATTAGGATGCGCTCGATTTGGTGGATATGGTTGATATCGTGTCCGGCGATCATGCGGACGATGTGCTCGATGGATTCCTGACCGCGCTCGGCATGCTGGCCGTAGTGCTTCCACTGATCGGGGGAAAGCGATTTGAGGAGCGCGAGATTTGCTTCGCGCACTACGCGGTGCAATTCGACGGATTTGCGAGAATCGCGTTTTTCGTAGTGTCCGGCGATGACCCAGGCGTCCTGATTGAAGGCCTGGACGGGGGTCCGGGGGCTCCGATGATGGAGCGCATGCGCCAGCCGATTACGATTTCGACGTCGGCGACGTGAGCGAGGATTTCGGCGATGGACCATTTTTCGGGTGCGGGGCGCTTGCGGAGTTTGGCGGTGGGGACGCCCTTGATGAGGCGAGCTAGTTTTTTTGTGGTGGCGGCTTGGACTTTGAGAGGGTCTTGTCCCTGGGCGTTGGCTAGGATGCGCTGCGTGTATTGCTGAGCGGTTTCGGACATTTGGAATCTCCTTTTTGGCTCAGCCCCTAAAGGGGCGTCTTAGTTCCAAGACGTCGGCATCGCTAAAGCGATGCCCCGATACGAACCTCGCGTTCTTCCACTTCTTAACATAACTTCTAATGCAGCGCTGTACCACTCAAAAGTCGGTAGTGGTCTCATTCCGTGTTGCTGAGCCGCGAGCTTCGAGCAAGCCGGTTGTTCGCCAGCTCGCAGCTTATTTACTCGGCAACACACTGGGAGCTCCGGTGGCGGCTGGACATGCGGCTGACCAATGGTCAAAAGAAAGAACCCGGCTGAAGAAATTAACGAAAGGCCATGGAAAAAGCCGATTGAAAAATGGTTTAGGAGTGCTGTATCTTTTGTTGACCGAGGGTCAAAACAATTTGGGGGTGCCATGGAAGGAATTACGAGCAGTCTGGCGAAACCGACGCGGATGAGACAGGACGGGAAGCCGCGTCCGCGCTCGGAAGCGAAGCGGGCGCGGATTGTGGAGGTGGCGCTCCGGCATTTTGCCGAGCGCGGGTATAGCGCGGCGCGGGTGGAAGATATTGCGGCGCAGTTAGGTATCGCGAAGGGATCGGTGTTCCAGCACTTCAAGAGCAAGGACGGATTGTTCTTCGAGGCGTACAAGAAGGCGTTACAGTCGTTTCCGAAATATATGCAGGCTCCGGCAGCGGCGCTGGAGCGGGGATTTTTTGAAGTGCTGCGGTACTGGCTGGAGCGCACGGAGAATATGGTGCGGGATAACTGGTCGTCGTACCGAATTTATCTGATTGGCAATTATGGGACGGACCTGGCGCTGCGCAGGGAGATCAACCGGTTTCTGGTTGTGGAGGATCCTTACGGATGGCGTGAGTTTGTGGGTTTTGGAGTCAAGCGGGGAGAGTTGCGGACGGATCTGGATGTGGACATGACCGGATCGATTCTGGAGTGGACGATGGACCGGTTTCAGGATGCGCTGCTGACGGAGGAGTTAGATCCTGGACTGTTTCGGAAGTCGGGACCGGTTCCGGAGGAGAAAGAAGAGCGGATTGAGCAGTTTGTGGAATTGCTGCGGCGGGCGGTTGGGTCGGAGAAAGCACAAGTAACGCGGAAGAAAGAATGAAGGCTGGAATGACGGTGGACCAGATTGTTGCGAGTATGACGAGGCGGAGCCGCAGTAACCGTCATGGCCGGTTCTAAAGCAGAGAGCAACAATACCTTCTCTGAGAACTGAGAGCCGACAGCCGGCATTTGACTTCCCGTCATTTCCTCCGCAGAATAGAGCTAGTTCTTTGCAGGCCCATCCCACCAGTGGGGGCGTCACGGCTTCGACGGAGATGCTTGCGGCCAAGAGGCATGCCGGGGTGCACACACCCGTAATCGCGTGCAAAA
>Ga0116220_10000913_pt1 | contig 11758 bp, 9 predicted proteins | sample Sb_taG_10_FD_88967 | JGI IMG/M metagenome (GOLD analysis project Ga0116220, IMG submission 88967) | Peat soil microbial communities from Weissenstadt, Germany - Sb_50d_7_NC metaG | ecosystem: Environmental > Terrestrial > Soil > Wetlands > Peat | place: Germany: Weissenstadt | collected 2010-09-21
CGATCCGCTGCACCGTCGCGGGCGCACCGCCCCCCTCCGCTGTCGCCCCGCGCGATCGCACATGCGCCTCCAGCCGCTCGAGCGTGAGCGCGAGGTGCGACCCGCGCTTGGAGTGGGCGACGGCGTGGATCTCGTCGACGATCACGGCCTCGACCCCGCTGAGCATGTGGCGCGCGTTGGAGGTGAGGATGAGGTAGAGCGACTCGGGCGTGGTGACGAGGATGTCGGGCGGGTTGCGCATCATGGCCGCGCGCTCCTTCTGCGGCGTGTCGCCGGTGCGAATCCCCACACGCACGTCCTCCGCGCCTATGCCGCGCAGCGGAGTGCGCAGGTTGCGCTCGATGTCGTAGGCGAGCGCCTTGAGCGGGCTGACGTAGACGACGCGGGTGCCCCGGGCACCCGCCGAGGCCGCCGAGCGGCTCAGCCAATCAAGCGCCCAGAGAAACGCGGCGAGCGTCTTCCCCGATCCGGTGGGCGCCGACACAAGCACGTGCTCGCCACGGGAGATCGGCGGCCACGCCTGCGCCTGGGCGGGCGTGGGGGCGACGAAGGCCTGTTCGAACCAGTCTCGGACGCGCGGGCTGAAGCTGGACAGGGCCATGGCCTTTCTGAGGCTATCGCGGGACCGGGAACGGTCATACGAAGCTCTACACTTGACGCGTGGTGGAGTTCGCCGAGCTCGCTCGTGAACTGGGGGTGGATGGGCGCACGCTGCGGCGCGCAGTCTCGAATGGCACGATCCGCTGTGAGCGTGCGAGCGCTCGCCGGCCGCGTGTCAGCGAGGAGGAGCGACGATACACAGCGACACACTGGCCGCTGCTGTCAACGCTGCGACGCGCATTGCGGACCGAGCCCAACATTCGGCTCGCGGTGCTCTACGGCTCGGTCGCACGGGGCGATGACACGCCCGACTCCGACCTGGACCTGTTGGTCTCGCTCGGGAAGGACCGTCCCGATGCCGCAGTAAAGCTCGCTGTGCGCCTCGAACGCGCAGTGGGCCGCGAGGTGGACGTGGCACGGCTGAACCGCGTATCGGACACGGCACCATTGCTGCTACTGAGAGCCATCGACGAGGGCAGGGTCCTCCTCGACCGCGACGGAGAGTGGGCTGAGCTGACGGCACGCCGAAGCGAAATCGCCCGGCACGCCCGCCACGCACACGAGGCGAGGCGCCGCCGCGCCCGCGCCTCCATCCGCGAGTTGCTGGCCGCAGAGGAGTGACGCGCGAGCGCGAGCTTCGTATTGCCGCTCAGGCGCCCATCATTGGATCGAGTCCAAAAGCGCGGCCAATCCGAAACGTCGCCATGTTCTTCGTTTTCCGGCATGGAAGCGGCGCCTCATCACCCAGTATCGCGATGAATAAGCGGGGCCGAATCCTGAAGGACCACGCCGTCCCTAGCGGTATCCTGGTAGTGGTCGCAATGGGTACCAGCGCACACGCACATATAGCCGCAGACGCCATTGGGTCGGTACGAGCCGAGGGCTTGGAGCCGGGTACAACCGTGACCGAGATCCTTGACCGCTGGGTCGACGGCCAGCTTGAGACAGAGCAGCTCGGGGAAGCCGCGCAGTGCCTTGCGGCCGGCGAGTCGGTAGCCCACCTCCTCGGTCAGCCAGAGCCTGTACCAGCACGCCGCTGAGCGGCGCGTGGCCGACCCCTACGTGTATCCCGGCACCGCAGTGCTGCGCAACCTCGCCGGGTTGCAGGATGCCCATGCGCTAGCGGACCGCGAGGCGCAGGCGAGCACGCTGCGACTCGCGCAGCTCGCCGCGCTCAGACGGGAGGGTGCCTACGACCTCCCGCACCTCCGACAGTTCCATCGTTTCATCTTCCAGGACGTGTACTCGTGGGCTGGCGAGCTGCGCAGTGTCCCGCTTGCCAAGCCTGGCAGCATGTTCGCGCTGCCGGAGCACATCGAGAGCTACGCGACTGGCGTGCTGCGCCAACTCGCCGGCGAGGAGCATCTCCGCGGGCTGTCGCGTGAGCGGTTCGCTGAGCGGCTGACCCATTACTACGCGGAGATCAACGCGGTCCATCCCTTCCGTGAGGGCAACGGACGCGCGCAGCGCGCCTTCCTGCGCCAGCTCGCCCTGGACGCCGGCCATACCCTCGCTTGGGAGCACTTGGATTCTCCAGCACTCCTCCTTGCTTCGCAGCACAGCCTCCAAGGTGACAACGCGCCGATGCGCGATCTGATCGAGAACGTCCTCGATCTACCCGGCCGCGTAAGCGGCGGGCCGTGAGCTGTGTCGGCCTGCATCGGCTGCCAGGGCCCCACGGTAGGCGTGGCAGGTTGTCCACTACGCCAACTGCGGTTGACGAATTCGCCAACACACCCGACACCGACGGCCGCCACCTCCTCGAGCCGACCTGTATCACGAAAACTGTGATACAATATCACGTAATGCGTGATATTACAAAGCGGGTGGGCAGTGCAGTGCTGTTCCCCACCGATCACCCCATCTCCGCGCAGGAGATGATCGGGCGCGAGGACGACGTCGACGAGGTGGCGATGGCCCTGCTGGGTGGCGGCAACGTCGTCCTGGCCGAGCCGCGACGGACGGGCAAGACGACCGTGGCCGATGCGGCAATCGACATCTGCGCTCGCGAGGGAGCGTACGTTGCCGCGGTCGACCTGTTCGACGCGCCCGATGCGGCGGCGCTCGCGTATCAGCTCAGCCTCAAGCTGCTGGCAAACCGACCGCCTTTGAAGCGCGCGATCCGCGAGGCGACTCGCGCCGGACGGAGCGTTCTCGGCGCGCTGCGCACAACGGCTACCTATCGCGCGCGCGAAGACCTCGGCGCGGACCTGGAGATCACGCTAGAGCTCGCCCTCGCCGAGCAGGATCCCTCTCGCGCGCTTGTCGCGGCGCTCTCGCTACCACAGCGCCTGGCCAGCTCCGACGATCGCCGCGTCGTCGTGTTCTTGGACGAGTTTCAGGACATCGCCGGGAAGCGCTTCGGCGATCCAGACACGCTCACACGCCAGCTCCGGTCTGTGCTCCAGCGCGCACCGGGTGTGAGCGTCCTGTTCGCCGGCTCGATCGAGCACCTCATGCGCGACCTGTTCGCGCCCACAGACCGCGCGCTCAGCCAGTTCGGCAGCTTCCACGAACTCGCCGCGATCACCCCCGCACAATGGAGCGACGGACTGCGTCGCCGACTGGCGCTCGACCACACCACCATTGCCGACGACGCGCTCGCGCACCTGATCGAGCTCGGCGAGGGGCATCCCCGCGCCACCATGCTGCTGGCTCAGCAGACGCACCTGGCGAGCATCGAGGAACTACGCCACACGATCGACAACGCGATGGTCGTCCAAGCGCTCGACCGTGCCCTCGGCGCCGAGCGTCTGCGTCACGAGCAGCAGATCGAGCGCATCCGCGCCAGTGGACGCCACAGCGAGCGCATGGCCACACGCGTCGCTACTGGCGCCGAGTTGTACGCCGGCCTGCGCCCGCAACAGGCCGCACGCGCGCTGGCAGCGTTGCGTGACAGCGGCATCATCGACCATCACGCTCAAGGCGGCAAGTGGTTCGTGATCGACCCCCTGCTGCGGAGCTACCTCGCCGCGCGCCGCGTCGAATGATCGCGTGCCTGTCCCGGGTGCCGGATCGCAAAGGCTGGCTACGCCGCCGTCGGCAGGTCAACCGGGGCCGACCTCCGGCGCGTGGCGATCACCGTCGCGCCGCCGTCGGGCGCGAAGGAGACGGAGCTCCGCGCCGCGGCCTCCGAGCGCGAGACGGCGGGACGCAGGTCGACCTCGCTGAGCACCGTCTGGATCACCCGCTTCATCTCCAGCTGCGCGAAGGCGACGGCCACGCACCGACGTACGCCGCCTCCGAACGGGATCCACGTATAGGTGCCGGCCGTCTCACCGAGGAAGCGCTCCGGCTGGAAGGCACGCGGGTGCGGGTAGATATCCGCGCGGCGGTGCATCAGATAGACACACGGGGCGACGATCGTGTCGGGGGGGATCGTGTAGCCACCGAGCTGCATCGGTTGGGTCAGCCGGCGCATGACGACGGGCACGGCGGGGCACAGACGCAGCGTCTCCTTGACCACAGCGTCAACGTATTCCTCGCTCTCGCCCGCCAGCACCTCCGCGCGCAGGCGCGCGAGCTTCTGCGGGTGGCGCAGCAACCGCTCGAACGACCATGCCAGCGAGGTCGCCGTGGGGCCGTCCGACAGGAACGTCACAAGTTCGTCGCGCATCTTCTTGTCGTCCATCGGCGAGCCGTCCTCGTCCTGCCTGCGTTCGAGCATCGCCAGGATGTCCTCGTGCGCGCCGCTGTCCTGCGCGCCGCTGTCCAGCTCGGCGACGTCGCCCTCGCCGCGGTCGCCCTGGGCGCCGTGACCCTCGGCGGCGCGGCGCCGGCGCACCTCCTCCAGCACGAGCTCCTCCACCGGACGCATGACCTTGCCGAACTTCGGGTTGGCGGTCATTGAGCGCTCGCCCGCGGCCGCCAGCAGCGCCAGCCGGCGCGGGCCGTTGACCCAGTTGGTCAGCTCCACCAGCGCCCGGCGCAGCTGCTCCAGGCGCTCGCCCTCGACGTCGCCGAAGGTCGCGCGCATCACCACCTCCAGGCTGATCGCCTGCATGCGCGGCCACAGCGCGAACGGCTCGCCGAGCGGCCAGCGCTCGATCTCGCGCCGCGTCACGTCGGCCATCATCTCACCGTACCCCTGCATGCGCTCACCGTGAAACGACGGCAGGATCCGGCGACGGTCGATCATGTGCTTCGGCTCGTCCTGCAGCATCACCGAGCGCGAGCCGAGCAGCGGTCCCAGCAGCGGGTTCGCTTCGCCCGCGCCCGCGCGCAGCAGCTGCGGGTCGGTGGTGAACACATGCTTGACGTCCTCCGGGTTGGTTAGAAACACCCAGGGGCGTCCATGACGAACCCTCAGGGTGAAGATCTCGCCGTAGCGACGGTGACAACGGTCCATGAATGCGAGCGGGCGCAGTGCCCATCCCAGCGCCTGCACGATGCTCGGCATGCGCGGTCCCGGCGGCAGCTCCGTGTGTGCACTCGGGCCTACCAGCGTGTCGAGAATCGCACTCATGTCTCCCACTTTCCGTTGCGCGTCGCGTTTTTCTCTTTCACCATTTCCCGTCGCATGTTTCCATCTCACCGTAACGTCCGAATCGAGCCCCCAAACGCTTGTATTTCAGGGGTTTTTGAGGGCTCGGCGCCTATCGGCCGCCTTGTTATTTCCACTCTTAAACAGTAGGGTAGCCGACGCGATCCGATGGTGATAAACCTCGGAGGTAAAGTCGCACCCCGACGCAGGGCCGCCACACGCTGCACCAGTACCTTAATCGGTTAAAGGTCCGGTCTTAAACACCGGCGATCCGGGTTCGAGCCCCGGCTGGTGCATGAAGACCCAAAATCCAACTCCTGCGTATGACCGTCCAGCTCTTTGACTACTTCGAGGATCTCCCCCGGCGAGAGGGGGAGCCCTCGCCGTGGGCCGCGCGCGCGCCCCGACGCCCGCAGGGCGACTACGACCTGAAGCTGACGCCGCGCACCCAGGATTGGCAGGATGACGCCCACTCGATAGAGACACTCGCGCAGATCGAGTCAGAGCCGTGGGTGGCAGAAGTGCTCCGCCGACGCGACGGCGTCCGCGTGCGTCTGGCGGACAGCTGGATCGAGATGGCGGGAGCGGCGCTCGCTGCCGGCGGCAGCGCCGAGGCTCCGCTCGGCGACCTCGCACAAGGACGGCGCCTGTCCGTCCAGTTCTGGGACCCGAACGCGACCAAGGCGCTGCACATCGGCCACCTGCGCAACCTCGCGATCGGCAACGCGCTCGCCGCCGCGCTCGCACAGGCGGGCGCGCAGGTCGAGCGCCGCAGCCGCATCTCCGACATGGGCCGCGCGATGGGCGAGGCGATGGCCGGCGTGATGCAGAGCGGCCGCAATGCCCAGGGCTTCTCTGACGCCGACGAGAAGAGTGACCACTTCGTCGGCATGTGCTACGCCGACTACGTCGCCTCGGGCGAGATGTCGGCCGCGGGCGAGCTCGAGCAGGCCGAGGACTCGCTCTCGCGCGAGGTGCACGTGCAGAACGACGCCGCCGACGAGCTGATCAAACGCGTGCTCAGCGGCGAGCGCGAAGCGGTCGAGCTCTGGTACAAGACACGCGCCTGGGTGATCGCCGGGCAGCGCAAGACGCTCGCACACCTCGGAATCGCCTTCGACAGGGTGTTCTTCGAGTCCGACTTCCTGCCCGAGACCGCCGAACTGGCCGACACGGGGTTGCGCAACGGCACGCTCAGGCGGCGCGAGGACGGCGTGGTCGTCTACGCGACCGGCCTGAAGGAGCTCGCCGAGCTGCCGCTCGTGCGCGCCGACGGCCTCTCCACCCAGCACATGCGCTCGCTCACCTACGCCATGACCGCGCCCGAGCTCGAGCACATGACCTCGCTGCAGGTCACCGGCTCGGAGTGGGTCTCGCACGTCGCGAGCATCCGCCGCCTCGCAATCGAGCTGCGACCCGAGCTCAACGGCGACTTCCATCCCAGCCGCAGCATCTTCCACGGCATGGTCTCCAGCCAGAAGCGCACACTCACCTCCAGCGCGGGCGCGCTGCTGATCGACGAGCTGATCGAACAGCTCGACGCGCAGATCGACAGCGATCGCGCCCGCCGCGAGGTCCGCCGGCGCCATCCCCACCCCGAACGGGTGGCCGCGCAGGTCGCGCTCGGGTACTTCCTGCCCTACCCCGTCACGCCCGACATGGACTTCGACATCGCCAAGCTGCTCTCCGAGGAGGAGAGCCTCGGCTGGGACCTCGCCAGGGCGCGATCGCACCGCAGCAGCGGCGCCGTAGGCGGCGGACGCCCGGTAGAGGACCGCGATTACCGCTTCGCCGTCGTCCAGTCAGAGCTCTACCGGCGCTATCTGCGGCTGACGGTGGAGCGGCTCGACGTCAGGCCCCTCGCCCACTACCTCAAGCACCTCGCCCGCTGGTACCTCGAGCGCGACCGCAGCGAACCAGTGGAGCACGTCGTGCACACACTGCTCGAGCGCAGCGCCCGCGGCCTCGGCCTGGAGGCCGCGCCGTGAGAGGCCTCTCCCGGCGGCGGCCGAGGCGACGCAAGGATGGCTCATGAGCACCCTGCTGATCGACAACTACGACTCCTACACCTACAACGTCTTCCACCTGCTCGCCGCCGTCTCCGGCGAGGAGCCGATCGTGATCCGCAACGACGTCGTCTCCTGGCGGGCGCTCTCGCGCTGGGACTTCGACGCGATCGTGCTCTCGCCCGGACCCGGGCGCCCCGAGCGCTGGCATGACTTCGGCGTGTGCGCGGACATCCTGCGCTCCAGCGAGATCCCCGTGCTCGGCGTATGCCTCGGCCACCAGGGTCTCGGCCACCTGCTCAACGGCATGGTCGCCAGCGCGCCGATGGTCATGCACGGGCGCCTCAGCGGGGTCCGCCACGACGGTAGCGGCCTGTTCGCAGGCATCCCCCAGGGGTTCTCCGTCGTGCGCTACCACTCGCTCGCCGTCGCCGGCGAGCTCGGTCCCGAAGGCCGCGTCACCGCCTGGACCGACGAGGGGGTCGTGATGGGAATAGAACACCGGCGCCGCCCCATGTGGGGCGTGCAGTTCCATCCCGAGTCGATCGCCACCGAGCACGGCCGCAGGCTGTGCGAGAACTTCTACGCGCTCGCCGCCAAGCACAACGCCACGCGTTCGCGGCGCGCAGACCGGCCGCGCACGCCGCCCCGGCGCCCTCGAGACCCGCCCGGGGGCGACGGCGTGGGCGGGCGCGGCACCGACGGTGGATCCGGGCGCGAGGCGAGTGGCGAGTCCGGGCGCGACGCTGCCGACGGGCGGCTGCGACTGCTCGTGCGCTCACTTGACGGCGAGCCCTCGACCGAGCTGCTGTTCGAGCGGCTGTTCGGCGCCGCCGACTACGCCTTCTGGCTCGACAGCGCCGACGCGCCCACGCGACTCGCCCAGCGCTCGTTCCTCGGCGCCAGCATCGGCGCGCAGCGCTGTGTGCTCGCCTACGACGCGCAAGAGCAGGTCGTACGAGCCCACCGCGCCCAGGAGACCACCCGCGAACCCGGTTCGATCTTCTCAGTACTCGACCGTCAGCTCGCCGAGCACCGGATCGACCCCGAGCACTTGCCGACCGCGCTGCCAGACGGGCTGATCGGCGGCTTCGTCGGATACATCGGCTACGAGTGCAAGGCCGACTGCGGCTCCGCCAACGTCCACCGCTCCGATGTCCCCGACGCGGTGCTCATGCTCGCCGACCGGCTCGTCGCCGTCGACCACGTCGCCCATCGCACGTATCTGCTGGCGCTGTGTCGTGATGATGAGGAGCAGGCGCAGAGCTGGCTGGCCGACGCCGAGGCCGCCGCGTGCGAGAGTCTCGCGCCGCCTGGCGGCAACCAGCCGCCGCCCTGGCAGGGCGTGGCGCCGGCCCGACAGGGCGTGCCGGGCGAGAGGCAGGGCGTGGCGGGCGGCTCGCAGGGTGCGCCGAGCGAGGATCCGATCGAGGAGCCCGTGAGCTTTCGCTGCGGGCGCGGGCGCGAGCAGTACCTCGCCGACATCGCGCGCTGCCAGGTCGCGCTCAGCGCGGGCGAGTCCTACGAGGTCTGCCTCACCGACCAGATCCACACCGACGCCAGCCCCGAGCCGTGGGATCTCTACCGCCTGCTGCGCCGGCGCAACCCCGCGCCGTTCGCCGCCTACCTGCGGCTCGGCGAGCTCACCGTGCTCAGCTCCTCCCCCGAGCGCTTCCTGTCCGTCGACCGCCAGCGGCGTGTGCAGGCACGCCCGATCAAGGGCACCACGCCGCGCTCCGCCGACCCCAAACGCGACTACGAACTGCGCGAGCAGTTGCTGCACGACGAGAAGACCTTCGCCGAGCATCTCATGATCGTCGACCTGCTGCGCAACGACCTCGGGCGCGTCTGCGAGGTCGGCACCGTGCGCGTGCCCGAGTTCATGATCGTCGAGCGCTACACCACCGTGCACCAGCTCATCTCCACCATCACCGGCGTGCTCGACCGCAGCCGCACGCCGCTCGAATGCGTGCGCGCCTGCTTCCCCGGCGGCTCCATGACCGGGGCGCCCAAGCTGCGTACCATGAGCATCATCGACGACATCGAGCGCGAGGCCCGCGGCGTGTACTCCGGCGCCATCGGCTACTTCAGCCTCGACGGCAGCGTCGACCTCAACATCGTCATCCGCACCATCGTCATGCGCCCCCGCGCCACCACCATCGGCGCCGGCGGGGCCATCGTCATGCAGTCCGACCCGCAGGAGGAGTTCGACGAGATGCTGCTCAAGGCGCGCGCACCCATGTCCGCCATCGCACAGGCCGTCACCGGCAGCGACGCCGCCGACGCGTGGACCGTCGAGCTCGAGCCCGAGGCGCTCGCCGTGGGGGCGCCACGATGAGCGCCGCCGCAACGATCGAGGTCGCGGACTGGCGCGTGCGCGCCGCCGGCCCGGGGGATATCGCGGGGGTCACCGCGGCCGTCGCGGAGCTGTTGGTGGAGCTCGGCGGCACCCCGCCGCAGGCCTCCGCCATGCAGGCCGCCGCGCGGGCGCTGATCGAGGACGGCGACGCCGGCGCGGTGCTCCTGGCTGAGGCCGCTGGTGGGCTCGTGGGGGTGCTCGCCGCGAGCTGGCAGACGGCCATCCACATACCGGGCCGCTACGCGCTCATCCAGGACCTGTGGGTGCACCCCTCCTGGCGGCGCAGCGCGATCGGCGCCGCGCTGCTGCAGGCGCTGTTCGAGCGCGCGCGCCGGGCGGGGATCGAGCGCGTCGAGGTGGGGCTGCCGCGCGAGGGCTTCGCCAACCTCCGCGCCACCGACGCGTTCTACCGGCGCAACGGCTTCACGTCGCTCGGGGCGCGCATGCGGACGGTGCTCTCGTGAGCGGCCTCGACCCCTTCCGCCAGCGCCTCGACGAGCTCGACGACCAGATCGCGCGCCTGCTCGGCGAGCGCTTCGCCGTCTGCCGCGACATCGCCGTGTACAAGCGCGAGCACGAGATCGCCATGATGCAGCCCGAACGCGTCGCGCAGGTTCGCGCACGCTATCTCGCCCGTGGCGGCGAGGCCAAGCTGCCTGTCGACTTCACCGAGAACCTGTTCGAGCTCATGATCGCAGCCACCTGCAGGCTGGAGGACGAGCTGATCGACGCGCAGCCGGCCGCCGAGACCGGCGACGCGGCATGACGCGCCCCAGAGACACCGGCGGCGCGACATGACACGCCCCACGTTCATCACGCTCGGGCCGTCCGGCACCTGCCACGAGAACGCGCTGCTGCACTACCTGGAGTTCCAGGGGATCACCTCGTTCGACACCCTCCTCGTGCCCGACCTGCTGGAGGCGATCGTCCAGGTTCGCGACCGTCCCGCCACGTTCCTCGTGCAGTGCAGCGCGCACGTGCAGGTGCACCTCGTGACCGAGCGCTACCACGAAGACGTGTTCGTGATCGACACCTTCATCTACCCCACCAAGGAGCTCGGCCTGCTCGTGCGCACCGACGTGGACGAGCCCAAGAGCCTCGGCATCGTCTCCGCCACGCGCGGCTACCTCGATCTCTCGCGCTGGGATGAGGTCATCGACGAGCCCTCCAAGCCGGTCGTCGCCGCCCACCTGCTCGCCCGCGCCTACGACGCGGGCCTCACGCACGTCCATCACGCCGCCGAACACCCCGACCGGCTGCGCCTGGTCGAGTACTACGGCGCGGTCGACACCACGTGGGTCGTATACGGGCCGTACAAGCGCTTCCAGGGCGACGTCATCGGGCAGCGCGCGCCGTGGCTGTTCAGCGCCGAGCCCCAGCCGACGCCGTCAGGCGAGCCTCAGCCGGCGCCCTCAATCTCCTAGGGCGAGCGAGGCGGGCACGCGCGCGGCGAGATAGCCGGGGATCGCGAGCACCGCGCTGGCGGCGGCGGTGACGAGCGCGAGGCTCGTGAGCGCCGTTGGTATCGCCACGGAGCGTACGACCGGATAGTTGATGGTGGCGGCGAGCGCACGGTCGAGGAGCTGCTGGCCGAGCAGCCCGAGAAGCGCACCGCTCGCGCAGCCGGCGGCGAGCAGAATCAGGCTCTCCAGCAGGATCGTCGCCCACAGCTCCGTGGGGTCGAAGCCCTCGAGCTTGAGCTTCGCCAGGCGCGGGCGGCGCTGCCAGATCATCGCGCCCATCGCCGCGGCCATCGCGAGGATCGCCGCTATGAGGATCAGCGTCGCGATCTGCGTCAGACGCTGGAGGCCCTGGCGGGTCAGCGTGCGCTGCTTGTTGGCGTGCTGTTCGGCCGTCTGCACGGTCAGCCCGAAGTTGGTGCCGAGCGCGCGTTCGACCTCGCCGCGCGCCCTCGACGGCGCGACGCCCGGGGCGAGCAGGACGTTGTAGGCGCTCGGTTCCCCGCTTTCCCACGCGCGCGCGAAGTCGGCGGCGTTCACGATGATCGCGCCCGGCGCCCAGCCGATGTTCGTGGAGATCGCCGCGAGACGGAACGTGGAGCGGTGCGGCGCGGGCAGCGCGAAGGTCTGGCCGATGTGGAGGTGGTGTTCGCCGGCGAGCGCCTGCGACAGCACCGCCCAGCCACCGCCGCGCACGCGTTCGCTCGCGCGGCGCGGATCGCCTTCCACGAGTTGGCTCGGCGGTATCAGCGGAGAGGCTTCGCGCGGCGGGGCGATCACCCACGTGCGCCGCTCGCCCCAGTCGAGCAGGCCGCCGCGATACACACGCACGGCCGTCACGCCCGGGAGA
>Ga0116220_10000915_pt1 | contig 11743 bp, 9 predicted proteins | sample Sb_taG_10_FD_88967 | JGI IMG/M metagenome (GOLD analysis project Ga0116220, IMG submission 88967) | Peat soil microbial communities from Weissenstadt, Germany - Sb_50d_7_NC metaG | ecosystem: Environmental > Terrestrial > Soil > Wetlands > Peat | place: Germany: Weissenstadt | collected 2010-09-21
CCGGAAAGCACGCTCTGCTCCTCGGTCTCAGGGTCCGGGTCAGCCGCAGCCGCCGGCGCGGAGTCTCCCGGCGCGTCTGTGTCCCGCAGACGAAACAGCACGACCGTGATGTTGTCCCGCCCGCCCGCCTCGTTGGCGGACGCGACCAGCGCCTCGCCGGCGTCGCGCAGCCGCGGATTCGCGCGCAGGATCTCCGACAGGCGCCGCTCTGGGAGCATCGTCGTCAGGCCGTCGCTGCACAGCAGGTACACATCGCCGGCGCGAGCGGCGTAGGAGCGCGTGTCGATCTCAACCGCCGGCTCGGGCCCGAGCGCCCGCGTGATCACCGAGCGCTGCGGGTGATCGACGGCTTCCTCGGGGGTGATCTTGCCCTGGCGCAGCAGCTCGTCCACGAGTGAGTGGTCGTCGGTCAGGCGCGAGAGCTCTCCCTCCCGCAGGCGGTAGGCGCGGCTGTCCCCGACATGGGCGATCGCGACCTCCGCGGGCGCGACATACACCGCGGTCAGCGTGGTGCCCATGCCGGCGTGCTCGGCGCTCGAATGGGAGAGCTCGTGGATGCGCGCGTTCGCGGCGAGGGCGCGCGTCGCGAGATCGGCCTCGGGCTCGGCGCTGTCGCCCAGGCCCGGCTCGAACACCTCGACCGCGATCTTCGACGCCACCTCCCCGGCCTGCGCGCCGCCCATCCCGTCGGCGACGACGAACAGCGGCGAGCGCGCCAGCAGCGAGTCCTCGTTCGCGCGCCGCTGCCGGCCCGTGTCGGTGGTCGCGTACTGCTCGGCGACGCGGAGCATCAGACCACGTCCCTCGCGCTCGCGGTCGCATGCACGCAGCAGAGCGCCGGCTCGGGGGTTGCATCTTCAGCGCCGAGGGCCATCTCCGGCGTGCCGTCGGGCGCCGGCTTGAAGATCGTTGTGCGCGCGTCCATCTCAGTCCACCTCGAACGTGAGCTCGGAGTCGCCGATCCTGATGCGATCGCCGGGGTGCAGGGGCCTCGGCGTTTCAAGCAGCTCCTCGTTGAGATAGGTGCCGTTGGTTGAGCGCAGATCCTCAATCACCAGGATATTGCCCTGCCGGTAGACGCGCGCGTGGCGCGAGGAGGCGAACGGGTCCTCGAGCCGGATCTCCGCGCGATCGCCACGGCCGAGCACGACATCCGCGTCGAGGTCGTAGATCATCCCGGGATCATGGCCCGGCGCGCGCTCCACCGCCAGCCGGGGGGCGCGCCCGGTCAGGTCGGCGACGCCCGCGGCCGAGGCCGAGTACAGACCGGTCGCGTCAGGCTGGGCGGGCGCTCCGCCGGCTGGGGCGGGCGTGGAGGAGGCGCCGCGCAGATCGCGCAGCGCGCTGCGGGCGACCCACAGCAGGAACAGGTAGAGCACGGCCAGGAAGCCGAACTTGAGAGCTACCGATACGGGGGCGAGCGTGGTCATGCGATGTCGAAGACGATCTCCGTCGAGCCCAGCTCGATGCGATCTCCGGGATGCAGCACGTGGGCTCCGTGGATATCTTGACCGTTGACGCGCACGCCGTTGGTCGAGCCCAGGTCGCTCACGACCCAGCCATCGGCGCCCGGGCGAAGCTCGGCGTGGCGGCGGGAGACGCCGGTGTCCTCCAGCACGACCTCGCAATCGCGGCTACGCCCGACGACGCCCCCCTGCAGGGGCAGTGGCAGGCGCCTCGGGCCGACCGACAGCAGTGCCCGCGCCCGTTGCATGGGATCCTCACCCGGGTGGGCGGGAAGCCTATCCCCGCGCGCCGATGTGCTGTAGATCATCGTCTGCCCATGCTCGTCGAGAGGTTGCACCAGATGGCCGGCGGGGATCGGCTCCTCCGCCGGCGCCCCCGATCGCTCCTCACTGTGACCGCCCACGCGGACAAGGCGCGCCTGAATGCCGAATTCGCCGAGCGAGAGATCCTCGTCGGTGTGAAATGAGATCAACGGCTGCGAAGCGAGGATCAGATCCTCGCGGCGGGCGTGCTCGAGCAGGTAGGCGCACAGCTCTTCGATCACCTCCTGCTCGACGCCCTCGTAGCGGGCGCGGTCCTCGGGAGAGAGCCAGACCAAGTACTCGTTCGGCGCGTACGTGCGCGAGACCGAGGCGGTGCGATGCTCGTCCATCTCGCGTGCGAGCTTGTGCGCCAATTCAATCGGACGCACCTCCGAGCGAAACACGCGCCCGAACACGCCCTCGACGAGATTGGCGATTCTGGTCTCGAGTGCTCTCAGGGGATTCATGGCAGGGGCCCGGCAGTCGGCCTCGGGTTCGCCCTGCGGCCGCGTGCTGGCAACTCTAAGGGTGACGGAGTCCGACCGGGCCGCGCAGGGCGCTCGCGGCAATCGCGATGGCGGCGGCGAGGACGGCTCCGAGGACCGCGCCGCGCGGCTGCGGGATGCTCGCCCCGGCGGACAGGCCAGCGTCGAAGTAGGGCGTTGCGGCGATCAGCGCGGCTGACCAGACGACGGCCGCCACCGTGTCGAGCGCCGCGCTACGGCCGCGCACGATCCACGGCAGCACGACGGCGCCGGCGGCCCACAGGACCGCTCCGAACAGGAGACCGGTGGTGAGCGCGGGGCCGACCACGTGGGTGGCGGCGCTGTCGAGCGAACCCTCCCAGACCGCGCGGGGGGGCATACCGGCGGGTGGACCGAGCCACAGACCCGTCCCGGTGGAGCCACCGGCGAGCAGCGGCCCGGCGAGAATCAACCACACGTAACCCAGGGCGCCCAGCATGACGCGCTCAGACCAGCCCGACGCCTGGCCGGCGAGCGCCGGATACGCGCCCGCGAGACCCACGAGGCCGAGCAGCGGCGCAAGCGCCGCCGCGAGCCAGCCAAGGCCGGGACGCGAGCCCATCAACAGCAGCGGAGCGGCGGCGGTCAGCAGCAGCAGCGCGATTCCAGGGCGCCCGCTCGCCACCTCCCAGGCCGCCGCCGCGAGCACACATCCAAGCCAGGCCGCGCGCGGCACGGGAAGGCGGCGGCGGCGCGGCACGGGCGCGGCGTCCTCTCCGACCGCGTGGGGGGACGCGGCGAACGCGCCACCGGGCGGGATGAGCGCGGCACGAGGTGAGACACGCGTAGCCGTCACGGGCTGATCGGCGTCATGGCCGCCGCGGAGCCGTGGTCGCGCGATCCTCGTCCGCAGCAGGCCGCCGCGCCTGCGCACGAGCCCCTGCGCGAGGGTCTGGTCGAGGGCGCCGCACAGCTCCCGCAGCGTCCCGCGCTGCAGAGGATCCACCGCGAGGGCCGTGTCGAGGGCCTGCGCGAGCGTGTGCGGCAGATCGGGGCGGCCGCAAGCAAGCGGGGGAAGCGGACGCCCGATGCGCCGTGCGGTGGCGGCGGGCGTCGCGCCGCGAACCGGATTGACACCGGTCAGCCCCTCGTACAGCACGAGCGCCAGTGAGTAGAGGTCCGCGGGCTCGCCGGCCTCCCACCCTTCGCTCTGCTCGGGGGCCATGTAGGCGAGCGTGCCGAGCGTCTCGCCGGTGCGCGTGAGCGCGTCTTCGCCGGTTAAGCTGGCGCCCCCGAAGTCAGTCAGCTTGGCCAGAGTGTCGTGCCCGTCGGGGTCGTGCGGGACGAGCACGTTCTGGGGCTTGACGTCACGGTGAATGACACCACGCGCGTGAGCGTGGGCCAGCGCCTGGGCGAGATCGACGCCGATCTCCAAGAGCTCCTCGTCAGAGAGCTCCTGCGCGGCGATGAGCGCCGCCAGAGTGTCGCCGTGGACCAGCTCGGATACCAGGTAGAACGCGTCGTCGTCGGCGTACGCCTCATACAGCGCCACGATCGCCGGATGGGCCAGGCGCGCCGAGGCGAGCGCCTCGCGGCTCGCGCGCTCACCCGCTCGCGGCTCGTCGCGACCGCCCGGCGTGGGCGCCTGGACCGGCAGGGGTATGCGCTTGAGCGCGACCTCGCGGTGCAGCAGCTCGTCCTGCGCGCGCCAGACCACGCCGAAGCCGCCGGCGCCGAGACGTTCGAGCAGGCGGTAGCGACCGTGCACGAGGGAGTCGACCGCCACCGACGGCGCGGCCGGACGCACGGGCGCGACGAGCGTTTGCAGCGAGTCCACCGGATAGCGCGTTCGCCGTCCGTAGGGATACTCCCTGCACGTAAGCGCAGGAAAAAACGGACTGACCGAGAAGTTGCAGGATCACAGGCGATGCGGCGGGCAGTCATACTGGTCCCCTTCAGTTGAACAAGTCCCTGCAAAGGAGCGCATAGCTTTTGTCGTTCTTCGACGACGGCGAGGAGACAGCGCCTCGCCCCGCAGCCCGAGCGCCACGACCGCGCCCTGCCGGCGCGTCCTCCGCGCAGAGGCCCCGTCCGCGCCAGCCGCAGCATGGCGGGGGCGCGAATTCGCACGACGAGCACACCGTGATGGTGCGCCGTCGCGTGGCCGCAGGCGCTGGCGTCGTGCTACTGATCGTGATCGTGCTGATCGTCAACGGCTGCCTGAAAAGCCAGAAAACGCAGGCACTCAAAGAATACGCCCACAACGTGAGTCAGATCGTTGGCGAATCCGACCAGCAGGTCTCGCACCCGCTGTTCGTCGCGCTGTCCGGCGCGGGCGCGAAGTCGGCGACCAACGCCGAGGAACCAGTCAACGTCGAGGAGCAGGTCAATCAGCTGCACCTCGAAGCCCAGAAGCAGGCCGCCCAGGCAAAGGGGCTGAGCGTCCCCGGAGAAATGGACGCCGCACAGCGCGACCTGCTGCTGGCGCTGGACCTGCGCGCTGAAGGCGTCGAAAAGGTCTCGACCCAGTTGCGCTCCGCGCTGGGCAGTCAGGCCAAGCAGGCGAGCACCCTCCTCGCGGGCGACATGGAGAACTTCCTCGCCTCCGACGTCATCTACTCGCAGCGGGTCGCGCCGCTGATCGAACAGACGCTGAAGTCCGCCGGGGTCGAAGGTCAGACCGTCGCCGGCTCGCATTTCCTGCCGAACATCGGCTGGCTGGAACCGACCACCGTACAAGCGCGGATCACCGGCCAGGGCGCGAGCTCCTCCTCGAGTGGCGAAACCCTCACCGGTCACCACGGCAGCGCGCTGAAGGGAGTCAGCGTCGGCACGAACACGCTCGAACCCGAACCGGCCCTCAACCACATCAGCGGTGGGGGCAGTCCGACGTTCACCGCCCAGGTCGAAAACGCCGGCGAATTCACCGAGACGAACGTCAAGGTGGACGTCACGGTGACGGCCGGGGGCAAACAGCTCAAGGCCTCCCACACGATCGAAAAGACCGAACCCGGCAAGACCGTCAACGCCAGCATCCCGGTGACCGGTGTCCCGCTGGGCGCGGCCTCGAAGATTGAAGTCCAGGTCGAGCCGGTGCCCGGTGAAACCAACCACGAAGGCACCAAGAACACTTATCTGGCGATCTTCGGGGCATAGGGTCAGGCGCAGGCCGGCGATCGCTAAGTTGTGGCGAGGATGACCGGCGCGATAACCGATACGCAGGGCATCGTCGCGATCGCCGCCACGGCGCTGGCCGTGATCGCGCTGATCGCGTGTGCGGTGATGGCAATGAGCCTGCGCCGGCTCAGGCGCGATCAGAGGCTCGTGCTCGGCGAGCGAGGGGAGCGCGACGTGGTCGCGCACGCGGTCGAGATGCAGGACGCGTTCGCTGCGCTCAGGGACTACGTCGAGGACGTCGCGGTGCGGCTGGACGGGCGGCTGGCAGGCGCGGAGACGGCGTTGCAAGGAGCGATCGCGCACCGGGCGCTGGTGCGCTACGACGCCTACAACGAGCTGTCCGGACAGCAGTCGATGTCGATCGCGCTGCTCGATGACGCGCAGTCGGGGATCGTGCTGTCGTGCATCCATCATCGCGATCAGGCTAGGGTGTATGCCAAGCAGGTGCACGGCGGGCGCGGCGAGCTCGAGCTCTCGCCCGAGGAGGCCGAGGCCGTGCGCCTGGCGATGAGTCCGGCGGGGGCCGGAGAGCGAGCCGATGTCGCCTCCCAGCGCGCCAGCTGAGAGCGACGGCGGCGGGGCTTGGCGCCCGCGGGTCGGGTATCTCGGCCCGGAGGGCACCTTCACCGAGGAGGCGCTGCTGGCGAGCGCCGAGCCCGGGGGCGTACGACCGGCGGCGCTGCCGACGATCTATGACACGGTCGTGGCGCTCGCGCGAGGCGAGCTGGACTGGGCGGTCGTGCCGATCGAGAACTCGCTGGAGGGCTCGGTCAGCGTGACGCTGGATCTGCTCGCCACAGAGGACGTGAGCGTGGAGATCGTCGGCGAGGCGTTGCTGTCGATCAGACACTCGCTGATCGCCTGCGAAGACGTGGAGCTGGAGAAGATCCAGACGGTGCTCACCCATCCGCAGGTGCCGGGCCAGTGCGAGCGGTTCTTGCGCGGGGAGCTGGCGCACGCGCGAGTGCTCCCGGCGAGCTCGACGGCGGAGGCGGTGCGAATCGTCGCCGCGGACGCTCAGCCCGAGCAGGCGGCGCTCGGCACGAGGCTGGCGGCCGAGATCTACGGCGCCACCGTGATCAAGGAGGGCGTCCAGGACAGAGACGACAACGAAACGCGGTTCGTCTGGCTCGCGCGCTCGGCGCAGGACGCGCATGCGGAGGATACGCGCGCAGACCCACCGCTGCGTAACCGCGGCGAGGGCGAATGGAAGACCTCGCTCGTGTTCTGGGGGCCCGGCGCCGACAGCGCCGGCTGGCTGGTGCGCTGCCTGGACGAGTTCGGACGACGCGCAATCAACCTCACGAAGATCGAGTCCCGGCCCAAGCGCGAGCGGATGGGCAGCTACATGTTCTTCGTGGATCTGCGCGGACGGATGGGCGAGCCGGCGGTCGTGCAGGCGCTGAACGGACTGCGGGAGATCTGCGAACAGGTGCGCGTGCTCGGCTCCTACCGCGCCGGGCGCGGCCCGGTGGAGGTCCAGCCGGGCGCGAACACAGCCGCCGATGACACCGCGGCCGACCGCCACGACTCCTCGGCGCCATCGCTACACTCCGGCGCTGTAGATGGATAGCACCGTTCCACCGGTAGTACTCAGGTCCGTGCCGCCACCAGAGCACCAGCGGCGCGGGCCCGACAGTGGCCGGGTGCTCGTCCTGAACGCCACGTATGAGCCGATCAACGTGTGCTCGGTGCGCCGGGCGGTGGTGCTGCTGCTGAAGGAGAAGGCCGAGCTGCTCGAGCGCGGACGCTGGGAGCTGCACTCCGAGAGCTCGACCCTCGCGCGGCCGGTCGTCATTCGCCTGGTCAGCTACGTGCGCGTGCCGCGTGACGCGCACCGGCGCAAGATCACAAGGCGCGCGGTGTTTGCGCGCGACGGATGGACATGCCAGTACTGCGGATCGCGTTCGAACCTGACCGTCGACCACGTGATCCCGCGCTCGAAAGGCGGCGGCTCGAGCTGGGAGAACATCGTCGCCTCGTGCGCGCCGTGCAACCGGCGCAAGGGCGACCGGCTGCCGCGCCAGGCCGGGATGCACCCCAAGCGCGCCCCGCGCACGCCGCGTGCGGAGATCTTCATCCACGTCGCCAGCCCCAGCATCCCCGCGGCATGGCTGCAGTACCTCCCCCAAGCCGCCTAACGACAACGTGAAGAACACGAAGGGCGCCCTCGGCAGGACGCCCCTCGCAGGTGCGGCAATGACTGGAAAGACCGAGACGGCTCACGCTGCTGCCGGAGGGACCAGAACCGGCGATCGTCTCGGGGTGTCCCGGGTTGGATTCCGCCAAGCGGTCCAGCCTGTCCGACCTAGCGGCCGGTCACCTCCAGGGTCCCGCGAGAACTATGACTAGGCGTTTGGACCACCTCCTTTCTCTGGTCTGGCCAGAGTAGCGGACGGAGATGACGTGCGCCAGCCTCTGGCGCGATGGTCGGCGCATCTCTGCGTCCTCGGTCGCTCGCGTACCGAAGCCGGGTGACACTCGCTCCGCTCGCATCCCCGTTTCGGCCAGCACGCCACGCTCACTGCGTCCTTGACCTGCTTGCCCCTCGCGCCAGACTCTTACTCAGACGAGGAGAGCGCGGCATCGTTTTCGGGTACCTCCGTAGTCCCCTCGTCGGTGTCCACGACAAGCGCGACCGCGCTGACGAGATCCTCCTCCTTGAGGTTCATCACGCGTACCCCGGTCGCCGAGCGGCCCTGCTGGGAGATGCCGCCGGCAGAGGTCCGCTGGACCATGCCGCCGACCGAGATGAACACCAGCTCCTGGTGCTCGCGCACGACCAGCGCGCCCGCGAGCGCGCCCTTTTTCTCGGTCAGTCCGACCGTCTTGACGCCTTTGGCGCCGCGGTGGGTCTTGCGGTACTGGCCGATCTGGGTGCGCTTGCCGTAGCCGTTCTCGGTGACGACGAGCAGGTCCATGTCGTCGCGGGCAACGTCCATCGCAATCACCTTCCCCTTCGCGCCGACATCCATGCCGCGCACGCCGGTCGTGTCGCGGCCCATCGAGCGGGCGTCGGACTCAGCAAAGCGCACGGCCAGTCCCCCGCGGGAGACCATGATGATCTCATCGCCGGGATCGACTGCGCGCACGGCCAGCAGCTCGTCGTCGTCGCGAATGTTGATGGCGATGATGCCGTCGGCTTTGATGGGCGTGTTGTAGGACTGCAGCTCGGTCTTCTTGACCGTGCCGTTGCGCGTGGCGAACACGAGGAACTGCGTCTCGGAGAAATCACGCGTGGAGAGCACCGCCTGGATGCGCTCGCCCTCGCGCAGCGGCAGGATGTTCACCAGCGCGCGGCCCTTGGCCGTGCGCTGCGCCTCGGGCAGTTCGTAGACCTTTGAGCGATAGATCTTGCCGCGGTTGGAGAAGAACAGCAGGTAGTCATGCGAGGAGCACACGAACAGGTGCTCGATGAAGTCGCCGTCCTTCATGTCCATCCCGGTCACGCCGCGCCCGCCGCGCTGCTGCTGGCGGTAGGTCGCGAGAGGCAGCGACTTGACGTAGCCCGACTGGGTGATCGTGATCACCATCTGCTGGTCGGCGATCAGGTCCTCGATGTCGATCTCATCCTCGGAGTGGCTTATCTCGGTCCTGCGCTCGTCGCCAAAGCGCTCTGAGATCTCTGTCAGCTCCTCCTTGATCACGCTCATCACCCGGGTCTCGTCGCCGAGGATCGCGCGCAGCTCGGCGATCCTCTCGGTGACGTCGGCATGCTCCTGCTTGATCGAGTCCGCCTCGAGCGCCGTGAGCTGGGAGAGGCGCAGGTCGAGGATCGCTGAGGCCTGGATCGCGCTGAGCTCGAAGCGGGCCACGAGCTGCTCGCGGGCGGCCTCGCGGTCGCGCGAGGCCCGGATCAGCTCGATGATGGCGTCGAGATTGTCCAGCGCGATCAGCAGACCCAGCAGGATGTGCGCGCGGGCCTCCTTCTCGGAGAGCTCGTGCTTGGTGCGACGTACGATCACTTCGCGCTGGTGGGCCACGTAGTTGTGGATCACCGAACGCAGGTTCAGCGTGCGTGGGACGTTGTCTACGAGCGCGACCATGTTCACGCCGAACGTCGACTGCATCGAGGTGTGCTTGTAGAGCTTGTTGAGAGCCACCTTCGGAATCGCGTCGCGCTTGAGCTCGATCACCAGGCGCATGCCGCGCTTGTCGGACTCGTCGCGCAGGTCTGAGATCTCGGAGATCTTCTTGTCGTGCACGAGGTCGGCGATCTTCTGGATCAGGCCGCCGTCGCCACCCTTCTTGACCATGAACGGCAGCTCGGTAACGACGATCGCCTCCTTGCCCTGTCGCAGCGGCTCGACATGCGCCTTGGCCTGCACTCGCACCCGGCCGCGGCCGGTCTCGTAGGCGTCGCGGATGCCCTGGCGGCCGAGTATGATTCCGCCGGTCGGAAAATCCGGGCCCTTGATGTGCTTGAGCAGGTCGTCGATGTCGATCTCGGGGTCCTCGATGTAGGCGACGGTCGCCGAGACCACCTCGCGCAGGTTGTGAGGCGGTATGTTCGTCGCCATCCCGACCGCGATCCCCGAGGAGCCGTTGACGAGCAGGTTCGGAAACCTTGCCGGCAGCACGAGCGGCTCCTGGCGCGAGCCGTCGTAGTTGGGCACGAAGTCGACCGTGTCCATGTCGAGGTCGCGCAGCATCTCGGTGGCGATTCGCGCCAGGCGCGCCTCGGTGTAGCGCATGGCGGCGGCGGGGTCGTCATCGACCGAGCCGAAGTTGCCCTGGCCGTCGACGAGCTCGTTGCGCATCGAGAAGTCCTGGGCCATGCGCACGAGCGTGTCGTAGATCGCCGAATCGCCGTGCGGGTGATAGTTGCCCATCACCTCGCCGACGATCTTGGCGCACTTGGCGTATGGCCGGGTGGGCCCGAGGCCCAGCTCGTTCATCGCGTACAGCACGCGCCTGTGCACGGGCTTGAGGCCGTCGCGCACGTCGGGCAGCGCACGCCCGACGATCACCGACATCGCGTAGTCGAGATACGCCGTGCGCATCTCCTCCTCGAGCCCGCGCGGCTCGATGTTGCCTCCGCCGATCACGTCAGTGCTGGCCACTATGACTCCTCATGATCGGCGCATCTCTGCGTCCTCAGTCGCTCGCGTGCATAGCACGCCACGCTCCTTGCGTCCTGGATCTGCTTGATCCTGAGGGTCATAGACACGCGAATCTAGACATCAAGATTGACGACGGCACGTGCGTTATCTTCGATGAACGCGCGGCGCGGCTCGACCTGATCGCCCATCAGCATCGAAAAGATGCGGTCGGCCGAGGCGGCGTCCTCGAGCGTGACCTGCGCCAGCGTGCGCGTCTCTGGGGCCATCGTGGTTTCGCCCAGCTGGTCGGCGTTCATCTCACCGAGGCCCTTGAACCGCTGCAGTTTGATGCCCTTCTGCGCGACCGTCATCACCGCTTCGCGCAGCGCCTCGAATGAGGGCGCGCTCTCGCGCGCGTCACCGAGGCGCACGTCGAACGCGGGTGTCCCGGCGAGCTCGACCAGCTGGGCGTGCACGCGCGCGAGCTGGCGATACTCCTGCGAGTCGAACAGATCGCGAGCGAGGCGATGGGTGCGAGCGAAGCCGGTGCTGGTTTCGACCGCCTTGACTCGCAACTCCGTGCCGTCCACGGAGAGCAGCTCGGTGGCGTGCGTCTCGCCCTCGATCCCCTGACGTGAGAGCAGCGCGACCGCCGCGTCGGGGTCGAGCGCCTGCTCGCCCAGCAGCGAGGACTCCTCCAGGAACTGGACCATGTCGTGACCGTGGACGGCGCGCAGCGAGGAGGCCCAACCCTCGTACTGCTTGAGCAGGCGCGTGAAGCGCTGCCAGCGCGCCTCGGTAAGCTTGAACTGGGTGCCGTGACGGTCGAACACCTCAAGCTTCTCCCACTTGTCCGACAGCAGGATCTCCTCCAGCTCCGAGTCCTTCTCGATGTAGCGCTCCCGCGAGCCCTGCTTGAGCTTGTACAGCGGCGGCTTGGCGATGTAGACATAGCCGGCCTCGATCAGCTCCTGCATCTCGCGGAACAGGAGGGTCAGCGCAAGCGTCCTGATGTGCGCGCCGTCAACGTCGGCGTCGGTCATCAGGATCACCTTGTGGTAGCGCGCGTTCTCGAGGTTGAACTCGTCGCGCACGCCGGTGCCGATCGCGGTGATCAGCGCCTGAATCTCGACGTTCTGCAGAACCTTGTCGATACGGGACTTCTCGACGTTGAGGATCTTGCCGCGCAGCGGCAGCACAGCCTGGGTGTTGCGGTCGCGACCCTGCTTTGCCGAGCCGCCGGCGGAATCGCCCTCGACCACGAACAGCTCGGCCAGCGAGGGGTCCTTGA
>Ga0116220_10000922_pt1 | contig 11690 bp, 9 predicted proteins | sample Sb_taG_10_FD_88967 | JGI IMG/M metagenome (GOLD analysis project Ga0116220, IMG submission 88967) | Peat soil microbial communities from Weissenstadt, Germany - Sb_50d_7_NC metaG | ecosystem: Environmental > Terrestrial > Soil > Wetlands > Peat | place: Germany: Weissenstadt | collected 2010-09-21
ACCATGATGCGGTCGCTGGCGCCGGATCGCGCGCGCGCGACGCTCGCGGTCGCGGCCGCCGCCTTGGTTTTGGCAGTGCCGTCATCGTGGGGCCAGATCGGCGCCATCGTGCTCGGCGCCATCGTCGGGCTTGCGCTGTTTCGCGACGCGCCGCCGGCCGATCATGCGAGCCTGCCGCATCCAGTCAGCCGGACGGTTGCGATTGCCGCGATCGTTGTGTTTTTCGCCATCCTGATCGGACTGCCGCTCGTCGTCGCTGCGACTGGAAACCACTCGCTGCAACTGCTCGAGGTGTTCTATCGCGCCAGTTCGCTGGTGTTCGGCGGCGGTCACGTGGTGCTGCCGCTCTTGCAAGCCGCCGTGGTGCCGCCGGGCTGGGTCAGCAACGACGCGTTCCTCGCCGGCTACGGCGCGGCGCAAGCGGTGCCGGGACCGCTGTTCACGTTCTCCGCTTATCTCGGCACGGTGATGGGTCCCTCGCCCAACGGTTGGGCTGGCGCGATCCTGTGCCTCGTCGCCATGTTCCTGCCCGCCTTCCTCCTGGTGATCGGACCGCTGCCGTTCTGGGACGAGCTGCGGCGGCGCCCCGCCGCGCAAGCGGCGCTGCGCGGCGTCAATGCCGCCGTGGTGGGGCTATTGCTGGCTGCGCTCTATAACCCGGTGTGGACATCGGGGATCACCAGCGCCGGCGATTTCGCGCTGGGCGTCGCGGCCTTCCTCTTACTCTTCATGTGGAAGACACCGCCGTGGCTGGTCGTGGTGTTCTGCGCGGTGGGCGGCGCGCTGATCGCGTCGATCCCGCCCGGCTGGTGACAACTCAAGCGGGATCGGAATGTCCCGTGGCAATTGCCGCGACCAAAGCCGCGTCCTCCGGCGGCGCGTTGCCGCGCCAGACCACGTGCAGGTCGGGCCGCAGCAAAATCAGATCGTAGCCGTAAATATCGCGGGCGATGCGATCGGGCACGTCGAGCACGGTCACCGGCGCGCGGTGCGAGCGGATGGCGCGTTCGAGACCGCTTGCGTCCGCCTTGCTGCGGCCGAGTTTCAGGATCGTGTAGCCGTCGGGGATGCGGTCCTGCATCGGCGTGCCGTCGTCGAGCCAGACATGAGGCAGCCGCGCACCCGGCCAGGTGGTCGGCTGATATTCGCGGAACAGGTGCTCCGGCCCGCCGGGCACGTTGCAGATGATGGGTGAATCGACATAGCGATAGCCGAGCTCGGCGCCGATCATCTCGTTGCTCTTGCGCTGCTCGATATCGGCAACCGCGCTGAGATTGCGCCGGGTCGCCGCTCCCGCCGGGGTATCGTCGCGAATGTCCGGTCGCCACATCGAGCGCCATTTGCGCCGGCCCAGCGTCGCGTAGCGCGAGGCGCCGACATTATGCTCGCCGACCTGGCGGCGCTCGATGTCGTAAGCATCGAGGAGCTGCGGCCCGCCCCAGCCGCGCAAGGTCGCGGCAAGCTTCCACGACAGGTCGATGGCGTCGCCGATGCCGGAATTCATGCCGAGCCCGCCGGTCGGGATCACCAGATGCACCGCATCGCCGCCGAGGAACACCCGGCCTTTGCCGTAGCGGTCGGCGAGCAAGAGGTTCTGCCGCCACGGATCACAGGACAGCCGCTCATATTTGATCGGAACGCCTATCGTCTTCTCGAACTGGCGATCCATCTCGCCGTCGGTCTCAACCATGGAATGCAGCGTCCAATGCTTGGTGGAGTCCTGCATGATCAGCTGCGTCGCCTTGTCGTCGGCGATGTGATAGTGCCGGCCGTTGCCGGGACCGTTGCCGAGCGGCAGCCGCTCGAACAGCTCTTCGCAGTGATAGAGCGCCTGGCGCAGGCTCAACAGATTGCCTTCGCCGGCAAGCTTGATGCCGAGCTCCTTGCGCACCGGGCTGGTGCCGCCGTCGCAGCCGACGAGATAGGCGGTGCGCAAATCCTGCTCGCGGCCGTCGCTGCCGCGCACGCGCGCGGTGACGCCATCGCCATCCTGCTGCAGCGCCAAGAACTCGCAACCGAAGCACACCGTGATGGCGGGGATGGTTTCGGCGATGGCCTTGAGCAGCGGCTCGAGCGTGTATTGCGAGATCAGCTGATAAGGCTCGAGCGGGACAGTGCCGTCGTTGGTGCCGCGGGTCTCGGCCTGCGCCTGGGCGACCGACGGATACGGCAGATGCAACAGCGCCGGCTCGTTGAGCGCCAGCACGATATAGACGTCCATCGGGCAATCGGCGCGCAAGCCTGCGGCGCGGATCTGTTGCGCCAAGCCCATGCGGCGGTAGATTTCCATGGTGCGCGCATTGACGCGCTCCATTTTCGGCAGGAATGCCGGCCGCGCTTTCTGCTCGATCAGGGTGCAACGCACGCCACGCTTGCCGAGATCGATGCCAAGCGTCAGCCCGATAGGCCCGGCGCCGACGATCAGAACCTCGCTATCCATCGTGCATGATTTCCGAGAAATGGCGGCTCAGGTCCGCGGCAACCAGGCCGCCAGCTCGTTGAACGGCTGATAGGCCGCATTGGCGCATTGTCCCGGCGTCGCATCGATGAACTGATTGATCATGGTCCCGAGATAGATCACGACTTTCTCCTTATGCTGATTGTGGCCGTTGAGCATCACGCAGACGATATAGTGCTGGCCAGCGCCGACCTGCTCGAGCACCGGCGCGCCGATGAGCGAGCTGCGGAAGTCGGCACGGTCGGGCAAAAGCTGGGCGAGATACGTCGCGATCTGATTGCGGTAATCGGTCGGAAGAACGGCAGGATCGACGGCCGTCTCCGGCTTCGGCGTCTTCGAACAGCCGGCAATAACCAGCGACATCAGCAGGAGCGTTATCCAGGTTCGAGCGGTCGTCATCATTGTCTCGCGTCAGTCATCTCGGCAACGGACGTGCGGCTCATTCCTCCGGCAATGGCCCGCACCAGCCGGGCAGATAATTGGCGTCCGTGCTCTTGGCCAATTGCAGCGCCTTCTCGAGCGCGCGCTCGAAGTCACGTTCGACCGATTTCCGCTTCACGCGCCGGCGCAAAAAATCCGCCCAGATGAATTCGCTGAACGGCGTCGTGTCCTTGGCGTAACCGCCGGCGCGGCGCAATTCGCCGGCTAGCGAGCGGAACGGATCGTCGACCAGTCCGGTCACCGATTTGGGAAGATCCCTATAGTGGCGGCGACGCCCGGCGTCGTCGAATGGATGCATCCAGTTGTGATTGTCCATCACGAACCAAAAGGAATCCAGTTCCAGCGTGCTCAGATTGGCGATGACCGTCACGGCGATTTCCTTGACGCCTTCCCCATGCAACGCCAGCGCCAGATGATGATGGTCGATGACGTAATGCCGCTGTTTCGGACCGAGGATCACCGGGATCATATGCTTGCCGAGAAACTCCGCGTCCTTATCCTTTTTTTTCTCGGCTACCTCACGCCAGTGTTTGCGCTTGGCTTTGACTTCCCGCATGCCGACGGTGATCTGGGTCGGACGCAGATCGGTAATGGCGACCGGCGTCAGCCTGGGCTCGCGAACGGTCATATTCGGCTCCATCGAAAAGGTTCCCCTGTGATCATACCGCGGCGGCGGAGCATCTAAAAGCAAGCCGCCCGGTGCTGTGCGGCACCGGACGGCTTCAAGTCGGCATTCGAGCCCGGTCGCTCAATGCGCCAGTGGATCGGGCCGGATCTGGATGTGGACCGCCATGGGCGTCATGCCCTTGCCGCCTTCCTTGAGCCAGGGGGTGCGGTCGCCTTCCGACGACCACAAGCCCCTGCCCTTCCAGCCGGCATTCGGATCGTCGATGCGGGCATCGAGCCCCTTGGCATAGAAGCCGAGCGGATAGGGGATGCGCAGCGACACCATCTTGCCGTTGACCAGCGCGGCAAAGCCGTCGCTCTCGTTCGCCGTCGAGATCGGTACGTTATTGCCGAGCCCCACCGCATCGTGCTGATCGACCCAGGTGTAGTAGCTCGCCTCGGCGCTGTTGTCGCCGATGCCTTGGAAGCCGGGGCCGGGATATTTGTAGAAGGTCCAGCCTTCCGGGCAATGATCGCCGGTCGCTTTCGGCCCGTTGAGCGGGCCCTTGCACTTAGAGCGGTCGAAGCTGCCGAGATGGCCGCTGGCGAGCGACACCCAGACGACCCCCTTGGAGTCGATGTCGCCGCCGCGCGGGCCGAAACCCGGCATTGGGATGAAATAGATTTCCGTGAGCTTAGTCTTGGGATCGAACCGCGCTACGCCGCCCTTGCCGGCAAATACGTTGATCGTGAACCACACCGAACCGTCCACCGGATTCGGCATCACGGCATAGGTGCCCGACCCGGCAATCCGCGTGTCCTTGTTCGGATCGGCCGGCTGGCCAGGCTCGGTATAATCGTCGAGCTGGCCGTTGCCGTTGGTATCAAGCACGAATGGCGCCCAGCCCTGCGCCTTTTCGGCGCTGCCGGTCTGGTCGAACACTTTGGTATCGAGCCAGCCGGCCAGTTCGCCGCCGCCCGACGTCCAAAGCGTGTTGTCCTTGTCGAAGCCGAATTGCAAATGGTGGGTGCCGAAGCAGGTGTCGATGAAGGTGAACTTCTGCGTCTTCGGATCGAACATCGCCAGCTGCCGCTCATTGCTGTCGATCGGGAACGCCTTGGCATAGGGATTGTCCGAGCCCTTGCGGCAGAACGCCGGCGTGCCGGGCGCGTGATTGGTGCCGGTCAGCCACAGCCTGCCCTGGCTGTCGAACATGTCGTTGTGATTGTCGAATTTCGTGTCCCAGACCTTTTCCATGCCCCAATAGGCCGAAGGCGCCAGCGGCTTCTCGATGGCCGCATGACCGGGCCCGAGCGCCTCGGGCACATCGGCGCCTTCCGGCGGCGTGAGGTAGGTAACCTTCGCGGTCTTCGGGTCGAGCACCGGCAGATGGTCGGTGGCGTATTCCGGCGAGCCGTAAAGCAGGCCATTGGCGTTGACCGTCGGGTTACGCTTGTCGGACGAGATCAGGTCGTGGAGATATTGTTTTTCGTTGCCCCAGTCCCAGGTCGTGACCACGACATTGCGCTCGACGCCCTGCGGCCGCGGCGGCTTGGCGAACGGCAATTCGCCCTTGGCGACGCGGTCGGTCCAGTCGCCGAAATATTTTAGCGGCACGCTGGCGAACTTGCCCGCCATCGGATTGACCATCAGCGGCGCCGCTTGGCCGGATTGGATGCGCCGCGCCCAGGCTTCCTCGCCGGTGTCGAAGTGGCCGAGCTGTGACGGGATAGTCCGCGTCGCCAGTTGGCCGAGCTGATGGCAGCCGACGCAGGCCTGGTTCTTGATCGTGGTCAGCCAATCGGCCTGGGTGAGCTTGTCGGGAATGTCGCTCTTGCCGTTGAATTGATCCGCGGCCGGAATCTTCAGCATCGCGTACCAATAGATCGCCGGGTAATATTGCGCGGCGGCGGCATCGTCGGGCGCCGGCACGGCGGTGAGGTTCAAGCGCTTGCCCGGCTCGCCGTCGACTTTGGCGGAATCGACCAGGCCATAGCCGCGCACCCATACTTTATATTTGGCTTTCGGCAAGTCCGGCAGCACGTAGCGGCCCTGGTCGTCGGTCACCACCATCTTGGCAAAACGGGTGCCGAGGTCGTTGGTTTCGGCAATTACCCAGACGCCGGCTTCGGCGCCGTGCGGGCTTTTGACGACGCCGCTGATGATTTTGCCGTCGATCGGAACGTTTTGCGCGCTCAAGCGCACCGGTGTCGCGACCAGGAACGCCGCCACCGCAATCGCCGCCACGCCGCAAAATAGTGCTCGCTTCATGCAGACCTCCCTGAAGAATCGGTTCGCGGCGATAAGGCCGGCCCGATGCATGTTGTGATTTGGCGCGACTTTGCCCCACGGCCTGCCTACCCGCAAGGGCATTTCGCCGCCGCGATGCCGCCATGCGGCCAAGTCATACGCAGCGAAGTCATAGGCGTTCAGTTCGACGTATCGGCGGCGCTGCTCAGCTTCTCGAACAGGCCGGCGAGGTCCTTGCGCACCGTCGCCAATTTCGAAAAGTGATCGGTGACCACCGACACGCGCTCTTCGAGCTCGCGCTTTGCATCGGTGAAGGTCTTGACGCGCTCGGCGAGGTCGCCGCCCTCACCCGCCTCGAGCCGCGCGATGCGCAAAGCGAGCTTGTCGCGAATGCCCTGCACCTGGGCGACGAGGCCGAGCACGCCGCTGTCGGCGGCTTCGAGCGGCACGAGCCGCGATTGCAGTTCGCCGAGCTTGCCCTTCAACTGGCCGAACGCCGCCAGGCGACCCTCGATGTCCTTGAGCTCGTCCTGCGTCGTCGCCACGAATGTCGAGACGTCCTTGATGCGGGCATCGATATCGGCTTTGCCGTCGGCGTCGGGCGCGATGATGCCGAGCGCGTTCTCGAGTTTTTCCATCAGCCCTTCGATGTCGTCGTGCAGCATGGCAAGCTTGGAGAATTGCGCGTTGAGTTGCGCCACGCCGTCGTCGAGCCGCGCTTTGTCGTCGATGAAACCCTTCACCCGCTCGGCCAACGGGCCTTGCGGCGTGCGCTGGAGCGTATCGATGTCGGCCGCCAGCACATCGCGCGCTTCGCCCAATTCCTTGACCCTGTCGGTCACGCCGCCCTTTGCCGCGGCGAACGGCGCGAGCCGCGTGTGCAGCTCGGCATAGGCTTCCTTCAAGCCGGCGACGGTTTTCGAGGCGGCCTCGATGCCGTCGCAACGTTCATGGCACTGCCTGACGAACTCCGTCAGCTTCTTCAGGCGAAGGTCGAGCGCCGTCGCATCGTCGCCACTGGCGATTTCGGCCAACGCCCGCTCGACATCGTTCTGGCTGGTGTCGAGCTCAAGAAACAGCCGTTCGATCGCGCGCCTGTTCTCCAGCACCGGCTCAAGCCGCTCCTTCAGCGCCTGCTGCTGGCCGCGGATGGTGTCGACGCGCGATTGCAGGTCGCCGATTTCGTTGCGCTGCTGTTGTACCAGGGTCGTGCGCTCGGCTTCAGCGAGCCGCTGCTGCAGCGCGCCGATCGCAGCTTCCGGATCGGTGCGGGCGAGATGGTGCACCGCCGCTTCGGCATCGATCTGCGACTTTGCCAGTTCCTTGGCGCCCTGCCTCACGCCGTCGAGCCGCAGCTCGAGCGCCTGCGCCGCCTTGCGCTGGCGCACCAGGGTGTCGCAGAGCCACACCGCCGAGGGCAGCAAAACCAGCGGCACCAGCACGATGACCGCCCACGCCACCTTCTCCAGCAACGGCTCGGCGCGCAACGCGGCAAACAAGGCAACGAGGTCCGGCCCCCCGGTCACGATCAAAATGCCGACCGCGAGCATGAACAGAACGACGCAGATACCGACTAATTTGCCCATGCCGAACGCTTCACCCGATGCAAGTCTTGTTTAATACGACAGGTCTTGTTTGGTACGACAGCGGCGCGCCGGGCACAAGTACAGGCGCACGCGTAGACAAGCGCGGCGAAGCCCGTTATGGGGCAATGCAGAGCTTTCGCGCTATCGACGAGGCAAGGAAGGCGCGCGACATGATGAACCCGCGGCACGCCGGAACCGTTTTGCTTGGCGCGCTCGTGGCCCTGCTCGTGGCCGCCGCTGCGCGTCCGGCTTGGAGCGAAGAGCAAGCGCCGGCCGCCGCCGCGCCGGCGCATTCGAATTGCCAGCCCTCGGCATTCCGCGTCGTCGTCGACGTCGGCCACACCCTCGACGTACCCGGCGCGCTGAGCGCCCGCGGCGTGCCGGAATATGCCTTCAATCTGCAGCTGGCGCAGCAGATCAAGCAGACGCTGGTCGATGCCGGCTTCGCCAAGACCGTGCTGCTCATCACCCCCAAGCCGCCGCCGGTCGGCCTGTTCGAGCGGGCTATCGTCGCCAATCGCCTGCCGGCCGATCTGTTTATTTCGATTCATCACGATTCGGTGCCCGACAATCTCATGCAGACCTGGCAATACGAAGGCCAGGACCAGCACTACAACGACGACTATCCGGGCTACGCCCTCTTCGTCTCCAACGACAATGCCGACCGCGCCGGCAGCCTGCTATTCGGCAAATTCTTGGGCAAAGCGCTGCAAGCGAGCGGCGTGCAGTTCACGCCGCATTACACGCTGGCGCTGATGGGCAATCGCCGGCGCCAGTTGCTCGATGCCGATGCCGGCGTCTACCGCTACGACCAGTTGGTCGTGCTGCGTTACACCCGCATGCCGGCGCTATTGCTCGAAGCCGGCTCGATCGTCAACCGCCAGGAAGAGCTGGCATTGGCGACGCCGGAACGCCGCACGCTCACCAGCGAGGCAGTTGCCGCCGCGGTCGAGGATTTCTGCGCGGCGCGGGCGCATCCGAAAATCGAGCAGCTGGTGAAACGACCGGCCAACCCGCGCGCCGCCAGCCCGGTTGCGCGCTGAGGGTCACGCCGGCGCGGTTTGGCCGGTTTGGCTGCATCGAAACGCCAGCGCCGTGATGATCATGAAATTGATCGCGCTGACGCCGACGCCGGTGGCGAAAGCCGGCGCGTAATAGCCGAAATGGTCGTAGAGAATGCCGCCGATCCAACCGCCCGCCGCCATGCCGGTGCCGCTGCACAACAGCAGCGTCGGAATACGCCAATAGGCTTCGCCGACCGGGAACAATTCGCGCGAAGCCAAGACGTTTGCCGGAACAAGGCCGCTGAAGCCGAAGCCGAACAGTGCCGACACCGTGAACAGTCCAAGCTCGTCCTGGGTGAACATGAACGCCGACAGCGTCGCTGTCTGGCAGGCCGATCCGACCAGCATGGTGTAGAGGCCGCCGATGCGATCGGATAGCGCGCCCCACACCTGGCGGCTCAAGAAGGCCGAGCCGAGCAGCACCGACAGCATCGCCGCGCCATGCACCGGGCTGATGCCGAGGTCGCTGCAAAACGCCACGAGATGCGCTTGCGGCATCGACATCGGCACGCAGCAGGTGAAGATCGCGAACATCTGCAGGGTGAAGACCAGATTGGCCGGCCAGCCCAGGACGGAATTATGCGCGCGCGCGGCGCCGGTCACTGCGGCGTGGCGCGGCGTGTCGGGCGGCGCGCCCAGGACGATGGCCGCGACAGGCACGATGAGAACGAGCTCGATCGCTGCGTAGAACAGCATCGTATGCCGCCATCCGGCATAGGCGATAACGCGTTCGAAGATCGAAGGCCATATGGCGCCGGCGAGGAAACTGCCGCTGGAGATCAAGGCCAGCGCCGAACCGCGGCGGCGGTCGAACCAGCGGCTGACATAAACGTAAGACGGCGCATTGATGCCGCCGATGCCGATCAGGCCGATGAAGAAGCCGTGGCCGACATAAAGCGGCAAGGACGGCCCCAAGGTCGACAGCGCGAGGCCAAAGGCGATCATCACGGCGCCGCCGATGACGGTCCAGCGCACGCCGACCCGTTCGGCGACACGGCCCATGATGATGCCGCCCAAGCCGGCGCCGACCCAGACCAGCGCGCCGGCGAAGGCCGGGATCGAGCGTTCGCCATTGACCTCGGCGGCGATGTTTTTCAGCGCCACCACGGTGATCCACGGCGCGCCGAAGGCCACCGCCATGACCACGAGCACCACGGTCGCGACGATCCAGGACTGGCGGGTCTCAACCGACGACAATGATGGTGATTGCAGCATGAACTTCGCGTTGCTGGCGCGCCCGGCAGGGCTCACTCGACACTGGGATATAGCAGCGCACCGACTTGACTGACCAGAAAAAAGACAGAAATCAGTCACATTTGTTGCATGCGCAATCCGGAGGGATCGCCGATGAAGGCGCGCGTGGCCGCCGCCGCAATGCTGGTGCTGCTGTCGATGAACGTTTCGTCGGCATACGCCACTGTGAGAATCTCCGACGATCGCGGCGGACAGATCGGCGATTATCTCAACAAGTACCATGCGCTGCGGGAAAACGGCGAGCGGGTCGAGATCGACGGCACCTGTGCCTCGGCCTGCACCATGCTGTTGGGCGTCATTCCGCGGAACCGGATCTGTGTCACGCCGCGCGCGGTGCTGGCGTTTCACTCCGCCTGGACGCCGACGTCCGAGGGCGAGCAGATCAGCAGCGCAGGCAATTATTATCTATGGTCGAATTATCCCCCCGCCGTGCGCAAGTGGATCATCGCGCACGGCGGCTTGCACGCGCGGATCATTTATCTGAGCGGCGCGGAATTGGCGGCGATGTATCCGCGCTGTCCTTGATCGACGAGAAGCGCACCGCAAACGGCCCGCCGATGGCAGAAGTGATCTTCGTTGCGAAATTTCTCACAGGACCGTGATGGAATTGTAGCCGATTGAACTCGGTCTCCTGGGCGACGGAAAACAAGACACCCTTGTTTTCTCCGCAATCAGGAGAAAAACCATGACCAGATTTTCAACACTGGCCGTCATCGCGGCCGTTGCCGCCGTGGCGAGCGCATTACCGGCATCGGCCCAGTCGTTCGATCCGGAAGCCGGAACGGGCAACATCGTGCACTTCAGCTATGCACCGGTTGCTTCCCAGAACGGCCAAATCGCCGTGCAGCAGAAGAGCCAAGGCAAGATCGCCGCGCGGCTGAACGGGCTGCACTCCTTCGCCATGGTTCCGAGCGGCGCGGCAAAGAGCAATGCCAACGACCCGGCGCTGACCGGCGGCGGCAGCGCCGGCTACAATGAAATGCTGCAGCGGTTCTGAGCCACGAAGAAAGGGGCGGGCTTTGGCCCGCCCCTATTCCTTAATTTCCCAGGTTTTCCTCTCTCCGCGCCAACGCAAAGCTATCCAAAAGGATCTTTTCGGATCCGGGAATAAACGGCGCGCCCGGCCGATCTGGTCTGCAGAAGCCGCCAAAGCCGCCTCGGTTTTGGGCCTGTCCGCTTCATGGGAGAACGGCAATGAGCGATTTCGACAGCAACGATGGCGTAAACCGGCGCAAAGTCCTCGAATGCATGACCTGGGTCGGCACCGGCGTGCTATGGACCATTTCCGGCGGCGTGCCGCGCTCGCTGGGCATCATGGGCGAGGCCGCGGCGGCGGAGGCCAAGGGCCTCACCTTCCTGCAGATCAGCGACAGCCATGTCGGCTTCGACAAGCCGGCCAATCCCAATGCGCTCGGCACGCTCGAGGAAGCGGTCGCCAAGATCAACGCGCTGCCGCAAAAGCCGGCCTTCATGGTCCATACCGGCGACATCAGCCATCTGTCGAAGGTGTCCGAGTTCGACGATGCCGACCGCATCATCTCGCAGACCCGCCTCGACGTGCACTACGTCCCCGGCGAGCACGATTTTCTCGACCCGGAGCAAAAACTTTATCGCGACCGTTACGGGGCCGGCACCAAGGGCGCCGGCTGGTACAGTTTCGACGCCAACGGCGTGCACTTCATCGGCCTGGTCAACGTCGTCGATCTCAAGGCCGGCGGCCTCGGCAATCTCGGCAACGAGCAGCTCGGATGGCTCGAAGCCGACGTCAAGGCCCGCTCCGCTTCGACCCCGATCGTGGTGTTCGCGCACATTCCGCTGTGGACGGTCTATCCGGAATGGGGCTGGGGCACCGATGACGGCGCCCAGGCGCTGACATATCTCAAGAAGTTCGGCTCGGTGACCGTACTCAACGGCCATATCCACCAGGTGATGCAGAAGGTGGAGGGCAACGTCACGTTCCACACCGCCCGCTCGACCGCGTTCCCGCAGCCGGCGCCGGGCGCGGCGCCCTCGCCCGGCCCGATGAAGGT
>Ga0116220_10000923_pt1 | contig 11689 bp, 7 predicted proteins | sample Sb_taG_10_FD_88967 | JGI IMG/M metagenome (GOLD analysis project Ga0116220, IMG submission 88967) | Peat soil microbial communities from Weissenstadt, Germany - Sb_50d_7_NC metaG | ecosystem: Environmental > Terrestrial > Soil > Wetlands > Peat | place: Germany: Weissenstadt | collected 2010-09-21
ATACCGACGTTGCGCGGCTGAGCTCAGCATCGAATATCGCCAGTTCGACCGCTTGGATGTCGTCGCGCGACACACTGGTGATTTTTTTCTTCGCGGGCGCGCCGAGCATTTCCGCCCCACGTGCTTCGATGTGCGCGACATGCACATCGTTCTCATTGTAGAAGTCGACCATCACGAGCGCGGGGTCGCGACGCATCGCGGCCCGGGCCAGTCGCTCGAACTCCGGTGGCGAAAAACCATCCCCTCCCATGGCCGTTTCCGCCGCCAGTCCCTCAATGGTTGCAATGCGCTCGCCGAGGCGGCCGGTCTCGCGTTCGACGATCCTGGCGCCACGCATGCGCAGGTCGCTTGACACCACGGTCTCTTGGTACGCGCTCATCGTGCGGAAGAGCGCGAAAGCACCGACCGCAAGCACGATCGCCACGAGGAGCTGGGAGAATCGAACGCTCATTGCACCGCCGTCGAACGCGTGCGCCGGTCGCTGGACCGAAAGGAACGGAATCCAAGGTTTTCATGCGGCCGATTCGACTTTCATGGAGCGAATCATGCGCGTATCGAAGGCGGGGTCAAAAGTCCCGCGTCGAAAAACCCTTCTTGTGCCTTTTCCGGCGGGAGCTGACAGAGACTCGTCGAACTTTGAAAAGTATGGCTGTTCGCGCACAATCGAAAGTGAACCAACCTATCACTTTGCGTTTTGAAGAGGGCGTCGGCCCCGAACGCGGCGGCCCACCTCTCGGACTCTGGCAGACATCCATCCCCTCACAGACCGCCATCGAAGGCACGTTCCCCAAGCCGATTATCGCCCAGGGAGTCGCAGCGTTCCAGCGCGGCAAGGTTCGCAGTCTGAATCTGCGCCGTGCCGATATCGTCGCCACCGTCGCCGACACGGAGACGCACACGACGACGTTGACCCGCGACACGTCACGACCGCCGCTGGGCATGCGCTGCAACTGCACCTGCCGCTACGGCTACGACTGCAAGCACGCGGTCGCCGCGCTCTCGATGCTGGCCGAGCTCGCAGTGCAAACCGGCGAGACGCAGGCTCTGGCGGCCCCGGTCACTGTACCTGTTGCGGGAAACGGCGCGACGTCCACAGCACACCCGGCGACGAATGGATCGCATAACGGTGCGCCGGCCGCGGTCACAAGCCCCAACGGCCGAGCCACAGCCGAGCTTGGCGAACTCCTCGATCTGCTCTCACCGCATCACGAGACGCTGATGCCGCGACGTCGGCTGTGGGTCGTCGTCGGCTTCGACGAGCGGCTCGGCGTGTTCTATGCCCGTCTCTGCCTCGACGCGCCGAAGCTGCATGGAGTGAGCCGCACGCACGCCGATCTGCAGCAACTCTATCGCACCACCCGGCAAGCGAATCTCACCGGCGAGGAATGGGATCGCTATGACAGCGCTCTGCTCTCGGATGCGACGCTCACCTCGATGTTCGGCACCCCGGCCGATTATGCGCTCGCTCGGCCCTCGAGCGAACACACCCAGCGCTTGAGCAATAATTTCGCGCAACTTTTGTTGCGCCTCATCTCGCATCCGCGCGTGCGCTACGACGACCATCTTGGAGCGCATCCCGAGTCCATGCCGCAGGTGAAGATCGTGCTCTCACCCTTGCACCTGCGCTTGGCCGGCGAGCGGGATGCGGATGGCGATCTCCAGTTGCACGGCGAGTTCGTCCGTCCGGACGCCTCAACGATCGAATGCGCCGGAGTGCGCGTCATCGACGGCATGCCCGCCTGGCTCTTCGACGGTCATACCTTCTATCTCCATGACGGGTCGTTCGGTGTGCGCATCGTCGAGCGGTTCAAGACGACGCCGTCCATGCATCTGTCGGCGCCGGAAGTCCCCAAGCTCTTGGAACGCGCGCATGGCCTGCTCGACCGAGACACAGCAGCCTCGCTGCTCTTGCTGCCCGAAGAGATGGAGAAGCAGACGCTGCTGCGGCTGCGCTGGCAGGGAGACGGCATCACCGCCGACGCAGCGGTGGAGGATCCAAAGAGCGGTGCGAACTGGCCGATCACGACCGGGGAGTTCAGCCCGCTGCGCCGCGTCGACGACGGCAAGAAGGGCAGCATACCGCGCTACGCCCATTGCGACCCGGCCTTCGCGCACGCCGTGCGCGGCAAGCTCGAATCCCATGGCTTCCGCCCCTGGAAGGACATCTTCGAGGCTTTCCGGCTCGAGCATCCGGACGACCCTCTGCCGCACTACGACGAGACGGCGTGGCGGCTGGAAGGCACTGACCTCGGCTACCAGTTCGGCACCGAAGTGCTGCCGGCATGGAAGGCAGAGTTCCATCTCGACCTTGACGAGACGATGAAATCGCTCGTGGAAGGCCCTAAGGCAATCCACGTCTCGCTGTCGGTCGATGAAGCCGACGACGACAAAGAGCGCTCGAAGTCCAAGGGCAAGATCTCGGCTTCGGCGTCTGGACCGATCGATTGGCTTGAGATATCGGTCGAGCTCATGCTCGACGGGCAGCCGCTTTCTCCCGAAGACGTCAAGGCGCTGTGGCAGAGCTCGGGGCGCTTCTACCGCCTCGCCGACGGCCGCTTCATCGACCTTTCGTCGTTCGCGCTGCTGCGCGAGGCGACCGGTGGGTTCGGCAACTCGCTCGAGCGAGGTGGTCGCGCGCGGCTCACGACCGCGCAGATGCTCTCCGTATACGACGACTTGGCCAAGGCCTGCGGCGATCACGAACTGCCCTCGCAGCTGCGCGAGTTGCGTGAAGCCGTGCGCGGTTTCTCCGGCATCGAGGAGACCGCTCCGCCCGCCCATCTCGAGAAGATCTTGCGGCCTTATCAGCGCCGCGGACTCGATTTCCTCGCCTACCTCGCGCGCTACGCCTTCGGCGGCATCCTCGCTGACGACATGGGTCTGGGCAAGACGTTGCAGGTGCTCGCCTACCTCGATCGCGAGCGCAGCCGGCGCGGCAGCGCACCGAATCTCATCGTCTGCCCGACGTCTGTGACCCACACCTGGCTGAGCGAAGCCGCGCGCTTCACGCCGGAGCTGAAAGTGAGCCTGCTCAGCGCCGGCGCGGGCCGCGAGGCGGTCTACAGCGAGGCCGACAAGTTCGACCTGCTCGTGACCTCATACGCGCTCGCGCGCCGTGATGCCGAGAGCCTCGGCAAGCTCGCGTTCCGCACCATCGTGCTCGACGAGGCGCAGCAGATCAAGAACCCGCAGGCCAAGATCTCCCAGGTCATCAAGGGCATCAACGCCGAGCAGCGCCTGGCCCTCACCGGCACGCCGATCGAGAACTCGGTGCTGGACCTGTGGTCGATCGTCGACTTCGTCATGCCGGGTCTGCTCGGCAATGAAAGCCACTTCCGCACGAACTTCGAGACGCCGATCATGCGCGACGGCGATGTCGAGAAGCAGCAGCGTCTCGCGCGCCGCGTGCAGCCGTTCATGATCCGCCGCCTCAAGACCCAGGTCGCGGCAGATCTGCCCTCGCGCACCGAACAGACCATCGAGTGCGAGATGACGACCTCGCAGAAGAAAGCCTACCGCGAGACCGTCCTGCGCGCGCGTCGCGACATCTTGCGCGAGGTGGACGAACGCGGCATCCAACGCGCACAGCTCTCAATCTTGGCGGCGCTGACCAAGTTGCGCCAGATCTGCTGCCATCCGGGGTTGATCGGCGACCACTGGCGCGAGGACGAAGAGGCCTCGGGCAAGTTCTTGGCCTTCATCGAACTGCTCGAATCCATCATCGAGTCGGGACATCGCGTGCTCGTGTTCTCATCTTTCACCGAGATGCTGGGCATCATGCGCGAGGCGCTCGACGCTCGCAAACGTCCGTATTCCTATCTCGACGGGGCGACGAAGAACCGCAGCAAGGTGCTCGACGACTTCCGGCGTGAGGATGGACCGCCTGTCTTCCTCATGAGCCTCAAGGCCGGCGGCGTCGGTCTCACCGTCACCGAGGCGGACTACGTCGTGCTCTACGACCCGTGGTGGAACCCGGCCATCGAGCGTCAGGCGATCGACCGCACGCACCGCATCGGCCAGACCAAGCCGGTCACTGCCTATCGTCTGGTGACGCTGGGATCGGTCGAAGAGAAGATCCAAGCGCTGCAGGGCCGCAAGCAAGCGCTGGCCGACTCCGTGGTCTCCACCGACGCGGCCTTCGCCAAATCGCTGACGCGCGAGGATCTCGACGAGCTCTTCGCCCCCATCGGCGACTAGCGCAGTAATTTTCGTCTGTGACCGAAGGCCGGTTCCGAGAGCTCCTCGCGCGCGGCCTTGACGGAATCGCGCGCTGGGAATCAACCTTCCGCCCGTTCGAACCGCACGAAAGCCTCGAGGTCGATCCGCATATCGCGAGGCAGGCCATCGACGATCTCGTCGCGCGCCTCGCCGACAACTATCCCTTCTTCCACCCCGACTACGCTGGGCAGATGCTGCGCCCGCCGCATCCTGTCGCGCTTGCCGCATATGCCATCGCGGCGCGCATCAATCCAAATAACCACGCCCTAGACGGCGGCCCGGCCACCGCCATGATGGAACGCGAGTGCGTCGACCAGCTGGCGGCGATGGTCGAGTTCCGCTCGCCGTATCTCGGTCACCTCACGACGTCGGGCACGATCGCCAACCTCGAGGCGCTGTGGGTCGCATCGCGCATCCATCCGGGTAAGTCCATCGCCATCTCGAGCGAAGCCCACTACACGCACCCACGCATGTGCGAGCTGCTCGGCGTCAAGACGGTTGTCGTGCCGGTCGATGCCCGCGGGAAGATGGATGTCGACCGGCTTGCATCCCTTGGGGCAGGCGATGCGGTCGGCACGGTCGTCGTCACCGCTGGCACGACTGCTGCCGGCGCCGTGGATCCCGTGGCCGACGTGCTCGAGCTTGCGCGCGAACGCGGCTGGCGCGTCCACGTCGACGCAGCCTACGGCGGCTTCTTCCAGGTGCTGGCGCACGAACCGCTGGCATCCCTCGACGCAGTCTCTTGGGAAGCGATATCGCGCGCGGACTCGATCGTGATCGATCCGCACAAGCACGGGCTGCAGCCCTACGGATGCGGTGCGGTGTTGTTCGCCGATCCGGCCGTAGGCGCATTCTACAAGCATGAATCGCCCTACACGTATTTCACCTCGCGCGAGCTGCATCTTGGCGAGATAAGCTTGGAATGCTCGCGCCCAGGCGCCGCTGCGGCAGCGCTCTGGGCGACCTTGCGCTGCTTTCCGCTGACGGCGCAGGGGCTTGGACGGTCGCTGTTCGCGTCGCGGATGGCGGCTGTCACCGCATATGAGATGGCCCGTGCGACCGGCGCCTTGACACCGGTGGTCAAACCCGACCTTGACATCGTCACGCTGGCGCCCGTGCCCGAGGGCGAGCGCCGGCGCGTCTCGGAGATCTCGCGCAAGAGCGAGGAGCTCTTCGCGCGCTGCCAGAGCGCTCGGCGGCCGCTCTTTTTAGCCACTTGGCGGTTGCCCAAGGCCTTCGGCGCGCTCGCCCTTCCAAAGCTCACCTGGGATGAGGAGCACTGCACCGTCCTGCGCAGCGTCATGATGAAGCCCGAGCACGCCGACAACGTTTACGATATCATCAACGGCCTCGCTTCCTGACACCGCTGACCGAGTGAGCCGCGTCGCATCGCGGCGCCTTGCGGTCACGCAGGTCGCCGCGCTGCGTCATACAGATATCTCGTTGTCGCAAAGGATCGCATATGACGGAACATTGCGCGTTTTGCCGGGAAGACGCTGGGAAGTCCAAGCTCTACGTCAGTTTGGGAGCGCAGCAAGAGCCGCGCTTCCGCATCTGCTCCGGCTGCTATCTGGTCGCCATCCGCCACGGCTATCACGTGGTGTACAAGACCGCCGCATAAGCGGCTTCAACGTCCTCTTTCGAACATAACGGCAAGAATCGCCTGGCCGCCTGCTGAAAGCACAAGGCCATGCGATTTTGTCATATGCTGCTCGCCATCGCCTTGATCGGTGCGCCGCTCGGGGTTGCGTCCGGACAAGCGCTGGCCGACACGCAAGCCACGAGCTCACCGAGTCCGAGTCCAGTCGCCTCGCCGTCGGACATGGAGATCACGACGCGTGCCAGGAGCTGGTACGGCATGCTGCAGTCGGGCACGATCGACCGGACGCAGCTGGATAAGCAGCTGAACGCTGCGCTCACCGACGCCGTTGTCAAGAAGGTTTCCGCGCAGCTCCAGACCTTGGGCGATCCGACCTCATTCACGCTGACCGATAAGATGGTCTCTGGCTCGTTCACCATCTATCATTATCGCGTTGGCCTTGCCACCACGCGCGTGTATTTCACCTTCACCCTCGACCCGGATGGCAAGATCGCCGGTCTCTACGTCAGCCCGGATAACTCATAGGGTCGGATAGCCCGCCGCTCGCAGCGAGGCATTCAATCCGCCGACGTCCTGCGTGATGAACCGGTCATACGCCGCCATGCGCTTGTCGTAGAGCGCACGAATCTCAGCGGCTTCCTTATACTCGGGGTCCAGCGGCGGACCCAGATACGCGGGTCCGTAGCTTCCCGTCCCCCCGCCGAGCGGGTAGTTGAGGTTGCTGATCACGGCGAGGATGTGTTCGCGCAGCTGATCGGGCAAAAAGTCTTCGTCTTGTCCAGCTTTGGGGTTCGAGGTCAAGGTCGCGAAGATCGCGGCAGCCTGCTTGGATACCGCTTCGATCTGCGCCACAAGCGCGTGGGATCCGGCGCTCGACACGCGACCGTGCAGCCGCGACAACTGTGCGCGCAACAAGTCGAGCCTGTTGAGCGCGCCGTCGACGCCGGAGAGCTCTGCGAACTGCTCGCTCATGAAGGCGTGCCGGGCGACGTACTGGTCGTGGGTGAAGGGCGCGCGGGGATCGGGCGCGACGTCGAAGTCGCGGGTGAGCGTCGCTCCACCCGCGCGCAAACGCACCGTGTAGCGACCGGGCACGGCTTCTGGACCATCGTCCGGCCCTTGGTTGAATTTGGGCGTTCCCGTCCACCGGACGGGCGGATCTTCCATGAGGTCCCACGCGAGGCGATTGACGCCGGCCTCATTTGATGGAGCGTCACCCCGGTCGAGGTGGCGCACGACCTTGCCATTCGCATCGAGGATGTCCATCACCGGCGCATGCGGGCTCTTCGCGGCGAGCCAGTACGAGATGATCGCGCCGTAGGCCGGATTTTCGCCGGCGAAGGCCCCGAGCTGCGGTTGCGACCCAAAGCCTGGCTGCTCAGGCTCCCACAGCGAGAACGCGTACGCCGTGCGCGGCTGATACAGGTAGGTGCCTGCAGCCTTTGCCTGCGCGTAGTGTTGGAACACGGTGAGGTCGTCGAGGATGAAGAGCGAGTTGCCGTGCGTGCCGATGACGAGGTCGTTGGCCTGCGGCTGCACGCGCACGTCGCGCACCGAGGTGGTCGGCAGATCGGTTTGCAGTGTCTGCCAGGACGCGCCGCGGTCGAACGAGATCCACATGCCCTGTTCGAGTCCGGCGTAGAGGATGTCCGGGTTGCTCTGATCTTCGCGTACGACGTGCGCATAGACGTCGCGGGGTAGTCCGCTCGTGACGCGCGTCCAGGTCGCGCCGTAATCGCCGGTCCTGAAGATATACGGCGCGCGATCGCCGAGCAGATGGCGGTCGATGACCGCATAGGCGACGGCGCCTGAGGTGCGCGACGGTTCAACCGCGCTCACTCGTCCGTACGGACCGATCCCCTTGACCGAGACGTTGTGCCAGGTCGTGCCGCCGTCGCGGGTGAGCTGGATGAGGCCATCGTCCGTGCCCACCCAGATCTCGCCCGGCTCGACGGGCGAAGGCCCGATATCGAAGATGACGTCGTAGAACTCCGCGCCCGCGCCCTCGATCGTGATCGGGCCGCCCACGACCTGTTGGTGGCCTGAGTCGTTGAGCGTGAGGTCCGGACTCATCACTCGCCAGTGCTGGCCCCGGTCGCTCGTCGTGAAAAGCACGTTGCCGCCGAAATACATGACGTGCCCGTCTTGCGGTGAGAACGCGATCGGCGCTTCCCAGCCGAATCGATAGGGCAATCCCACGGTGCCGATCGCATCGTAGTCGTGCTGATACGGCGAGACGTCGGTCTCTTCTTGGGTCTGCGTGTTGAAGATGCCGAGGCTGCCCCAGTAGGTGTCGTTCCAGATCAGATGCGGATCGAGTGGATCGGGCCAGACCCACGTCCCGTCTGAGCCGTTGAGCGAGAACCAGTCGCGGTTGAGGATGCCATTGGGGTTGAGGCTGTTCGATGGTCCGCAAAACGTCTCAGCATCTTGGAAGCCGCCGCACACCTGGTACGGATTTTGCAGATCGTAACCGACGTGATATGTCTGGCTGATGGCGAGGTTGAGCCGCCAGTCCCAGCTCTTGCCGTGGTCGACCGACAGCGCCCACCCCGCGTCGTGGCCGGCGATGATGCGCCGTCCGTTCCTCGAGAACCACATGTCGTGGTAATCGACGTTCTCTGCGTTCTCGACCGTTGCGAACGTCTGCCCGCCATCGCGGCTTTGCGACAGGTCCACGGAGACCGCGTACACGTGGTCTTGGTTGGTCGGGTCGACGAAGAGATGGGTGAAATAAAATGGACGTTCGTCGACGACGGAGCCCGCCTTCGTCTTGCGCCACGTGTCGCCGCCGTCGTCGGAACGCCAGACGTAGCCTTGTCGTGACTGGATGATCGCATAGACGCGTTTTGGGTGGCCCGGCGCCACCGCCACGCCGATGCGTCCCAAAAGACCTGTGGGCAGGCCATGGCCGACGAGATGCTCCCAGTGTGCGCCACCGTCGCGCGACCGGTAGAGCCCGCTGTGAGGCCCACCGCTTATGATGTTCCACAGCAGGCGCCGGAACTGCCACATGCCGGCGAAGAGAACGCTTGGGGTGCGCGGGTCCCAGGCGATGTCGGACGCACCGGTGGACGGCCCGACGTAGAGCGTCTTCGTCCAGGTCTTGCCGCCGTCAGTCGTGCGATACACGCCGCGCTGGGTCGAATCCGCGAACGGATCGCCGAGCGCCGCGACGAGCGCGGTGTTGGGCTGCGTGGGATCGACGAGCAGCGCCGAAATCGCGGCGCTGGCGTCGAGACCCAGGTGGTGCCAGGTCTTAGCGCCGTCACGGCTTCTCCAGACGCCTTTGCCGTAGGAGATGTCGGCCCGCGGATTGCCTTCACCCGTGCCGACCCAGACGTCGTCGCGATTGGAGGCGCTGACGGCGATCGCACCGATGGAAGCGACCGGCTTGTCCGTGAAGACAGCGGTCCACGATGCGCCGCCATCCGTCGTCTTGAAGACGCCGCCGGCTCCGCCTATATAGTACAAGAACGGGTCGCCGTCGCTGCCCGCGACTGCCGAGATGCGGCCGCCGGGAACCGCCGGCCCGATCGAGCGCCAGTGCAGCTGCGAAAACGGACTTGCACTCGCCGTGGCGCTGACGAGTGCAAGCATTGGGATGACGGAGGCGAGTGTTGCTGCCTGGAGCCAAGCACGCGGCTTGCGCATGCTTATTGCTTTGTCGCGTCGAGGATGATGATCGCGCGCTCGTTCTTATCCTTGACCTGGCTCATGGCCGCGGCGGCGCTGCCCAGCGGACTTCCCGCCTCGACGAATTCGCTCGCCGTGTAGCCGTAGCGTTGCTTGAGCTGCGCGTCGATCGACTGCTTCATCGGCGCCGGCAGCGCCTGATACTTGGAGACGGCGAACAGCGCAGGTCCCAATTTATTGTGCGCTGCCTGCGGGTCGAGCGCCACGACGATGAGACCATGCTTGCTGTTGGTGGTGTCGTGGAAGATCGCGAAGTCCATCCCGTTCTTCACCGCGACCGAGTGTATCGTGGCCATGCTCGCCGGGATTGCCACGGCGACGTAGCCGCTGGGCGGCTTGCTCTCGTTTTCCCGCAGCCAGCTCTCGAGCTGGGCCAAGCTCGCGTTCGAACCGGCGATGACCTCATTGCCGTTGTAGGTGCCGGCGCCCGCCGACATGACGCCCGTCGCGCTTTGACCTGCGTTCACCGTCTGCGAGAATCCCTTGGAGACCAGCACCGTGCTGCCCTCGATAAGCGGGAAGTTCGTGGTGTTCTGCGGGGCGCTCGTCGCAGCCGCGGTGGCTTGAGCGCCTTCGGGCACGGACGTGCCTTTGCTGCAGGAGCTCAAAGCGACCGTGGCCAGCATGGCGATGACGAGAAATGCGCGCTTCATGACATCTCCTTAAGAAGGACTGGATTGGCCCGCATGTTCGCGGGCTGGGAAGCCGTTTCCTGACGGATGTGCTAGCTCTTGGCCTTCACCGCGGGCGCTGTCGCGACGCCGTTGAGCGGCTTGGTCAGTTGGCGTGTGCCCCCCAGACGCGCGAGCGCGGCCGCGCCGATCACGCCCGCGTCGTTGCCAAGCTCAGCGGTGACGATGCGGGTGATGCCCTTGGGTATCATCGTGGTGAGCGCATCCACCTTTAGGGTGAGCGGGCCGGAGAGCATCGCCGGATCCGCTTGGCCGACGCCGCCACCGAGCGCGATCACCGCCGGATTGGTGAACGAGATGATGTTCGAGACCCCGAGCGCAAGATCGTCGAGCCAGTTGCGCCACGCGGCGAGCGCGTGATCGTCACCCTTGGCCGCCGCCTTGCGGATCATCTTGCTGCCCCATTTGTCTTGCGGCTTGCGCGTGAGCAGCGTGCTGCGCGGGAACGACGGCGCCGTGGCCAGCGCGTGGCGCAAGAGCGCCGTGCCCGACGCTTGCGCTTCGAAGCAGCCACGCTTGCCGCAGGTGCAGAAAAACCCGGTGTCCGGGCGGATCACGTGGTGCCCCACTTCGCCCGCGCCCATGGCCTCGCCCAGGATGAGCCGGTTGCCTGAGATGAAACCGCCGCCGATGCCCGTGCCGATGGTGATGAGCGCGAACTCCGCGACGCCCTTGCCCGAACCGTAGAGATACTCGCCCAAGGTGGCGCAACGCGCGTCATTGAGGATGTGCAGCGGATGCTTGATGCGCTTCTCGAGCATCGCTTTGAGCGGCACGTCGACCCACTGGAAGTTGGGAGAGAAGTTGACCGTACCCGTCTTCTCGTCGATGTTGCCGGGCGATCCGACGCCGATGCCGGTGCAGTCTTTTTCGCCCGTGGCGGCGAGGACTTGCTGCACCACTTGCTCGATCTCGTCGACCACCGCGGCCGGCTCGAGCGAGACGAGGTCGCGCTCGGCCTGCTGGATGATCGCGCCGTCGGGCGTGACGGCGCCGGCGGCCGTGTGTGAACCGCCCAGGTCGATGCCGATGGCGAATTCCATGCGAAGGACGTTCGCAACTCCGGACCGTCCGCCTTCGACTGGCCGTAAACCGAGCGCATCTGTTGTGTGACTGGTGCCCAGGACAGGACTCGAACCTGCACCGGTTTTATCCGACTAGCCCCTCAAACTAGCGCGTCTACCAATTCCGCCACCTGGGCGCACCGACTAGAGCAGTTTACGACAAAGAGTCGCGAGCGGTCAATGCGGCCGCTGCTACTGGACGTTTGGATCTATCGCATCGCGCAGGCCGTCACCCATGTAATTGATGGCCAGCACGGTGACCAAAATCGCAAGGCCGGGGTAGATCGCGGCCCAGGGCGCGATGGTGATGTTCTCCTGCGCGTTGGCGAGCATGCTGCCCCATGACGCCGTGGGCGGTTGGATGCCATAGCCCAGGTAGGAGTGCACCGACTCCAGCAGGATGACGCCGCCGACGTCAA
>Ga0116220_10000934_pt1 | contig 11637 bp, 9 predicted proteins | sample Sb_taG_10_FD_88967 | JGI IMG/M metagenome (GOLD analysis project Ga0116220, IMG submission 88967) | Peat soil microbial communities from Weissenstadt, Germany - Sb_50d_7_NC metaG | ecosystem: Environmental > Terrestrial > Soil > Wetlands > Peat | place: Germany: Weissenstadt | collected 2010-09-21
TTCGCGCACGTGACGAACAGACCTTCGAGGCCGTGGCTTTTCAGGTGCCCAATGGTCGGGGGTTCGGGCGTCATCGGCGCCGCCGAATTGTCTAACGGGCGCCCAGGCGGTGCTCAGCCAAAGGGCGACGCCTCAAACCGCTCCCTAAACCACCCAGCAGAGTTTTCAACAATCCACTGCTGGGCCTCGTCTTCTGATGGAAACCCGCCAATCTGCTGGGACGGCCGGTCGCCCCATTGGACGAGCACGTACCACCACCCCGAGCCGTCCTTCAGCTCGCGCGGGCGCATTTCCGGCTTCTTCTCAGGCTTATTCATGCCGACGAATATGGCACCACCGCCCACGGGTTTCCACCGACACACAATGGGCAAGCTTAAGCTACCTTTTGGTTCAGTGAGCCCGAAGATTTTGCCGGACAACGAAATCCGCTTGGCGTTGTCCCATACGTTGTCCTGACGCGTAAAAACACCGAACGCCGAGCCAAACGCAAGAAGCTCGCCGCAGCCGAGTCGCGGGTCAGGCCCGGACCGCGACGAGGAAAAGCCGCGGAAAAGGCAAGAGGACACGGCCGTCGGCAAGTTGCTTATATTCCTCGGAGATCCGCGACGTATAGGCGGCGATAAAGGCCTGGCGCTCGCTCTTATCCAGCAATGCGAGATAGGGCCGCAGCCCGCTGCCCATCATCCATTCGACGATGGCCGGCGCATCAGCCAGCACGTGGTTGTAGATCGTGTGCCAGATATCGACACACTGACAGAGCGGACGCAATTCATCGTAATAGGCGGCGGGCGGCGGCAGAGGCTTGCGCGCGGCCCCGGCGAGCCGCTCGGCCCAGGGTCCGTCTTCGGCCGTCTCACGCATCGCGACATGCGCCGGTTCGGTGACGTTATCGGGCATTTGGGCGGCGAGAATGCCGCCGGAGGGAAGCGCCTCCACAAGCTCTCGCAGAACCCGAAGATGGTCCGGCACCGATTGGAAAACCGCATTGGCGAAGATGAGATCGGCCGGCCGCTCCGGGCGCCATGTGCCGAGATCGGCCATCTCGAAGGAGACGTTCTGCAAGATGTGCCGCGCCCGTTCCAGCATTTCGGCGGATGAATCGACGCCGACGATCTCGGCACGGGGAAAACGCGCGACCAGAAGCTCGGTCGAATTGCCGGGGCCGCAGCCGAGATCGTAGATATGATGGGCGTCCTCGAGCGGCACCTGGGCCAGGAGATCGCGGGCCGGGCGGGTGCGCTCGTCTTCGTACCTCAAGTAAAGTATCGCATCCCAGCCGGACACCGGCATCTCCTCCGTCTTAGATGAAAGAATATCGGGCTTAGCCATCGCATGCGCCAATCAGTTAGCGATCGGCGTAGTCTCGTACCCGGCCGCCGCGAGCGCCGCGGCAATCCGCGTCTCATGCTAACTTCCTTCGCCGCGAGATCACAAACGACTTTTGCGGCAGGATCGAGGGGACTGAACCGCCTTTTCGATCGCCTTCACGCAATGCGAACAGCTCATCTCGGGCACCTTGTCGCGTTGTATGCGCGCGCTCTCCTGTGATGCTGAGCCCTTGTGCTCGTTCGAACGAGCCACGATCTGTGCAGCAAGGCACTTCTGATACATCTTGTCTGATAAATCTTGCCACTCGCGACGAGGAAGAATGGAGATCACCGCGCCGGATAGCGTGCCAAACTCCGACTTGAACCTCAAGATCGAAGGCATGACCTGCGCCTCGTGCGTCGCACGGATCGAAAGGGCCATTCGCGCCGTTCCGGGCGTCGCGGCCGTCTCGGTCAATCTTGCAACCGAGCGTGCGGCGATCGGTTTCTCCGGTCCGGCCAAGCTGGATGGCGTAATCGAGGCGATCCGCGCCGCGGGATACGAGCCCGCGCGCGAGACGATCAATTTCGCGATTTCCGGCATGACCTGCGCCTTCTGTGTCAACCGCGTCGAGAAGGCGCTCTTGAAAGTGCCGGGCGTCGTTGCCGCCAACGTCGATCTGGCGAACGAAATGGCGCAGGTCTCCTTTTTGTCCGGTGCGGCGAGCGCCGAGATGATCGAGCGCGCCGTGCGGCAGGCAGGCTATGGCGCCCAGCGACGTGATATCGCCCCACGCGAGGCGGGGGCCGCGCCCGGCAGCCGCAGCCTCCTTGTCTCCGCCGCCCTGACCCTGCCCGTCGTCATCATGGCCATGGGCCCGGAGTTTTCGCCGGCCTTCGATACCTATGTGCGGGAGAGAATCGGCCTCGGGACTTGGCGCGTCATCGAGGGCGTCCTGACGAGCTTCGTTCTCTTCGGTCCGGGCCTGGAATTCTTCGTAAAGGGCATACCGGCGCTTCTGCGCGGCGCCCCGGAGATGAACTCGCTTGTTGCGCTCGGCACCTTCGCCGCCTGGGCCTACTCGGTTCTGGCGACTTTCGCGCCTGGGCTTTTTCCGGCCGGCACCGCGCATGTCTATTTCGAAGCGGCGGCGGTGATCGTCACTTTGGTCCTGCTCGGCAGGCGGCTCGAGGCGCGCGCGAAAGGGCAGGCGGGCGCCGCGATCGAAAGCCTGCTCCACCTTGCACCGGAAACAGCGCACGTGCTGCGCGGCGGCGCGCCGGCCGACGTGCGGCTCGATTGCATCGTGCCGGGTGACATCCTCCTCGTTCGACCCGGCGATCGCATCCCGCTCGACGGCGTCGTCATTGAAGGCGAATCCCTGGTCGACGAATCCATGCTGACCGGGGAATCGCAGCCGGTGCGCAAGGGCGAAGGCGCGAGTGTCGTCGGCGGCACGATGAACATGTCGGGCAGCTTGACGGTGACGGTCACGAAGACGGGGGCCGACACCGTGCTGGCCCGGATCGTCCGCATGGTCGAGCAGGCGCAGGGGGCCAAATTGCCAATACAGGCTTTGGCCGACCGGGTGACGGCCTGGTTCGTGCCGGCGGTCATGGCCGCCGCCGGCCTCACGTTCGCCCTGTGGCTCGTCTTGGGGCCGCAGCCGGCGCTGAGCTTCGCGCTGGTAAACATGGTGGCCGTGCTGATCATCGCCTGTCCTTGCGCCATGGGCCTTGCAACCCCGACCTCGATCATGGTGGCGACCGGGAGAGGCGCCGAACTCGGGATCCTCTTCCGGCAAGCCACGGCCTTGCAGAATTTGCGCGATGTATCCATCGTCGCTTTCGACAAGACCGGCACCCTCACCAAGGGCCGGCCCGAGCTCACCGATGTCTTTGTTGCGCCCGGTTTCAAGCAAGACGAAATCGTCGCGCTTGCTGCTGCAGTCGAGGCGCATTCGGAACATGTGATCGGCAAAGCGCTCGTCTCTGCGGCGAGAGACCGAGGGCTTGCCTTGCAAAGGGCAACGGATTTCGAAGCAACGCCGGGTTTTGGCGTCGCCGCGCGGGTCGGCGGCCGCAGCATCGCGATTGGCGCCGACCGCTTCATGGCTCGTCTCGGTTGCGATGTCGGGAGCTTTGTCGATGTTGCGGCGCGCCTGAGCGGGGAAGGGAAGTCGCCGGTTTTTGTGGCGATCGACGGCCGGCTCGCGGCGGCCCTGGCGATCGCCGATCCGCTGAAGCCTTCAGCGCGGGCGGCGATCGCGGCTCTTAAGAGGCTCGGGCTCGATCTCGTCATGATCAGCGGTGATCGAAAGGCGACGGCCGAAGCAATCGGCCGCAAGATTGGGATCACGAAGATCGAAGCGGAAGTCCTGCCCGACGGCAAGGTCGCCGCGGTGAAGCATTTGCGCGCGGGCGGCAGGAAAGTGGCGTTCGTGGGCGACGGCATCAATGATGCGCCGGCGCTGGCCGCGGCCGATGTCGGCATAGCGATCGGCACGGGCACCGACATTGCCATCGAATCCGCCGATGTCGTCCTCATCGGCGCAAATCTCGATTGCGTTGTCACCGCCATCGCGTTGAGCCGGGCAACCTTGCGCAACATCGCCCAAAATCTTTTCTGGGCGCTTGCCTATAACGTGGTCCTGATCCCGGCGGCGGCCGGCGCGCTCTATAAAGTCGGCGGCCTGCTGCTGTCGCCGATGTTGGCAGCTGCCGCGATGGCGTTTTCCTCGCTCTTCGTCGTCGGCAATGCGCTGCGGCTCAAGCGATTCAGGACCGTGGTTTTGGCGCAAGCCACCGTCGCGGATGATAACTCACGCTAATCCGCCATCATTGCGTTAGCTTGCCGGCCCGGCCTCATCCAGGCATGGCGTCGGCCTTCTCACGGATGACCGCGCTGGCCGGCACGTCGAGCTCCCAGCACACGCCGTCCGGCGCGAAGATGGCCTTCGAGTGTCCGCCGAGCGCCTGCCCGGCGATGCGATCCATGACCATCCGCCCGAAGCCCTTATGGGCCGGCAGGATGACGGGCGGGCCGCTCTGCTCCTTCCAACGCAACTGCATGCGGGGGCGGTCGTTTTCGTCGGTGATGATCGTCCAGGAAACGGTGACCGTGCCGCGATCGACCGAAAGGGCGCCGAACTTCGCGGCATTGGTCGAGAGTTCATGCAGGGCGATGCCGATGTTCTGCGCCGCTTCCGGACGCAGGATGAGATCCGCGCCTTCGAGGCGAATGCGCGAATCGAAGAGGTCGTCGTAATGTTGCAGCTGCGAGCGGATCAGTTGGACCAGCGACGCGCCGGCCCAATCGTCGCTCAAGAGAAGATCGTGCGAACCCGCAAGACCGCTGAGCCTTTCGCTGAACCGCGCCACGAACTCTTCCGGCGTCGTATGCAGCGAAAGGGATTGGCGTGCCATCGCCTGGATGATGGCGAGCAGGTTCTTGGAGCGATGCGTCAACTCCCGCATCAGAAAACGGACGTGTTCCTCGCGCTGTTTCTGTGCCGAGACGTTGCGGATGATGAAGGAGGCGCCGAAGAGACTCTCGTCGGGGCGGCGAATCGGTGCGCCGCGAATCCAAACGTCGATCAATTGTCCGTTCTTGTGCCGGCGCTGCGTCTGGTATTCGACCGCCTCGCCATTCATCAGGCGCTGCATCATTGTGGCGCGCTCGCCGGCGAGATCGGGCGGAACGAAGAAGTCTCCCCTGCGGCCGAGCGCTTCATAGGCGGCATAGCCGAATAATTGTTCCGCACCGTGGTTCCAGGTGCTAATTCTGCCGGCGACATCGATGCTGACGATGGCATCGATCGAGGATGCGACGATCGCCGCGAGTTGCGCGGTGCGCGACTCCGCCCGCTTGCGTTCCGTAATGTCGGAGCAGAGGCAAAAGATCCGTTCGATTCGTCCGCCAGCGCCCTCGATAAAGCTGCCGCGCGCATTGACCCAGACGATTGCGTCGTCGGTCCGCCTGATCCGGAAGTCGCGCTCGAACCGACCGCCCCTGCGCAGCAGACGTCGGTATTCCGTCAGCAGGGCCGCCTTATCCTCCTCATGGACCATGTCCAAGATTGCGTCGAGCCTCAATCGCTTTTCCCCGGCATCGGCCGGGAGCTGGAAAAGTTCGGCAAATTTTTCGGACCACGAAGCTTGCCCGTTCACGAGATCGCAATCGGCAAGCGCCAGACCGCCGGACTGCTGGACGAGCCGCAGCCGCGCTTCGCAATCGTGAAGCTCCGATGTCGCGCGATGCAGGCGCAGCAGCGAGCGGACGAGGGTGATGAATTCGGACGGCTCAACGGGATCGACGAGAAAGCCGTCGACCAGGGGATCGGCCGCGGCATCGCTTGCCCGGGTGATGCGTAAGACGGGGGTCGACGGGCTCCGCTCCTTGATGCTTTTGCAGATTTTCGGCGCCTCGTCGTCGGGAGCGTCGGCGTCCAGGATGACGAGATCGAAGGCTTCGAAGCATTCCAAGGCCGCGCTGCCCGAATCGACCGCGCTGGGCTTCAGCCCCGCTTCTTCCAGCAGCCGGACTTTCGCGCCGCGTGATGCGGTGGCACGACCGACGACCAGGAGCTTGGCATTAATATCCATTGATGACGCAACCAGATGCGATCGGCACCCTTCCAGTTTCCTTCCGACTGAGGGAAACAAAGCGCCCGATCGAGACCCGCCTACTTTATTCGCAGACCGCGAATTCGTTCCGCCTGTCCACGTATATCTTACAGAATCAGCATTATACCATAGAGCAGGATCTATCTTCCTTTCACGAATTTTCGGATTTTCAATGGCTTAGCAATTCGGCTCCGTTCATCATCCAGCGCTTAAGCTGTCGAGCAATCGCGGCGTCAGACCAATGAGATGCGCTTATGCCGGCAATGATTCCGTCCAACAAATTGCTCATGAAATGCATGGGCTGCCTCTATCCGGCGGTCGCCGTGACGGTGCCGTTCAGCGGATTGGCTTCGTCCCACCCATAGGTGACACACTCGAAACGCATGCTGAGCGCGTCGATCAACAGCAAGCGGCCCACGAGGCTCTCGCCGAAGCCGACGATTTCGCGGATCACCTCGAGCGCCATGAGGGCGCCCAGCACGCCCGCCAGCGCGCCGAGCACGCCGGTTTGCGCACAATCGGGGACGGTGCCGGGCGGCGGCGGTTCAGGAAAGAGGCAGCGATAGGTCGGATTCGGCGTGCCGGACGCGGCCATTTCAAAGGGACGCAGCGTGGTGAGCGACCCATCGAAGGCGCCGATCGCCGCCGTCACCAGCGGGCGCCGTTCGTAGAAACAGGCGTCGGAAACGGCATAGCGCGTCGCAAAATTATCCGAACCGTCCGCCACGACGTCCCAGCCCGCGACCACGTCACGAACGTTCTGCGCCGTCACGCGCAATGCGACAGGCGTGACCTTGACATGCGGGTTCAGCCGCGCCACAGCGGCTGCGGCGCAATCTACTTTCTCTCGGCCTATCTCCGCTGTTCCGAACAGCACCTGCCTTTGCAAATTGGACAGCGATACACAATCGTCATCGACAATGCCCAATTCGCCGACGCCGGCGGCCGCGAGGTATTGAACGAGCGGCGCGCCGAGGCCGCCCGCGCCGATCACCAGAACCCGCGCGGCCTTCAGCTTCTGCTGGCCGGGCCCGCCGACGTCCCTCAGCACGAGATGGCGCGCGTAGCGTTCGATTTCCTCGGATGAAAACATGAGGTCCATCTAATATCGATGGCCGGAAAAATCGACCCCGCGATGATCAGGCGCTATTAGCTTGCCTATGCGGATCACCTCGGCAAGTTCCTGCAAGCCCGATGCCTTCTGGAGCGGTCAATCGTGAAATATGCTGTCGTCGCAGGCTTTATCATGGCTCTCGTTCTGACCTGCGTGCCGGATCTGGACCTTTCCGCATCGCGCGCCTTCTATGCGGGCGATGGCCATTTCGTCGGCAAGGGGTCGGTCGGCCTTGTCGCGCGCGAAGTTGCGAGATTGGCGCCGCTCCTTCTCTTCGGCGGCTTAGCTCTTCTGCATGCCGGCCGCCGGCTCGGTTGGATCGCGGCGCGTTACGCGCCGGACGGGCGAAGCCTGGCGTTTCTTGCTTTGTCGCTGGCGCTCGGGCCCGGTCTTCTCGTCGATGGCGTGCTGAAGGAACACGTGCATCGGCCGCGGCCGGTTCAAATTCGTGAATTCGGCGGCAGGCTCGATTTTCAACCCTTTTACCGCCTCGCAGGGGCCTGTCCGCGCAATTGTTCGTTTCCATCAGGCGAAGCGGCTGCTGGCTTTTGGCTTGCTGCTCCGGCAAGCCTGGCGCCTTTGTCCTTGCGGCCGGTCCTCACCGCGGCGGCTCTCATTTTCGGTGTCGCCACCGGTCTTTTGCGCATGAGTTTCGGTGCCCATTTCCTCTCGGATGTGCTGTGCGGCGGCCTGATCACGCTCTCCGTCGTCGCCGCGTTGCGGCGGCTATTCCGGCTGGCGCCGAAGCCGAAGCGCGCAAGCCAAGCCGGCTTGGCTTCGCCGCCCGCAAGCGAGGGTTCTATCGCGCCAATTCCCTGAGCCCGTGGCGGATCAGCGCCGCCGCCTCGGCATCCTCCCCGAGCACCGCGCGCGAAGATGCGACCGCGCCGGCGGCTTGCGGCCGGCTATAGCCCAGCCCGACCAGGGCAGCGATTGCATCCTCGACGGCAGGCATGTCTTCGGCCTGCTTGCTCGCCGCGCTCGGTGCAACCGTCTCAAATGCGCCCACTTTATCCTTGAGTTCGGCGACCAATCTCGCTGCGAGCCGGGGTCCGACGCCGGGCGCCTGCGAGATCGCGATCTTGTCTTGCCGGGCGATTGCCGCGGCCAGTTCGGTCACGTCGAGCACGCCCAAAATGGCGAGCCCGACTTTGGCGCCGACGCCTTGCACCGTCTGGAGCAGCCGGAACCAATCACGCTCCGCGTCGCTCAAGAAACCATAGAGACGGATCGAATCCTCGCGCACCTGGGTTTCGATGGCGAGGGAGACGATGTCGCCGGATCGCGGCAACTCGTGAAGAGTGCGGGCCGAGCCATGCACGACATAGCCGACGCCATGCACGTCGAGGATGACGAAATCCTCTCCGATCGACTCGATCGTGCCTTTCAGCTTGCCGATCATGCCCTGCGCGCCGTCTTGATCTTGCAATAGCGCGCATGGGTGATCGCTACAGCCAGCGCGTCAGTCGCGTCGGCGGAGAAATCTCCCCGCTTGGCGCTCTGACATTTCGGCAGCAGCACTTTCACCATCATCGCGATCTGGGGCTTTTCGGCATGGCCGTTGCCCGTCACGGTCTTCTTGATGAGGTTGGCTGCGTATTCGGCAATCGGCAAGCCGGCGAGCGCCGGAACGACGAGCGCGATGCCGCGCGCCTGGCCGAGCTTCAGCGCCGATTGCGGGTCGCGGTTGACGAAGGTCTCTTCGACCGCGGCTACGTCCGGCGCATAATCTGCGATGATCCGGCTCAGACCTTCGTGAAGCTCACGCAGGCGCTCGCCGAGCGCGGTCTTGCCGCTCGAGCGCAGCGCGCCGCACGCGACATAAGCGAGGTGCGAGCCGGTAAGATCGACGATTCCCCAGCCCAGATTGCGCAAGCCGGGATCAATGCCGATGATGCGAATCGCGGCAGCGGTCATGCCACGGCTCTTACCTCTTTCCGCGGCATTTGCCCATGCCGAGCCCTCTTCCTGCCCCGCTTCTCGGAACAAGGATGCGCGGAGAAGCCCGGCCCGACGGGGGCGGAAGCTGGTGCCCGGTTAATTCTCGGTGAGCAGGCGCTTCAAGAGATCGATCTCTTCCGAGAGTCTGCCGTCCGTGCCGGCGAGCGCCTCGATCTTGCGGACCGCGTGCAGCACGGTCGTGTGATCGCGGCCGCCGAAGCGCCGGCCGATCTCAGGCAGAGAGCGCGGCGTGAGCGTCTTCGCCAGATACATCGCGATCTGTCGGGGCCGCACCACGTTCGCGGTTCTGCGCGCCGACAGGATGTCGGCCTTGGTGACGTTGTAATGGCTCGCGACGAGCTTCTGAATGTCTTCGATCTTGACCCGCTTCGGCTCGCGCGTGCGGACGAGATCGCGGATCGACGCTTCCGCCGTCTCGACCGAGAGCGGCAGGCCGGTGAGGCAAGCGTGGGCGACCAGGCGATTGACCGCGCCGTCGAGATCGCGGCCGTTGGTTTGGATGACGCTCGCCACATAGGTGAGCACGGGCGGCGATAATTCGAAATTGGGATGCAGGAGTTTCGCCGCTGCAACGCGCGCTTCGAGCAGCTTGATCCTGAGATTTTCGTCGAGCCCGCCCATCTCGACGCAGAGGCCGCCGGCAAAGCGCGACCGAACGCGCTCGTCGAGGCTTTCGAGATCTGCCGGCGGCCGGTCGGAGGCGATGACGATCTGCCGCCGCGCGTCGATCAAGGCGTTGAGGGTGTGGCAAAATTCCTGCTGAATCGACTTGCCTTGCAGGAATTGCACGTCGTCGATGACGAGAATGTCGATCGCCCGCAGCTTGTCCTTGAAGGCGATCGCCGTCTCCGCCTTCAGCGCGCAGACGAATCCGTGCATAAATCTCTCCGCCGTGAGATAGATCACCCGGCGTTTGGCCGCTGTCGCCGCATGCGCGATGGCTTGAAGAAGATGCGTCTTGCCGAGCCCGACCGCGGCATGGATGTAAAGCGGGTTGAAGCGCAGCGCCTCGCCCGGCTGGGCGAAAGCTACGTCTTGGGCCGAAGCATAGGCGAGCTGGTTCGATCGGCCGACGAGGAAAGTCGAAAAGTTCAATCTTTTGTCGAGTGGCGAGCCGGCCAGGGTCTCGACCTCGGCCTCACGGGTGGACGCCCTGCCTTTGCTATGGGCGTGCGGCGCCGAAGATCGCTGCGGATCGGCGCTCGCCGATGGCTTCGACGGGACTTCGAGCGCGGCTGCGAATTCCGGCGGCCGCTCTGGGTCGCTCGCGCGCGCGATCGTCGGACGGGATGAAGAGCGCACGCCGATGACGATCTGTTTCACGCTAGGATATTCGCCGGCAAATGCCGTCAATATCCGTTCGGCGTAATGCGTCTGAATCCAATTCTTCAGGAATTTGGTCGGGACCGACAGATGAGCGACATCCTCGCCGAGACTCTCCAGTTCCAAACGGGCGAACCAAGAGCTGAAAACCGCTTCCCCAAGCTCGGCGCGCAAGCGACGGCAAATCGCTGTCCAGGATTCCTCCTTGCGGGTGTCGCGCGGAGCGGGAACGTCATCGACTTTGCGGGATTCGTTTCGGCGTGGATTGAGCATCGGTCTTCTTCTTGCAATAGAACAGCTGCCGGCGCAAAGAACTGCCGGACGATGCAATGGAAGGATGGAGGTTGCGAAGCGGCGACGAGCGCGCTCGGATAAGTGGATTTCGGTTTCGTCCGAGCGACGCCTGCTGGGCAGGCCTCTGGGGCGGCGACCCGATCCACTTCGCCGTAGCGCTCTAGCGCGTTACGCGCTTTCGGTATCGCGAGAAAAAGCGATGGGCAACGCGGCCGCCTTGGACAAAATCCGAAGAGCTTGATCGATCGGTGACGGACTTGTTCATGGTCAAACGGCCCCCCTCTTCGAAATAGCAATTTCGAAGTTCAATTCGCCAAATCCACGTAGAGATCTAATCGCGATGGACGCTAAACTCTGCCCCCTCCAATTGCATCGAAACGCCCGATGCAAACTTCTTCACGTTTCTCTTCGCACGAGTCTACGCTGCCTGTGACGGCGCAACGAGATCATTGTACTTAGGGGAAACACGCTCGAGTTTGGCTCGAAGCTTTCGCGCAGTCGGTACGTCCGACCGCGTGAGAACTCTAACATAGAACCTGGGGCCCGCAACAACTATGTCATGAAAGTTTCAACACAGCGAAACTCTGGTGCTACGGCGGATCGTGATTGGCGACTCGCCCGCATTCCGTAAACTGCTGATTCGGCGCAAATCTGCGAGCACGCCGCCGGCTGCGCGCGGAAATCAGCAACCGCCGGATGCCGAACCGATGCATCAGTGGGGGCAGCGCAAAGATCCGGTGCGGCGAGGGATTTTTTTTGCCGGAAAGATGCTTTGCCTTTAAAGCTTTGAATCGGATAGAAATTGAATGCGCAGCGCTTTACCGGCCGGAAAACGCGTGATGATGAAATCCGCGTCGATGCGATGCGAAAAAATCTGACATCGGGATGTTAGAGCCTGTCTTCAGTTAAGCAGGATGATAGCGCAGGCGAGCTGGACACCGGCGAGGAAATTTCTGGCGAGTTTGTCGTAGCGTGTGGCGATGGCGCGAAAGTGCTTGAGTTTGTTGAAAA